>Ga0265298_10001367_pt1 | contig 36112 bp, 38 predicted proteins | sample AusTroGonzalo_MG_3_FD_193486 | JGI IMG/M metagenome (GOLD analysis project Ga0265298, IMG submission 193486) | Bovine rumen microbial communities from tropical cattle in Woodstock, Queensland, Australia - Gonzalo_01 | ecosystem: Host-associated > Mammals > Digestive system > Stomach > Rumen ...
GCAAGGACAATGTCGTCGCCATCGAGCCTACCTATGGTATGTATAAGGTCTGTGCCGACATCAACGACGTTGAGTACCGTCCTGTGTTACTCGACGAGCACTACCAGTTCACGGCCGACCGTTTGCTCGCTGCCACCGACGCCCACACGAAGCTCATCTGGCTCTGCACCCCTAACAACCCGACGGGTAACTGCCTGAAACGCGAAGAGGTGGTCAAGGTGATTGAACAGTTTGAGGGACTGGTCATCGTCGACGAGGCCTATAGCGACTTCTCTTCACAGCCGACTTTCCGTTCGGAATTGGCGAAATACCCCAACCTCATCGTCCTCAACACGATGTCGAAGGCCTGGGGATGTGCAGCCATCCGTCTGGGTATGGCCTTTGCCTCAACAGAGATTATCGGTCTTTTCAATAAGGTGAAATACCCCTATAACGTCAATCTGCTGACCCAGCAGCAGGCCCTTGAGGCACTAAAGGATCCCTACGAGGTGGACAACTGGGTGAAGGTACTCCTACAGGAGCGCACCCGGATGGTTGATGCCTTTGAGGTACTGCCTATCTGCGAGAAAGTGTATCCGACGGATGCCAACTTCTTCCTGGCGAAGATGACCGATGCGCCGAAAATCTACAATTACTTGGTAGATCAAGGCATCATCGTCCGCAATCGCCATCGGGTGCAGTTGTGCCAGAACTGCCTGCGAATCACCATCGGAACCAAAACGGAGAACAGCGAACTGATCGCTGCCCTCCGACAATACAAATAAAGCAAATCCCCTTCCAGTTGCGGAAGGGGATTTCTTTTTTACTTAACCTTCTTGGCTTTCTTCTCAGCCCTGGCCTGAGCTTTCTGAGCCTTGGCCTGAGCCTTGGCAGCCTTGGCCTGAGCCTCCGGAGTGCCTTCGATAGAAGCCTTCTCTGTTGCCTCCTGGGCCTTCTTCATAGCCTTCTCGGCATCCTTCCTGGCGTCCTCGGCATCTTCTCTTGCCTTCTTACGCTTCTTGGCTTCCTTCTCAGCCTTCCTTGCCTTCTTCTCAGCCTTCTCCTGAGCCTTCTGGGCCTTACGGGCTTCCTTTTCTGCCTTGGCAGCAGCGGCGGGATCAACCTGTGTAGCAGGGGTAATCACGTCCTGAGCCTGAACCTTACTGGTGGGCAGCATACCGGCCATCAGAGCCAGAGCCACCGTCATAATCATCTTTTTCATAAGCCTGTTTTTTAATTTAATGTTGAAAAGGGAGCCCTTCCGAGCTCCCTTCTTGAAATATGTCGGAATCTTATTCCTCTACAGCAGCCTGGGCGGCGGCTAACGGGAACTGATTATCAGCACATTACGGCGAATCTGGGAAACATTTGGGAAACATTATGAGCATGTACTGCACATTCTGCACCCGATTTCCTCAAAACATCCGACCATTTTTGCCACTTAGACTACTTTTCGATATTTTAATTGTTAAACACTACTGTTAGAACACTCATCGCATTACGACTTTTACGCACGTTCTGCAAATTTTGCTTGCAAAATTAATAATTTCTCATGACTTTACGTTCATTCTGCACGTTTTTCTTGCAGAGTGTGTTTACTTTTAATATAAATTAAGGCAAAAACCACATTCAATTACCAATTTCTTGTTTCGATTAAAAGAAAAACGGATGGAATTCAATGCCATAAGTTTAGGTTTAAGTTTAGATGTTCTTATATATATAATAAGGTATTGTAAACCCAAATCTGGAGATTGAAGGTTTAGCCTTTAAGTTTAGAATTGCAAGTATCTATACATGAATAAACGTAAACCTAAACTTTGCCGAATGAAACGACTAGATGTTTCCCCAAAATTGCATTTTTCTTTTTACTGATGATGAACCAATTTATACTCTCCCCTTCTCATTCCCCTTTCCTTTTGGCTGAAAAACGTTTTCATGAAAAACATTTCATTTTGAGTTAACTTCTGTGGTATAGAAAGAAAACTCGCCTAAATGTAAGTTTTCTGCAAATCGACGGAGTTTTTCTAAATTTTCGCAAAACAACTATGAAAGTCATTTCGGCAGTAAATATTTTAATAACTGGATATAATTCGACAAACTCCATTATGTCCGAAGAGAGACACTTCGTTTCTCATTTTCGTAGAAACTCGCTGGGAGTGAGACCGAAGTGTTTTTTGAATACACGAGTAAAATGTTGCGGATATTCAAAGCCGAGGAGTTCAGAAGTTTCTGAGATGGTTTTTCCGTCGTGAAGGTAGGCGGTGGCTCGTTGCATCACGAAGTTGCGGATGATGGCTGTGGCTGTCTCGCCTGTAGCCTGACGGATAAGGTCGCCGAAGTAGTTAGGCGAAAGGAACAGCTCCTGAGCACAATAGCGGACGGTGGGCAGGCCGAGCTTGCGCTGCCGTCCTTCGCTGTAATAGTGTTTCAGTAAATCATCGAAGCGTTTCAGAAGGTCGTTGTCGGCTGTAATCTCAGTCTTGAATTGACGCTCATAGAATCCAGCGCAATACTCCAGTATCAGTTCGAGGTAGGCGATGATGATGCGGCGCAGATGCTCGTTGTCTGGTTTAGAACGCAGTTCATTGCGAATCATCTTAAAGCATACTTCTATCGTTCTTTGTTCTTCTGGCGTAGGATGCAACGACTCGCTTTCATAGTAGGAGAAGAAATGATAGTCATCTATGCGTCGGCCGAGGTCTGTGCCGTGAAGCAGTTCAGGCGAGAACAGTAGTACCCATCCTTTAATATGTATAATCTCACCATTGTCGCTCACACCTCCCGTCTGCCCTGGAGCCACGCAGAGCAACGAGCCAGAACTGTGGCTATAGTGCCCCTGCCCGTATGTAATGGTGTAAGGGCTTTCCTGCAACAAGAACACACCGTACACCTGATAGTTGTTCAGCGAATGGCGACAGTGCTCCAGCTCGTCGTAATGTATAATCGAGACGAGCGGATGCAACTCCTCTGCTCCGACGTAGCGGGCGTAGTCGTTAACTGATTCAACATTCAAACTTTGCTTCATTTCGGGTACAAAGGTACACATTTTTTGCGAGACAAAGATGTAAAATTGGTAGAATCCGTAATTTGGGTTGATTTATCAGTAAATCAGTTAGGCAGAAGTTGCAAAAATCCCCATACCTTTGCACCATCAAATCAAAACAATTAGAAAATTATGGCAAAAATCGCATTAGGAACCTGGGCCTGGGGCGCAGGAGCATTTGGAGGAGACGCAGTATTCGGCAGCAAGACCGACGTAGAGAACTTGAAGCCCGTATTCGACGCGGCTATGAAGAACGGACTAAACCTCTGGGACACGGCTACCGTGTATGGCATGGGCGAGTCGGAGAAGATTCTTGGCTCGTTTGTGGCTGGCGAGAAGCGCGAGGATGTGGAGGTTTCAACTAAGTTTACCCCGCAGCTGGCAGAGGTTTATGAAAATAGCGTTGAGAAAATGGCTCTCGCTTCAATTGATCGCATGGGCATCGACTATATCGACATGTATTGGATTCACAACCCGATGGACGTGGAGCGTTGGACACCAGGACTGATCCCTTTGCTACAATCGGGCAAGGTGAAGCGCGTAGGCGTGTCGAACCACAACATCAAGGAGATTCAGCGTGCCAACGAAATCCTCGGTGAGGCAGGCTTCAAGGTGAGTGCCGTGCAGAACCACTTCTCCCTACTCTACCGTTCGTCGGAGAAAGGTGGCGTGCTGGACTATTGCAAGGAGAACGGTATCGAGTTCTGGGCCTATATGGTGCTGGAACAGGGAGCACTCTCTGGTAAATATAATAAGGAGAATCCGCTGCCTGCAGAGAGCGATCGCGGTAAGAAGTACAACCCCGTATTGTCGCAGCTGGAGGCGCTGACCAACGAGATGACCGCCATCGGACAGAAATATGGTGCCTCATGCTCACAAATAGGTATTGCCTGGGCCATCGCCAAGGGTACACTGCCCATCATCGGAGCCACGAAGGAACGTCACGTCATCGAGGCTACCGAGGCTGCCAAGATTCAACTAACTGCTGAGGAAATTGCTAAACTCGAAGCACTTGCCGATGCTACAGGTATCGATACACGTGGCGGTTGGGAACACTCCATGGAATAATCAATTATGGTTGTAATCGACAAATGGATATGAGAAGAATTGTAATTCTGTTCGCCCTTGTGTTCTCCATCACGGCAGTAGCACAAGAAAATGAGACGATGATAGTCCGCCTAGCAGAAATCGAGGTTTATCCACAGCACCTCAAGGAGTATCTCGAATTTGCCAACGAGGTGGACCGTCTGAGTGTGGAACAAGAGCCGGGTGTTATCTGCCTCTACCCGATGCAGAGTGCCGAGGACTCCACAAAGATTCGCATCCTCGAAATCTATGCCTCCGAGAAAGCCTATCAGCAGCACTTGAAGACCGACCACTTCCAAAAATACAAGCAGGGCACGCTCCACATGGTGAAAGACCTGAAGCTACCCACGATGAAACCACTCGATCCAGAGACGATGAAACTGATATTCAAAAAGCAGAGATAATATGGACTACGTAAAACTTGGTAACTCAGACCTGCGTGTGTCGCGCATCTGCCTGGCCTTAGATCAACTATTCTTCTTATAGCTCTGCACAGCCCAACAGCCCATCAGCGTGCCGATGCCCGCAAGGGCTAAGACCTGGTGGGCTGTTTCGTGCAGTCCACCTCCACGGATAAAGACGGTGCGGATGGCATCAATGAAATAGTGCATGGGGTTGATATAGGTGGTCAGATAAGCCCACTGGGGCATGGAGCGCGTGGGGGTGAATAGTCCCGAGAGCAACATGATGCTCACTACAAAGAACCACATCACGAACATGGCCTGCTGCATGGTGTCGGAGTAGTTGGACACGATGAGTCCGAACGACGAGAAGAACAGCGCCAGCAACATGGCAAGCACGTAGATGAGCCACACGGGACCAGCAGGCGTGATGCCATAGACGAGCCACGCCAGCAGCAAGCACACGGTGATGACAAACAGCGCGATGAGCCAGTAAGGAATGAGTTTGGCAAGGATGAACGACCACTTGGAGACGGGTGTGACATTGATCTGTTCGATGGTGCCAGCCTCTTTTTCGCCGACGATGTTAAGTGTGGGCAGGAAGCCCGTCATCAGCATCATCACAATGGCAAAGAGGGCCGGAATCATGAAGAGTTTGTAGTTCTGGCCCTTGTTGTAGAGGGTGGTTGTCGAGGAAGGAGGAAGGAGGAAAGAGGAAGATCCTCGAAGAATCTGACTCAGATAGGCGCTGCCCATTGAGCCCTTGGTGCCGTTGACGGCATTGGCAGCGATGAGATACTTACCATCACGAATCTCGAGGATAACGTCGACCCTACCCTTCTCGATGTCCTTTATCGCCTCAGCGTATGTAGCCTTCTGTCCACCGAAGATAAAGTAGTTGGAGGCAGCAATCTGCTGTACCAATCGCTGAGACTCCACAGTGTGGTCAATGTCCACCACATCCACCACGATGTTCTTCACCTCCATCTGCATCACCCACGGCATCACGCACATGATCACGATGGGGAACATGATGATGAGTTTGGGAAGAAACGCATTACGACGGATCTGCAGGAACTCCTTTTGTATGAGATATTTCAGTGTCATATCAGTTACTCCAATCTTACATTAAACTTCTTCAGCGCAATGGCGAGCAGCACCACCGTCATAACTGCCAGCACAGCTACCTCGTGAGCCACTTCGCCAATGCCCACGCCCATAATCATTAACTTGCGCATAGTCTCGATATAATAGCGTGGCGGCACGATAGCCGATATCCATTGCAGGATAGTTGGCATCGATTCAACAGGAAACAGCATGCCCGACAGCATCACCACAGGCATCAACAGCACCATAGCTGACAGCAGCAGGGCCACAAGTTGCGTCTGTGCCACGTTGGAAATGAGCAGTCCCAGCGAGAGCGCCAGCAGAATATAGAGGGTACTCACAGCCAGAATCCAGAACAGCGAACCAGCCAGCGGTACTCCCAACACGAAACGTGCCATCAACAAGATGGTGATGAGGATGCCAAAGGCCAGTATCAGATAAGGCACTGCCTTAGCGATGATCACCATCAAGGGGCGCACGGGTGATACCAACAGCACCTCCATCGTACCTTTCTCTTTCTCACGGACAATCGAAATCGAGGTCATCATGGCACAGATGAGCATCAACAACATACCCATGATGGCAGGCACGAAATTATAAGCCGACTTCATCTGAGGGTTATAGAGAAGTGAAGTGTGAATAGTGATAGGTGAATCATTCTTCGCAGCGTGAAGCGTCGCAGGTGCCGAGTGGTCTGCCGCTATGGTTTGCAGAGCATAGGTAGTCCATTGCTGTGCCATATTAGGATCGCTACCATCAACCATGATCTGCATGCCACGATTCTGTACAAACACCAGCGCCATATCGGCCTTCTGACTGCGGATGAGTTGTTCGGCTTCCCGTGGGGTGTTCACAGTCTGCGTGATGACAAAATATTCCGATTGTGCCAGTCGTTCTACGGTCTGCTGCGTACGGGGCGACATCTCTGACGTGACTACCACCGTGCGCACATTCTTCACATCAGTGGTGATGGCAAAGCCGAAAAGCAGCATCATCACCACAGGCATGCCGAAGAGTATCAGCATCGTACGCTTGTCGCGCAGAATATGCTTGGTTTCCTTGATTACAAATGCTATAAACTGTTTCATACACTTAATCGCTTGAACGAGTGGCCTGGCGGGCCAGATAGGTAAACACGTGATCCATATCGGGTTGGTGGAAACGTTGTTTCAGTTCGTCTGGTGTACCCAGTGCACTGATCTTGCCGTCCACCATGATTGAGATGCGGTCACAATACTCCGCCTCGTCCATATAATGGGTGGTCACAAAGATCGTGATGCCACGATGGGCTGCGTCGTAGATGAGCTCCCAGAACTGGCGGCGCGTAGCGGGATCAACACCACCCGTGGGTTCGTCGAGGAACACCACACCTGGGTCGTGGAATATCGAGACTGAGAAGGCCAACTTCTGCTTCCAGCCCAATGGCAAAGAACCTACTAAATCATCGCGATGATCTTCAAACTTCAACTGCCGCAGCACCTCGTCCATCTTACGCTTCACCTCATTAGGTTTCATGCCGTAGATGCCGGCAAAAAGACGGATGTTCTCGGCAACAGTCAAGTCTTCGTAGAGCGAGAACCGCTGCGACATATAACCAATATGCTTCTTAATCTGCTCATATTCCGTGCGGATGTCGAAACCTACCACCCTACCCGTTCCACTGGTGGGCTGATTCAGACCTGTCAGCATGTGCATAGCCGTCGTCTTGCCGGCACCGTTGGCACCTAGGAATCCGAATATCTCGCCCCTCTTTACACTGAACGAGATGTCGTCAACGGCATGGAAATCGCCAAAGGCTTTAACCAGATGTTCTACTTCGATGACGTTATCTTCTTTCACTTCTGCAATCTTCTCGTGTTCAATGCCTGACGGATTGAAGATACTGGCAAACTGGGTGAGAATATCATCGGGAGTACCAATGCCGCGCACCTTTCCCTGATCCAGAAAAGCGACACGCTCACAGCAACGAACTTCATCAAGATAAGGCGTTGAAGCCAAGATAGTTATTCCCCGTTCCTTCAACAAGAGCAGCATCTCCCATAACTCCTTGCGGCTCACAGGATCGACACCCGTGGTGGGCTCGTCGAGGAAGAGTACACTCGGCTGGTGTACCAATGCACACGAGAGCGCCAGCTTCTGCTTCATACCTCCCGAGAGAGCCCCTGCCTTACGGTCTTTGAAGCGTTCTATCTGCGAGTAGATGGCTTTGATGGAGTCGTAGCCTTCGTCAACAGTGGTGCCGAAAAGCGTGGCAAAGAAGTTCAAGTTCTCCTCGATAGTGAGATCCTGATAGAGCGAGAACTTGCCTGGCATATACCCCACCCGACTACGTACCTCATGCATCTGCTTCACCACATCGTGGCCATCTACCGCTGCCGTGCCTGCATCGGGCAGCAACAGCGAACAGAGGATGCGAAACATCGACGTCTTGCCGGCTCCATCGGGGCCTATCAGTCCGAAGACCTCACCCTGGCCGACAGAAAACGACACATCGCCGAGTGCCTGTACCCGTCCGTACGACTTACTGATATTCTTTACCTCTATTGCGTTCATAGCTTCAGTTCGCCATACATACCAATCTTCACGAAACCGTCGTTTTTAATAGCCACCTTGACAGCATACACCAGGTCGGCACGTTCGTCATCAGTAAGGATAGTTTTGGGTGTAAACTCCGAACGAGACGATATCCAACTGATGGTGCCTGCATACTCTTTGCGTTGACCATCACCGTAGTCGGCAAATACCTTTACCTGTTGACCAATCTTGATGTTCTGCAACTGGGCAGAAGTGACGTAGGCACGCAGGTACATGGACTCAGTATCGGCTATCTTAAACAACGGTTTACCCACACTCACAAATTCACCACGCTCCACATATTTCTCGAGCACAGTACCCTTTGTGGGAGTCATGATGTGACACTTTCGTAACATATCCTGCAACTGTGCCTTCTGCACATCGGCAGCAGCCGTCTGCTTGTCGAGGGCTTGCGTGCTGGTGTTCAGCGATGATATCTGCGCATCCAGTTGCTTCTGCAGCACCTTCACCTGACTCGTGGCATCGTCGAGCATCTTCGAGGGAGCTGCCCCGTCAGCCACCAACTCACGGTAGCGCTGCTCGTCTTGCTGAGCCTTAGCCAACTGCTGGCGCGTAGCTGCTATCTGGCGTTCCATATCGGGCTTCTGACTCTGATACACCGCCTTCGTAGCATCCATCTGCTGAATCTTCAGCCACATCTGTGTGGTATCAATGAGCCCCACCTGTCGAGCTGCCTCAATCATGTCACCTTCGTTCACATCAAACGACAGCAATGCCCCACTCTGTTCTGCAAACACGGTCGTCTCGATAGCCTCGAACGTACCTGTTGCATCGTAGTCTTTCTCACTTCCCCCGCAGGCAGCAAGAAAAGGTAAAAGGGTGAAAAGGTAAAAAGGTAAAGCACCTATCACCGACCCCAAATTCTTTAAACATTCGTTCTTTTCCATATTTATCATTTTTTACTTTCTTACTTTTCACCAATGGTGTATTTGTTATCGTATATCTCTTTCAGCATCTCAATCTCGTGTACCGACTGTTGCACACAAGCCGCATTCTCCTGATTAATCTCGCGCACTAAGTCGTTCACGTCGATGATGCCATGTGCCAGCTTCGATTCTGCCGCCTTTCTCACAGCCTGTCGCAGAGAGATAATCTCCCCGTCGTGGGCCATCAGTTTCTGGTAGCGCTCTATATTCTCGTTCTGCTGAATCTGTTCCAAGTTATTATTGAAGAGGAACACCTCCCGACTGCTCTCCGTCATATCACGCTGCAACTGCAGTTTTGCCTTGTCGTTCTTGCGGGTATAGAGGGCACCGATAGTCCATGTCACCCTTGCACCGACGAGGCCATTCAGGCTCCATTTGTGGCGCATCATGTCTTCGAACATATTCAGCCCCGGATAACCATAGAAGCCCTGTGCAAACACACCCACCTTCGGCATCAGTGCTGCGTTGAGTGCCTTCTCCTGAGCATTCAGCACACTGATCTGTGCATCCAGCACCTTCAGTTCTGGTCTCAGGTTTCCTGTCGCCAGATTTCTGCCATCAGACTTCACTTGTGGCTTCTGTATGTTGTTGATCTCGATACCACAAAAAGTGCTCAGCATGCGTTGTAGCATCTGTTTCTGCGATACCAGCTCAGTGCCCTTCTGCACCGCATTCAGTCTCTCTGCCTTCACACTCTGCAGGTCGCTTTCGGCTGCTGTTCCGCGCTTGGTCATCGACTCCAGTTTGCGTTCGTTGCCTGCCAACAATGTCTGCAGGTCAGTGTTCAACTTGATTTGTTCGTCAATCAGCAACAGCCCGAAATACATCTCATTCACACGCTTGCGAACATTATAAATATTGACTTCGTTCTGTGCCGCCTGCACCTTGCCCTGTTCACGGGCTATACGCTTCTGACTGCCTATGACACCACCGTCGTAGATAGTCTGCTGCACATCGATACCCACTCGGTACTGATCCTTCGTCAGTCCCTTCATATCGATGCCCATACCGCTCATCATCGCTTTCATCTCACTGGGCCACGCCGTCACATCACTCTGATACGTGGCCTGTGCCTGAGCCGACACTTGCGGTAGCCACCCCTTCTGGATGTTGACAACCGTCAACTGGGTGGTCTTCTCGATGAGACCATACTGCTGTATCAACGGGTAATTCTTCTCTGCAGCCTGCTGACAATCGTCCAATGTCTGTCCCTGAGCCAGCATCGGCAACATTGTCAAACTTAAAACTAATTTCTTCATATTTTTATTGTCATTGAATTCTGGGTACAAAAGTACGATGTTTTTCTCAACGTAGCGTTATCCATAGGAATGAAAAGATGTTCTTTTTGTTTGATTTGCATAAAAACAGAGCATTATTTCATGGAAAATGATTATCTTTGCAAACAAAAAGGACTTCTTATGAACAGACAACCACAATTGATGGACCGTTCGCAGATGCAGCACATATTAGCTCCTGATCTGCAGAAGATACGCCAACAAGTGTATTTTGATAATGAGCTTGGCATCGTGCATGGAGATTCGACGGTGTTCAAACTCATTATGAAGCAGAAGCCACCATTCATTATCAACGACCACCGACTGGGTGTTATTCTGAATGGCGAGGCCTGCATCAACTTCAACCTGCAAGACCGCCACCTCACTGCAGGTACATTGGCCTATCTGGGGCCTGGCACCATCATCATGCCTCATCAGTTCTCGAACAACTTTGAAATTCGTGGCGTGATACTTTTCAGCCAGTTTCCTATGCCTTTTGCCCCAGGACAGATGCCGTCGGCCTTCAACGGACAGGTGCGCGATTTCCAAATACCCCCCAGCGAGAGCGACCAGCAGACGGCACTCGACATCATCGAAACGCTTTGGAAGATGGTGCATCAGCCCGAATACCATCATCCCACAGCCAGCGCACTTGTGGCAGCATTAATGCAACATTACGACGGATGCTATCGCAAACAAGCTGACCGGGCTATTCACTCACAATCGCGCGAGCAGACTATCTTCGACCGTTTCCTCCAACTGGTCACCCAGCATTGTGCCGAGCATCACCAAATAGGCTACTATGCCGACCGCATGTGCCTCACAGAGCGCTATCTGAGCACCGTCATCCGACAAACCAGCGGCACCACCGCCAAAGACTGGATAGACCGTGCCCTCATCACTCGCATCAAAATAGAACTGCGCCACACGGACAAATCTTCGGCACAGATAGCTGAGGAGATGCACTTTGCCAACCCCTCGTTCTTCTCCAAGTATTTCCGCCGCCTCACCGGCATGACGCCTGGAGAGTATAAAAACTACAGTTGATTTTTCCCTAAGAACTCGCTGGGTGTAAGTCCCGTGATGCGCTTGAAGAGACGAGTAAAATGGTGGGGGAAATCGAATCCGAGCAGGCGGGAGGTCTCGCTGATGTTGTGACCCTGCATCAACAGAATTTTCGCCTGATTGATAACGTAGTTGTGGATGTAGCCAATAGCTGTGCCACCAGTTGCCTTGTGGACAATATCGCCAAAATAACGAGGCGAATAAGCCAGTTCGAAAGCGCACCAAGCGACGGTAGGCAAACCCTGCATCAGCTGACGGTTCTCACGAAAATAGGTTTGAAGCAAGTTGTGAAAGCGCTTCAGCAGGTCAGCCTCTCCCCTGTCCTCTTCGAAAAGCTGGCGCTGATAGATACGATTACAGTATTCCAGTATCAGGTGCAGATAGCCAAGCAGCACATTTCTCAAAGACGGGGAGTCCTCGTGTGTCTGCAACTCTTGTCGCATCTGGGTCACCAGTTGCGTGATACAGAGCCATTCGTCGGGCTCCATGCGCAGCGAACCATCAAAGAAATACGAGAAGAACTGATAGCGGTCTATCTGGCGTTCCAGTTCAGTGCCGTGCAACAGTTCAGGCGACCACAGCAATACCCAACCACACAACGAGATACGCTCGCCATTGTCTTCCAATCCGCCTATCTGTCCTGGTTCTACAGCTATGATGGAGGCATCGCTCACCTGCAATTTCCTCATGCCGTAGGAGAGATTATGGGGAAATTGTCGCTGAATGAACAAACCATACACGCCATAGTTGTTCAGACTATGACGGAAGGGGGCCAACTCGTCATAATGGATAATACTGATCAATGGGTGCAATACGGGTGCATCCACAAAACGGGCGTAGTCGTTGGGGCTGTCTACCTTCAAAATATTCCTCATATCGGTTGCAAAGATACATAAAATAGTCTAATAATGGTAGAAATTTAATGGTTTTTTAGCACTTTCTGCGAAATTGGTATATAATCAGCCAATTTGTGTAATAGCTATATAATATATAATGTGTACCTTTGCACCCAGAAACTTAAAACAGAATAATTATGTTAGGCAATTTTACATTCCACAATCCTACGAAGTTGCACTTTGGTGAGGATTCTTTAAGCAAACTGAGTGAAGAACTGAAAAACTATGGCAAGAAGGTGATGCTCTGCTATGGTGGTGGTAGTATTAAGCGCAATGACATCTACGATCAGGTGATGGCCGAGCTGAAGAAGGCTGGCTGCGAGGTGGTAGAGATGGCGGGTGTGATGCCAAACCCTACTATAGAAAAGGTATTAGAAGGTGCCCACACGGCTCGCCAGGAGAATGTGGATTTCATCCTCGGCGTGGGCGGTGGCTCTACCGTTGACTATTGTAAGGCCGTAGCTGGAAGTGCTTGGTACGATGGCGATCCTTGGGAGTACTACTTCAAGAACTGGCAACCGATGACCTGCCGTTGGATTCCTGTGGGTTGTGTGCTCACAATGGCTGGCACAGGCTCTGAGATGGACAGCTGTTCGGTCATCTCAAGCCACTCGGAGAACCGTAAGTTGTTCTATAACTTCCGCAACCCAGATTTCTCCATTCTCAACCCTCGCTTCACCTTCACCGTTCCCAAGTATCAGATGGTGGCTGGTATCTACGACATCATGAGTCATATTCTGGAGCAGTATCTCTCGGGCACAGACGACAACACCAGCGACTATATCGCCGAAGGACTGATGCGCTCACTTATCGTCAGCAGCCGCAAGGCTAACGTGAATCCTGAGGACTACGAGGCTCGCTCGAACATCATGTGGACAGCCACTTGGGCGCTCAACACACTCATCGACCGCGCTAAGGCCACCGACTGGATGGTGCACATGCTGGGTCAGGCTGTGGCTGCCTATACCGATGCCACTCACGGTCACACCCTCGCTGCCGTCAGCGGTGCCTACTACCGTCTGCTCATCAGCAAGTCGCCCGATGCCGTGCAGAAGTTCAAGCGTCTGGCCATGAACGTATGGGGCGTTTCTGCCGAGGTTAAGACCGACGAGCAGGTTGCGATGGAAGGTCTGGAGACGATGGAGCAGTGGATGCGCGAATTGGGACTGGCAATGAACATCACCGACTGCGGTGCCAAGCCCGAACTGATTGAGGGTATGGCTGATGCCTGCCCCATCTGTCAGGGTGGTTACTACATTCTGAATCGCGACGAGGTTGTACAAGTTTTGAAAGATAGTCTTTAGAATATGAAACAGATATTTTTGTTTTTAACAGCATTGCTGTTCACCTGCTGTTCTTCGGACATTGAGATGAAGGCTGAGACGACATCGGCCAATCATGGCAAGACACTTATCGCATACTATAGTTATACTGGCAACTGTCGCAGCATCGTGACTGAACTCACGAATCAGATAGAGGCCGATGTAGTTGAAATTACTCCCGTTGACAAAAGTCAGAAATACGAGGAAAATGGCTATGCAATCGATACGGCTCTCTTGAATGCCATCAAGGAGGTGAAGAGCAATGGGTCGGAAGATGGAACCTATTACTCGGTGAATGGTCAGCGGGTACAGAACCCTACACATGGCATCTATTTCAAGAACCATAAAAAAGTTATCCTATGAACGTCAACAAACCTATCAGTCGAAGAAAAGCACTCAAGGTCATGGGCCTTGGAATGCTTGCAGCCTGCGTTCCGACGCTTCCGTCGTTTGGAGAGTCCCCAAAGGAAAATGAGAAGAAGACCAAACGTCTGATCTTCTATTTCTCTGCAACCGGCAATAGCCTTTATATAGCCAGGCAGTTGGGCGGAGATGAAGCGACCTTGCTGAGCATCTCACAGGAAATTCACAACGAGCATCCTGATTATGAGGCAGAAGAAATAGGATTCGTGTGTCCCGTCTACTGTTTCATTCCTCCTGCCATTGTCCAGGATTTCATTGCTCGTTCATCTTTCAAGGCCGATTATTTCTTTACAGTGGGCACTTATGGAGCCCATAGCACGATATTCCCAGAGTTCGTTGATGACCTTGCCAAGAAGCACGGTTTTCAGATGAATTATATCTCCACCATCCAGATGGTCGATACTTACCTGCCGTATTTCGACATGGAAAGGGAATTGGCCGACCCCAAGCTTCAGCGTATTCCCGAAAGAGTTGCCACAGTTCTTGCTTCTATCAACAATCGCGAAAACTATATTCAGGAGGTTACAGAGCAGGACAGGATGATATGTGACGGATATTACCGCATGTCGGGACGCGACCGCCAGCACCCGACTGTGACAAGATCGGAGAAGATTGTCTTTGCCACGGATGACTGCATCGGATGTGGAGTTTGTACTTCGGTTTGTCCGCATGGCTCCTGGAAAGTGATTGATGGTCATTCGGTTGCCAATGGGGAATGCGAAAATTGTCTGGCATGTGTTCACAACTGCCCGAAGAAAGCAATTTCAATCATTCCCACGCCTCCTGAACCCGAAGAGGCAAACAGGAATGCACGATATCGTAATCCGAATGTCAGCTTAGCTGATCTCATCAAGGCCAATAGTCAAAAATAATATGAAAGTAATTTTAGCCGCAGTACTGATGGGCGGATTGCTCACAGCCTGCACAAACCAAGAACAAAATAAAAAAGAAGAGAATATGACAACATTGAATCTGACACAGGAGTGGGACAAGGTGTTCCCGCTGAGCGAGAAAGTGAACCACTGCAAGGTGACGTTCGAAACACAGTACGGCTTGACGCTGGCAGCTGACCTCTATACGCCAAAGGATGCCAAGGGCAAGATGGCCGCCATTGCCGTGAGTGGCCCATTCGGCGCCACCAAGGAGCAGTCGAGCGGCCTCTATGCCATGCAGATGGCCGAGCGCGGCTTTGTAGCATTGGCTTTCGACCCGTCATTTACTGGCGAGAGCAGTGGAGAGCCTCGTCGCACAGCTTCACCCGACATCAATACCGAGGACTTCATGGCCGCTGTCGATTTCCTGTCGAAGCAGGAAAATGTGGATGCTGAATGTATTGGTATCATCGGCATCTGCGGTTGGGGTGGAATTGCCTTCAATGCTGCCGCTGCCGACACACGCATCAAGGCTACTGTTGTCTCGACGATGTACGACATGACCCGCGTCAGTGGCAACGGCTATTTCGACAGCGAGGACAAGGAAGAGTCGCGCCATGCTGCCCGTGAGGCACTTGCCAAGCAGCGCCTGGCCGACCCGATGGCGATGGCCGGTGGCGTCGTCGATCCTCTGCCCGACGAGGCTCCTCAGTTCGTGAAGGACTACTACGATTATTACAAGACCGAGCGCGGATATCATGCCCGCAGCGGCAATTCGAACGACGGTTGGCGCGTCATCGGCACTCAGGCTTATGCCAACGCCCGTTTCCTTTATTATATCAACGAGATTCGTTCGGCAGTCCTTGTGATGCATGGTGAGAAGGCTCACTCGCGCTATTTCGGCGAAGCTGCCTACAAATATATGGTCGAAGGGAAGGCCGAAGGTTACAACACCGTCGGCAAACCTAATCCTAATCCTGAGAACAAGCAGCTGCTCATCATCCCCGGTGCCTCGCACTGCGACCTCTACGACGGCGGCTATACGGAGCTTGTGGGCAAGGGCGAGCCGAAGAATCTGATTCCTTGGGACAAGTTGGCTGATTTCTTTAAAGAGAATCTGAAATGAAGAGATTGAAGATAACGATTATCTCAATGACTTTAGCTACAACAGCAATTGCTCAGGGTGTGATGGATGTGCATAGCCACCTCATCACGCCTGAGTTTGTGTCATCACTTGAAAAAGAAGGACGATTGATGGACGAGGGATTCCCTCTGCCGAAATACGATGTGTACAATCATCTGAAATGGATGGATGAAGCCGGCGTTGAGACTTCCGTGCTGACGCTGGCAGCTCCACAGCCGACATCTGCCCAAACAGTCAGACGAACCAACGAGGCTGCCGCCCGCATCAAGAAGGAACACCCCGGACGATTCCTGTTCTGTGCTGCCCTACCCCTGCCCGATGTATCGAAAGCCATCGAAGAGGCGAAGTACGCACTTGACGTACTGAAGGCTGATGGCATCAAATTGGCAACAAACATTGATGGGCAGTATCTTGGTGCACCCGAACTCGACACGCTCTTCTCGGTGTTGAACGAACGTAAGGCTGTGGTGATTCTGCATCCTCATCGCCCTGAACCCGTGAACCAGCAGGTAATGCAGCAGACACCGCTGGCTATGCAGGAATATCTCTCAGAGACCACCCGCGCCGTGTCGAACATGATTTCACGAAATGTGCTGGCTCGCTATAATAACATCAAGGTGGTGGTTCCCCATTGCGGCGCCTATCTACCTTTGGCTATTCCCCGCATGAAGTCGCTGACGCCCGTGATGCAGGCCAACAAGATGGTGGGCGAGATTGACTACGAAGCCAACCTCCGTGCCCTCTACTACGACCTCGCTGGTGCACATTCACCTGAGGTCATCCGCATGCTGCTTACTATCACCACGCCCGACCATCTGCTCTACGGCTCCGACTATCCCTACGTCGCTCCGCAGGTGCTCACGCAGAATCTGGCGAGGATGAAGGACTATCTCTCGAAAGAGCCCGATCTGGCACCATTCCGCGAGATGATCCTCTACCAGAATGCCAATCAAATATTCAAATAACAGATGTATATGAAAAAAATATTGTTTTTCGTTTGCACCATGCTTACATGGCTAAGCACAGATGCAACAGCAAAGACACTTGTAGTGTACTATAGTTACACAGGCAACAGCCGAGAGATAGTAAACACACTGACCAGTCAGATTGAGGCCGACGTGCTGGAGATTCAGCCTGCAGAAAAAGGGCTCAAGTACGAGGCGGACAACTATGCCCTTGGCACACAGTTGCTGAATGCCATCAAGGCTAATCCAAATGATGCTGGCAGTTACCCTGCCATCGATCCTGTAACGATATCGCCGGCCGACTACCAAAACATCATCATTGTCACCCCACTTTGGTGGAGTCAGATGGCGGCTATCACGCAGGCCTACCTGTTCCAGAATGCTTCAAAGATGGCGGGGAAACACGTCGGAATGATTGTGTCGAGCCATTCGAGTGGCATTAGCGGTGTGGTAAGTGATGCCGAGCGACTGTTGCCTCATGTCACGTGGATGGGCGATGCCTTGTGGATTAACGCCAGCAACCACAGCAATCGTGCCTCGCTGATTGAAGACTGGCTCAAGACGCTGAATTTCGATAAAGAGAATACTACTATGGATAAAATGTATATCACTATCGGTGGACAAACGCAAAGCGCGACACTTGTGGACAATGACGCCACACGCGAGTTGGTTGCTGCACTTCAGAACGCGCCCATAACCGTAACGCTCAACGACAACAATTTCGAAATATGGGGTTCTTTAGGCAAATCGCTGACAACGAAAAACGAGCAGATGACAGCCCTACCCGGAGACATCGTTCTTTATAACGGCAGCAACATATGCATCTTCTACGAGTCAAACTCTTGGAGCTATACTCGTTTAGGACATATCGACGGACTGTCAGAAAATGAGCTTCGCACATTCCTCAAAGCAGGCGAAAGCAACATCAGTGTTACCCTGTCGCTTGCACTGTCCACAGGCATCAATACAGTTAAGAGTGAAAAGTTAAAAGATAAAAAATGCTATACTCTGCAAGGCACTCTCGCTCTGGTAGGACAAAAGGGTATTGTGATTAAAGACGGGAAAAAAGTTGCGATCAAGTGAGAGAAATGAAAATTCATTTTTATTTCCGAACGTGAGCAAGTTCAACAAAGTTAAGATTATCAGATGAAAAGAATAGTAACATTTATAATAGCAGTAATGACTATGGCGACAATACAAGGTCAGACGATGACCGAAAGACAAAAGGGATTGGCAGCATGTGCCTGTCTGATGGCACAGGGTGATTTAGAACGGTTGGAGCCTGCCGTGAAGATGGCACTCGACAACGGCGTGACTATCAATGAGCTGAAGGAGGCTTTTTCACAGCTCTATGCCTACACGGGTTTTCCACGCTCGCTGAATGCATTAGGCGTTCTAAATAAGGTATTGGATAACAAACAGCCCTCATGGCAGGAAGGAAAGCCTTGGAAACGTCCTGAAATATGGGATGACGCTGCAAAAGCTCTGAAGCAAGGTACAGAGGTGCAGACGAAACTCTCTGGCCGTTCTTTCGATTACAACTTCTGTCCGCAGGATGACTACTATCTGAAGTCGCACCTCTTCGGTGACATCTTCGCCAGCGACCAACTCTCTACTGCCGACCGCGAGATAGTGACCGTTGCTGCTCTGAGTGGTCTCGAAGGTGTTGCTCCACAGTTGGCTGCCCACAAGCAGGGAGCCGTGAACATGGGCAATAGTCAGGAACTGGTTGATGAACTCTGTGCCTGGCTCGACAGCGAGGGGTATACCTTGCGCAGCAAATGGCCGAAAGGCGAACCGAACCCTTACGGCAAGTATTTCATCGGTCAGAGTTATCTGGCTGACGTTGGCGGTGGTGTTATAAACGTCACCTTCGAGCCTCGCTGCCGTAACAACTGGCATATCCACCACAAAGCAGTACAAGTACTCATCTGTGTCAGTGGTCGTGGCTGGTATCAGGAATGGGGCAAGGCTCCCGTTGAGATGACTCCTGGCACAGTCATCGCCATTCCTGCAGAGGTAAAACACTGGCACGGAGCCGCCAAAGATTCATGGTTCCAACACCTTACTTATCACCGTGATGCTCAGGAAGGAGCCTCGAATGAGTGGCTTGAGCCTGTGACTGACGAAGTGTATAACAAACTGAAATAAGATATAATAATGGAATACGTAAAACTTGGAAACTCAGACCTCAACGTGTCGCGCATTTGCCTCGGCTGCATGGGCTTTGGAGATGCCAGTATCGGACAGCACTCATGGACGATTGGCGAAGAGCCGACACGGGAAATCATTCGTCGGTCACTCGACCTCGGCGTGAACTTCTTCGACACGGCGATAGCCTATCAGCTGGGCACTTCGGAGCAGTTCGTGGGCAGGGCGCTGAAGGATATGGCACGCCGCGAAGACGTGGTGGTGGCCACGAAGTTCCTGCCTCGCACAGAGGAGGAAATCACGAACGGCATCGATGGTCGGCAGCATGTACTGAGCAACATCGACAGCAGCCTGCAGCACCTCGGCATGGACTATGTGGACTTGTACATCTACCACATCTGGGACTACAAGACGCCTGCCGAGGAGATTCTTGAAGGCATGAATGAGGCCGTGCGCCAAGGCAAAGTACGCTACATCGGCATCGCCAACGTCTATGCCTATCAGTTGGCGAAGATGAATGCACTGGCAGAGAAACACGACTGGGCAAAATTTATCAGTGTGCAGAACCACTACAACCTGATCATGCGTGAGGAGGAGCGCGAGATGCAGCCCTTATGCCGTGAAGACAACATCGCACAGACACCCTACAGCGCTCTGGCATCAGGCAAACTGGCCAAGCGCCCAGGTGAGACCTCGAAGCGCCAGCAGGAAGACGCGTTCATGCACTTCAAGTATGATGCCACCGCCAAGCAGGACAACCTCGTGGTGGAGCGTGTCGTGAAACTGGCCGACCGCTATGGTGTGGAGATGACGCAGATTTCGCTGGCCTGGCTGTTGACCAAGGTGGAGTCGCCCATCGTGGGAGCCACAAAACTGCACCACATCGAGGGAGCCGTGAAGTCGCTCGATGTCCGGCTGACAGCCGATGATATCCGCTACTTGGAAGAGCCATACGTGCCCCACAACCTCTCAGGCGTGATGGCCGTCAACAAACCTGTGATGAGCGAGGAGCCCGTCTGGGTGGCAGCAAGCAGAAACAAATAATCATGGGCACCTACAACTCTATCACATGCGGTTTGATGTCCGTATCGTGAGTGGCAAGGCTCTCGATGCAGTTGGCATGATCACAATCCAAATGCGTCAGCAGCACGTAGTCGAGAGCAGCGAGAGCCATCAAGTTTACTTGAATGGCTGAGTCGTGACGAGACTCAACATTTGTTAAATCATTCCGTAAAAATAGCGAAATTTCGACATTTATTGGTAACTTTGCCATCAATATTAAATTGTATTTATGAGAAAAGTAAACTTTATTTTGGCAGCAGCCATGTTGATGGTGTCGGCTGCGGTGATGGCTCAGCAGGCATCAAAGGTGTATCTCACAAGGGAGATTTCACCAGAGTCGTTGGTAAAAATCTACAAGGCACTTGGCGTTGAAGCCAAGGGGCGTGTGGCGGTGAAGATGTCAACAGGCGAAGGCAGCAATCCCAACTACCTGAAACCTGAACTGGTGAAAAACCTGATATGGGAGGTGGACGGCACCATCGTGGAATGTAACACCGCATACGGCAACGGCCCTTCCGACAAGAAAGACGAGCGCAACACGTCAGAGAACCATTGGAAAGTGATTGAGCGTCACGGCTTCACAAAGTATTTTCCTGTCGATATCATGGACGAATACGATGAGATTCGCATCCCCGTAAAGGATCAGACGCACATCAAGTACGACATCGTTGGCGGACACATGGCCAACTACGACTTCATGATTGCCCTCAACCACTTCAAGGGTCATCCTATGGGCGGCTATGGTGGTGCGCTGAAGAACCTCTCCATCGGCTGTGCCAGTCAGAACGGCAAGGCTTACATCCATTCGGCCGGCAAGATGGAGAAACTGGATATGGGCAAGCTGTGGACACCAGAGTTCATTGGCAATCAGGACGGATTCCTCGAAAGTATGGCAGCTGCTGCCCAAGCCGTTGTGAACTACTTCAACAAGAAGCAGGGCATCATCTACATCAGTGTCATGAACAACATGTCAATAGACTGCGACTGCGTGGATCATCCCGAGCCTGTGAAGCTGGAGGATTATGGCATCCTCGCCTCTACCGACCCCGTAGCGCTCGACCAGGCCTGCATCGACATCATCAACCAGCAGAAGGTGACGGCTAAGAACGATCCTACCGATTTGCTGAAGCGCATCGACAAGCAGCATGGCACACACACTATCGACCATGCAGCCCAGATTGGCCTTGGCTCAAAGAAGTATGAGTTGATAAATCTGGATTTGTAATTTACAAATAACATTATTTAGATGAATCAGAGACAATATGAAAAAAGTAATTGTGATATCTACGAGCCTTAGACGGGGCTCAAACAGCGACATGCTCGCAGACCAGTTTGTGGAAGGAGCAAAGGCTGCCGGAAACGAAGTGGAGAAGATTTCTCTCGTTGGCAAGAACATTCTGTTCTGCAAGGGTTGTCTGGGTTGCCAGAAACTTGGTCGCTGTGTCATCAACGACGATGTGAACGACATCATGGCCAAGGTGCTGAAGGCTGATGTTATCTGCTGGGCAACACCTATCTACTATTATGAGATGAGCGGCCAAATGAAGACCCTCATAGACCGCATGAATGCGATGTATGAACAGGATTATGCGTTTCGTGATGTCTATCTGTTGACAACGGCTGCAGAGGATGAAACCGAGACTCCGAAGCGTGCAGAGACGGGGTTGACGGGCTGGATAGACTGCTATCCCAAGAGTCGTCTGGCAGGAACGCTTTTCTGCGGAGGTGTGAATGACCCTCGTGAGATTGAGGGTAATCCGAAACTGCAGGAGGCTTTTGATTTAGGAAAGAACATTGGCTAAGAACGAGATTGTTAGGGAGAAATACATTTTGTGAAGGTTTTCCGCTCAGATTAGTCGTTTTTTCTGATTATTATTTATACCTTTGCAGCGCATTATGAGGCAAATACTACTGATGATACGGATGTTGACTGTCCTTTGTGCCGTATGCCTGACAGTTCTGCTGAATTGGCAAAGCAAGGATGACGCTTTAGCCGGAAGTCCATACTGTGTTTCAAATGTCACCTTTCGGTGGTTCACCTTGTCGCTCAGAGGGAACACTTTATCCCACTCCTGCGTTAATTCTAACTTCTGCATATTCTCTTCTGTTTTAGTTTGATTGTCTTTCTGGTTGCATGCTGCAAGCACTCCGACCATGAGTATTGTTGCTAATAATACCTTTTTCATATTCTTCTTTTATTTGTTGTTTACTTGATACCTAATCCATACGATGCCGTCCTGTTCTTCCACACTCTTGAAAGTAAGGCGTACAGGTTTACGGCCCATCGGCCTGCCATCGAAAGCAGCAGCCATACCCCCCTCGTCCGTCTATGCCATTGCATCCAGTGCATCAGCATAGCGCTGTTTGCCATCGGGAGCCTGGAATTTGAAGTCGTGAGTGATGCTCACGAGTTGGATGCCATCCGTTGTCAGTTTCTTCTTCAGCCAGCGCCAGTAGTTACCCGCCTTGACGTAGTCTTCTTCATCATTTATCGCCCGCACAATATCAGTAGCCGAGAACCACCACTTGCTGTGCTCCTCGTCCCATACCGCACGCACCTCGCGGTCATTGAAAAAACGTATCGACTTCTTGCTCATGATATATTACTTCTTATAATCGTCTTATGGAACAATGCTAATCTGTTACCACTTCATTGAAATGCACCTTGCCCCAGGCTATCAGAGCCGTGAGCGCTGGCATCAGCGATTTGCCTGTCTCTGTCAGAGAGTATTCTACTCGTGGTGGTACCTCTGGATAGACCTCACGATGAACGAGATGACTCTGCTCCAGATTCTTCAGCGTCTGCGAGAGCATCTTCTGGGAACAGTCCGTCATCAGACGACGGATCTCATTAAACCGCAATACCCCTGTCTCGCTGGTGTGGAGCATATAGAGCACCAGCATAGACCACTTGTCGCCAAAACGACTCACTACTTGCCTGATAGGACAGGCCAAATACTCTGCTTTAATATCTGCCATAACTATAGATTTTGCCGCAAAGGTAACGAATAGTTACCAAGTAACAGCATTACACTTAGTTAATCTAAGTTAAAGCCGTTTTCGCAGGAGTCCGATAACATCACAATTCCTACTTTTTGGTAACTATGACACCAAAAAGTGCCTTCTTGTGAGATTGAAAAACTTGCCGTACCTTTGCACTCGCAATTAAGAAACAACGAGTATTAATAATAAAAAAGGTAAGAACAATGAAAAAGGTATTATTCGTAATGATGGCAGCTGCCATGATGGTAAGCTGCGGTAACAAGACACAGCAGACGGCTCAGAACGATGCCGCTGAAGTAGAGGACTCTCTGACTGGTGCATTCACCGCCTATGATCTGGATGGTTTTAAACTGCATGTCTATAACACTAACGATGTGATGGGCGATGCCAGTTACATTATCGAGGGTCAGGATTCGCTTATCGTCATGGAATATCCGCTCTTCAAGGTGAATGCAGCCGAGTTTGCTGCCTACATCGAGAAGCTTGGCAAGCCTGTGGAGATTGATGTAACCGACTATCATCTGGGAGGATCAGACAAGCTTCCATTGACGATGCCCGAGGGTATGCCCGCCTTTATCGAAGGCCCTATCTATGGTGGCATGATGAAGCAGTTTGCCTCACAGTTTGGCGACACGATGGTAGAGTTGCCCACGCAGAAGGCCGCTGAGGTTCCATTTGGACAGACGCAGAAATGGAACGGTGTTGACTTTAATTTCCAGCATGGTGCAACAAGCGACTTCCCCGCTGCATCTATTATTATCGGCAAGCAGGTGTATTACACCCACTGGACTCCTGCCGAGGCACACATCAGTCCGCTGCAGATTGGCAACGTTGCCGCTGTTGACGCAGAACTGACCGAGGCCAAGAAAGCCCTTGCCTCTGGAGCCAAGTACTTCATCGGCGGTCACGGTGGTCTGGCTGAGAAGGCTCAGGTGGAGTTCAAAATTTCCTATCTGGAGAAGGTGAAGGAACTGCTTGCTGCCAACAAGGATGCCGCAGCATTCGCAGAGGCTCTGAAGACCGCATATCCTGAGCTGCCGGGCGATGCCGATGCACTGGCACAGGCTCTCTATAAGAAGTAATGGCAATGGACAGGCTGGAAAATCTGAAGAACATCATTATGTATCTGATGGCTGACAATCGTGTCAGCCATCGGATTCCTTCTACACTCGAAGAGCGGCAAAGGATGATGCGGGCATTGATGAACGTGTGGGAGCCAAGACCTATCAGCGAAGACTTTCTGAAAATGCAGGATGCCGAACTTCAGATACAGTGCGAGGATAAAGGCGTTGTGGAAATCTCAGACATCACACCTCAGACCTCAGACATCTTTCTCTGGCAGGGTGACATCACTCGTCTGAAGGTGGATGCCATCGTCAATGCGGCCAATGCACAGGCTTTAGGGTGCTGGGCACCGCTTCACAACTGCATCGATAACTGCATCCACTCTGCTGCAGGAATTCAACTGCGCAAGGAATGTAACGACACCATGCAGGGGCGGCTTCTGGCTACTGGCAATGCCTTCATCACCAAGGGGGACAACTTGCCTGCCAAGCATGTGATCCATACCGTTGGCCCGATTATTCCCGACGGCATTCCCACCAAGGAACAGGAAGAGCAGTTGGCAGCTTGCTATCGCAGCTGTCTTGACCTTGCAGAGAAAAATGGACTGGAGAGCATCGCCTTCTGCTGCATCTCCACGGGCGTATTCCACTTCCCCAACCAGCGAGCAGCAGAAATTGCCATTGAGACTGTCAAGTCATACCCCCGACATTCACTTAAAACGATTGTATTCAATGTTTTCCTCGACAAAGACCGTGACATCTATGAGCAGCTTCTCGGAGCGTGCCCAATGGCTTAAAGAGCAGATTGCCAATGCTGACTATATCCTGATTGGGGCAGGCTCCGGCTTGTCTGCCGCTGCCGGACTTGACTATGCTGGTGAGGACTTCCGCAGGGAGTTCCGCGAGTGGATTGACCGCTATGGCATAGCCGACCTCTATTCTTCGTCATTCTTTTCTTTTGAAACAGAAGAAGAACGCTGGGCTATGTGGGCGAAGCACATCTGGTTCAGCCGCTATCGGACAGGGGCATTGCCGCTATACAAGAAACTACTGAAGATGGTGGACGGTAAAGATTATTTCGTTATCACCACCAATGTTGACGGTCAGTTCGAAATGGCTGGATTTGATACACATCGCATCTTTGCTACGCAGGGCGACTATTGCTATTTCCAGCCAGCATTAGGTGCGCCCAAGGAACTGTATCACAACCGCGAATGGGTGGAACGGGCTTTGCCAGCCATCAAAGACTGCCGCATTCCCACGGAACTGATTCCCCATACCCCCGACGGCCAGCCCGTCAGCATGAATCTCCGCTGTGACGATACTTTCGTGGAGGACGCCCACTGGCATGAGCAGGCACAGCGTTACAGCGATTTCGTCAGCATGGCTCACGACAAGCGGATGCTATTACTGGAGTTTGGTGTAGGTTTCAACACGCCCGTCATCATCCGTTTCCCATTCGAACAGATGGCTGCACGATTCCCAGACACCACGCTTGTCCGCTTCAACCGCGATTATCCCCAGCTGACTACACAAGGCATCAGCCGATACGTGGCTTTCTCCGAAGGCGTGGAGCAATTATCCATCTTAAAATCCTAATAATTCTCAAAACTTAGCACAAAAATTACGAATTTATCTCCAATATTTATCAGAAATGACTATTTTTGCAACATTGTTTAAGTAAAAAGGTCTTGGTAGAGACCAGAGCTGTGACTCGAAACACTCCAAGAAAATATGAAGAAAGTAATGTTTTTGCTGGCAGTAGGAGTGATGTGCCTGACAGCCTGCGCCCAGAAGAAGGGCGGTGAACGTGGTCCTCGCCAAGGTGGCCACATGGTGATTAACAAAGATTCAGACAGTGTTTTCGCGGCATTGAAGCAAGAGACACTAGGAAAGTTCAAGCAACTGACGTACAACGACAAACAGACAGGCAAGACAATGGAGTATAATCTGCTGGTTCCCGAAGGTGCCGAGGCAGGTCAGAAACTCCCCTTAGTGCTCTTCATGGCTGATGCCAGTACTGCAGGAAAGGAAGTGACGGCTCCGCTCACGCAAGGGTATGGTGCCTTGGAGTTCGCTTCAAATAGAGACCAGCAGAAGCATCCTTCATTCGTGTTGGTGCCACAATATACTGACTGGGCTGTGCAGGATGATTGGAGCACGACGGACGAGGTGGAAATGACAATCCGACTGCTTCAGACCGTCTGCAAGGAATACAATGTAGATACCAACCGACTATACACCACAGGACAGTCAATGGGTGGCATGATGTCGTTCTACTTCAACATCACACATCCCGATCTCTTTGCGGCCTCATTGTTTGTTAGCAGTCAGTGGGACACTTCGAAAATGCAAGACTTCGGCAAGAAGCATTTCTTCTACATCGTGGCTGGCGGCGACCAGAAAGCATCGGGTGGCATGAAAGATTTGGCTGAGGTGCTGAAGGAGAACAATGCCCGTGTTGACTCCACATCATGGAGTGCAAAGCTTCCAAGCGAAGAACAGGAACGATTGGCCGAGGAACTGATAGCCAAGGGCGGCAATATCAACTTCATCAAGTGGGAGGCAGGCAGTGTACTCCCTGAATCAGGCAAGGGTATGGAGCACATGGCATCTTTTGACTACGGCTATAAGATTGCAGCAGTGCGCGACTGGCTGTTCATGCAGAGCAAATAGACTTTGACAAATCCAAACCGATAGATGAAAAGATTATATATTGAGCGTTTCTACTTGAATAGGGCCGATGACGAGTACCCTATGACAGTGCGCATCATTCTGCAGATGAAGGATGATGTGGATGGGCATCTGTTCGAAGAAGCAGTTGCAGCAGCACAGACGAGATACCCTTACCTGTGTGTCAAACTTGGTGTCGAACGCGATGCTGACGGCAGCGAGCACTATGTCTATCACGACAATCCACGGCCTTGGAAAGTCTCGGGCTGTCGTCAGCCCGTATGCTTGTGCAGTGAAGAAGCCAACGAACATCTGATGGCTTTTTCATGGTGGGACGATTGCGTGGCATTGGATTTCTTTCATGCGCTCATCGACGGGACTGCCGCCTATCGCATCCTCAAGACATTGCTCTATGAATACTGCCGGCGACGCTACGATAGTGAGTTAGACCCTGCAGGAGTCTGGGTGGCAGGTGACATCATCGACGAGGCAGAATGGACTGATCCTGCCACACTGCCAAGACCAACGAGCATCCACCCGCAGCAGCTGCCTGAACGTCCTAAGGTTATCAATCTGGCCATCGATGCCATCGTACCCCTTGCTGATAAGAAAGAAGTGGTACAGATACGCATCTCTGAGGAGCAGATGATGAAGCGTGTGCGGGCATGCGGTGCCACGCCTACTTCTTTCCTAACCCTGCTTCTGGCAAGAGCCATCGCCCGTCTGCATCCAGAGAGTGCGCCTCTGGCACCAACCGTTACAGTAGCAGTTGATTTGAGAAAGACACTCGGAACCACTGCGGCACACCATTCACAAGTAGGCGGACTGTTCCTGCCACTGGGGCAAGATATGCAGCAGGCGGACTTTGAAACTCAGATAGCAGCTTTCCGCAAGATGATAACCGAGCAGACTTATCCAGACAACCTGCAAGAATATTTCTGGCAGACCCAAGACCGGCTGGAAAGGGTGGAACAACTGCCCACGCTTCAGGCCCGCTATCAGGCCTTTGCTCCAACAAACCAACTGAGCCAGCAGTACGGTTCGTGCATGTTCAGCTATGTAGGAAAGGCTAATCTGGGTGCTGCCGAACAATATGTCAGGGAGATGCGCACTGAGACAGACTCTGCCTATATGATTGTAGTGGAAGTAAGTGCTGCCGCAGGTGTTTTCTGTATCAGTTTCATGCAGCGTTTTGCAACCGATGTATATCTTGATACGTTCCTCGACGAGCTGCATCAGCAGGGACTGACTTGCGAGATTCCTGACCGTCATCCGCTACAGATAGCCCCCATCACTGATTACAGAAATACTAAGCCGAAATGAACATAGATGACGATGGTGAGCACCAATTGTCCGATGGTGCTCACCAATCGTCCTATCGCTTGTCGGGTACACCGTAGTCCATCCAGCGCTCCTGGGGGTAGTAGCCCTTCAGCGTCTTTTTCTTCTCGGCGTAGGCCTCCTTTACGCGATTCATTACGAGTTTTAGTTTAGCCACCGTTGGCGTGAGCTGTTCACGAATGCTGTCCACCTCGGAGTTCACGGCCTCCAGTTCCTTGACGGACTGTTCCATTGCGTTGATCTCTTCGTTGGTGACACCACGCTCACCCATTTCCTTGACATGACGGCGCAGACCCTCTACGAGGCTGCGACTCTTCTCAATCTGAATCTCTACTGTCTTGACATAATTCTTCTGTTTAAAGTGATACTTTAGGATCAATATTTCAAGTACAAAATTAACAAAAAAAGTCGATTTTACGAACGTTACAGAGCATCACTTTTTCGATTTTTTAAGATGGATGGAGCGCTGTATTTAACATTTGTTTGCCATGCAACTGCCTTACGATGATGTTGCCCAGATTCTTCAGTTTCGGCATCTTACGCATGGTGCTACGCACGGGTTGGACATCGTAGAGCAGCATGAGCAGCAGAACGATGGTACCGATAATACACATGATGCCAAACATCTCCTTAACAGCCACCATCAGGATACTCTGATAGTCGGTGTGCAGACCTCGATTGAGCGTCTCGGCTATCTGATGGCGCAGACCATAGCTATACATGCCTGAACACATGGACTCTGCCACACCGTTGCGGATGAAACCGGAGATGGTGAGCGCATGAAAGAAGAAAGGAAACTCGATGAGGTCCTTCAGGTAGAGCGTCATCGTGGCAAAGAAGATGCTATATCCGAATGCACGTAGGAAGGTGGGTAGCCACAAGCGTTCCAGATTGAGCACAGGCGAGACGCAGAAATACATCAATACCTGATAGGCGAGCAGACAGGCAAAACCCACGGTGAGCAGGCGTGTGTACTTGAAACCCAGACGGGGGAGTGGTCCCCATACTGGCGTCTCTTTGCCCCACAGGATGGTAAATGCACAACCGCTGACATAGCCCAGTATCTCGAGCAGCGAGAACTGCGACGTGGTGGTGAATCCCCAACCTAGCACTCCGCCAGTAAGTGTGTTCTGCAACACTTGCGGTGTAGCGTTCATCATCTCGGCAACAAGAAACATGCCCAAGATAGGATATAACCGCCAGCGACGGAATATCCACGGCTCCAGATACGGGTGACGGATATGCGTCAAACGGCCTATGGTAATGAGAATGGTGAGGGGCAGCATATAGAGCGCCGCACACCATAACGTGCTGTTATACCAATGATAGTATTCGCCGTAGTTGAATAACCAGATGACCTCCAACATGCAAGCAGACACCAAGATGCAACCCAGCCAGTCGAGCGAGATAAGGGGCACCTGATGGGGCATCATGCGCCAAGGATGAGTACAAGTATAAATTACAAGGACTATCACGAGCATCATCCCGATAATGAGCCAATGCATCATCTGCCATGAGTCGTAGATCATGATAAGCTGCTGATCAACCCAACTGCTGAGCGACATGCTGGTGAGAATGACGATATAGATGCTGGGCAGGAAGATGCCGAAATCCTGCTTAGGCGAGAGCCACAGACGGATGTTCGAGAAACATTCGAAAGTGCCACAAAGCTTGAAATAGCCTGCCATATAACTAATGATGCAAAGCAACGGCAATCGCCACTCGCCAAAATCGCTACTGATGAGCCACAATGACAGCAGATTGCACGCAGCTATCACGCATGCGGCATTGATGAGCAACTGCTGATTGGTGAAGCGCAGTTTATAGCGGAACAAGAACGGGAAGGGCATATTGACTCCCACTACGCCGAACATCGCTACCATCACCATGCCCTCACGAGTGAGTCCCGTAGCACCAACCATCTGCTGCAGGCTGCCAAAATAGACACCGCTCGACAACTGGAAGAAAAGCGCGAAGAGCAAGTATATCCAAGGGCGCACTTTCTCAGGTACCCAAGGATTGAACATGGGCATCGAGAACCCTTGGTTCGGATTCCAACCAGCCATTAGTACATCACCTCCGTTTCTACATTCAGGCCCGCCAGCAGACGAGCCACATCGTCAGCATTCTCTGTAGTCACTTTGATGCGCACAGGCACACGCTGCTCTACTTTTACAAAGTTGCCCGTGGCATTATCTACGGGGATTGGGGAGAAAGCAGAGCCTGTACCAGCGGCTATCGACTCTACCTCGCCTTGATACGTCACCCCTGTTACAGCATCGGCAGTAAACTCTACCTGATTGCCCACCTTGATGTGCTTCAACTGCGTTTCACGGTAGTTGGCTATCACCCACACTTGTTGATCGTCCACGATACGAGCCAACTGCATGCCAGGCTGAACCAGCTGACCTACGTGAATATCCTTGCGTCCCATCACGCCGTCGCAGGTAGCCACAATCACGGTGTAACTCAGATTCAGTCGTGCCAGATTGACTTGTGCCTCGGCTACTGATTCACCTGCTGTGGACTGTCCTAAACGTTGCTGCTGTTCACCAAGCTCCTGAGTGGTGGCCTGTTGGCGATTGCGGGCAGCCTCATAGCGAGCCTTTGCTGCTTCGTACAGGGCCTTGACATTGTCGTATTGCTGGCGGGTGACAGCATCCTTCTGCAACAGTTGCTCAAACCGCTGATAGTCCTTCCCGGCATTCTCCATCTGCACACGAGCCTCGTCGATGCCTGCCGATGCTGCACGTACATTCGAGGCTGTGGTGCTCATACCTGCAGTTACTGCCGACGAACCACTCTTCGAGCCACGAAGATGTGCCTCTGCCTGAGCTAAAGCCAGGCGGAACTCTGCATCCTCGATGATGACGAGCGTATCGCCCTTCTTTACATGCTGATAGTCGTCGAAACGCACTTCCTTTATGAATCCACCCACACGGGCATTGATAGGCGTAATGTGACGCCACACCTGTGCATCGTCTGTATACTCCACGTTGCCCCAATGCACAAACCGGCTGCAAACGAGTCCGATAAACACCACGAGGGCTGCAATAATCACTACATTATATGTTCTTTTTATCTGTTTCTTGTTCATAACTTTTTACCCTTTTACTATTTTACCTTTTTCTAAATCTGTCCTGCAATGTATTTTAGCTTGTAGTAGGCGAAGATGATGCCGATGCGGGCATCCACCTCTTTGAGTTCTGCATCGAGCTTGATGTTCGAGGCGTCAATCATATCGGTGATGAGTGCCAACTGCGACAGGTAGCGGTCGTTGACCACCTGATAGTTCTGCCCAGCCAGTTGTACGCTCTTCTGCTGTGTTTCCAACTCTATATATGCTTGCTGATAATAGGTGTAAGCCTGCTGTACCTGGTTGTTCAGTTGTTCGGCTGCTACTGTGTACGACTGCTCTGCCTGACGGGTACGAATATGGGCCTGCTGCACCTTCTTGTTCTGCTTGAACAGCGAACTGATAGGGTACTTGACACCAACTCCTACATACCAGAAGTTGAAGTTTTTGTCAATGGGCGGTATATCGTAGGTAAAAGGACCGTTGAAATTGTCGGCAGCTACCAATGCCACTTTAGGACGCATCTCGCTCTTAGCCAAACGCAGTTGCTGACTGGCCATCTTCTGCCCGATTTCTGCCTTTTGAATGCTGGGAGCCGTTGTCAGTGCCACATTTTGCCAAGACATTTCACTCCCCTCTCCCTTTTGAGACGTGTCGGTGGTGAGGCTCGGAATAATCTCCCCATCAATTCCTAACTGATTACATAACTGATGATTCAAGATACCACGCTGATCCTGCAGTTTCTTCAGATTTAGACGCAACGTCTCCATTTGCAGCTCATAGCGTGTCACATCGTTCTTCAGTGCCATGCCCTGTTCGTGCTTTGCTTGGATGTCGTCTATCAGCCGCTGCGTCAGTTCGATATTCTGCCTCACTACCTGCTCACGGTTTTTGAGCTTGAAGATTTCCAGAAACTGTCCCAAAGCCAAGAACCGCTGTTGCTGGCGGCGCTGTTGTTCACCAACCTGAGCCTGCTGATGCTGAAGTGTAGCCAATGCAATGCCAGCATCGATAGCTCCACCTGCATACACCACCTGCTGTGCTTCTAACGCCAGCGAGTTACCCCAGCGTGGAGCTGCAAAGCCGTGAGCATTTGTAAAATCACGATCCATCATGACCACATCGCCATTCATCGACACCGATGCCGATGCCGTCAACTCTGGCAGTCGCGCCGAGCGAGCCGCCTCTATCCCTTTCTTAGCAAATTCTACGCTTATCTTCTCTTGTCGAAGAGTCTTGCTGTTGCTTTCCACCAGTTGAAACAATTCGTCAACTGTCATCTTGCGCTCCGTCTGAGCCTTCGCCACCGTCGCAGTGGCTACAACTATCAGGAACGCCATGTTCCTAAATGTCATTAATACTAAATAAAAAAGTGACGGGGAACACACCCCTTTTCTCGAATTCGGGTGCAAAGTTACTAATTATTCCAATAAGTTGTAACGTATAGGAATCAATTATTTAATATAAATTAACCGAACGCAACATTGTAACTTTTGTTAAAAATAGGCTCAGTGATAATGAATTTAAAACGTTATTTGGTAATTTTGCAACAAAATCTATCAAACGAAACAAATACATATAATGAGAGTATTATTATTAAACGGCAGTGCCAACAAGAATGGCAACACTTTTACAGCACTATCGGAGATAGCCCGTCAATTGGAGAAGAATGGTGTAGAGTCGGAAATCATGCAGCTGGGCAACAAGCCCGTTCGTGGCTGTATAGCCTGCGGACAGTGTCAGGCGAAGCAATTAGGGCATTGTGTCTTTGATGACGACATCTGCAACCGTATCGTTGAAAAGCTCAATGAGGCCGATGCACTCATCGTGGGTTCGCCTGTCTATTACGGTCAGCCCAACGGTGCTGTAATGGCAGTTCTGCAACGTGCCTTCTTCTCAGGTGCCCAAGTACAGAACAAGCCTGCGGCAGCGGTAGCTATCTGCCGTCGTGGTGGTGCTACGGCTGCATACCAGACGATGAACATGATATTCGAGATGAAGAACATGCCTGTGGTTACTTCGCAATATTGGAACATCGCCTACGGCTTGGCACCCGGTGAAGTAATACAGGACACAGAGGGAATGCAGACCATGCGAGTGCTTGCCGACAACATGGCCTGGCTGCTGAAGAAGATTCACGCCAATGGTAATCCCGATTATCCTGAACGCGAAGAGTGGCAAGGCATGAACTTTATCAGATGAATCAGAAACAATGACAATACAAGAATTTCGTGATTACATGGCATCGGGCAAACCCGTCGTTGGCGGTGGTGATGTCCACATGATGTTTCATCAGCTGTCGCAGGAGGCACTGAAGATAACAGCAGAGATTAACGGCAAGTATCATACTCCAGAGCAGCTGCACGATTTGTTGGAACAGCTTTGGGGACGTGAGGTGCCCAAGACGGTAGGTATGTTTCCTCCGTTTCATACCGACTGCGGTAAGAACACCGTTGTTGGTGAACGGGTCTTCATCAACATGGGTTGTAAGTTCCAAGACCAAGGTGGCATCACCATCGACGAGGGTGCACTCATAGGTCACAACGTCGTTCTGGCAACCATCAATCACGACCTTGACCCAGCCAACCGCCAGAGCATGAGTTATGCACCAATTCACATCGGCAAAAACGTATGGATTGGAGCCAATGCCACCGTTCTTGCTGGAGTAACCATCGGCGATGGAGCCGTAGTAGCTGCTGGTGCAGTAGTGACAAAGGATGTGGAACCGAATACCATCGTCGGTGGTGTTCCTGCCAAGGTGATTAAAAAGATAGAAGTGTAAACAGATAAATCGGAATTTATGGAAAAGATAACATTCAGTCGTACTGATATTAGTGAAGATGTGCTATTACAGTTAGCCAAAACATCTGAGCTTATCAAGCGATTAAACAGTCTGTCTTTGGTCAATCATATCCAGAAGCAAGAAATTGTCAAGGAATTGTTCGGATCTTCTGGTAGTAATCCTTTCGTTGGTGATAATTTCCATTGCGACTTTGGTAAGAATATCCATGTTGGCGACAATTTCCATGCTGATTATAATTGTACGATGCTCGACGTTGCAGAAATACACATCGGCAATAACTGTCTGATTGGGCCTGATGTGGGAATTTATACAGCTGGTCATCGTCTCCAACCCGAAGGTAGAACGCTTGATGGCTATGGAATTCCAATTACTATTGGCAATGATGTTTGGGTTGGTGGCCATTCCGTGATACTGCCTGGTGTCGTAATAGGTGATGGTGCAGTCATTGCTGCAGGTTCTGTGGTAACCAGTAATGTCGCTCCACGGACCTTAGTGGCTGGTAATCCCGCAAAATTCAAAAAAGAAATCATATAAATTCCAATTTAGCTTATAGTTATGACAGAATTTGAAAAGATGCGCCGTGAAGAGTTCTATGACTTTACAAGCGAGGAATGTTTGGCGAGTTACTATAGGGCAAAGCATATATGCGCAAAACTACAGACCATGACTATCGAGGATGCGGATTACAGAGAGACTATCGAAGATCTGATTCCCGGTATTCCCGAGTCATCCACTGTATCACCGCCATTTCATTGCGACCATGGTCATGGCATAAAATTAGGTAAAAATGTGTTCATCAACTACAACGGAACGATGCTCGACGGAGGCTTGATAACTATCGGCTCCAACACTCAGGTTGGCCCCAACTGCCAATTCCTGACACCGAACCATCCTATTGACTACATTGAACGTCGCAAACCTATAGAACGATGTTCTCCAATAACCATCGGTGATGACTGCTGGTTAGGAGGCGGTGTTACAGTTTGCCCAGGAGTGACCATCGGTGACCGTTGCATCATTGGAGCAGGCAGTGTTGTGGTGAAGGATATCCCTTCTGATTCAATAGCTGTTGGCAATCCTTGCCGGGTTATCCGCAAGTTATGAATATAAGAACTGTAAATTGAAATGCAAAACAAGAACGACTACATCACCATGCTCGGTACAGGCAATGCACTTGCCACCCGATGCTACAACACATGCTTCACACTTCATGGCGAGAAGGGTGTACTGCTTGTAGATGCTGGTGGAGGTAATGGTATTCTTACCCAACTGGAGAAGGCTGGAATCAGGCGTGAGGACATCAGCGACCTCTTTGTCACCCATGCTCACACGGACCATCTGCTGGGCTGCGTCTGGATTATGCGGATGGCACTTCAGTTTCGATACTCTCTCCGTGTATGGAGCCACAAGAAAGTCCTCAATCTACTATCCGACATCTGCCGTCAGATTCTTCCTCAAAAAGAAGCAGATGGTATTGGAAATCTTGTTACGATGAATTGCCTGGAAGATGGTGACCAATTCGAGGCAGGAGGTTTTCCGCTGCAATGTTTTGACATTCATTCCACGAAAGAACGTCAGTTCGGATTTGAAGCCCAGTTGTCTGATGGTAGGCGTCTCTGCTGTCTGGGCGACGAGCCGTTCAGTACTCAGTGCCGTCAATATGCCGAGGGTACCGACTGGCTGATGAGCGAGGCCTTCTGTCTGTATGAAGACCGTAACCGCTTCCAACCCTACGAGAAACATCATAGCACAGTGCTCGATGCCGCACGTTTGGCAGAGGAATTGCAAGTTAAGAATCTCATCCTCTATCATACGGAAGACCGAACGCTCGACACTCGCCG
>Ga0265298_10001368_pt1 | contig 36106 bp, 30 predicted proteins | sample AusTroGonzalo_MG_3_FD_193486 | JGI IMG/M metagenome (GOLD analysis project Ga0265298, IMG submission 193486) | Bovine rumen microbial communities from tropical cattle in Woodstock, Queensland, Australia - Gonzalo_01 | ecosystem: Host-associated > Mammals > Digestive system > Stomach > Rumen ...
TGCCGTCTCTGCTTCCGCGATTTGGCATACAAGGGAGAGATTCCGGGCGTAAGAAAGGCAAGCTGGTAACAGTTTTCTTTCTTAAGAATTAGAACTGTCCATATTTAACAGGAGGAAGAATTATGCAGATTACAGATGCAATCGCAGATATGCTTACAAGAATCCGCAATGCCGGTACTGCAGGACACGCCACAGTTGACGTTCCCCAGTCCAATATGAAGAAGGCTATTGCTCAGATTCTCCTTGATGAAGGATACATTGAGAAGTTTGAGTTACTCGAGGGAAATACTCAGGGTATCATCAGAATCACTCTCAAGTATTCGGGCAGAAAGCCGGTTATCTCCGGAATCAAGAGAATCTCCAAGCCCGGTCTTCGTACTTATGCGGATAAAGAGAATCTGCCTCGCGTACTCAATGGCTTAGGCGTTGCTATCATCTCTACATCTAAGGGTGTTATGACTGATAAGCAGGCTAGAAAGCTTGGCGTAGGCGGCGAAGTTCTCGCTTATATTTGGTAACTTTTAGAGATCCGTACAGGATTTCCTAAAGATATACATCTCTGAAAAGCCCCGGGACGGGCGACATACCCGACCGGAGGTTAAATCTTAAGAGCAGGAGGAAAATTTTATGTCAAGAATCGGCAGAATGCCCATAGCCATTCCTGCAGGCGTCGATGTAAAGATCGATGGTCAGCACGTTACGGTTAAGGGCGGCAAAGCAGAGCTCTCACTTGATGTTCATCCGGACATCACAGTAAAGCTGGAGGATGGACAGATTCTCGTTACTCGTCCCTCTGACGACAAGAATCACCGCGCACTCCACGGCCTTACAAGAGCGCTCATTCAGAATATGGTAACCGGCGTACACGAGGGTTTCACAAAGACATTGGAAATCAATGGTGTAGGTTACAGAGCTACAAAGGCTGGAAACAAGGTTACATTTAACCTCGGTTATTCACATCCTATCGAGATGGTTGAACCCGAAGGCATCACAATCGATGTAAAAGATAATCAGGTTTTGGTCCAGGGTGCTGACAAGCAGCTCGTCGGTGAGACAGCAGCTAAGATCCGTTCACTCAGAGTTCCTGACGTTTATAAGGGCAAGGGTATCAAGTATGCCGGCGAGCACCTTATCGTTAAGGAAGGTAAGACCGGAGCTAAGAAGTAAGGCGCAAAGGGGGTTTATTCAACATGATTGGTAGAATTGATAAAAATGAAATTCGTAAGAGAAAGCATGTTCGTGTCAGAAAGAAGATTTCTGGTACAACAGAGTGCCCTCGTCTTTGCGTATATAGAAGCAACAGCCACATTTACGCTCAGATCATCGATGATACAAACGGAACAACTCTTGTAAGTGCTTCCACACTCGACAAGGAAATTAAGGGTTCCGTATCCGTAGGCAGCAACGTAGAGGCAGCTAAGGCTGTTGGTAAGCTCATCGGCGAGCGCGCTATTGCCAAGGATATCAAGGACGTAGTATTTGACCGTGGCGGATATCTCTATCACGGAAGAGTACAGGCTTTGGCAGAGGCGGCAAGAGAAGCCGGTCTCTCATTCTAATCGGGAGGAGCAAATTAGATGGCTTTAGAGTCTAAGAACATTTCAAGAGAAGAGAAGAAGGATAAGGAGTTCGAAGAGCGCGTTATCCACATCGGCCGTGTTTCCAAGACTGTTAAGGGCGGTAAGAACATGAGATTTGCTGCTCTCGTAGTTATCGGTGACAGAAAGGGTCGTGTAGGTAAGGGCATCGGTAAGTCTACCGAGGTTCCGGATGCTATCAGAAAGGGTATCGAAGAAGCTAAGAAGAACATCGTTGATGTATCTATCGTTAACGGTACTATTCCTCACGAGACAGTCGGTGAATTCGCTGCAGCTCACATCGTTATGAAGCCTGCTGCAAACGGTACCGGTGTTATCGCTGGCGGTCCTGTACGTTCAGTATGCGAGCTTGCAGGTATCACAGATATCCGTACAAAATCTATCGGATCCAACAATCCCAACAATATGGTCAACGCTACAATCGAGGGTCTTAAGTCCTTGAAGTCTGCTGAAGAGGTCGCAAGACTTCGTGGCAAGTCTGTTGACGAGATTAAGTAAGGAGGCCGGAACTGAATATGGCTAACATCAAGATTAAGCTTGTCAAAAGCACAAACAAGGCAAGAGAGTCCGAGAAGGCTACAATCAGAGCTCTGGGCTTAAGAAAGATCGGCCAGACTGTAGAGAAGGCTGACAATGAGGCTACACGCGGCATGATTAAGAAGGCTGTTAACTACGTAGCCGTAGAAGAGAATTAATGGAGGTGCCACATGAAGCTCAATGAAATGACTTCCTCAGGCAACGAAAAGGCATATCGTAAGGGCAGAGGTCCCGGATCCGGAAACGGTAAGACATCCGGCCGTGGCCACAAGGGTCAGAACGCTCGTTCAGGCGGCGGTGTAAGACCTGGTTTCGAAGGTGGTCAAATGCCCCTTTACAGACGTCTCCCTAAGAGAGGCTTCAACAACAAGAGATTTGCTCCTGCTTATATTGAAGTTAATGTCGGAGATCTTGAAGTTTTCGATAACGGAACAGCAGTAGATGCTAAGGCACTCGCTGAAAAGGGTGTTATCACTCTTCCTAAAAATAACGACGGCATCAAGATTCTCGGTAACGGTGAGCTTACTAAGAAGCTCGATGTAACAGCAGCTAAGTTCACAGCTTCTGCTAAGGAGAAGATTGAGAAGGCCGGAGGCACGGCTACGGAGGGTTAATAGGCATGAATGGTATTTTTGATACAGCAGTAAATGCTTTTCGTGTAGAGTCTATACGTAAAAGACTGCTCTATACCTTCATGATCCTGGGGATCTTCATGCTTGGCGGCCTCGTACCTGTTCCGGGTCTCGATGGTGAAACATTCACCAGCCTTATCCGTCAGTGGGGCCAGCTCGGCAGCATCATGGACATTATTTCAGGTGGTGGTCTCTATCACGCTTCGATTCTGTCCATGGGTGTATCTCCTTACATTAACGCATCCATTATCATCCAGCTCTTAACTGTTGTTATCCCCGCATTGGAAGATATGTCCAAAGAGGGTGAGACCGGCAGAAAGAAAATGGATAAGATTACGCGTTATTCGGCAATTGGTCTGGCATTAGTCCAGTCAAGCCTGTTCTGCTACTCAACTCGTACGGCACTTAATTCAAGCCTTCCCGTTTGGCTTAATGCCGGAGTTGTCGTTGTTTCATTTACGGCTGGTGCCGCTATCGTAGTTTTCTTAGGTGAGAAGATCAACGATAAGGGTATCGGTAACGGTGTATCAATGATCATCTTCGCAGGTATCGTTACCCGTCTTCCTGACATGGTAAAGACACTTTATGCGAAGAGTGTAGATATCTCTACACAGATTGAGAATCCCGTTCTTGGAGCAATAGTAGGAATTCTTGTTTTCGTTGCTGTAGCAATCGTTTCAGTAGCGATCATCGTTTTCGTTCTTTATGTTCAGAATGCTGAGAGAAGAATTCCCGTGCAGTACTCAAAGAAGGTTATCGGCAGACAGCAGCGTGGTGGTAACAAGGACTATATTCCTCTCAAGGTCAATATGTCCGGCGTTATGCCTGTTATCTTTTCAATGTCACTTTTGGCAATCCCTTCAATCATCATTACCTTGTTCTTTAGCCAAAGCACAAACGAGGTAGTAGCTTGGTTTAAGGGCAGCTTTACCGGAAGCCCCTGGTATTATGGAATCTATTTCCTGCTCATCATCGGCTTCACATTCTTCTATACCGCAATCAACTTCCATCCTATTGAGATTGCAAACAGCATCAACAAGAACGGTGGTATGATCAACGGTATCAGATCAGGTAAGCCTACAACTGAATTCATTCAGACGACTGCTCACAGACTCAATTGGGTCGAGGCATTCTTCCTCGTATTGGTCTGCATCGTTCCTACAGTCATCGGAGTCTTAACAGGTTTCGAAAATGTATGGTTCGCTGGTACATCCGTACTGATCCTTACAGGCGTTGCAAATGATCTTATCGTTCAGGTTGAAGGTGAACTTGAGATCAGAAGTCCTAAGGGATTCCTTGAAGATCTCACGATCAAAACAGGAAAAAGGTAATCTGTTACAGCTGAATAAAGTAACATACAGAGGTTGTCTCATATGAGGCAACCTCTTTTTTACTTACTTTTTTATCCAATCGGAATATAATAACAACATGAGTAATATTAATGATTATATGGCATGGCGCGGAGATCTTTCGCTTGATCAGGACCCGTTTAACAGCATTGATGCTCTTATTTTGTCATGCCTGTCATATGTTGATTTCAGGGGTGTCGTGCCCGGAAAAGGCGAGGGAATAATCACTGTCGAAGAGGCAGCCGCGAAATTCTTTTCAATTCACTCGGACGAAGAACTAGCCCAGGACAAATCATTTATCAACTTTGCTCCCTCAATGTTCAGGGCACTTGCCGGAACCGACAGATTCAAGAATGCCTATCTTCTGAACTTCGTAGACGACACTGATATCTCACGTGAGATTCAGTTTGCCGCAGTTGAGATAGACCTGTCTGACGGAACTTCATTCATCTCATTCAGAGGAACTGACGATACTGTCATAGGGTGGAAGGAAGACTTCAATTTAAGCTTTATGACGGTACCTGCAGAGAATGAGGCGGAGAAATATCTACGCGACGTAACCGAGGGAAGACTCGATAAGATCCGTCTGGGAGGACATTCCAAAGGAGGACATCTCGCAATATATGCGGCAACGACCGCAGATTCAGAGATAGCCTCAAGGATCGATCATGTATACAGTTTTGACGGTCCGGGATTTAATCACGAGGCGATGGAATCCGAGAAATTTAAGACGGTGATCCCCAGGATCTCCAAGTTCATACCTGAGACATCCATTATCGGAAGGCTTCTTGAGAATTCAGTTGAGCCGGTGGTCGTAAAGAGTAATGAATTGGGTATCATGCAGCACGATCCGATGTCATGGCAGGTTGAGGGCAAAAACTTTGAGACCTGCATGTGCACTGACAAGATCAGTGATACTTTCGATGAGACCATGAGCATCTGGTTGGGAGACATGTCATTCGAAGACCGCAAGGTGTTCGTTGATGAACTGTTCTCCGTTTTCGAGGCGTCAGGATGCGAATACTTAAGTTCAATGAGCAAGGTCGGAATCAAGGGCACAAGGGCCATGATCGAGCGCATGGGCCAGATCAGGAACGAATCAGGAGCCATGGTAAGGACGCTCGTAAAGATGTTCTTAGTCAATTTCAACGCCTTGAAAGACAACGTGCTCAAGGAAAAGTTTGAAGAGAAGACCAAACAGATAGCCATTGCGGCAAAAGTAGGTTCAAAACAGAAAGCCTAAGGACCATAACGGTCATTAGGCTTTTCTTTTGTTTATTCGATTGAATCAGATATGTCTGTCACGGGGAATGACAGAGTAACTTTAAACAGGTCACCGTCGATCGAGATGTCAAATTTTCCGCCCTGAAGTTCCGTCATGCTCTTTGCGATCGATAGTCCCAAGCCGTTTCCTTCGGTATTACGTGACTGATCGCCTCTTACAAATCTTTCGACCAGTTCATCTGCGGTTATGTTAAGCTCTGCGCTCGACGTGTTCTTAAATGTCGTAACTGCCTGGCCGTTAATTACTTCAAGATTCAGGTAAACTCTCGTTCCGGGCTGGGCGTATTTACATATGTTGTTCATGAGGTTGTCGTAGATTCTCATCATGCGTCTGCCGTCAGCCATTATGAGTACGGGCTCATCGGGAGCAGAAGTAATAAGCGTCAGTCCTGCGCTCTCAACCTTTTCTTTGTATTCTCCTGCAGTCTGGGATACAAATGTGCAGCAATCCAGCGGTGCGGGAACTATTTCGAGGTTGCCCGTTGAAGCCTTGGAAGCTTCAACGAGGTCCTCGATAAGCCTCTTAAGCTTTTCCGATTGTCTTACGACTACTTCAGAATATTCGCTCATCTTAGGGTCGGAGGGGTCGGTAGTACCCATCAATGAAGCGTAATTGATGATAGAAGTAAGAGGTGTCTTAATGTCGTGTGAAACGTTGGTGATGAGTTCTGTCTTCATTCGTTCGGACTTGAGTCTTTCTTCAACGGCAATCGTTACGGAGTCGGATACAGCATTAAGATTTTCCGCATGCTTTCTGAAATCTCCCCAGAGACCCTTTGTACCAGCACGGTAGGCAATGTCGCCGGCTGCGATCTTGTCTCCTGCAACCTTGAGCTTTTTGAGCATCAGGGCAATATAGAAGATAAACGGACAGAAAAAGATCTTTTCCAAAAACCATCCCATGACCAACACTTCCGGTTCAGCGCCTGAAGCCATGATGATTACGAACTCAAACAATGATATAGACGCAAGGATGATTACGGTTCTCCATACCAGGGGAATTGCGAAGATGCCCTTAAAGATGAGTTTTATGATTATGACAACAAGAGTGCCCTTTAAGAGTTCGTGACGCTTTACACGTGCAGCAAGGCTTACGCTGAGTCCGAGCATTGCATTGATGAATGCGAAGAACGCGAATCCAAAGATAAATACCGTTGCCAGTCCGTCTGTTGCTCCTGAGATGATGAACATCGACATGGTTACAAAGAGTGTGACCATTGCGAGCACATCGAAAGGAACCTTGCCCAAAGGGCCGAGAACGACTTCTTCTGAGTCAGGCTTTTTGCCTGCAACGCACATGAGTGCAATGAATGCTGCAATAGCACAGATAACGCAGACGAAGGCGACAGGGTAGACTGCATAGCGCACGCTGATTACGAAATGGATGACTTCTTTGTCGAAAGTGGTGTACTGCGTGAATGACACCGGATCGGCATATGCTTTTACGGTTGCGTTGATGATAATGTCATCGTCTGAGGTTGTCAGACCGTGAATGCTCTTGAGCTTGCCGTCTTTGCCATATACGAGCTGGAGATCGTAAGAGTAGAGATCGGAATGCTCGTATTTGCCTGACTGTCCAGCTGATGCCTCGGCGTCATTGAAGTCAGCTGTGGCTGAAATGATCTTTCCGTTTGCATCCGTAACCTCAAGACTTAAGTTCTCGAAAGAATAACGCTTGATGGTCATGAGGTTTTCTGTGCTGCTCATTACGTTATAGTAGATGGTAGCTTCGCTCTTTTGCTGATAGAATTCCTCTTCCGTAATGTTGTAGAGGTTTTCCTGAATGCAGGTGACTGCTGCGCATACACACGCAAACGAGATGAGCAGTAAGATATTAATTAACAGGAACAGCAGGGACTTGCCCGCAACTGTTCTTAAGAACTGTTTCTTCTTCTTTTCCATTAGCTTCTTCCTTTTTCGATCTTATAGCCCTGTCCGAAGATTACCTTGATGTATCTGGGGTCGTTGGGTGTGATCTCTATTTTTTCTCTTAAATGTCTGATGTGCACTGCAACGGTGTTATCACCTGCGAAAGAATCCTCGCCCCAAACCTTGCGGTAAATTTCCTTTGGCGAGAACACTTTCCCGGGCTGTTCCATTAGGAGCTTCAGGATTTCGAATTCCTTGGGTGTGAGATTGACTATATTACCGTCAACCCTGACTGTTTTCGAATCGTTATCCAGTTCGATGGAACCTACTGATAAAGTGGTGGAACTGGCCGTGCCTGAACCTAATTTTGTATAACGTCTTAACTGTGATCCTACTCTGGCAGCGACTTCCAAAGGATTGAAGGGTTTGGTGATGTAATCGTCAGCACCGATGTTGAGTCCCAATATCTTGTCCTGGTCCTCTGACTTGGCTGTCAGGAGGATTATCGGCATATTGTAAGTTTCCCTTATCTTTGCCATCGCTGTTATCCCGTCCATTTGCGGCATCATGATATCAAGCAGAATGAGATGGATGTCTTCTCTCTGAACAAGTTCGACGGCCTCGATACCATTACATGCCTCGAATATTCTGTAATCCGGATTCTGCAGATAGATCTTAAGCGCGTTAACGATATCTTTCTCGTCGTCACAAATCAGTATGTTGTACATAACCCACCTCGCCCCATTTGAATAATGCAATTTTAATGATACACACCTTAATATAATAGAACTATTCTGCTTAAGATTTGATTAAGACGGCGGATTTGTGGCAAAATATCTCCGAAAATTTATAAATAAGGGAATTATATTAATGCTTTACATAATCAGACATGGAAAAACAGACTGGAACCTGAGGTACAAACTGCAGGGCAGGACTGACATCCCGCTGAATGAAGAGGGCATTAACATGGCCAGGGAAGCCTGTGAACGTTATAAGGACATCAATTTCGATGTCTGTTACTGCTCTCCTCTCATCAGGGCAAAAGAGACGGCAAGACTGCTTTTGGAAGGAAGGGATATCCCGGTTATATACGATGACAGGCTTATGGAGATGGGATTCGGTGAATATGAAGGAACCGAATATGTCTATGAAAAGCCTGACTGTCCCGTAAGGGAATTATTCTTCCATCCCGAGAACTATAAGGCAGAAGGCGGAGCCGAGAGCTTACAGGCTCTTTTTGACCGTACGGGAAACTTTTTGGAGGAAGTGGCATATCCGCTGGTAAACGAAGGCAAAGATGTCCTTATCGTAGGTCACGGCGCCATGAATTCCTCAATTATCTGTCAGGTAAATCACAGGACAATGGCCGAACTCTGGGAAGTCGGAATTGAGAACTGCAAACTCATAAAGCTCCTATAAAAAAATCCCCCAAATAGGAGCGACCACCCGGTAAGGGGTGGCCGCAAATATGGGGATAATAGGAATAGAAAAATGTCTTAGTTGATACTTGAAGTATATTGGAATCAAATTTAAATTTCAACAACATAAATTTAATGTAGTTTAAACGTAATTTGAATTGAATGTGAATGAATTTTATACTCAATCAACTAGTTTTTCAACCAGTATGTCAAAAATCGTTCAAAGTGTTCGCAAACACGCTATTTTACGATGTTTTATGACATTTTCTTAAGTTTTAATTGATCTCCTTCGTTATTCATTTATTTTCCCAAATTTCTTTAAAAACCGGGTCCTCCACGGCCTCCGCCTCCGGGACCGCCCATACCGCCGCCTGAACCGTAAATGTTGCTGCTGAGCGTAACGGATTCTGAATAGCTTCCTGCCGTTACCGTATAGGTATTTCCGATTGCCAGATCAGGGCTGCTGATAACGATGCACTCATAAGAACAGCCTGCTGTTGTTTCAATGATCACATTTCCAGAACTGTCGGTAACCTTGATCTCTGATCCGTCAGACTGGTTCCCTGTAGAGAGGAGGATCGTTCCCTGGGATGCATCAGTGAAGTTTGTTGCCATCGATGAAGTGCCTGCCATGATTACCGTTCCGCCTGTGATCGTAGCGCTGCCGTTAACGTCGAGCGAACCGTTTGCACCTCTGGTGGGTCCCATTACTATCAGGTTTCCGCCTGTCATCTCGAGCGTGCCGTTGGAGTCAACGCCGTCGCCTTCACTTCTGATATAGATGTCGCCTCCGTTGATCCTGATGTTGCTTACGCCGTCATCTCTCATGGCTTCCGTGGAAGAATCGGATGCTGCGTTGATCGCGTCATCGGAGGATACGATTGATACCGTACCGCCATTAATTGTTACCGTTTCTCCTTCGAGACCTTCGTAGGACTTAGTAATATCAATTGTTCCGCCGTCGATCTGCAGGGTGGAGGATGCGGTGATTCCGTCATCATCAGCTGAGATGGTGATGTTTCCGGACTCTATATATACATACCCTTGTGTTGCATCCTTATCGTTATCTGCCTGAATACCGTCCTTGCCGCAGGTGATGTCTATCGTTGCGTTCTGTACTGCGACTGAGTCATTAGCCTGGATGCCGTCGCTTGAAGCCGTGACCTTAACCGTGCCGCCTGTGATGGTGACATCGTCTTTTCCTACGATGCCGTGATCTGTTGAGATGACTTCCAGCGAGCCTGAACCGTTTATGGTGATATCTGTTTTCGCGAAGACCGCGCCGTCTACGCTGTTCTTGTCCTTTGAATCGAACTCACCGCTGTTCTTGAGGATGTTCGTCGTGCCGTCAGCGAGAGTGATGTAGACGTTATCCGCATTTAGACAATAGAGTGCAGCGTAATCTGAAGATGTGATGTTGACGCCCTTAAGTACGATCTGTATATCGTCAGAGTCGCCTGCGTCTACAACTATATATCCGTCATCAAGAGTTCCGGTAATGACAAAAGTTCCTTTACCCTTGATCGTTACGACTGAACCGTTGATCGAGACGGCAGACGAATCAGAGCTTGCCGTGCCGCCATTGAGTGTGATCACCTCTGCTGTTGCTTCATCGTAACCGGGGTCTTTATCTTTTTCTGATATCGCAGAAGAGAGAGCTGCTGAAGTTTCGGTTGTGGAAGCCTGCGTTACAGCAGCCCCCGTCTCCTTATTTGAGGAAGAAGTTTCCGAAGTTATGGAGCATGCAGCAAGTGCCGTAACTGTCAGAGCACCGGACAATATTACTGCCAGCATTTTATTTTCAGTTTTTATCTTTTTCATTGTTGTGTCCTCCATTAAGGGAATAGACAGCCTGAGATCAGAGCTGATCTGTAACAGGCGTCTGGTATTCTGATACTGAGATCTCGAGATTGCCGTTTCTGGTGCGGAGCTTGTCTATGAATTCCTTTTCGGAAGAGCCTTCCGCCATGATGATTTCATAACTGAGCTTAAACAGCGAACCCATGTTGCTGGTCTTTACCTGATTAAGCTTGTAGGACTTGGTGTAGGTTTTAAGGATGTCATCGAAAACATCCGAGTAATCGAGGCTTTCCGGGATGGTGATCTTAAGGATCCTGCGTGAGGTTTTCTTTTCACCCAGCGAAAGTTTTGCGAATACGAGCATCGCGATTCCGATAAGCGCCGTGAACAGTACCGCATATCCGATGTATCCCATTCCCATGATGAGTCCGGTGCTCATGGCTGCGAAGATCGCGCCGATCTCCCTTGCCGTTCCGGGAGCTGATCTGAACCTGACGAGGCTGAATGCTCCGGCTACTGCAACACCTGCGCCGATGTTGCCGTTAACCATCAGGATAACAACTGCGACGACTGCGGGGAGGATGGCAAGAGTCATTACAAAACTTTTGGTGTAATCGTTCTTATATGTATGGATCAGTGCAAGGATTCCGCCAAGTCCCAGGGATACCAATACGAGGATTATAAACACAGCTGGTGTTATGCCTGTTGAAGCAATTACTGAATTAAAGATATTAAGCATAGCAGACGCTCCTTTCTGTTTTCTGATCTTTCATGAGGTGCTCTTTGTAATAGGTACCGTATTTTGAATAAGTTACTTTACTGATGTTGTTTTCACTCAGGAACTTTGCCATCCACATCGGCATCGCGCCGTGGATCTTAACTTCCATGAGTGTTGTGTCCGGAGGAAGCAGGGGAACGCCCCAGATGTCACTTCCGAGATCGAGTTCCGTGTCGCGAGCCAGTATGTTCTCATCCAGAGTCAGTCTGAATTCGGGATCTTTTCCGTCAGAATAAGCTTCTCGTTCGTAGCTTAAGAACGCTTTCGCGCTGATTCCTTCGTAGAATTCCATGAAGTAGTCTATCTCGGAGGTTATCTGCGAATTGAATGGAAGAGCTTTCCTGCAGTCTATCCAGGTCTGTGCTGAGATCTTCGGCATTGCCACGCGTCTTTTATAGACAACGTCTTCGAACTTTTTCTTGATCTCAACGAAAACCATGTCTCCGACATCTGCTCTTCCGTATGATCTGACCCTTAACTTCTCTTTGTATACCGGGTGGTCCAACGAATCTCTTATGAGTCTGAAGCTGTCTGTATCGTAGTAGATGTTGCGGATGGTGGTCCTGCCGTACTGGTCAAGCCACATGCGGTTTTCCATCTCCTTCATCAGAGCATTCTTCTGGGCAGGAGTAAGGAAGTATTTGAGTTCGTATCTCTCGAAAACATCCTGGTAAGCCATTTTCTGTTGACCTCATTTCTTCTGTTCTGGCCTTATGCTACAGGGTCAACCTAAAATGAAACTGAAAGAGAAAAAGAAAAACAGGCAAAAGCGTGCCCCCGGCTCGTCAAGAAGGCGATAAACCGGGGGCAAAATTCAGGAGATATTTCTAACCAAGTTCGCTTAAATTTAGAAAATCGACTGAATCAATGCAAAAATTCAAAACTTAAGAGTGATACGCTTCCGCTGCCCTTGAATGTGAGGTAGAGCGGATATACGCCGTCGGGGAGAGTGAACTCTGCAATGCCGTCTTCCCATGCTGTGCAGAATCTGACAGAGATCTTGCCCAGTACTTCGCCGTCGATAGCGGTCTTGATCTCGAACTCACCCTGGCCGTAGCCTCTTGTGGTGATCCTCAATCCCTTTACGCCCTTTAAGTCGAAATACTTAAAGCCGACAGTTGTGTTGTCACCAATGCATCTGATATGTGAAGGACCGTCAACGGTATTTCTGATGTCCATAGTGATGTTTGCAGACTGGGGTTTACCGACATACTTCTCGTTTCTGTCGTCAAAGATGTTGCATGCGATGTGTGCAGGATACTCTCCGATATCAGACAGAGGTCCGCCGTTAAGTCCGCAGGAAGTGATCTCAGCCTGACGGATCTGTCCGTCTTCGGTGAACTCGATCTTCTCAGCGCAGCCCTGACGTGAATACCAGTCGTTGTTGGTCTGTCTGTGATAGAAGATATACCATTCGCCATTGATCTCAACGATGCTTCCGTGGTTGTTTGCGCCGAATGCAGTAGGCTTGTCAGCAGGCTTATATGTATCGATTCCGATATCGCAGTTGCTGACGATGACTCCGCCGTACTTGTATGGTCCGAGCGGGTTGTCTGAATAGCCGTAGCAGAGCTCGTGCATTACCTGTGACGAATAAATGAGGTAGTAGATGCCGTTTCTCTCTCTGATTGAAGGTGCCTCAAAGAATGCATGTCCTTCGTATTCGGTGCCTTCACTGTACTGTGTGGAAGGGATAACGAATTCAGGTGCGCGCTTGATCGTGAGCATGTCCTTATCGAGGACTGTCAGCATGCAGCCGTGACGTGACTTGTCGCCCTGTCCGCAGAAACCTGTAAACAGATATGTTGTATCGCCGATCGTAAGAACGCCCGGATCGAACTGCTGCTCATCACCTTCCTTCTTGCCGAGGAGAGTACCATCTTCATAATGAACATTGCCGATGAACTCGAACTTGCCTGAAGGTGTATCGCTTACTGCAACGGAGATGACGCAATCGTTATCAAGTGCATAGAACAGATAGTATCTGCCGTCAGGTCCGACAGTCATGTCAGGAGCATAGAGACAACCGCGGTCGTTCTTGTTCGCGGGATCGTCAGTTCTCTTGAAGATGACGCCTTCGTAAGTCCAGTTGCCGAGATCGTTAACGGGAGCTGACCATGTTACATAGTCACCCGGGCAGAAATATTCGCCGTTGAAGATATCGTGTGAACCGTAGATATAGATCCTGTCACCGTATACATAAGGCTCACCGTCAGGAATGAATTCCCAGTTGGGCAGGTAAGGGTTAAATGCCTGCTTCTTGGGAACGTTATAGAGCTCAACTCTGGGCTTTGACTCACCCTTGCTCTCATCTGCTGCACATCCCATTGCGGATTCTTCGATGTGCTTCGTCATGAACGTATAGAAAGCATTCTCTGGATTTTCTTCCTGGAGTGCTGCTCTCGCGCCGTCGCGTGTGAAGTGCATCTCGTTCTGGAAATCAGGAGTATAAGGCTTCCAGAGAGGAAGGGCGGTACCGTCGACGTCGTTGCCGTTAGGGTCGCCATTCTTTACGAAGTTTGCAAAGTATGTACTCATCTGTCTTGCGATGTCGAAATGTCTTCCGGTCATCGGTCTCCAGCACTTGTCGAGGTTATCGAAGAAGAACCAGAGATCAACAGAGTGGAATGTGCCCGGATTGTCCTCACCCGGAATGTCGGGTTCGAAGGAGTAGTAGTAACCGGGCTTATCGTTGTGTGCAAATGCTGCTTTGACTGCGCACTCGATCGCACGTACTGAAGCGTACATGTTTTCGTTGTTCTTCTGTGCTTCAGGGAATGAGAGGAATTCATCAGCCTTAGTGCCGAAGATCTCTCTTGCCTGTGCTTCGAATTCTTCCTTGGAGTTAGCGAAAATGAAGCTCGGGAACTCATCGAAAGTATTACCGGACATTACCGGTACATGAGCATGCTTGCCTTCGAGGAAGAGCTTATAAGGTTCGTCGTCCATGAAGACGTTGTCGATCATGGGAGTAAAGAAGAAGCTCTCAGTCTCTCTGAACTTGCCGTATACCTCACGGATATAATCCTGATCGAGTTTTCTTGCTTCTTCGATTGATTTAACTCCGAGCTTGTCGAAGAACTTATCGCCGTAAGAGCATGCATCTTCGATGGTTCTGGGAGTCATTACGAAATCTTTGATGTAAGGGAACTGGATAAGTCCGGAGAGGATGATCGCTCTGTTGTACAGGCCGATGCTTGATTTTGCAGTGAGGTGGTTAAGAACGCTTCCGCCGCCTGCAGACTGTCCTGCGATGGTGATGTTATCGGGATCGCCGCCGAATGCTGCGATGTTTCTCTTTACCCACTTCATTGCTGCCTGCTGGTCCAATAGACCGAAGTTTGCGGGAGCATCAGGAGATTCTTTAAAAAGATCCTTGTGTGCGAGGAAACCGAATGCACCGAGTCTGTAGTTGACAGTTACGACAACGATGCCTTTCTTTGCGAGGTTCTCGCCGTTAAATTCCATCTCGGCAGAATATCCCCACTGGAATCCGCCGCCGTAGATCCATACGAGAACGGGGAGCTTATCATCTTCGCTCTTTGCGTTTGTCCAAACATTTAAGTAGAGGCAGTCTTCCTCACGCGGAATGTCGGGATCAACGTGCCATTCCCTGCAGTAGATGTCAGTGCCGACACCGGGCTGGTCCTGATAGGGGATGGGACCGAATTTAAAGCAGTCCCTGATACCATCCCAATTTCCGATGGGCTGGGGTGCCTTCCAGCGGTTTTCACCGACCGGGGGCTGCGCGAAAGGAATTCCTTTGAAAACAGAGATACGGGTGTTGTTTCCGGGAAGGCCTCTGACAAGTCCGTTCTCGGTCTTTACGATTCTAAGCATATGGAGCACCTCAATGGAATTTTATATATTAAATATGTTAGTCAATCAAAATACATTATTCAACGGGATAAATTACAGACAAATACCGAAGAAATTCAGCACCTTGTTTGCAAAGGCAGGCCGATTCTAATAACATAATAAGGATTAAAGATGAACTGGAGGGGTCAGTTCTTTCGAGGGCGGGGGAATATGTTAAAAGTCGCATTAAGCAATTATTTCGGCAGACTTAAACTTAATAAGAAATTCCTGCTCATTTATATTATCTGTGTCATCCTGCCGCTGGTCATGACGGATACGTTCCTGTTCCATTCTGTTTTCGAAGCCGAACTCAAAAACCAGAGTTATACAAGAGAGACCGCAATTGAAGGTTATCTTAACTATATTGATAATTCGATGCAGTACGATGCAAACGTAGCATCCGCCATTGATCTCAATAAGAATCTCAACAGACTTATAAATACATATTATGAGAATCCGTACGAATACTATGACCGGATGATGACTACCGTATCGGATTCATTCTTTACAACCCTCTCAGACACTAAGAGGGACAGAATCGTAATCTATTCAGATAACCCGACAATGCTCAGCGGCAACTATTTCCATTATATGGTTGAGGCTGAGAGTGAGCAGTGGTACAAGAAGTTTGTCGAGTCCGGCTCCAACGAAGGAGTTTATGCATATTTCGATGAGGACCCCATTAACAAGACTGCTGACCAGAACAGGTTTATCTATGTCAGAAGAATGATCAACACCAAGTCTGCAACCGAGAAGATCATCACGATCGAGCACAAACTCAGTAATGTGTATCAGGATCTGCGTGAGATTCCGGTAAGCTGTTCGATATATCTCTGCTGTGATGACTATGTCATATACTCAAACAGGGACAGTAATGTCGATTACCATGAGCTTGTAGCTAGATCTGACAGAGAACCCTTTGTAACCGTGAAGGAATACAACCAGCATGGCCATTTCACCATTTATGCATTCTCGGAAGAAATGACCATTACCAATGTCGTCAGGAACAACTGGCTGACCATTCTGATCATCATTTTCTTCACGCTCCTTATCCCGATCATCATGATGAGACTTCTGGGCCAGTCAATAACTGACAGAATTACCGTTCTTGGAAATGCATTCGGTGAAGGAAGCAACGAATACTTTCAGCCCATAAAGGAGATACAGGGTTCAGATGAAATCTCCGAACTCATGAGGAACTACAACCGGATCGTTGATATTAATAATGAACTTACTAATACGATCTATAAGGAAAAACTCAGAGAGCAGGAGAGTGACCTTGCCCGTAAAAATGCTGAACTCTTGGCGCTTCAGAGCCAGATCAATCCTCATTTCCTTTTCAATGCTCTCGAGAGTATCCGAATGCACAGTGTCCTCAAGGGTGAGACCGAGACGGCGGAGATGGTCCAGAAACTTGCCGTCATGCAGAGACAAAATGTTGAATGGCACGACGATTCGGTAACGATAGAAGAGGAGGAAGGCTTTATCGATGCCTATCTGCAGCTTCAGAGTTACAGATTTGGCGAGAGGATCTCGTTTGACATCGATATCGAAGAAGACTGCAAGAAAGTCTATATCCCGAAGCTTACCCTGACGACTTTTGTAGAGAACGCCTGCGTTCACGGCATTGAGTCCAAGTCTGCCCAGGGCTGGATATTTGTAAGGGTATATAAGAAAGACAAAAAACTCATAATTGAAGTTGAAGATACCGGCGACGGCATGGATGAGGATGAGGTGGAGAACCTGCAAAACCGCATCAATAATGTTACCATCGAAATGGTAAGGGAAGCCAAACATGTCGGAATCCTTAATGCCTGCCTCAGAATAAAGATGATGTTTAAGGATCAGGCTGAATTTGCTATTGAGAGTGAAAAGGGAATCGGAATGTGCGTAATTATCATGATTCCCGAAGATTTGATAACTACGGCTGAATAGAGGTGGATTATGCTTAAAGTAATGCTTGTTGACGACGAACCTTATACCCTGCAGGGCCTTCAGGTCATCATTGACTGGGAGAGCGGCGGCTTTGAGATAGCTGCCGTATGTTCCAACGGCAAGGAAGCATTGAAGTATTTAGCCGATAACCAGGTCGATCTTATTATCTCTGACATTAAAATGCCGGAGATGAACGGCCTTGAACTTCTTGAAACGATCAAGAAGGAGAAGATCTCCGACGCGGCTTTTGTACTTCTTACGGGCTACGATGATTTTGCCTATACGCAGAGAGCAATCAGAAACGGCTGCCTGGATTACATTCTGAAACCAGTTATCGAGGAAGAACTCATTTCCGTACTCCGCAAGGTAACAAACCTTAACCGTGAATCCATAGTCCTGCGTAAGGACAGGGAGAAAATGGAGGATGCATACTTAGCGAGGGTAATAAGGCATCTTGTTAAGGGAAGATTCAACGATGAGGATATTGAATATGCAAACAAGCATCTTCAGATCTCCGGCAGATTAAGGTTTGTCGGCATCGAGTTTGTTAACAGGGAACTTGAAGCAGACAGCGGTGAATCAGACGAATATGATGTTGCTGCCATGCAGAGGCAACTGTTCCATGCCTGCCAGGAAGTTCTGAAAGATTATTCAAATCACTTTACTCTCGATACTTTCTATGATGTTGATACATATACTGTCGGATTTATATACAGCGAGAACATGGCAGCTTCCAGTGACATGACGGAGACGGAGTTCCTGAATTCACTGATCAGAAAGATCGAGGTCCTGGTCATCAAGCCCATAAGGATCTTATGCGGTGAAACAGTACCCGACATTTCATCTTTGTCAGAATCTTATAATTCGTGCAGAAGACTTAAGAGCATCGCCGGATTCCATAACACGAAGAAACTGTATTTCTATGAAGAGACGCAGACCAGTCATGGCGGAATCGTCCTTTGCAAGAATACGATAGATGAGATAATCGGTTCAATTGAGAAGAACGATCCCGTTCAGATCGAATCAGGCATAGAGAAGCTTTATGACGAGCTTCAGAGTAAAGAAGGCAACAACAGGGCATTTGACCTTAACATTAACTATCTCTTGTTCCAGCTTATCCATCTGGCCAGCGAACTGGATGATACGGTAAACCAGGAAGAGGTCATTCAGTATATTTCAGAGAAAACTTCAGATAAGGCCTTCCGCAGGGGAAGCCATGAACATATGAAAAAGTTCTGTACTGAATATGCGGTTTATCTGTCTGACCTTCGAAAGAGCATATCAAGAGGAATCCTCTCGGTAGTCGAAGCAGAGATCAAGAAAAACTACGCCGACAACATCAGCCTCAAGGATCTTGGCGACAAATATCACATCAACAGTTCATATCTTGGACAGGTATTCAGGAAGAATTACGGAATGTCTTTCAAAAACTACCTGACAAATTACAGAATCAAGGAAGCTGCCAAGCAGATCATCAATACCGACAAAAAGATCAACCGCATAGCAGAAGACGTCGGTTATAAGGACAGCGACTATTTTATCCGCAAATTCATTGAGATCATGGGATGTACGCCTTCCAAATACCGTAAGAACAATATTGGGGAGTAATTTAACCTGTTTTGTGCAATGTGCACTAAACAGTCTTTTGATTTATGTTTAGTTTAGCGCATTTGTGTAGAATTTATCGGTTTTTTAGTAAGACTTTTTCGGGTTGTGGCAAAAATAGGGCAACCATATAATTTAGGTGCTAAAACTCGCATAGCGAGAATTTTAATTCGGGAGGTCTACTATGAAGGCTAAGAAAATCTTTTCACTGGCCATGGCAGCTGCTTTAGCAACTTCTGCTTTCGTTGGATGTACAACACCCGGCGGTGACGGCGGTAACGGCGGCGGCGGAAACAGCGGTGGCGGAGCAACAGGTGGAGACGGCAATCAGATCGTTGACATGACATTCTTCGCAGCTATGTCCGGTAAGGATAAGAATGATGGAAATGAGATCCAGGAGCTCATCGCTCAGAAGACTGGTGTCCGTGTTAAGGAATCATGGCTCACAGGTCAGGACGCAGGCGAAGCTATCGGTTCTATCATCGCTTCAGGTAAGTTACCTGACTTCATCGATGGTGGTGACGGATGCATCCAGCTCTATGAGAATCATTTGCTCGTAGCTTGGGACGATTATCTTGAGAAGTATCCTAACCTCAAGGAAATGTACACAGCAGAGGAATGGGATAAGTTCCGTATGTCCGATGGTAAGATTTACTGGGCAAACGTTTTCGGTAATCATTATCAGAAGGATACAACAACAGGACACAATGGTGAGGCTTTCTGGATCCAGGTTCGTGTTCTTGAGTGGGCTAACTACCCTAAGATCGAGACATTGGATCAGTACTTTGATCTTCTTGAGAAGTACGCAGCAGCTAACCCTACAATGCCCGATGGCACACCTGTAATCCCTTACACATGTCTCTGCGAAGACTGGAAGTATTACTGCCTTGAGAACGCTCCTATGTTCCTCGATGGTTATCCGAACGATGGTTGCGTTATCGTAGACGTATCAGCTGGCGCTACAAATCCTAAGGTTGTTGACTACAACACAACAAGCACAGCTAAGATGTATTTCCAGAAGTTGAACGAAGAGTATGCTAAGGGCGCTATCGATCCTGACTTCGCTACACAGACATACGATGAGTACATCGCTAAGCTTTCTACAGGCCGTGTACTTGGTCTCTGCGATCAGTATTGGGACTTCGCATACAACATCATGGGACCCTTCGCTCAGACTCAGCAGACAACAGACGGCACAACATATCGTCTCGACGAACTCGGTTGTGACTATGTACCTCTTGGTCTCGTAGCTAAGGCAGGCATGGAGCAGCAGTGGCACTCTTATGGTGACGAGCTCAACCAGGCTTCTGGTATTGCCGTTACTACAAGCTGCAAGGATCCGGATCTCGCATTCGCATTCCTTAACGCTATGCTCGATCAGGAAATCCACGATCTCCGTTTCTGGGGTATCAAGGATGTTGACTATCTCGTAGACGAGAACGGTCTCTACTACAGAGATGACACAATGAGAGAGAATTGGAAGAGCGATTCTTACAAGGCTAAGCATACTTGCGAATATTCTTACTTCCCTCAGTGGAACGGCCTTTCAAAGGACGGCAAGAACTGCATGATGCCTGGTGAGCAGCCTTCTGAGTTCCTCGCTGGCCTCGCAGCTCCTCTTAAGAAGTGCTTCGAACAGTACGGCGCTGGTAACTACAATGACTTCATCGGATCTAAGTACTGCGATCAGTATCCTTGGTATCCTCTCTGGTCATGGTCAAATGGCGTAAGCAATGACACTCCTGGTGGAATCGCTTGGCAGAAGATGGGCGAAGTTAAGCACCTCTGGCTCCCTAAGGTTGTTATGAGCTCTGACTTCGAAGCTGATTGGGCAGCATATCAGGAAGCATATCAGGAAGTTAACCCTCAGGCATTCCTTGATGAAGCTCAGGCAGAAGTTGATGCTAGACTTGCTACAGCAATCGCTAATGGTACCTTCACAGGCTGATAATACTTTACAAATTAGTCTTATTTTAGTAACTGGTTTATGGTACTATAAGCATAATCTAGAGTTGATTTAAAACACGTGGTGGCAACCGTGGCCTTCATGGTTGCCACCATTATTAACAGGGGTCTTAAACATGGAGAATTCAATTTCCACTTCGCGCAAAGCGAAAAGAATGTCGTCAGATGACTATAATAAGCCCAAGTTCACTGTCAAAGAATTCAAGAGACAGTGGATTCTTGTTGTCATCGCCGCTGTATACGTTGTTTATGGAATCATCTTCTATTATCTGCCTCTTATCGGCTGGATAATGGCGTTCCAGAACTTCAAGTATTATGACGGTATCACCGGCTCTAAGTTTGTCGGATTCGACAAATTCAAATTCCTTTTCAGCGATAACACGTTCTTATTGGTTATCCGAAATACATTTGCAATGGGTGCGCTTAACTTGTTCTTCAGCACAATCACTGCAATTGTATTTGCTATCCTTCTCAACGAAGTTAAAAACAGGTATTTTAAGAAATCCATTCAGACGATTTCATATTTGCCCCACTTCCTTTCATGGATCATCGTTGTAGCTATCGTTCACGATGCACTTACTTCTACTGGTATCATCAACGAGATCCTCTTGAACCTCCACATCATCGATAAGGCATATCCTTTCCTCGGTGATCCGAATATGTTCTGGGGCATCGTTACATTCTCCCATCTCTGGAAAGAGACAGGTTGGAATGCGATCATCTATCTTGCAGCAATCACAGCTATCGACCCTGCTCTCTATGAGTCAGCATCAATCGATGGTGCAGGACGTTTCCAGAAGATGCGTTACATCACGCTTCCTTCACTCCGTCCTACTATCATGATCCTCCTCATCATGAACATGGGTAACGTACTTAACGCAGGATTCGAGTTACAGTACTTGCTCGGTAACGGTCTTGTACAGAACGTTTCCAAGACAATCGACATCTACGTCCTTGACTGGGCTCTCAACGCTCGTAACACGGACTACTCACTCGGTACTGCTGCCGGTATCTTCAAGACGGTTGTATCGCTCACATTGATCTTCATTAGTAACACTATCGCCAAGAAGACAGGCGACGAGCGTCTGTTCTAATTCGAGGGGGTGAATAATAATGAAACAGGAAATCGCATTACAAAAAGGACTCGAACATAAGAAAAAGATGGCTAAGGAAGATCTTATCTTTACTATCTTCAACACAGCTTTCCTTGTTCTTTTCGCAGTCGTTACACTTTATCCGGTACTTAACACATTGGCTTATTCCTTCAACGAAGGTAATGACGCCGTAAGAGGTGGTATCCACCTTTTACCTCGTAGATGGTCACTCAGAAACTATGAGGAAATCCTCTTCGAGAGACCCGGTATCAGAGTAGGTGCTAAGATCACAGTTTTGAGAACCATCATCGGTACTCTCACATCACTTGCAGCAAACGCATTGCTCTCATTCATCTTGAGCCGTAAGAAGTTCTTGTTTAAGTCAAGCCTCTCACTGTTCTGGGTAATCACAATGTATGCTTCCGGTGGTCTTATTCCTACATTGATCCTCTTCAGATATCTCCACCTTACATCCAGCTTCTGGGTATACGTTATCCCTGGTATGGTAAGTGCATTCAATATCATGGTATTGAGAACTTACATGGCAGCTATCCCGGATTCCCTTGAAGAAGCTGCTCAGCTCGAAGGTGCAGGATACATGAGAATCTTCGTAAGTATCGTTACTCCTCTCTGTAAACCGGTTTACGCTACAATTGCATTGTTCGTTGCCGTTTATCACTGGAACTCATGGTTTGACGCTATGCTCTACAACAGATTCGATCCTCAGTACACAACACTTCAGTACGAGCTCAGAAAGCTCCTGGATTCCGTATCTGCTACAACAGGTCAGACATCAGGTACAGCAGTTACAGAAGCTGCAGCTAACACAATCACACCTATCACTGTAAGAGCTGCTGCGACGATCGCTACAATGGCACCTATCATCGCACTCTATCCTTTCTTGCAGAGATACTTCGTTACCGGTCTCACAATCGGTGGTGTTAAGGAATAAGGTTTATTCAGAATTTATCTGATATAAAAACTGCCTTGATCAGATGGTCAAGGCAGTTTCTTTTTGGAATAAGCAATTAAACACAAGAAAGCACAATGCATAAGTGCTTCGAATGATATAAAATATAAAGGTTATGCAGTCCGGATCATTCCGGATCAATCAAAGTAATATTCAAACAGGTGTGTTTCAATAAATGAATTTTCTAAAACCCGACAGTCCCGCGATGAATTTCCTGAGTACCGTAGCGGATCTCATCATCATCAATATCCTTTTCATTATCTGCAGCATTCCGATCGTTACGATAGGTGCCGCATATTCTGCCAAGTATTATGTCGCGATGAAGATAGTAAGAGGTGAGGGTACAGGCGTATTCGTTCCATTCTTCAAGGCTTTCGCCAAGAACTTCAAGCAGGCAACATTAGTATGGCTCATTATGCTTGCAGCAATTATTCTGATAATTCTGGACTGGCGATGGATAATACTTACGGGTTGGAATTCCGTTCACTTCATGTACAGGATCGGAGTCATCGCATTCACCGTTTTTGCATGGCTCATGATAATAACGATATTCCCGACGATCTCAAGATACAAGATGAAGACCAGAGAGCTTTTTAAGGCTGCCTTGATCTTCGTTATCATAAGATTCATCCCACTCGCACTCATCACTCTTCTCATGATCGGTTCTGTTGTTGCGTGCCTGTGGTATGCACAGTGGTTCCCGCTGATCTATGTATTCACATCTACGACCATCACTTATTTCCTGTCAATTACTTTTATCAAGCAGTTCGACAAGCTTGAGACGGAGCAGGCAGACAAGATAGCAGCTCTCAAAGAAGAGGAGAGACTGGCGGAACTTGAGAAACAGAAGCAAAAGGCTGAGATTTCAGAAGAGGATGCCACAGGAAACATGTCCCTTGCCGGTGCCAAGATCAAGGCCAAAGATCTTGAGGGCACTGTCAGAGATGAAGAACCGGAGGATACTTCAGGAAACAGATTTACAAGATTTATCAGGACTGAGAAGAAAAAACTCAAAGGGCTTACAGCAAAGCAGAAGTTACTGTATTTTGCCCAGTATTATCTTCCCGGAACGATTCTTGTCCTTTTGCTGCTCGGCGGAGTCATCTGGTACGGACATGACGTTTATGTTTCACAGATGAGAGTCCTTAACGGCGGACTTATCAACTGCCATGTATCTGAAGAGGGCAGAGAGTACATGACAACTGAATTCCTCGCATGGGGCGGTTATGCAGGAAACAGAACAGCTGAACTTCTCGATTCAGACCTCAACTTCAAGAGCGATCTCGAATATGAAGAGAAGTATCTTGAAGTCGCATTCAGAGCATCGATCCTTACAGGTGCATACGATTATCTGATCATGCGTGAGGACGCAACATACACTTACGGAATGCTTGATTACTTCCAGGATATGAACCAGATCGTAGACATGAATAACTTCTCAGCCGATGACTTCTACTATTTCGAAGAGACAGAAGAAGAAAAGGCGCTGGATGCAGGCAAGTTTTCAATTCAGGATATCTTCGGCGGCGGAGAAGAGGAGCAGGGTCCTGTTCCGGTTGCTCTGAAGCTTACAGACGACATTGAGAGAAAACTCGGACTGGATGAGAAGTACACATACTACATCGCTTTTGCTTACTCAACTGATTCAGGAACTGATCCTGATCACGTAAAAATGATCGAATATCTGTTCGGTAAATGCTGATTGCTTGACAACAGCAGAATGCCCTAATATAATTTTCAGGTTAAAAATAAAATTGTCTTACTATGCGCTGCCGCCAGAAACGCGGGTGTGCAATTGAAGAAACAATTATTCGGAGGATTATATTTATGGCAAAGATGACATTTCAGCCTAAGAAGAGACAGAGAGCTAAGGTTCACGGCTTCAGAGCAAGAATGGAAACAGCTAACGGCCGTAAGGTTCTTGCAGCTAGAAGAGCTAAGGGAAGAAAGAGACTCGCAGTCTGATCGTTAAGACTTAAGGTCGCATTCTCGCTGTGAGATCGGTAGCACTCAGATTCAATTTTGAATTCAACAGGGTTTACCGGTATGGGAAATTCGCAACCGGCAGATACCTGTCGGTTCATGTGCTTAAAAGAAGAGAAGGAACCACCCAGAGCGGTTTTAAAGTTGATCCGGCATTAAGAAGAACCGGCTTTTGCGCGAACAAGAAAGAACTTGGCGCAGTCGGAAGGAATCGTGCCAGACGCCTTATGAGAGAATCTTTCAGATTAGTTGAAGAAAGACTCCCTGAAGGTTACGACTATGTATTTACTTTAAAAGCCAAGGGTGGAATTCCTGATTTTCATGATTTAAGCGCAGATATGGGGAAGTGTCTTGCAAGGCTTGATCTATTGGATGGTAATGCCACATGATCCGTAAAGCCGTAATAGGGATGGTTCGCTGGTATCAGAAGTATATTTCACCCGCTATAGGACCTCATTGTAAGTATCAGCCGACATGTTCCCAATACATGATCGACGCGGTTACCAAATATGGTGTTCTCAAGGGCGGACTCATGGGAATATGGCGAATATTGAGGTGTAATCCTTTTTCCAAGGGCGGTTACGATCCCGTTAAGTAAGCAAGACTTTATTTAGTATCCGGAGAACAGTAATGGCAGAACTTATAGTTCAGTTAAACATTTTCGACACGATTCTCAATCCGTTATATATTTTATTCGGCTGGATCACAAAATATCTGTTCCAGTTTTTTGGCAATTACGGTTTGGCAATCATCTTCCTTACAATAATCATCAGAGGAGCTCTTATCCCGCTTAACATCAGGTCTCAGAAGTCCATGCTCAAGATGCAGGCTATGAGCGGTAAGACAGCAGAGCTCCAGCGTAAGTATGGTGATGATAAGGAAAAGTATCAGGAAGAATTAATGAAGCTGCAGAAGGAGAATGGCGCAGGCGGTATGTCCGGTTGCCTTCTTCCGTTCCTTCAGCTCTTCTTCATCTGGCCGATTTTCCGTATCGTCAGCGCACCTTTGACATATCTTGCCGATGTAAGCAAGGATAACATCCAGGCTATGATCAACCTCGGCAATCAGATGGGCGAAGGCGGTATTTTCTCAGGCGCAGTAGCAGTTGATAACCACATCGGTCTTATCAAGGCGCTGAATGAGAACGCACAGTTCCTCAGTGAATGTATCCAGAGAGGTTACTTCCAGCTCGAGCAGATGATCGATCTGCATTTCCTCGGCATGGATCTTACAGTTACACCTGCATGGAACCCCAAGGTTATCATGTCTGATCCTCAGACATACCTCCCCATGCTTCTGATACCGGTTGTCGTTGTTCTTGTTAACATCGCATTAATGCAGATGGGCAAGATCCTCAAGCCGGGCTGGAAAGATGAAGAAGAGGCTAAGAAGCGTGCCAAGATGAATCCTGCAAGAGCAGGTCAGGCTGGTGACGGCAAGAGCGACACTGAAGACATTGCAGCTAACTCCATGAAGATGATGAACTGGATGATGCCTTTGCTCATGCTCGTTACAACATTCGCGATGCCTGCTGCAATGGGTCTTTACTGGATCATATCAGGACTCATGGGCATCCTCACAAACGTTATCGTATATTTCATGTTCACAAAGCCTTACGAAGAGAAGAAGGCTGAGATCGAAGCAAAGAAGGATGCAGTTTTTAAGAAGTCCGGAAAAGCTAAGCTTGCAGGTGTAGATGCAACAGTAGACGCAGGAACATCTGACAAGAAGAACGGTAAGAAAAAGAAGAATTAATTTTGGCTCGCAAAGGAGGCCTTATAAATATGGGAAAGTCAGTAAATAAAACAGGCGCAACAGTAGACGAAGCAATTGAGGCAGCTCTTTCCGAGCTTGGTTGTACAAAAGAACAGGTAACCATCGAAGTAGTTGAAGAAGGTACGGAAGGCGGTTTCTTAGGTCTTGGCAGAAAGGATGCTGAGGTTAAGGTAACTGTTAATTCCGATGAAGCTGCAGCTTCCGCAGAAGCAGCTGATGATACATATTATGGTGATGACGAGAGCTTCGAAGGTGATGCAGTCAGCGAAGCTGAAGATGCAGCTGCTAATTTCGTTGCAGAAGTTCTCTCAGGTATCGGTATTCACGGCAACATGGATTCTTACAGAGAAGACGATACCATCTATATTTCCGTTACAGGTTCTGATTGCGGAGCAGCAATCGGACGTCATGGTGAGACACTCGAAGCTATTTCTTACATGACAAATCTTATCGCTAACAAGCACAGTGAGCAGAGAGTTCACGTTTACCTTGATGTAGGCGGATACAGAAAGCACAGAGAGCAGGTCATAAAGGGCCTCGCTGACAAGGCAGTATCCAGAGTAAGACGTTCAGGCCGCAAGGTTGTTATGGAAGCAATGAGTCCTGCTGAGAGAAGAATCGTTCATTCCTATCTCCAGGATGTAAACGGTGTAACAACACACAGTGAGGGCGTTGAACCCAACAGATGCGTTGTAGTAACTCCTGAAGAGAAGAAGTAATCAGCTTTTAGTTTTAATCTTTAGAAATTGGCGGGCTTTTTACGATGTATTCGTATGATGACGAACCTATCTGTGCCTGCTCCACGCCGGCCGGAATCTCGGGCATAGCGGTTATCCGAATTTCGGGTAACGGCTGTGGGCAGCTTGCCGATAAATGTTCCGTCATCCTGAGATCAAGCGGAAACTATTCAAAGCTATCCGAGCTCCCCGGTTATACATGTGCATTCGGTTATGTTAAGGAGCCTTCAAGCGGCCTTAAAGTAGACGAAGTAATTTTCACGCATTTTGAAGCACCACACTCCTATACAGGTGAAGAGATGGTTGAGATCTCTTCACATGGTTCCGGTGCAGTTAAACAGGAGATCTTAAAGTGTCTTGGCATGTCCGGAATAAGAATGGCTTATCCCGGAGAGTTCTCGAGAAGGGCATTCATTAACGGCAAGATGAGCCTTGCTTCGGCAGAAGCGGTTATGGATGTCATCAACTCCGAGACTGAGAGACAGCTTGAAGCTGCAGGCAGCCTTATGTCCGGCAAGCTTGCGGAAGAGATCGACTATATCGAGAAGAATCTTTACGATCAGGCAGCCATGCTTGAGACTTTCACGGAGTTTGATACTGAAGATGATGTGGCAGAGGAAGCTGCTAAGCTTGAGACCGTAAAAGATAACTTAAGCGACTGCCACGACAGGCTTACTTCTCTTTGCAAGGGTTACGGCAAAGGAAGGATATTGTCAGAGCGTCTCCGCGTAGCGCTCTTAGGACTTCCCAACAGCGGCAAGAGCACTCTTCTTAATACGCTTACAGGTTTTGACAGGGCTATCGTAACTGAAGTTGCCGGAACGACCAGAGACACTATTGAAGTTCAGATAAACATCAACGGAATTCCCGTTACGTTAATTGATACTGCAGGCATCCGTGAGACCGAAGACATCATTGAGTCCATGGGCATCGGCAGAGCCATAGAAGCAGGCAGAGGCGCCGACATGATCTTCTACATGATCCCGCCGGACATGACCTCTGACGAAGTATATTCAGGTGTTCGCGACATAATTGAAGACTGTGATTCCGTAACTGCGGTTTTCTCAAAGAGCGACACAGGTGAGAATCCTGACAGGGAAGAGATCGAGAATAAGCTCAAGACATTGGGCGTTGAGAATTTCATTTCGATCAGTGCTGAAGAGGATCTCAACATCGATAAGCTCGAAGATGTCATCATTGACTATTATGATGAACTTGGCGGCGGTACCGCAGAAGGTCTTCTTATTACCAACAGCAGACATTATTCAAAATTCTACAAGGCAACAAAGAAGCTTGCGCTTGCTTTGGACGCGCTTGATAACAATCTCGGAACCGAAGTATGCGCTTCGGCATTGAGGGCATGCCTCGATGAGATAGGCGAGGTTACGGGCAAAACGGTTTCTGCTACTTTGGCAGATACGATCTTCTCAAGATTCTGCATAGGTAAATAAATGACTATCCGTGAGGCTTTAGAGTTAGACAGAAGCTTTGAAGCGGGAACATTTGATGTTGCCGTAGTAGGAGCAGGACATGCCGGATGCGAGGCGGCACATGCTGCTGCAAAGCTCGGCCTTAATACGATCCTTTTCACTCTTTCGCTGGACAGTCTTGCAAACCTCCCGTGCAACCCGAGTATCGGAGGCACGTCCAAGGGTCAGCTCGTAAGAGAGATCGATGCTCTTGGCGGAATCATGGGAATAATGGCTGATAAGTGCGCAGTACAGATGCGCATGCTAAACAGATCAAAAGGCCCCGCGGTTTATTCTCCTCGTGCACAGGAAGACAGGGTAATGTATTCGATCGAGATGAAGCACTATCTCGAGAATCTGCCGAACCTCACACTAAAACAGGCTCATATCACTGAACTCCTGGTTGACGGGGAAGGTAATGCTGCCGGCGTAATGACCGAAGGCAAAGCCGTATACAGAGCCAGAGCGGTAATTATCTGCTCCGGTACATATATGGAAGCAAGGATCATCAGGGGCGAAGTCATCACCGAGAGCGGTCCCGACGGACTTCCGAGATCCTGCGGTCTGTCTGATTCTTTAAAATCTCTGGGAATCCCTCTCCTGAGATTCAAGACCGGAACCCCCGTAAGAGTCAATTCCAACTCAATAGATTTCTCACAGATGACCAGACAGGACGGCGAAGATGACATACCGCCTTTCTCATACAGAAATGAGATGGAGGGTAAACTTCCCGCACCTTCTGAAGAGCAGATACCCTGCTGGTCCATCTGGACTACGGAAGAAACACGTCAGGTTATTGCAGATAACATGGACAGATCACCTCTCTACAGCGGTGAGATCAAGGGCGTAGGCCCCAGATATTGTCCTTCTATAGAAGACAAGTTCATGAGGTTCAAGGATAAGACGAGACACCAGATCTTCGTTGAACCCATGGGCCGCCATACAAATGAGATGTATCTCCAGGGATTCTCAACGAGCCTTCCTGAAGAGATACAGGAGAAGATGGTAAAGTCTCTGCCGGGTCTTGCAAATGCGCAGATCCAGAGATGCGCTTATGCCATCGAATACGACTTAGTGGATTCGCTCTCTCTGAAGGCGAGCCTTGAGTCAAAGATCGTTCCCGGTCTTTTTACCGCAGGCCAGATAAACGGTTCTTCCGGTTACGAAGAGGCAGCTGCACAGGGTATCGTTGCAGGCATTAACGCAGCAATGCTGCTCCTGGGCAAGGAAGCTGTGATCATTGACAGATCACAGGGTTACATGGGCGTGCTTATCGATGATCTCGTAACGAAGGGTACAAATGAGCCTTACCGCATGATGACTTCCCGTGCCGAGTACAGACTGTTCTTAAGACAGGATAATGCGGATGAGAGACTTACTCCCATAGGTCATGAGATCGGCCTTATCAGCGATGAGGTCTATGAGAAGTTTGAATCTAAGGTAGAAGCGATCGCTGCCGAGACAGAAAGACTCAAGAAGACATATATCGCTCCGACTGATGAACTTAAGGCTCTGCTTGATACCGTTAACCAGACATTGCCCAAATCAGGTGAGAGTCTGGCTGATCTTATCAAGCGCCCGGATGTCACATACGATCTGCTGGCGCCCGTTGATAAGAAGAGGAAGCCGTTGCCGCGAAATATTACTTTCGCGTGTGAGACTAACATAAAGTACGAAGGTTATCTCTCACTTGAGAAAGAGAAGATAGAGAAATTCAAGAATCTCGAAAAGATCAGGATCCCGGAGGATACCGATTACTCACTCATAAAGGGACTCAGAATAGAAGCGACGCAGAAGCTTACAAAAATGAAACCCGAGAATGTCGGCAGGGCTTCGAGAATATCGGGTGTTTCGCCCGCAGACTGTGAAGTGTTACTGGTATATCTTGAACAGCAGAGAAGGAGAAGAGAACAATGAATAAGGGACTGTTCCCTAAAAGAAAGCCTCTTACCAAGGAAGACATACAGAAATTGAGAGAGAGCCTTCCAAAGAAGGTCGAGATCAATTCCGATGGAACAAAAATCACAGAACAGGATGAAGAGGTGACGGATGTTGCTCCGATCCTTGAATCTCATGCAGATGAGATCAGCGTTCCTTTGTCAGCTGAAGAGATACGTGCTTTTCAGGTTTATGCTTCCATGCTCAAGGAGAAGAATAAGGTAATGAACCTTACTGCCGTTGACGACGATAAGGGAATTGCCATGAAGCACTTCATAGATTCACTTACCCTCTGTCCTTATATCCGTGAAGAAGAGAAAAAAGCCAAGGGCGGCAAGGCATTGACATTCGTTGATGTCGGTACCGGAGCAGGATTTCCGGGACTGCCTGTTAAGATATCATGTCCGGAGCTCTCCGTAACGCTCATGGATTCGCTCGAAAAGCGTCTCAATTTCCTTAATGAGGTCATTACCGCATTAGGCCTTACGGACTGCTCTACGGTTCATTCCAGAGCCGAAGACGCGGGCAGGAACAAGAAGTTCAGGGAGAAGTATGACATCGTAACGGCCAGAGCCGTGGCAAAGTTATCGGTTCTTGCAGAATACTGCCTGCCGCTCGTAAAGGTCGGAGGCGTTTTCCTTGCCATGAAGAGCCATTCCGAAGAAGAAGAGACAGAGGCTGCCAAGGCCATTGCCCTGCTCGGAGGCACCATCGAGAAAACGGATACATTTAAACTTCCGGGAACGGATATGGAGAGGACCATTATCGTTGTCCGTAAGATCCGTCCCACGCCTCCCAGATTCCCGAGAAAAGCAGGCACACCCTCTAAAACCCCAATAGTCTGATATTAGGACATTTGTGCTTTATATTATAATAATATGCGCGTGCGTGCGTATAATTATGGTATAATACTTTAGTTTGTAGATATATAATCTATTAACTAAAGTATTCAATTAACCCGCGATAACGGTTTTCGCGGGCGGAGGCGACAAATGGCAGACAGCGACGAGAAGAAACAGGCCAGGCTTCAACAGGAAGCCGAGATGGACGAGGTATTCAAGTCAGAACAAACCACTATAGTTCCGGTTGACTTAGACGGTGAGATGAAGAAATCCTTCATCGACTACGCAATGTCGGTTATTTCCGACCGTGCGCTTCCGGATATCAGAGACGGACTTAAGCCGGTTCATAGAAGAATCCTTTATTCAATGTTTACTCAGGGTTTTACTCCCGAGAAGCCGTATCGTAAGTGCGCTACTACGATCGGTGACGTTTTGGGACGTTTCCACCCTCATGGAGACGCATCGGTTTACGATGCGCTCGTTAGACTTGCCCAGGATTTCTCACTGAGACATCCCCTGGTTGACGGTCACGGTAACTTCGGTTCATTGGACGGAGACCCGCCGGCAGCTTACCGTTATACTGAGGCAAGACTCGAGAAGATCGCTCTCGAGATGATGAGAGACATCAACAAGAACACTGTTGATTTCCGTCCTAACTTCGATGAACACGAGATGGAGCCTGTATCACTCCCGTCACGTTTCCCGAATTTCCTTGTAAACGGTGCGGTTGGTATTGCCGTAGGTATGGCTACCAACATCCCGCCTCATAACCTCGGCGAGGTTATCGATGGATGCATCATGATGATGAACAATCCTGACGTAACCGTAGACGAGCTCATGACCGTTGTTAAGGGACCTGATTTCCCTACGGGAGGTGCAATCCTCGGAACTTCAGGAATCAGAGAGGCATACCTCACCGGTAAGGGCCGTATCGTTGTACGTGCCCATGCTGAGATCGAGGACCGTGCAGGTAAGACAAGAATCATCATTCACGACATTCCTTATGCCGTTAACAAGGCCAGACTCATCGAGCGCATGGCTGATCTCGTTAAGGAGAAGAAGGTAGAGGGCATCTCCGGATTGAGAGATGAATCCGACCGTAATGAGCAGGTCCGTATCGTTGTTGAGCTCAAGAAGGATGCAAACGCAGACGTTGTTCTCAACCAGCTCTACAAGAACTGCTCACTCCAGGATGCGTGCTGCGCTAACATGCTCGCGCTCGTACCTGACTCAGACGGCAAGCTCGAGCCTAAGCTCGTAGGCCTCAAGGATGCTCTCAGATATTACATCCTCCACCAGGAAGACGTCGTTACACGCCGTACACAGTACGATCTTGAGAAGGATGAGGCCAAGAAGCATATTGATGAAGGTCTCCTTATCGCAATGGATTACATCGATGAGATCATTGCCATCATCAGATCATCGCGTACAGAGGCTGAGGCTAAGGTCCGTATGTGCGAGAGATTCGGCCTTACGGACAAGCAGGCACAGCACATCGTAGACATGAGACTCGGCCGTCTCACAGGTCTCGAGAGAGAGAAGCTCGAAGCAGAGATCAAGGCTCTCACGGAAGAGATCGAATACTTCCACAGAGTGCTCTCAGACAAGACTCTTCTTGATGACATCATCAAGACGGAGATGACGGAGATCAAGAATAAGTTTGCTACTCCGAGAGTTTCGGAGATCATCAACGGTTCTTTCGAGGATATCGATGACGAATCACTGATCGCCGAGGAGAATATCGTTGTTACTCTTACTCACTTCGGTTATATCAAGCGCCAGAGAGTAGACAGCTACAAGGCACAGCACAGAGGCGGCAGAGGTATCTCCGGCCAGTCTACGAGAGAAGAGGACTATGTCGAGAAGATCATTACGACCACGACACACAAGTTCCTTCTCTGCTTCACTAACACAGGCCGTGTATTCAAGATCAAGGGTTACAAGATCCCTGAGACAACATCACGTTCAGCGAGAGGAACGGCTCTGGTTAACCTTCTGAACCTCAACCCTGATGAGACTATCAGAAACATCATTCCTATCGACAGCTTCGAGGAAGAGGGTCTCTATCTCACGATGGTTACCAAATATGGTGTTATCAAGAAGACATCCATCGATAAATATTCGAACATCAACAAAAACGGACTTATCGCTACAAAGATCCGTGAAGGAGACAGCGTAGTTGCCGTTCAGCTCACAAGAGCAGGTCAGGAAGTAATCGTAGTAAGTGCTGCAGGTAAGGCAGTCAGATTCAATTCCGATGATGCGCGTGACATGGGCCGTGGTGCTACGGGCGTAAGAGCCATGAGACTTGCGGATGACGATGAAGTAGTAGGCATGGAGCCCGTTGATCCTTCACGCGAGATCCTCGTTATCTCCGAGAGAGGTTACGGTAAGCGCTCCAAGGTTGACGATTACCGTGTTCAGAGCAGAGGCGGTAAGGGTATCATCACATATAAGGTCAACGAGAAGACCGGCAGACTCTGTGGTACGGTTTCAGTTACTGATGATGATGATCTCCTTATCATCACCAGCCAGGGCGTAATCATCAGAGTCAGGGCAAACGAGATACCTACACTCTCCAGAGCTACTTCTGGCGTTAAGCTCATGAAGTCCAACAAGGCTCTCGTAGTAGACTTCGCCCTTACGGACAGAGAAGAGGAAGAACCTGAAGAAGGCGAAGAGGGCGCAGAAGTTATCGACGGTGTTGAAACCGCTGAAGGTGCAGACGCACAGCCCGTTGAAGCAATTGCAGATACAGAAGAAGGATTAAGTCCTAATGCAGCTAAGGTTCAGGAATTCGCTGATACTTTGGCCGCTGAGATCGAGGCTGAAGATATCGCTTCTTCTGAAGATGCTTCTGACCCGGATAATGACGGAGACGATAACGCCTGATGAACAGGAAACATTTTACAGGTTTGATCACAAAGACCGTGGCTGCTTTTGCGGCTGCGGTATTTGTCGTTTTTTCGCTGGTATTTTTTGTTTTGCCTGTAAATAAGGTCAACGCGGATGTCGGCCAGCCTGACATTCCGGTTCCTGCTTTGAGTGATGTTCACTGTGCGTCTTACTGCGTATACGATAAGACCACCGGTTATATTGTCATCAGCATGAATCCTGATGACAGGATCTATCCGGCTTCAATGACCAAGATAATGACATGTCTTTTAAGTCTTGAGCTTTTGGATACATCCGAGAAGATCGAGGTAACTGCGAGTGCACTAGCCGGTCTTGATGCTGATTCATCCCTCATGGGTGTTCTGGAAGGTGAGATTGTCAAGGTAAGCGAGCTTCTTTATGGTCTGATGCTTCCTTCCGGCAACGATGCTGCCAATGCTCTTGGCGAAGGCTGTGTGGATGCTTTTTTTGCAAAGTATCCTGCAGGCGGAACGGCAATGAATAAAGACGGCGTAAATGCACAGTATCTTCTGGATAAGATGAATGATACACAGGAGCATATCTTATCCTCCCGTAAACTCGAAGCATTTGCTCTGCTCATGAATCTCCGTGCTGATACATTGGGTTGCAAAGGCACTCATTTCGTAAATGCGTGCGGACTTCCGAATGATAATCATTACACGACGGCATATGATCTTACCCTGATCATGTCTGCCGCATCCGAGTCTGATGATTTCAGGACTCTGATCAGCGCGCCGTCTCATGTATTCATCGCTACCAACAGACATAAGTCTGATGCGTGGAGCTATGTAAAGAATTCAAATTACCTTCTGTATGATCCGTGGCTTGCTTCCAAGACGGCAAACGGAACCGATTCACATCTATCAGCCGTAATAGGCGGTAAGACGGGTACCACATCACAGGCTGGTAAGGGACTTACGATCTATACGGTCAATGAGAACGGTCACGAGCTCATGATCTCCATCTGCGGTATTCCGCAGGACTATTATTTTTATACTACCATGTATCTTGCATCTGTAACCGCATACGGCAATCTCGCATGTTGGGAGGCAGATCCCGTTACAAGGGTTTATGGAACAACAGGTGACTACAGATGGGTAAATGCTCCTTCATCCGAACAGCCTGTTTATGATCCTCTAATCAATCCCGGTGATGATCCCGGAGCTCTCCTGATACCGGAAGAGACTCCCACACCTACTGAGGCTCCTCAGCCAACCGAAGAAGAAGGACCGCAGGTAGAGACAGGAACGCCTCTGGAACTCTTTGTTAAGCATAATCCGGTCATCTCCGCAGTAATAGGAGGCTTCATGCTTCTTATTATGATACTTAATATAGTATTGTGGGTGCGAATCAACAGATTGAAGCATGCACCTGCCAGAAGGGCGAAGAGAATACAGACAAAGAAATAACAAATGCCGTGTTTTCACGGCATTTGCCATATTTGGACCGGGCTTTTGATATGTTAAAAAGGACCGCTCTCTAATTTAATTGAATAAAGGGTTTGAAGACTTTTTAAAAAATTTCAAAAAAGCTCGAAAAAAGTGCTTGACATCTTAGGTGCGGTGTTATATTCTTTACGAGCACTTTGACAGAGGCACACAAAAAAGTGAGCCGAAAACAAAGGAAAAGCGCGGATCTTGAAAATTGAATAGAATGCAAAACTTGAAGTAAAACGGACCTTTTTCAATTCTAAGAATTGAGTTTTTATTAAAGTAATTTGAGCCAAACATGGCTCTCAAAATTTTTTTTGAGA
>Ga0265298_10001369_pt1 | contig 36082 bp, 28 predicted proteins | sample AusTroGonzalo_MG_3_FD_193486 | JGI IMG/M metagenome (GOLD analysis project Ga0265298, IMG submission 193486) | Bovine rumen microbial communities from tropical cattle in Woodstock, Queensland, Australia - Gonzalo_01 | ecosystem: Host-associated > Mammals > Digestive system > Stomach > Rumen ...
TCATCATGGGCTTCTCGGTGCTGTTCTCCAACGTCGCCAAGTTCGGCCCTTACGGTCTTGGCATCGCTTGGATTGTCACCCCCATCGTCATCATCTTCATGTGGTGGTTTGGCACCAAGGTTTTGAAGATTGACAACAAGCCGTTGGTCATGACCCTGTCCGCCGCCACTTCGGTGTGCGGTACCAGCGCGGCCATCGCCACGGGTGCAGCCGCCAAGGCCAAAAAGGAAGACCTCTCCTTAGCCATCTCCATCTCTATCATTTTCACCATTTTAATGATGGTATTCGAGCCAATGATCATTCGTGCCTGCGGTATGAACCAACTCATGGGTGGTGCCCTCATCGGAGGTACCGTCGACTCGACAGGTGCTGTGGTGCTGGCTGGTAACGCCCTCGGCGAAGAGGCTGAGCAGGCTGCCGTCCTCGTGAAGTCCATCCAGAACATCCTTATCGGTTTCATCGCCTTCTTCGTGGCCATCTTCTTCGCCACCAAGGTTGACAAAGACCCGAACCAAAAGGTCGGTGCCGGCGAAATCTGGAACCGTTTCCCGAAGTTCATCATCGGTTTCTTCGTGGCCTCGTTGGTCGCCTCTTTCATCGTCCTGCCCCTCACCGACGGCGCAACCGTGAAGGCCATCAACGGCGTCCTCGACCAATACAAGAATTGGGCTTTCGTTTTAGCCTTCACCAGCATCGGCCTCGACACCAACTTCAAGAGCCTTTTCAAGCAGATGCAAGGTGGCAAGGTGCTCTGGCTTTACATTGTGGGTCAGGTATTTAACATCCTCCTCACGCTGTTTGCCGTGTGGTTCCTCCTCTCCGGAAAATTCTTCGAGATTCCGAACCTCGACATGTTCAAATGATGAGCAAAAACCACAAAATCTTCAAAGTGATTACCATCGTCGTGGTGGTAATCACTTTGTTTTTGGCCGGCTGGATTATGGCCAACCAACTCGGCCTCGTCGAAGGCTACGACTTCGGCGCGGGTGCCTATTTCTACGCCGACATTCCCACCGAACAATATTCAGAAATCGACCGCGAAGGGGTATACCAAAATACTATCCCGAAATGGATTTTTTATGTGTTCTTCTTCGCTTGGGGATATTTGATGTGGCGGTTGTGGATTTGGGTGGAAAACCGAGGGAAAAATCATTGATTGGCAATGATTTCATTATACAACAAAGTGCCTTTTGCTGTAAGCAGATATTTCTGCCTTGGATGATGGGGATTGTTGGAATAAAGCATACGGACAAACTTTTCTTTTAATGCAGGATTGAGATATACGTCCATGAAACTTTCCCTATTCTTCAAGCCAAGTTGTTCAAGCATTTCCTTTATCGACATTTCCTTCAACCCGACAACCATCAATAAACTAATGATTTTCTGATTCTTAGTACTGAACTTGTCGGGTAGGTTGTCGGGTAGGTTGTCGGGTAGGTTGTCGGGTAACTTGTCGGGTAGGTTGTCGGGTACTTGTCGGGTACTTGTCGGGTACTTGTCGGGTACTTGTTCTGTTTCAGGCATTTTCCACTCTTCAGGCGGATTAATCATCATGTAGCGATTCTTCAGTGCATTTTCCTCTCCCAAAAGCAGATTGCGGAAAAAACGCTCCAAGAAAACAGGCTCATAATCAATGCTTTTCGCCACATTGCGATAATTGGCACGAACAAGCGCATTACGGAAATACCATGAATGTTGCTCGAACATGTCGTTGTTCACATCGAAGCCAAGCGAACGCAAATATTTGATGGTAAAGATGGCTGTAGTACGTGTGTTGCCTTCTCCAAAAGGATGGATTTGCCACAAACCTGATACAAACTTGGCGATATGTTCCACCAACTGATTCTTATCCAACGGCTTGTAGTTGAATTGCCGTTCTTGGTCCAGATCGTATTGCAGGGTCATATCCAAATCCTCCCAATGGGCATAAAACACCGTATCGCCGCGCAAAACCCATTCCTTTTTCGTGATGTCGTAGTCCCTAAAACGGCCCGCATGTTTGAAAACACCCTCGAAAATGGCCTTGTGGATTGCGGCAAAGCCTGCCACACTATAGGTGAACGAGTCGGTTTGCAGCAGTTTTGATATGTTCGCCGAAACCTTATCGGCCTCTTCAACGTTGGCATCGCCCTCGTCATGAGTGGTTTTCTTGATATAGTATTGGTTGACAAGTTCCTTGGCCTCATCGATGGTGATGTCGCCCTCAATGTTCCGGCGGGCAGTTTCCTGCAAATACGCCGAGGTCTTCAGCCCGTCCACTGCCTGCAAGCCGATGGCCACGCGCCAAGCATCGGCACGCGCCTTCTTCTGCGGCTCGCCCTGACGGATATACTCGTCGAAATTGATGTATTGTTCCTCTGTCATACCCTTGCTATTGAATTGCAAAGATAAACAATTTTGGTGAGATTGGCAAATAAAAAAACGGATTTCATTCTTGATTGATCATCTCTTCCGCAATCATTTCCGCTTGTTTCAAGACCGTTTCTGTAGCCAATTGCTGCATATCGGGCGGATAGCCGTATTTGCGCAGCAGGCGTTTCACAGCCACTTTCATCTTGGCACGAACATTCTCCTTGATAGTCCAGTCAATGGATGAGTTCTTGCGAATGGTTTCGGTTAGAACAACCGCCAACTCACGGAGTTTGTCCTTGCCCATCAGCTCTTTCGCGCTTTCGTTGTCGGCAACAGCGGAATAGAAAGCGTATTCGTAGGTGGTCAAGCCCATGCTTTCGGCCTCTTTGTCTTTTTCCACGATGGTTTTGCTGAGTTTGATTAACTCATCAATGACCTCTGCAGCAGTGATGATTTTATTGTGATAGCGTGTGATGGAACCGTCAAGCATCTCCATCAGTGTGCGGCCTTCCACCACATTGAACTTGGAACGCGCCTTTATCTCCCCTTCCAACAGTTTCCGCAGCACCTCCAAGGCGATATTCTTATGCTCCATGCCTTTCAACTCCATCAGGAACTCTTCCGAAAGGATGGATATGTCCGGCTTCTTGATGCCTGCCGCATCGAACAAGTCGATGACCTTTTCCGAAACCAATGCCTTGTCAATGACCTGACGGATAGTGGTCTCGATTTCCTCGTCGGAATGTCCAGCACCAGTTTGGTCGAACTTGCAAAGGCGGGCTTTCACGGCTTGGAAAAACGCTACTTCATCCTTCACATCCATAGCGGCATCTTGCGGAATCGCCAAGGCAAAGGCTTTGCCCAAGGCAGTCACCTCGTTCACGAAACGCTTCTTGCCATCATCCAACCCCAAGATGAAATTCTCTGCTTTCAAAATCCATGAGAGTTTTCCCGCAGTGTCGGAGGTGAAATATTGCTTGTAATCGAAACCGAAAAACATCTGCTCCACCACCTCCAGTTTCTCTTGCATCAACGCGACGGCTTGTTCTTGCTGCAAAGTGGGGTCACCCTTGCCGCCCGAATCGGAATAGAACGACAAAGCCTTTTTCAAGTCGGCTGCAATGCCCAAATAATCAACCACCAAACCGCCGGGTTTGTCCTTATAAACGCGATTCACGCGGGCAATGGCCTGCATCAAGTTATGGCCTTGCATGGGCTTGTCGATATAGAGTGTGTGCAAACAAGGCACATCGAAGCCCGTCAGCCACATATCGCGCACGATGACTAATTTCAACTCATCATCAGGGTCTTTCATGCGTTCGGCCAAGGCTCTACGTTGCTCCTTAGTGGTGTGATGCTTGGCAATGTTCGCTCCATCTGAGGCCGAAGAAGTCATCACCACCTTGACGGAACCTTTCGACAGGTCATCGGAATGCCATTCGGGGCGCAATTTGATAATTTCGTCATACATCTCGGCAGCAATGCGGCGGCTCATCGACACCACCATCGCCTTGCCCTCAAACACCTTTTGGCGTTCCTCGAAATGCGTCACTATATCCTTGGCAATATTCTTTATGCGATTGGGACTACCTATCAGCGCCTCCAACTGCGTCCATTTGGCCTTGGCCTTTTGGACATCGTTCATGTTTTCGGTTTCCAATTCCTTGTCGAGGTCTGCCACCAACTGTCGGCCTTCGTCGCTCAATTCCACCTTGGCCAATCGGCTTTCGTAAAAAATACGTACCGTGGCACCGTCTTCAACCGCTTGGGCAATATCATAAACATCAATATAATTGCCAAACACGGCAGGCGTGTTTTTGTCGTCTTTTTCAATAGGCGTGCCCGTGAAACCGAGATAGGTGGCATTAGGCAAGGCATCGCGCAGATATTTGGCAAAGCCGTATTTGATTTCCGAACCAATCACCTCGTCGGCCTCGTTCTTCACCTCCACCGTTTTGGCCTTGAAACCGTATTGGGTACGGTGCGCCTCGTCAGCAATGACGATGACATTGCTGCGGTCGGTGAGTTGGTCATACACATTGCCCGATTCAGGCTGGAACTTCTGTATCGTGGTGAAAATCACGCCGCCAGACTGCACCTGAAGTAAACGTTTCAGATGCTCACGGCTTTCAGCCTGGACTGGAGTCTGCCGCAATAATTGTTTCGATCCCGTGAAGGTGTCAAAGAGTTGGTCATCAAGGTCGTTGCGGTCGGTGATAACGACGATGGTCGGGTTGTTGAGGCATTGGACAATCTTCCCAACATAGAACACCATCGTCAGCGACTTGCCGCTGCCCTGCGTATGCCACACCACACCGGCGCGATGGTCGCCCACCTGCTGGCTTTTCACCGTTTCAAATCCGTAGTTGGCCGGCGATTCCGCCATGACTGGGATTTGATTGATGCCTGTTGCGCGAATGGTCGATTCCACGGCCTTGTTCACGGCATAGTATTGATGGTAGGCGGCAATCTTCTTCACCGTCTTGATGGTGGTGAGTCCCGTCTTCAGGTCCTCTTGTTTCTGTTTTTCAAACACCGTGAACGAGCCAATGAGGTCGAGCAAGGTGTCTTTGCGCATCATGCCGTTAACCAACACTTCCAATTCGCTCACAAGTGGCGAAGCGATATTCTCGCCATCGTCGCTTTTCCACGCCGTGAAGCGGCTGAAGTCTGCCGAAAGCGAACCTGCCCGCGCCTCCAAACCATCTGAGATAACCACCAAGGCGTTGTATGTGAACAACGATGGAATCTGCTGTTTGTAGGTTTCAATCTGCCTGTAAGCACTTTGCAGCGTGGCGTTTTCATCGGCGGCGTTCTTCAGCTCGAACACCACCAAAGGCAGACCATTCACAAGCAGCACCACATCGGGGCGGCGGTTGTGACCATTCTCACTGACAGTGAGCTGGTTGACCACTGTAAACTCATTGTTCCACGGGTCGTTGAAGTCGATGAGCCAGACCCTTTCGCCTCGCTCCACACCTTCCTTGAACACCGACACGGGGATGCCTTCGGTCAGCAGGCGGTGGAATGTCTCGTTGTTGGCTAATACATCGGGTGAGCCGATGCGCAGCACCGTTTTTACGGCCTCGTCCTGCACGGAGAAAGGCAAAGCGGGATTGAGTCGTTTCACGGCCTTTTCTAATTTGTCGCGAAGCACCACGGTCTCAAAACTCTCGCGCAGCGGATTCTCTCCATCAGGCGCAATATCGGGGCCATAAAGGTATTCGTAACCTTTGGCCTTCAGCAGGTCGATGAGCATTTGTTCTATGTCGGATTCGTGGAGTTGGGTCATTTTATTGTTCTTTTTCCGTGTCAGTCGTCTTATTCTTATGTTGTTCCAAAAAGAATTGTTTCTGTTGCTCAATCTCCCTGCGCAATTCTTCTTCGGTGGGCATATAGGTCATGTACTTGGCTGCAAAGATCTGTTCGCTTTCGTGAAGCACAGAATATCGTGCAATAGTGTTGTCAGTATCAGTGCAAAGCAACACGCCAATGGTCGGCTGGTCGTCATCTCCCTTGACCAAATCATCGTACATGCGTACATACATATCCAACTGCCCGATATCCTGATGGGTCAAACGGTGTGTTTTCAACTCGAAGATGACGAAGCGCTTCATCTTGTAATTATAGAAAACCAAATCGATGAAAAACTCCGCCATATCGGTCACGATATGCTGCTGGCGCTCCACAAAGGCAAAACCGCGACCAAGTTCCAGAATGAATTTTTCGAGGTTGTCAATAAGAGCCTGTTCAAGTTCGGTTTCTGAATAAATGGTATCACGATGGAAGCCCATAAACTCTGCCACCATCGGGTTTTTGATGTACTCTAATGGATCTCGCTCCATTGTCTGAGGCAAATCCTCCATATTGGCAGGAAGTTGTGCGGCCAGCCTGCGCTCAAAGTATTGGGTGGAGATGTTGCGGTCGAGTTCCCTCACACTCCACATGTTTTGCGAAGCATTTTCCAAATACCACAGCCGGGCTTCAGGGTTTGTTACAGACAACACACGCCTGATGTGCGACCAGTCCAGATTGTGAACACGCGTGTTCACAATCTCAAAATCAGGAAACAATAGGTAGAACTTTTTGTAATAGTCAAGATTTCGCTTGCTATAACTATTTCCATACACAGGAATCAACTCATTAGCAAGGTTCTTTATAAGTTGGGCACCGTATGTCGCTCGTTTTTCCCCCTTTTGCTCTTCTTCCACGATGCGTCGCCCTACATTCCAAAATGTCGCTACGCCCATTAGACTGACAGCCGCGTATGCCTGCCTCCGTCCCTGTTCTATGATGGAGCGAACATCATTGACAAAACTGTCCGGCAAGGCCATTCCTTTGTTCCTTTTGTCTAACTCTTTTGCCATATTCAAATCTGTTTGCAAAAATATTCAATTCTTAGGTTTATTAGAGATTTTGCACGAACGTGTGCAAAATCTCTACTGTCTTTGCCGACAGCGTAAATGGGGGCTTGTAGCCGTTATATGTATCTTTTCTTCGTGCCATTCGTTGGTTCTCTTTGCGCGTTCCATCAAATCATCCTATGTTATGCAAAAGTAATCAATTCTCTAATTCAGCTAGTTGGTGTATGTTTTTAAGATTCGTTTTTTGGAATTAGGGCATATCCATTATCTAATCGTTTCATTAATATCGACATCAAATCGTTGCAATTTAAGTGCGGAATCAATTACAAAATCAAAGCAAAACTGCGCATTTCTTTGGCTACAGATCCTTCTATCATGCTCCTCAACTATAATCACATCATATTTATTATCTCCATGGTTACTAGGCCACATCTGGATAAACGGAGATAATAATTTGAACTTTCTATAGTGCATATAATCAATTCCTAAACCGATGATGTTCAACCTTTCTTCCAACAGTGGAATTGATTGAGAGACATTATCAATAAAATGATCAAAATCACTTCCCAACCCCATGTGTAAATGAAAACTTGATTGAAAAGAAAAATCAAAGGATTTACCTAAAATGGATTCGAAATTTTTAGTGTTCTCATTTTCATAACACCACATCAATTCTTTAAAAGCAATTTGTGAATTTGTAATAGAATCTTTGTATCTATTCGATGATAGATCAGACAAGGATTTATTTAAATAATCTCTAACACTATTGTATTTAATCAAGGAAACAAGTGAGATTTCGCCAAATTGAATATTGAAGAATATCGGTGTATTTTGATCAAAGAAATCTGCCACATTTGTTCTTGATATTTCAATATCCAACTTTGAAGGGAGCGTACCGTAATGTTTAAGATTGACTCTTTTGCTATTCAAATTTGCCATAGTTGCATTACATTGCAAATCAGAAAGTTTAGAAAAATAGTCTCCAAAATTTACATTTCTATCAATTCTCACTCCCTTTACCTCTGCACATAATTTCATAAACATTTCAACACTATCGTGAAATGATAAGATAGAAAAGCCATTCATAGGTTCAACTTCGTATGACTGCTCAACCCCATGAAGGTATAGCTGCTTAATAACAGCCAATCGTTTTGTCGTCAATTCATCCATATTTATTCCATTCTATATCTTTATCTCCCCTCCCATCAGCCTCGGCAACAATCCGTCACGAGTCTGAATGAGGGTTTGGATTTGAATATCATTACTATATAGTTTATCAAAAATGGGTTGTACATGATGGTCAAAGTTTTCCAAGGTTTTAGCATCAGGTTTGACCACCTTATAATCTTTTAATATATCCGTTTTCAGGTTTGTAAAAATACTTCCATTACCTAAATTCACCAAATCTTCACGTATATATTTAAACAACAAATAAAGATATATCTTTGAGAAACTGGATTTTGGAAAATACAGCCAGCCATCGTGTATGCAACTATCTACACATAGTATTTTGGGTATTCCAGGCGTTGCACTATTTGATAAAACCAAAGAGCCTTTCCTCAAGTAAACTGTCTTTTGTAATCCACTTTCTTTAATATACTCCTTGGTTTGAAAGATATATGGTGAGTTTAGATTGGTTACATCAGATATTTTTAGCCATCTATAGCCAGTTGGTGCTATGTAATCATTAATAGGTCTTGGAGAGCCCCCTCTTTTAATAACTACCCAATCCCCCAACTTTCCTTCCTCCCACTCCTCCTTAGCCTCCACCACAAACCACTGCCTGAACAGCGTTTCGGCCATAGCTTCGAGGGTGGCATTCTCGCGGCGCAAAAGGTCTATCTTGTCGTCCAAGGAAGTGAGGATTGAGGCAATGCGGTGCTGGATGTCAAGAGATGGTATAACTACATTTATTGACTTAACGACGGAACCCGAAATTTCTGCAAAAGTTGTTCCTGTTCCCAAAGACTGAAGATACTCAACATTATTCCTAATCCAATAATACATGAACAAATTGTCCACAATTTGAGGATTACATATTATGCTTTTAAAACCTTGATTTGTACATATTGAATTACTTGCAATTGCAACATAACCAATTGGTGCCCTTGAAGATAAAAGAACCGTCCCAGGGGGAAGCAATTTAGCAGATGAATTATCTAATCCTTTTTTTGTGATATAGCGTTCGCCTTTTGAAATAAATATTCCATTATATCCAGTTAAGTCCTTCGGGGTCAACCACGGGATATCACCATTCCAATACTCAGCATTAGAGGTATCTGGCGTTCCTCCACCTATAACTTCTGCAATCTCTCCCAACTTATATTCTTTCCACTCGCTTTCACGCTCATAAATGGCGATTCCAACGCGATGAATATGGTCAATGAGCGCCTCATTTTTTAGGGTGTGAAAGATGGAGATGTCGAATTGGTAAGGCAGCAATAAATCATCAATGGCAAAACTGATACGGTTGAGGTCAGTGTGTGTCAGTTCCGAGCCCATCATGGTGATGTCAACATCCGAAAAAGGCTTATAATTGCCCTTGGCACGAGAACCGTACAATACCACACGCTCAATCCGCTCGTTGGCTGCGAAAACTTTGCTTAACTTCTCTAATTCTATGTCTTTCAATCCGTAAGGCATAATCAAAACAATGTAGGTTCAAGTCCAGAAAGCGGAAGCATTTTTTGCTCAAAAGCATTGAGCAGTGGAGCGTAAACCTCTATGATAGCTTTCAAAACGGCTTTGGCCGTTTCATCATCATAATTGTGAGAGGTCAGGTTCCTATCTTTAATAGAATCCATCCAACGTCCATCATCAATGATACCTATCTCAAGTGCCTTGCGGAAAGCATCTCTCGAACCACCAATGTTTGTATGTCCTTGGTATTCGGCATAATCTTTCATCACTTTCCATGCAAGTTCATGAGTATATTCGAACCGTTGTATCAAGCCTTCCTCAAGCAAATCATCTATCTCGTCGTCCCAATCCATTTGGTCAGAAACAATTTCAACGGCTTGGTTGAACTTAACCAATGCCTTACGGTAGTTGCTGAATCGCTGCACCCAGCGTATGTCTTTTTCTTCCATAATTCAAATTTATATGTTAGACTTATACCTTATTCTATCTTTATCTTCCCCAAATTCTCCAAAATCAGTTTGTTCAGCCGTTCCTCTTCCTTCAGTTGCTCCTCAAACTCGGCTTTCAAGGCGGTGAAACGCTCGGCGAAATTGAAGTCGTCTTCCTCTTCGGGCAGACCCACATAACGGCCGGGTGTGAGCACATAATCCAATTCAGCCACGCGGCTCACGGGCACGGATGCACAAAAACCGGCAATATCTTGATAGTCGGCAGATTCATCGCGCCACAAATGATAGGTGTTGGCAATCTCCATGATGTCCTCCTCCGAAAGTTCGCGGGTGCGGCGGTTGATGAGATGACCCTTGTTTCGTGCATCAATAAAGAGGATTTCTCCGGCGCGTTTGGTGCGGTTGCGCGTCACGAACCAGAGGCAAGCGGGAATTTGGGTGTTCAAGAACAACTTGGCGGGCAAGTTCACAATGCAGGCAATCATTCCTTTGTCAATCAACGCCTTGCGAATCTCGCCCTCGCCACCCGTCTTGGAAGTCAGCGAGCCTTTGGCCAACACGAAACCCGCCTGTCCCGACGGTGCCAAATGATAGATAAAGTGCTGAATCCATGCGAAGTTGGCATTGCCAGTAGGCGGCACGCCATACTGCCAGCGGGCATCGCTGCGGAGTTGGTCGCCGCTCCAGTCGCTATCGTTGAACGGCGGATTGGCCATCACGAAATCTGCCTTCACGTCGCGGTGCGCGTCATTGAGAAACGAGCCTTCGGTGTTCCACTTTACCTGCGAAGCATCAATGCCACGGATGGCAAGATTCATCTTGCACAGCCGCCAAGTGGTTTGGTTGCTCTCCTGCCCGTAAATGGAGATGTTCTCAATCCGTCCCTGATGCTCTTTCACAAACTTTTCGCTCTGCACAAACATTCCGCCCGAGCCGCAGCAGGGGTCGAGCACACGGCCTTTGTAGGGTTCCAACATATTGACCAACAGTTCCACAACACTGCGCGGCGTGTAGAATTGTCCGCCCTTCTTGCCTTCCGCCAAGGCGAACTCACCGAGGAAATACTCAAACACATGGCCTAACAAATCGGCACTTTTGGTGCTTGTGTTTTGCAAGGTGGAGTTGCCTATCAAATCAATCAACTCGCCCAAACTCGTCGGGTCGAGGTTCGGACGGGCGAACACCTTGGGCAGCACACCTTTCAGCGACTTGTTTTCGCGCTCGATTACATCCATCGCATCATCAATGTACTTCCCGATTTGCGGATTCTTCGCCATCGAAACCAAATACGACCAACGCGCATTGGCAGGCACGTAGAATACATTCTCTGCAGCGTATTCTTCGCGGTCCTCCGGGTCGGCGCCCTCGGCCTGCTGTTTCATCAATTCGTCATACAATTGCTCAAACGAGACCGAAATATATCTCAAAAAGATGAGGCCCAACACAACATGTTTGTATTCAGCCGCATCGATATTCTTGCGCAGTTTGTCGGCAGCCTTCCAAAGTTGCTTTTCCAAAGGCTCTTCGACGGTTTCTTTCTTGTTCGCCATATAAATCAAGGTATTGAATTGCAAAGATAATCATTTTTCGATTTGCCGCCTAAAACTGAATCAAAAACATCTGTTGGATTTACGTTTTTCTTCGTAACTTTGCAACATATAAAACAAAGGCATTTTTATGCAAACCCCTGATATTCAAAACATATTAGCAGAACTTACACGCTCTATAGGCGAAACGCCTATGGAAATTCTGCCCATTGCAGCCTCAGGCTCGGCGAGGAAGTATTACAGAATCATCACCGACAAGCGCACGCTGATAGGCACCTACAGCGAAAACGTTGAAGAAAACGAGGCTTTTTTGACTTTCAGCAAGCATTTCCATGATTTGGGGCTGAATGTGCCGGAGGTCTTTGCCGTCAACGGGGAAAAGACTTGCTATTTGCAAAGCGACTTTGGAGATGACAATCTTTTTGCCCATGTGCAGAAGTCTTTGATGGCAGGCGGCCCTTCGACCCTTCGACAGGCTCAGGGGCCTCAGGACTCAGGGACCTTAACTTCATTCGGCGAGAATGTTATACAACTTTACAAGCAAGCCCTTAAACATTTAGTCAAATTCCAATGCGTTGGTCATCAAGGGCTTGACTATTCCAAGGCCTACCCTACCGAGTGCTTCGACCGACAGGCCATTTTGGACGATTTGAACTATTTCAAATACTATTTCGTCAAGCCGCACGAGGAAATCGACTTCAATGAGACGCGTTTGGGCAAGGACTTCGATGCCTTCGCCGACTTCGTCAGCCAAGCCCCTTGCGACTTCTTCATGTACCGCGATTTCCAGTCGCGCAACATTATGGTCAAGGACAACGAACTGTATTTCATCGACTTCCAAGGTGGACGGAAAGGCCCACTAAACTATGATGTGGTTTCCTTGCTCTATCAAGTGAAAGCACAAATTCCGCAGGCTGTCCGCAACGAACTCATTAATTATTATAAGGTGGAGTTGGCACAATTTGTCAATCCTGAAGAAGTCAAATTCGACACCTACCAGCCGTATTTCGTCTATTTGAGGCTACTTCAAGTCCTTGGTGCCTACGGATTTAGGGGCTTGATTCAGAAAAAGTCGCACTTCATCGAAAGCATCCCATACGCATTGAAGGAAATCCAAGCCTTGGCAAAAGTCCAGCCTTTGAGCGATTATCCTGAATTGCAGCATATCATCCAACAATTCAACAAGATAGAGCAACGCTACCAAATTATCATCCAGCCGCCAACGAGCAAACTGACCGTCACCGTGAACAGTTTTTCGTTCCGAAAAGGCTATCCCAACGACTTCAGCGGCAACGGCGGTGGCTTCGTCTTCGACTGCCGCGCCCTGCCCAATCCGGGCCGCGAACCCGAGTTCAAGACCAAGACGGGCCGCGACTGGGAAGTCATTGATTACCTGATGGCCAAGCCACCTGTCCATGTCTTTTTAGACCATGTGAAAAGCATTGTCAGTCAGAGCGTTGAAAACTATAAAGAGCGGCATTTCAGCAATTTGATGGTTTCTTTCGGCTGCACGGGCGGACAGCATCGCTCTGTCTTCTTCGCCCAAACAATTTACGAATGGCTGAAAACGACCTATCCCGACATCCACCTGATACTGAACCACATAGAACGCAAAATCAAGGAGGAGCATAACGCATGATGACGCATGATACCACAGCAATGATTTTGGCCGCAGGACTCGGAACACGACTCCAAACTTTGACCCACGACAAGCCCAAGGCTTTGGTCGAAGTCAATGGCAAGCCCCTGTTGCAGCATTCCATTGAGCATCTGATAGATAACGGTTTCCATCATATCGTCATCAACGTTCACCATTTCGGCAAGCAAATCATTGATTTTGTGGCACATCACAACTTCGATGCCGAAATCCAAATCTCTGACGAGCGCGATTTGCTGATGGACACGGGCGGCGGCATTATCAAGGCCACTCCCCTTTTCAAAAACTCGAAAGCCGTTTTGGTGCATAATGTGGACATCATCAGTGATGTGAACCTCAATGAGTTAAGTCAGCAATTTCTCGCTTCAAAAGATGATGCTTGGCTTCTGACGCAAGACAGGGAAACCAATAGAAAGTTATTGTTTGATACTGAAAACCAACTTGTTGGATGGATGAACAAAGCCGAACAACGGTTTAAGTGGGTGGATGATTCCGGGTCGGGCGTTTCGACAGGCTCAACGACCCTTAACGAAATGGCCTTCAGCGGAATGCATTTTTTCCGCAGCAACTTGTTCGCCGAGTTTGAACGCAAGCCTCAGAGTGTCATTGACTTATACCTCAAATTGGCGAAAAACAACCGCATCATTTCCAAGCCCATTCATCCCAATTATTGGTTTGATTTGGGCAAACCCGAACAGGTGAACGCCGCCGAAAACTTCCTAAAAGCCAAGTAAAATGAAAGAACCTTTTATCCACAAACTGGCAAACCATATCCTAAGCCATTACGACCTTACCAATCAGGAACTTACGGTCGTTTTCCCCAACAAAAGGGCGGCTTTTTACCTGCGCAACGCACTCAAAGAAAACAGCCAGCAGACCCTTTGGCTGCCGCAAATCATTTCCATTGAGGATGCGGTCACGCAATGGAGCGGCATCACACGTGCTGACATAATCGACTTGTTATTTGAACTGATAGATATTGACGCACAACTGCATAAAAATCAGGATTATACATCGGATTTAAGCGTGTTTGGAAGTCAGGCTGCGCAAATGGCCAAGGACTTTGACGAAATCGACCAATACGGTATCGATGCGAAAGGCGTTTTCAATTATGTTTTGGAGAACAAAAAACTGGAAATCTGGGACTTCGACGAGGAAAAAAGCAAGGAAAAGGAGGTGAAATACCTGCAGTTTTTCCATTCGCTCTACGAGTATTATCTCCAGCTCCGCGACCGACTTTCAGCGCAAGGCAAGGGCTATTATGGTATGATAACCAGACACTTGTCGGAACTGCCCGAGGCCGAATTGATGGAAAGAATCGGCGACCGGAAACTCATCTTTGCCGGTTTCAACGCCCTGACCACCACCGAGGAACGCATCATCGACACCTTAATTAAAAATGGCAAGGCCGAGATACTTTTCGATTACGACTCCTATTACCTCGACGACCTCAACAACGAGGCTGGGTATTTCGCCCGAAAACACCAAAAGAAGCACCCCAATTGGCTGAAAAACAGCATTTCAGACACTTTGCGCACCGAAGAAAAACACATCCACATCGTCAGTGCCAGCGGCAACGCCCTGCAAGCCAAAGCCTTGCAAGCCAAACTTCAAGAGACCGACGACTGCAACCAAGCCATCATCCTCGCCGACGAGCACCTGCTCATCCCGATAATGAACGCCATCCCCGACATGGAAAGTTACGGAAGTTTCAAGGTCTCTATGGGCTATCCAATCAGCAAAACACCTGTAAACCAATTTGTTAAAGAGTATTTTTCGCTGCAAAGACACAACAAAATCTCCCGAAAAATCACTGAAAACGGAATTGAACGAAGGAAGGAAGGCTGGTACATTTGGCCCGTGCTGCACCTCATGGACCTCGAAATCGTGAAAATCATTTTCCCAAAAGAGGAAATCGCCGCTTTCAACCGATGGAAAAGTGAAGCTGTGAAAGCTGGAAAATTCATTTTCGAGTGCCAAGACCTTGAACAATTGCAGCAAACACCTAATATTCAGGAATTTCTGAGATTGCTCCTCTCCGACCTACCCGAAAAATCACCTCAAAACGTGTTGCAAAACCTAAGTCAGCTTTTGTCGTTCATTTCCAACATGATACAACCCCTCGGCGACCAAAACGACTCGGTTTTCCTCCTCAACCAAGTGAGTGAGATTGGGAAAACCCTTAAACGTTTGCAAAAAGTAATTGAACATAACACACAATATATCAATAATTTGCAGAGTATTGAAATCCTGTACCGATTGCTATCGTCAAACACCACCATGAAGTTGAAAAGCAGCAGCACCGATGGTCTGCAAATCATGGGTTTACTCGAAACGCGCAACCTCGATTTCAAGCGTTTGCACCTGCTCAGCGTCAACGAAGGTATTTTGCCGCCCGACAAGTCGCAAGGCAGTTTCATCCCGCAATTCATCCGTCATGCTTACGGTCTGCCGAGTTATGCCGAAAGTCAAGCTGTCGTGGCATACCACTTCTATCGCCTGCTGCAAAATGGAGAAGACATCTATTTGTATTACAACAATTTGGACGAGACATCAGGGGGCGAGGCCAGCCGCTTCATCCTGCAAATCAAGTATGAATTGGCCAAAAACAAAAACATCAAACTCACCGAGGAATCATTTGACAGCGAGGCTAAATCGTCATTAGAAATAACATCTATCAACGCACAGAAAAACAACACTTTAGATAGGCTTCACTACTTAATCGGGGAGAAAGGCCTTTCTCCCTCAGCCTTATCCACCTATATTAATTGTCCGTTGAAATATTATCTGAGGTATATCGTTCAAATTGAGGACAATAGCGTTGAGGAAGAGGTGGGTGTCAACGATATTGGCACCATCATTCACGACACTTTGGAACTGCTTTTTGCCGATTACCTTCCGCAGGACGGGAAGCAAAAAATCATCAATAAAGAGTTGTTTGACAATGAGATACAGCCCAAATGGCAAGCCAAACTGACCGAAGCAATTGCGAACAAGTTTCCCAATGGCTTTCCAGATGTAGGCTTCAACTATCTCAACAGAGCCACCATCGAGCAGCAGTTGAAGAACTACCTGAAATACACTTCCAAACAATTGGAACACAACGACTTGATTATCCTTGAAACTGAAGGCGAACTGAAAGCCACTTTGTCCGCACCTTTCGGTAAATGCTTGTTCACAGGCCGCACCGACCGCATCGACCAATGGGGCAATACCATCCGCGTCATCGATTACAAGACGGGCCGCGTGGAGAGCACCGACCTCAAAGTGCCCGTGCACCATCACACCGAAGGCAATTTGGATTATCTGAAACAGATTCCCGAAAAAGCCTTGCAGCTACTCCTTTATAAGTACTTGTATATCAAGGAGAATCCTTCGATTTCGCCCGAGCAAGTATGTGGTGCCATCCATGGGCTGAAGTACGCCAACGCCATCGAATACAGTCTGACGCAAGCTACACCCGCCAAATCGGACACCGATGCCGACACTTCTTTCCTTGAAGGCGACAATTTCATCCCTAACATGGAGGCCATGCTGGAGGCCGTCGTTTCGGAAATGCTTGATACTGAGACACCTTTCGTGCAAGCCAAAGATGACAAAAAGTGCAGTTTTTGTGACTTTAAGTTGATTTGCAAAAGATAACTCAACTCAACACAATCTCTCTAACCATTTCCTTCCCTACCATTCCATTTAAATTCTTAATCAACAACGATTTGGAATAGCCCAACTCACTCCGCAATGCATCGGAATCAACACGGACAAATAGCACTTTATTTTTTATAGAAAGGTCAATAGTATGCGAGGCAATGAACGGCCCCACCACATCTTTCCACAAGTTGAGGGCTTTCATTTCATCGAGATAGTCGGGGCCTTTGTGAAGCTCGAAAAACTCCTTGATGAGATCGCTGAGCGGACGGACGTCATAATACACCATCACTGCCTCCTATCTCCTTGATTCGGCCTTTTTCCACCGAGAAAATCTTATGGTCAATTTGGGTGTTTTCAAACAGTTTCTCAATCCTTTGTTGCTGAGTATCAGTAATAAACACTTGACCGAAATGGTCGTCACCGACCAAACGAACAAGTTTCATCACGCGCTGGTCGTCGAGTTTGTCGAAGATGTCGTCCAACAGCAAAATGGGCTTGTAGCCAATCTTTTGGTAATTGAACTCGAACTGCGCCAGACGAATCGAGACCACAAATGATTTCTGCTGTCCCTGCGAGCCGAAACGCTTCAGCGGATGGCCGTCCAAAGTGAAATCCAAGTCGTCCTTGTGGATGCCAACGTTAGTGTAACCCGAATACCGGTCTTGCATCAGGCTCTCTTCCAACAACTCATACAAAGGCTTCTCGTCCAAGCGCGACTGATACACCACATCGACCTTCTCCGTGCCACCCGAAACAATTTCGTAATAATGCTGGAAAATCGGAAGAAAAGCCTCCAAAAACTGCCGACGCTTCCCGTAAATGTCATCGGCATGTTGCGCCAGTTGGTCATCCCATAGGCGAAGCAAATCGCGGTCGAAGATGCGGCTTTCAGAAAATTGCTTCAGCTGCATGTTGCGTTGCAACAGGGCACGGTTGTATTTCAGCAAAGCGTTGAGATACAGCGGGTCAAATTGCGAAATCACGCCATCGATGAACTTGCGGCGGAGGTCGCTGCCCTCGTTGATGAGGTCGCGGTCGTAGGGCGAAATCATCACCAAGGGAAACTTCCCGATATGGTCGCTGAGGCGATCATATTCCTTTTTGTTGAAACGGAACGACTTCTTCGCATCGCATTTCTGCACACACGACACCAGCTCATCCTCCTTGTCGTCGTGGGAATACACCCCGTGGATGGCAAAGAAATCCTGCTCGTGTCGGATGTTCTGCTTGTCGGTCGCGCTGAAAAAGCTCTTGCAAAACGAAAGGTAATAGATGGAATCCAAAATGTTGGTCTTCCCTGCCCCGTTCAGGCCCACAAAACAGTTGACATTCTCCGAAAACAGCAAGTCGCACGACTCGCAGTTCTTAAAGTTCGTCAGTCTGAGTTCGTGGAGATACATGGCATTTAACTTCAGGCCCTTCGACAAGCTCAGAGACCTGTGGTCGTTGAGCCTGTCGAAAACGCCGCATTAGAATTTACTCATGTCCATGCGGAGCGTCAGGAAATGGGGCGAGCCTACGATATTGTTCCTCGACAAGGCATAATCGATTTGGAACGCCTTGATTTTCACGCCGAAACCGGCAGAAAAGCCCACCAAGGTACGTTCTTTGGGCACATTCATATTATAATGTGTCCCGTAATTATAGGATGCCCTCAGCACCAGATTCTTGCCTAATTCCATCTCGCCGCCCAACACTAAATGGCAGCCCAAGTTGGTGAAAAACTGCATGACCTTGCTCGGCCCATGATATTCACCCGTGATGGGATCCCAATATCCGGCCAAGTCAAGCGGGTCTTCGTAGGTCATCTTCCAACGCTGGATGTCGTGATAGCCCACGATAATGGTCAACGGCAAGTGGTCAAGTTTCTTGGAGGCCATGAAATCCATCGAGAAAGGCAGCCATTTGTTCACCGTATTCATCTCCACGCTGAACAACTGCCTCCCGATATTGCGCGCAGCAAAGGTGAACGCCCAGTTGCTATACGACCAATACGTAGCTGCCACATCAACGCCCAAGGCACCCGCGCGACCTGTTGCATATTGCAAACCAGCATATTTCAGGTTGGCGCCGATGCTCCATTTGTCGGTCAGCTCGCGTCCCCAGCCAAGGGTGACGGCATAGTCCGACGCATTGAAGGTACTACCATCGGTGTAGCCACTCTCTGTGGCATACTCCATGTCGCCATAGTTGTAGTATTGCACTGAAGCGGCAAAGTTGCCCAATTTCCCTAAAGTATGGCTGTATTGCGCCGTGGCAAAATTCGTCCCCAACTTGAAATCGCCGACGTATGACAAAGTCAGTTGGTTGTTCATCTGCGGCGAAATGGCCGAGGGGTTGAATACCGCCGTCTGCAAATCGCCATCATGAACGGGCAAAGGCAATCCACCCAAAGCCACCACACGGGCCGAATTGGCATCAGTCAAAGCGCGATAGGTACCATTCGTCACTTGGGCTTGAGCACATAAAGCTATGACTGACAAGGCTATGGCACCAATTATGTAGAAAACTCGATTCATTTTTGTAACTTTGATATTTGATAACGGAACACCCTTCAAAATATTGTATCGCAACGTGGTTTTTATTTGTCAATCAGGCCGATACCCGTCTTGACGAGTTTGCCGCTTTCCTTCAGTTTCGTCGAAAGTGTGTCGAGCATTCCGTTGACGAAACGACGGCTTTCGGGCGTGCTGTAAAACTTCGAAATCTCGATATACTCATTGATGGTCACCTTCACCGGAATGGAATGGAACTCACAAAACTCCGTCAAAGCCATGAAAATGAGAATCTTGTCCATCAAGGCGAGACGGTTGTAATCCCAATTGGAAATGTTGGCATCCACCAATTCGCGATATTCCTCCGCATGGAGAATGGTCTTCTCGAACAACTTGACAGCGAACTTCTTATCTTCATCCTCATCCTTGAAAACGGGAGGCAGTTTGGAATCGGCGTTGAAAGCGGCAGGCATCTCGCTCACGAACTTCCAAAGCAGATAAATGGCCAATTGGTAGTCGCAGGTAAACGACAAGTCGCGGTCGGAATAGTAATCGTAAAGCAAACCATTTTCCGCCATATAGGTGTCAATTATGGTCACAATGAAACGCTTGTCGTCGCTGAAGTCGTCCTTTCCGTCGTTCATATATTCCTGATATTCAGGAGTCTCTGTCAACTTCACATACATCTTGCGGATGAAGTCCTCACGCGAGTCAGCCCAATTGATCTTATATTTCTCCTCAAGGCTCATCAAATGCCTATTGTCGTCCAAAGCATTGAGAATCCGATTGTTGACGAACTTCAAATTGGGATTCAGATCCTCTTCGGTGGGGAAATGCTTGTTCTTGTTCTCCTCGATGCGACGTTCCGCAAAACGCTTCACCTCGACCCAGAAAGACAACTGGTATACAAACAGCTTGTAAAGTCCGTCAATATCCTCAAGCAGTTGGCGTTCGGCTTGGGGCAGGTTTGAACACTCTGACTGATGGTAGGCGTAGATTGCTTGCAACGTCTTGACTCTCAGAAATCTTCTATTCAACATAAGGATTGGGTGTTTATCTCAATACAAATTGCAAAGATAGGGAAAAAAACCTTGCGCTTTACAAAAGTTACATTATTATTGCAGCAAATAAAAAATGTGCGTTTTTTGGGCTGGAATCGAAAAAAAAGATTATCTTTGCATTTCAAAACAAATCGAAACTGAATACTAACTCAAAATCATTGACTAATGAAGAAAAAATTCATCTGCCCCATTTGCGGGTACGTCCACGAAGGAGAGGAAGCCCCCGAGCGCTGCCCTCAATGCAAACAAATCGTTGAATGGAAAGTCGTCGACGAGTCGGCTGCCCTGAATTTCGTCACCGAACATGTCATCGGCATCGCCAAAGGCACCGGCGAGGACATGATCAAGGACCTGAACGCCCATTTCATGGCTGAGGCCACCGAAGTCGGCATGTATCTGGCCATGAGCCGCCAAGCCGACCGCGAAGGCTATCCCGAAATCGCCGAGGCCTTCAAGCGCTATGCTTTTGAAGAGGCCGATCACTGCGCCAGATTTGCCGAACTGCTTGGCGACGTGGTGTGGGACACCAAGACCAACCTCTACAAGCGCATGATTGCCGAATGCGGCGCCTGCGAAGACAAGATGCGCATCGCCCGCGTGGCCAAGGAGCGCAACCTCGACGCCATCCACGACACCGTCCACGAGATGGCCAAAGACGAAGCCCGCCACGGCAAAGGCTTTGAAGGTCTCTACAAACGTTACTTCGGCTAATCTCAAATTTTGAATTTTGAATTTTAAATTTTGAATTTTAAATCTACAATACTATGATTAGCAAGAAATTAACGAAAGCCATCAATGACCAAATCAACGCTGAGATGTGGTCGGCTTACCTCTATCTGAGCATGGCTCAGGACCTCTATGCCAAAGGTTTCCATGGCATCGCCCACTGGTTCAAGGTGCAATTCCTTGAGGAGCAGGCCCATGCCGCCATCATGATTAACTACCTGCACTCGCAGGATGCCAAGGTCATCCTTGCCCCCATCGCCAAGGTGCAAACCGAATGGAAGAGCGTTTTGGCCGCCTTTGAGGACACCCTCAAGCACGAGAAGGAAGTGACCGCCATGATCAACAACCTTTGCGACATCGCCGACGAGGACAAGGACCGCGCTGCGGCCAACTTCCTCGCTTGGTTCATCGACGAGCAGGTGGAAGAGGAAAAGACCGCCAGCGACCTCGTCAACCATTGCAAGATGATTGGCGACCACATCGGTGGCATGATTATGCTCGACAAGGAGTTGGGTGCACGCCAGTACCACACTCCATCCCCGCTGAAGGGTGAATGACATGTACATTGAGGCGTAGCACGCTACGTCACTACACAACAAATCAAGAATGCTCCGCTTCTAAGAAACGGAGCATTCTCTCACATAATATTATTAAAAACCATTACAACTCAAAGTTCTCCCGCCTGTTTCTTCGCCCAATACTCCTTGAAAACAGCATAGTTGTTTTCCAAAAGTGTGGGCGTATCAAGACCATACGGGCACTTGCTGCTACATTGTTTGCAGTGTTTGCATTTCTCGATCAGCTTCATCTTCTCGGCCCATTCCTCAGTGAGGTAAACGCTATACGGCGCGCGCTTCAAAAACAGGCTCATGCGGGCGCAGTCGTTGATTTGGATGCCTACAGGACAAGGCATACAATAGCCACAACCACGGCAAAACTCACCCGAAAGTTCAGCGCGGTCTTTCTCAATCTTGCGCCACGAAGCCGACGACAATTCCGGTTCGCGCTCTTGATAGGAAAGGAACTCGTCCAACTCGCTCTCACGCTGAATGCCCCAAATCGGCAGGGCATGGTCGAACTGGTTGAGGAAAGCGTAGGCCAAAGCCGAGTCGTTGATGAGGCCTCCCGCCATGGCTTTCATGCAGATGAAACCCATGTTGTGCTTATAGCACGATTCCACAATCTTTTGGTCAGCTTCCGATGAAAGGTATGAGAACGGATATTGCAGCGTGTCGTAGCAATCGCGCTCGATGGCTTCAACAGCAACCGACTGGCGGTGGTTGCTGATGCCGACAAAACGCACCTTGCCTTGACGTTTGGCCACTTTCATGGCATCGTAGAGACCCTGTTTGTCGCCCGGGCGCGGGCAATAGTCGGGATTGTGGAACTGGTACAAATCGAGGTAGTCCGTCCTGAGGTTTTTCAAGGTCGTATGAAGGTCTTTCCAAAATTCTTCCACCGTGACGGCAGCCGTCTTTGAGGCTATCAGCACCTTGTTTCGACGGTCGGCAAAGGCCGCACCAATCTTTTCCTCGCTGTCGGTATAAAACCGAGCCGTGTCGTAGAAGTTGATGCCGTTGTCGTAAGCCTTGTGCAACAGGTAGACAGCTTCCTTTTCGGTAATTCTTTGGATGGGAAGTGCTCCAAAACCATTTTTGTTCACTTTCAAATTGGTCTTCCCTAATGTGATAATCTTCATAGCTACCCGATTTTCGCACAAAAATACAAAAAGAATTGATACACACCAACTTTTCAGCCCAAAATTTTCTGCAAGACAGCCAAAATCACTATTTTTGCAAAAACTTTCCAAGATGAAAATTCTCATCCTCAACGGTCCCAACCTCAACCTTTTGGGCAAACGCGAACCTGAGATTTACGGAAGAACCTCGTTCGAGGACTATCTGACGCAACTCCGCAAGCGTTTCCTCCAACATGAGATTTCCTATTTCCAGTCGAACCACGAAGGCGTTTTAATTGACCAACTTCAAACCGCTGACAATCAATATGATGTCGTAGTAATGAACCCTGGCGCATACGCCCACACTTCCATCGCCTTGGCCGACTGTATCCGCGCCATCAGCATTCCTGTTGTGGAGGTGCATATAACCGACATCTCAAAACGAGAGCCTTACCGCCAGCATTCGTTTACCGCCGAGGCTTGTGTAAAATGTATTTCGGGATTGGGTTTGGAAGGGTACGCGAAAGCCATTGAAATGTTTACGTAAAATCCTTTTCCCTCAATTCGCTGAATTTTTTCTTTCCGAGCAGAATGTTATCGAAAACAATGTTCCGCCTGTAGATGCAACTCACCATCTGATGGGTGTTTTCCTTGCGCTTCAAACGCAAGGAACTCAGGCGTTTGTAAAAGTCCCAATGTGCCTTGAAGACCATGCAGAAGTCCTTGCCGCAGCCCTCGAAGAGGAACTTGAACGCCGCCACCCAATCTAATAAGATGCGGTAGAGAATGGTGCGCTTCACCCGTTTCTGAGGCAGGTTTTTCACCAAAAGCGACAGGTTGTTGCGAAAATTCAAGTAGGTCTTTCGTGGCGAGTTCTTTGGCAAGGTGCCACCGCCGATATGGTAAACCTTGGATTGCGGGCAGCAACATACTTTGTAGCCTGCGTTTTTCAGTCGCCAACACAGGTCGATTTCCTCCATGTGGGCAAAGAAACTATCATCCAAACCGCCAATTTGATGGTATAAGTCGGCGCGGACAAACATGCAGGCTCCCGTAGCCCAAAACACCTCGCGTGGAGTGTCATATTGCCCTTCGTCGGTTTCCAAGTTTTGGAACACACGCCCGCGACAGAACGGATAGCCATATTTGTCGATGAAACCGCCGCTGGCACCCGCGTATTCAAACTGTTCCTTATGGTAATACGACAAAATTTTGGGTTGACAGGCGGCAACTTGGGGATCGGCGTCCATCCATGCGATGACAGGCTCTATCCATTGTGGCGTCACTTCGATGTCAGAGTTGAGCAACACATAATACTGAGCCTCAATCTGTCGCAAAGCCAAATTGTAGCCCGTCGTGAAACCACCATTGCTGTCGTTTTCAATCAGGCGGATGTCGGGGAAACGCTCTTTCATGAAGGCCACCGAATTGTCGGTGGAGGCATTGTCGGCCACGATGATTTCCGTCATGGTCGGGTCGCAATTGGCGATGACGTTGGGCAGAAACTCTTCCAAAAATTTCTTTCCATTAAAATTCAATATGACGACGGCCACTTTCATCCTTCCACCTTGTTTCTCTGATGTTTCCATCGACGGTGCGACCACAGCCAATTGTCGGGTTGTTCCTCGATGAATCGTTCCACGCAGCGCACATAGCGTTCCATGATGAAGCCTTTTTCCGTCTCTTTCGGATTGTCGGTAATCAGTTCAAAAGCCACTTCATAGCGTCCCCTACCCTGCCGTTTCATGGCCACAAAGACCACGGCGTAGTCGAGCATCTTGGCAATGCGTTCCAGCCCCGTAAACCAGCAGGTGTCCTGATGCAAAAACTCCGTCCAATAGTCGGAATCGGTGCCACGAGGCGTTTGGTCGGCCACCATCAGCACGGCATTTTGGCTATCGCGCAGTTGGGCCAAACGTTTCAAGGCGGAGTTGGACTCCATCATTTCTAAAGGGCAGTCTTTGGTGCGCAGATACATCATAAGCTGCTCAAAAACAGGATTTTTCACCTTTTTGTATACCGCCAAGCATTTGTGTCCTGAAAGGTCGGGCATCGACTTGCCGAACCATTCCCAATTGCCCGAATGCGGGATGGCGTAAAACACGTTCTTGTGTTGTTCGTACAATCGGGTTATCAACTCAGGATTGGTATATCCAATGCGGTACTTGAAACCCTCAGGCTTCATTCGCAAGGCTTTTGGCCCTTCCACAATCAGGTCGCAAAGGTTACGGTAAAAGCCTTTCTCTATGGTTTTGATTTCCTTTGGACTTTTATCGGGAAAAGAGTTCAACAGGTTCTGCCTGACCACCTTACGTCTATAGCGCAGCACATGATACGCCAACAAAAAATAGAAGTCGGACTTCAGATAGAGAAATCCATAGGGATGCACCGACTGGAAACCAGTCCACAACTTCACTATTTGAAATCCGACCTTGCTCATTGTACCTTATCTTGGATTGTCATACAAATCGCCCGCATGAGATCCCCAACCTCTTTCATATTCAGTCTGGTCGACGCCTTGGTCATAGCCCTGTCCGTAGATGCGCGAATATATCTCAAGCTGCCAACGTGGGTTTTTCACCTCGCCATTCACATCGGAATGAATCAGTTGGTAGTCATTCGACGAAGCGTCCTTCGACATGAAAACGAATCTCTTGTTACGCTGGTTGGCGATGGCATAGTAATGCCAAATCTCATAAGGATACGCGCCCGGCTCATTCGGACTTTCCATGATTTTGTCGGGTTGGCCATATTTCAGGAACACATAGCCTCTGTCTGTACGATAGCCCGGGAAAGACGTGGTTTTGAACGACATATTGACACGCCTGACTGCAGCCAGATAATCTTGGAATCCCTGTTGCGGACTCATCGGGGAGCGCGAAGCCCAGAAATTGAATAGGAACTGCTGCATGGTCTTCAGGTCGTCCGATTTCACAAGGCTCGTGGAATAGTCGCGTTCCATCTCGGTACAAATTGGGTCGAGATAACGGATATACTTGCGAATCGTGTCGATATTGGAAATGTTGCTCACGAAAGTATTCGCAATGTTCACGCCAGCCAAATCGCTCATGTCATAGCTCACGCTGGGATTGCTCCTTTGGAAGAAACAACTGTTCGAGCAAATCAGTTCGTTGCTACGGTCGCGCATCTCCACCACCAAATAATAGTTGCCCGAAGGCAAATCTTTGATGTCGACGGAGTTCAGCATAATGTCCACTTTCTTCACGTCGAAACGCTTGTTGAAGGAATAGCTCTGCATACGGTTCGCGGACTCGCAAGTCTCTAAGTAATAGGTGACTAAGAACTTTCCCTCATCATACAGCTTGTCGCTATTGTACAACTCGACATAAAATTTCAGCTTGTCATCCGAAGGGCCGTAAAAAGGATAGACCCTCGGTAGGAAATCGTAACCGCTCTTGGTGCAATTCGATGGTTTTGAAGCCTTTGTGTAGGAATCGAGCAATAAAATATCCGAAATGGATGGGATATTCTCCGGATAATTGATATTCACGGTAATGGATTCTGTTGGCAAAGCGTCCCCGCTGTTCATGTCGGTGATACTGATTTCCATCTGGTATTCACCGTTGGGCAACGAGAAACGTTGCTGGTCAATGAAGGCGCCGTCAAGATTGGATGTATCACTCACAACGGGACTATCCAAAGCGATTTTGGAATAGTTGACAATTTTGTCATCACTGCGGAAAACGGTCTGGATTTCAATCGTCGACTTGAACTTGCCCGGCTCAAACTGCTTATAGACAGCCGAACGGCACTCAAACGCAATGGCGTTCTCCAAATAAGGCGTCATTCCTGGGGCACAATAAGTGGTCGTCGAAAGATAAGGCCTCAGTTTCTTGGCTTTCACTTGTGCATGGCCTGCAACCGCAAGCAACACAAACACGAGAATAGAAATAGTATTTTTCATGACATTATGATTTTTTGACGAAGCAAAAGTACGTTCTGAAATATGTCTTGTCCAGTTTTTTCGTCTCTATTTTTTCAACAATTATCAACAATTTTTCCGTATATTATTTATTATCAATTAATTAAATAGATTTTTCAAACAAGTTATCATGGCACTTTGCAAGCTGTCGCCTGACTTGAGTGCCGACAAAATCTTGTTCGACCTGCGATTGGTGCCGCTGTAAGAAATGCCTTCTAAGACCGCAATCTCGGCATCGTTGAAGCCCAACAGTGCTAAACAGCCATGCCTGAAGTCGGAAACATTCAGGTCGGGATGCTTTTTCAGAAACTTCACCGAAAAATCTGGAAATTCTCGGTTGACTTCCTGCACCAACTCGATATAATCCATCTCCTTCAACTTCAGTTTGGGATAGACGCCCACACTCTTGATCATGATGTCCTTCCCCTCCAACGAATGCTTGATTTTCAATGCGATAGGACTATTCACAAAAGCATTCCAAGATGACTCAAAATCCACTTTGACAACGTCTTCAACCGTCTCTGGCTTGTCAACAAGCGGCTGACCGACCTGATTGTTTTCCTCTGTGTCTTTTTGACTACGTTTCTGCTCAAAGGTTGAAATTCTGTTCTCTATATGACTGATACGCTTGCGATTGCGGACGATAACGAAGGTCATCAAGGCTATGACAGCCAACAACAGCATCAACGCGAAGGGAAGCCAATTGGAATTACCCTGCTGAGCAGCCTCATTCGGTTTCGGATTATTGAAATCGTCATACAAATACTCGATTTCCATTTTTCTCGAAGCCATGCGGGTTTCGCCCAAGGAGCTTTCCACATAAAAACGGGTGTAGCGTAATTCCAAATCATCCCATCCCTTGATTCGGCATATCTCGGCCAACTTGGCGGCAGCATCCACACGAGCAAAACGGTCGCCATTCCTGAAAGCGTTCTCCAAATACACAAAAGCCGAGTCATATTGCTGAAGTTCAAAGAGTTTCGCCCCTATTGAAAGCTGGACAGGCCCCTCACCGACCGCAACCAATTTCTCCGCCTCCTGAAAACGCGCCAAAGCCTTGTCGTAGTCCTTTTCCGACTGATGGATGGCCGCCTCATAACGAATCATAGCCGCCCTATCGGCATCCGCTGAATAGAGTGAAAACGCCTTTCTGCAATTCTCCAACGCCGCCTCATTCAGGCCATAGCTATACAAAATCTCCGACAAACGTGTGTGTATCAGCGCAATAAAACGGTTCGCGTAAGAGTTATCCTCCCATTGGCTCTGCGCTTCCATCACACCCAAGGCCTGAAGATAGCACGAGAAGGACTCGGCATCCTCGTTGTCAAACGCCGATTCCACACCTTTATAATAATAGGCGTTCGCCAGAAGATACTGCAAATCGTTGTCGTTAGGATAACACTTGGCGAGGCTATCGTAGAAAACAATCACTGGATTCAGGTCGGGACTTGACTCGTCCAAGACACGATTCTTGTACTGCGCTTGCACCTCACGAAGCTGCAATTCATTGAAATCCAAATCAGTAAATGGCGTTAATTCCGCTTTTTCCTTAAGTGCCATCACGCTGTCCAAAGCCACTTCGGGATGGGTCTCCAACAAGGTTTCAATGGTTTTCAACGCTTTGAAATGATGCGGAGATGTGTTAGGTGCAAAAGGGGAGCTGTTCCTTGTGCAAGCCCCGAAAAGAGCCGCAACAAGGAAGAGCAGCATTTTCATTTTCACCGTATTACGCATCAATTCCAAGGTTTTGTTTGGTTTTGCAAAGATAGGCTTTTCGCGTGAAACAGGAATTTTTTTCTTGATTTTTCTTGACCTATTAGGATTTTTTGTACTTTTGCCGCGGAGATATGGCTGAGTGGTCGATAGCGGCGGTCTTGAAAACCGTTAAGCCGAAAGGCTTCGGGGGTTCGAATCCCTCTGTCTCCGCAAGGCGACGCGATGTCGCTTTCATTTTGTCAGACCAAGCCTGACAAGCAGGTCAGGAGAGATGCCGGAGTGGTCGATCGGGGCGGTCTCGAAAACCGTTGAACGCTTTGCGTTCCAAGGGTTCGAATCCCTTTCTCTCCGCAAACGAGTAAGCCCTCAACATCAATGATGCTGAGGGCTTATTATATTTTTAGTCAACTTTAATGCACCGCCTTAAGGAAACTATATTCCTTTCCGTATTTCAGATGCTGCGCCACGAAATCTGACGGATACTCAACCTTGTAATCGGTTACCTTGCCATTTTCCATGATGGGAACGATTTCAGGGTTAATGAAACCGCCATAAGGCTTCAATCCTAAAGCGTTGTAACGTTCCTTGACTTCCTTGTGCAGCTCGGGGTCAACCTTCACGGCGTATCTCTCCACGATGGCCTTGCCTGAGGCATAGTCACCTTCGCTCTTGATGCGCTGGATCTCAGCAAGTAACTCGCCAAAGAGACCACGCAAGGCTTCAAAATCGTTGATAACGAAGTAAGTCTTGCCGTTCTCCACCTTCTTTTCGATGACATTGGCATCCTTGCCGTGCTCATAGCACCATTCTGAGATGAGTTTGCGGTTCTGCATGTGCGACTCGGTGACATCCTTGCCCAACTCTACGCGAGCCAACTGCGACATCATGCCGTTGCGGATATAGGAACAGTATTCGGCCTTATATGCCTCAGCGTCAGGCATTACACCAAGTTCCACCATCTTCGGGTCAGCGAGGTAATACAACCCGAAAAGGTCGGCGCGGGCTTCTTCCAAAGTTGAACTAAACTCCTTCAAAGCACCGGGTTGCGTACTGGGGAGCAGCTTGCCTGAGCCGTGACCGAGGCATTCGTGCAGGTTGGTATGCACTACGTCGGCATCCGGGCCGTATTTCTTGCAGAGGTCGACTTCCTCCTGCGAATAGGCAAACTCCTGCAAAGCACTTTTGGGACTTTCGTCGGCGGCCTTGTCGTAGGCTTCCATCAAGTTGGTGATGGTCACCGATTTGGAGCCATAGTCCTTGCGAATCCAGTCGGCATTGGGCAAGTTGATGCCAATCGGGGGCGAGGGAAAGCAATCGCCGCCGAGCGTGGTGACGATAATGCTCTTCGCCGAAACGCCCTTGCATTCCTCTTTTTTGAAACGCGGGTCGACGGGCGAATGGTCCTCAAACCATTGGGCATTCTCGCCAATCAGGTCGGAGCGTTTGGTGGCCTCCAAGTCCTTGTAATCGACGATGGCCTCCCATGTAGCCTTCATGCCCATCGGGTCGTTATAATCCTCGATGAAACCGTTCACGAAGTCGATGTGCGAGACAGAATCCTGAACCCATGCGACGTTGTATTCGTCCCAAGTCTTCAGGTCACCAGTGGTGTAATAGTCGATGAGTTTCTGCGTGTAATCGCGCTGGATGTCGTTCTCAGCCACTTCGTTGGCCTTTTTCAGCCAACCGATGATGGCTTGGATGGCTTCGCCATACAGACCGTCAGCCTTGTATACATCTTCGTAAATGCGACCCTCTTTCTTCACCAATTTGGAGTTCAAGCCATAGGAAATCGGTGTGGCGTCGTTGGGCTTGCGCATTTTATTGTAAAAGTTTTCTACTTCGGCTTTTTTGAGGCCACCTTCGTAGAAGTTCACTGCCGAGTTGGCGATAATGTCGTCCTCGCTGCTGCGACGCATCTTGTACAAGTCGTGGTCGAAAACAACAGGCGTCAAGAAGGCAATGAAGTCATCGATGGTCTCGCCCTCGTTGAGCGGAAGCAGATTGGCGTCGCTGCCTTTCACCAAGTCGGCGAAATAGGCCTCGCTGATTTCGGGGAAGAACTTATCCTCGGCATAATGGTGATGTATGCCGTTGCTGAAGAAAACACGCTTGGCATAGACCATAAAATTCTGGAAATCTGTGCTTTCGCGGTCGCCTTGGTAAGAACTCAGCACGACCTCAATGGTCTTACGAACGACCAAATTGTACTTGAAATTTTGGTCAGCGAGGATGTCGCGGCCACATTTCGCGGCCTCACCCAAATAATAGATGTAGCTCTTCTGTTGCAGTGTCAGTTGGTCCCAGTCCGGGATTTGATAGCGCATAATCCTCAAATCGGCGAACTCGTCCACCAAATACTTAAATTCCTCTTTTGGCTGGGTCTGTTCGGCAGTTTCCTTCTCTTTCGGAGCGCAGCCCACCAAAACGGCAGCCATTCCAATGCAAATCATCAGTTTTTTCATTTTATCAGTTATTAATTGTGTTTCAATCTGTTAGTCGATGTCGTTACTTATACAAATCCTTCGGCGTATAATAGTCAAAGGGCGGCATCGTTGCGGGGTCAAGGTTTTGGTATGTACCATCCACTTGGAGTTTCTCCTTGTTGTAGACAAAATGGCGGCAGAACCAAAGCAAGTCGTCAACCGTCACCGGACCTCCGAGTGCCACGCTGTGTCCATAGCCTTCAAAACGGCGGGCAAAATAGGGATAATCGAATTTCTCAAAACGTTTCACCAAAGCATCAGTGCCAAAGAAACCCACGTTGAACATGCTTATTCCCTTGTACGACACCAAGTTATCCTCCATGCCATGATACATCATAGTCGGGGCGGGAGCATGATTGCGATAGCTCACCTTGCCCTCCTTTGAAAAGATGGCGCCCGCATACGACACCACGCCCGCCAAACGGAAATCCTCAGGCAAAATGTCGGAATTGAGGTAGCCGTTGCAAAGAGAATAATCCGTCTGCAATGAGGTAATCGCGCCCGCACTGGAGCCAACCATCATTATCCAATCCTTGTTTACTTTCAGAGAATCAGCGTTTTCAAGAAGATAAGCCAACGCCAAAATGGCATCTTCCGTAGCCATATTGATGGCTATTTCCAACGGTTCGGTATTGAAAATGCTCAAATTCTTGGCACCTTTCAAACCCAAACGATAGTCGATAGCAGCCACCATAAAGCCCTCGTTAACAAGTTGCTTGAAATAGTCCTTTTCCCACTTGCCATTGCGTTGTCCAGCGATGAAACCTCCGCCGAAGACATAGACCACACAAATTGTGCTATCATGCACGGTCTCAGGCGTGTACAAATCAAGATAAAGTTTCAAAGTGTCGCGCTCAGCGTATTGGTAGGTCTGCATGGTTTGGCCAATGCCGCCGAAACCCACAAGCAACAGCAAAAGCAATAAAGTCAGTCGTTTCATTATTGATGTGTTTTATAGTATTCTTTCAGAAATTCAGGTAGTTGGCGCAAAGCGGCCTGTTCGCGCCATTGTTTTCTCACTTCTTGCGCGGGAACGCCAAACACGGCCTTGCCCGGCTCAATGTTCTTGTCGACGGCTGAAGTGGCCAGCACCACCGCACCCGTGCCGATGACCAAATCCTTGTTGATGCACACACGGCCCCAAAGGATGACATCGTCCTCGATGCGCGTCACGCCAGCAATAGCTGCATGGGCACCGATGAGGCAGTTATGACCGATATAGCTGTCGTGGCCGATTTGGCAGTGATTGTCGAGTTTGGTGCCGCTCTCGATGAGCGTGTCGGAAGTGACGCCACGGTCAATGCTACAAAGGGCACCGATTTCCACGTCATTAGCGATGACCACTCGACCAAAAGACTCAAACTTCTTGAAGCCCTCATTGCGGCGTTGGAAATAATAACCATCCGCCCCGATGACACTGCCCGAGTGGATGATGACATTGTCGCCGATAACGCAGTGGTCGTAGATGGTCACGTTAGGATGGATGAGGCAGTTTTTCCCAATGACCGTGTGATGTCCCACAAAACTGCCCGGCATGATGAGCGTTCCCTCTCCTATTGTAGCACTGTCGCTAATCGGTTGGGTCTGAGGCTCAAAGGGACGAAAATGCCGCATAATGCGAATAAAGGCATCGAATGGATCGGCATGCAAAAGCAAAGCTTTGCCTTCGGGACATTCCACCTCCTTATTAATAAGGACTACTGTCGCAGCCGAATTGAGGGCCTTGGCGTAATATTTCGGATGGTCGACAAAAGTGATGTCACCGGCCTCAACCTTGTGGATTTCGTTTACACCCGTAATGGGGAAGTCCGGACTACCAACATATTGTGCACCAATCAGTTCGGCTATGGATTTTAGGGTAGATTTCTGGATTTTCATCGGAAAATGAATTTGATTAAGCCGCAAATATAGCGATTTTTTCCTCAATCAAAAGAAAGTTTGAAAATTCAATCTGCCGACAATTGATGCGAAACAAACTCCCCGATGCTCCCCCGCGCCTCGGTCATGCCAAGTTTCTTGCGGATGTTGGTACGCGACTTGCCAATCATCGCGGGCGAGACCTTCATGATGTCAGCCACTTCTTTCACGGTGAAAGGCATCATGGAAAGGATGCAAATCTTGAATTCGCCTTCGGTCAAGGCGGGTTGGTTGTCCTTAATTCGTTGAACCACATCGGGATAGACTTTGTTGTATTCCTCAAAAATGGCATCGTAGGCATTCGTGGCCTCGCGACCGCAAACGCAGGATTTCAACTTTTGGAACGAAGCCTTGTCGATGTCCTTGTTTTCGCCTATCAGAAACACTTTGTAAATCATCATCACCTTGCGAATCAAGTTATTGCGGTTGGTTTCGGCCAAGGTCTCAGATTCTTTTTGCAATTCGGCGATGCTTAGGTTCATCTCAGCTATCGTCGCCCGCTTTTGTGCCGAACGATACAACAAGAAAAACACCAAAGCCACTGTCGCTGCCAATGCCAAAGAAATGATAATGAGCATTTTCCTACGGCGCAAAAAAGTGGCAATCATATCTTCGCTATGGTCCAAGTCGCCGTTCAAGGTCGAAATGGTCGTCTGCACCTTTTCCATCAGTTTGAGGTCTTCGGTGGAGCGCGCCAAAACAATGGCCTCGTTCAGTGCTGCCATGGCCGAATCGTAGTTGCTTTGCTGCCAATAGACGCAACCGCTGTAAAGTGCTGACAATGTTTTCATTTCGGTATCGTCAGTCAGGTTGAAATAACGCCGTGCCTGAAAGATGGACGTGTCTTGTGAGATGTCCTCTCCCCTGCTGAACTTGCCCTCGACCTCCAACACCATACGCTCCATGTTGTCCATGTCGGACTTCACGTTGCATGCCGCCAATAGCGCAATGAGCACCATAGCCAACCAGCATCTTGATTTATAGAGCAATTCTATCATTATTTCAACATTTCAACGATTAAACAACGCAACAATTCAACATTTATTGTCCGCCCGATTCGCCGCCCATCTGTGCCTCATTTTCCAGTTCGATGTTGCCAAAACGCAAGGTGAAACCCACACAGATATAAGTGGAGTTGGTTCGCATGGAAGACGTGCCTTGCATCACCGGATTCGTATAGGTGTTGCTATAGCGTTTCAACCCGAAAAGGTCGTAACCATTGACAAACACCGACAGCTTATGGTTGAAGAAATCGGTGCGCATCCCACAGTCGATGGAGTAATTCGTGCCGACCTCCTGAAACAGCGTTTGCACAGGTGAAGTGTAATGACCCGAAGCATGGATTTCTAAGCGATTCCACAACTTTGCCCAAAGGCTCAGTTGCAAGCTATACGACCATAACTCACTCGGTTTCAGCGTTTCAGAAACGCCGTAATCGCTCTCAAGATAGGAATCGTACAGATTGGCATAAAACCGCAAATTGAACATCCCGCTTGGGCGATACATCATGTTGAACTCGCCGCCCGCCGTGTAGGAACGCCCCACGTTGACAGGTTTTGTGAAGAACACCGTCCGGCCAAAATGCTCATGATACCCAGACTCGTAACTCGTGTTGATGTCGTTCTTCTTTCCTTTGTAGTAGCCCGTCAAGCCCACCGAGCCGAAGTCGTCCCAATATTTTGTCCAACTGGCTTCCAAATTCTGGGTATAAATGGGTTCAAGATAAGGGTTGCCAGTAACATACATCTCCTCGTCATATTGGTTGAAAGGACTGAGTTGCACCGCCGTAGGATGCTTGATTTTCATGGAATAACTCATCTTGAAGTTATGCATCGACTTGGTACGATACGAAAGATGCAAGGAGGGCAAAATGTCAAAAGGCAAAATGTCGGAATTGTCCGTAACAAAATCATAATCAGGCGCATCTGGATAGGCTATGCCCGTCCGATAATACTTCAAGCTGACCCCGGGCTGCACCGTGAAATCCCCGAAACGATGCCGAAGCATGAAATACCCGCCCAAGCTTTGATTCCTGTTCAGATAGCGGTAACTCATGACGGAATCCCGCACATACACGTCACCCGCCAAGGTGTCCACCACAACGCTTGCTCGCTCCGTTTCCCATCTGCCATTGAGTCCCATGCTGAATTCCCCATTTTTGGAATAAGGCAAGTTGTAATCGACATTCGCGGAAATCGGCACATTGGAATAAAGGTAATCCATCTTAAAAACCCTTTCACGCGGCGCGGGCAAGGTGTAGATGGTATGGTCCTCCAATGGCACAATGTTACGATTCCAGTCGCCGTTCAAACGGACAGTCAAGTTGTGCCCTTCCTCATCGAACTTGTGACGGTAATACAACCCCGAATTGAGATAAAAGTAATTGGTGTATGATGTATTGGTAATCAAATACTTATAATATCCTGCTTGCTCAAGATATTCGGTACGTTCCCGCTCTTGACGCACTGTAGAAGGACCAAAAGAATCCCAAAAATTTGCATAAAACGAATAGGTGTTTTTCGTGTCAGGCGTGCAGGTAAGATTCAAGCACAGTCCCGGACTGTAGGTACGGTATTCGTTGTGTCTTGCATTCGTTATGTGACTGGCTTGCAATAGGTTGTTGTTTTCATCCTTAAAGTACAAGTCGCGCGTGAATTGGGAATCCATTTCTCCATGATAGAAATAGGTGCTGGCAAAGGCATTCACTGTCCATTTCTCGTTTTTCCAAACGTATGAGGCCCAAGGCATTACGTAAGGTTGTGATGAAACATTGGTACCTAAACAAAGGAACTCATTTCGCTTGATTTTGGTGTTCATCACAATGTTGATGATGCCGTCGGCTTGGGTGGCGTATCGCGCTGAAGGGTTGGTAATCACCTCGATACGGTCGATTGCATTGGCCGGAAGGGTTTGCAAATAGGTTTTGAGGTTCTCACCGTTGAGATTCGAAGGCTGGTCGTTAATCCAAATTTCGACTGACGACACGCCACGAAGGGTCACGTTGCCTTCCACATCCACGCTCACACCGGGTGCATTCTGCAAGGCATCGGAGGCCACACCACCCTGCACGGTCGGGTCGTCGGACACTTGGTACAACGTTTTCTCGCCTTCGACGGAAAACAGTGGCCTTTCAGCGGAAATGGTGACGCCTTCAAGCAGCAAAGTGTCGGATAGTCGCAGGCTGTCGATAGGTTGTTTCGGGACTTCGTTTTGGGCAACGTTCTCCATCGTGAGAGTTAGCATTGCCGCCATGAAAAATAAGTTTCGTGTTTTCATTGCATGGTACATTTTTAGGTTTGACCATGCAAAAGTATAGTGAAAAATCGGGCGATTCGCAAGAGTTGGCCTCGGGTAGAGACATTTGCGGAGACACAAAACAAAAGCAGTTGTAATTCAATGAATT
>Ga0265298_10001370_pt1 | contig 36073 bp, 33 predicted proteins | sample AusTroGonzalo_MG_3_FD_193486 | JGI IMG/M metagenome (GOLD analysis project Ga0265298, IMG submission 193486) | Bovine rumen microbial communities from tropical cattle in Woodstock, Queensland, Australia - Gonzalo_01 | ecosystem: Host-associated > Mammals > Digestive system > Stomach > Rumen ...
GGATGTAATGAACGACGACGAGCTGTTTGCCGTCATCGGGCACGAACTCGGCCACCTGAAAAACAAGGATGTGCGTGATGCTTACCGCACTGCCTACCTCATCGTGGCCGCTCGCTACGGCATCGGTGCTTTCAACCAGACTGCCGGAGCCATCGCCACAGGTTTCTTCGGAGACCTTGGGCAGCAACTTGCTTCCAACGCCTATTCGCGCAAACAGGAATACGAGGCCGACGAAGCCGCATTCCAGTATTGTGTCACTAACGGCGTGGATCCCTTCGCCATGTATCATGCCCTGAATGTTCTCATCCAACTGAACGGCAATAGCGGCACCCATAGTGCCGTTGCCCAGATGTTTTCCACCCACCCCGACAGCGGCAAACGCGCCACGCGCATCAAGGAGATGGCCGAAGCCGCCGGTTACAAGATGACCGCCCCGAGCAACAACAGCAATTCGGGAAACAGCAGCGGCAACAACAACAAAGGCGGCAAGACAACCATCAAGTTCAAGAAAAGCTGATTTCAGGTCAAACCTAACGCAAAAAAGCCGAGAGCAATCTCGGCTTTTTTGGTTTCATCCTTTGTATTTGAGCAGGTTTACTCCTTCTTCCGCTTGAAGATTTTCGTCCTAAGCATAAAGATTGTCAAACCAGCCCAGAAGACCACCAAAATGCCCAAGGTAATCCATGCGGCTTTCAAGCTTTGCGGCGCGAAACCCATCAGCAGCAACACGGGCAACCCCAAAACGACGGCGGCCAATGTCTGCAAAACGAGGTTGTTGGCGGCGGGCGTCTCAAACTTCGGGTCGATTTCGCGAAGCAAAATCATACCATTGCTCGCGGTGCCCGTCAGCATTCCGAACATCGAGAAAAAGCCCTCGTATTTATAGTTGGGATACAGATGCTTGCTGATGGCCAGCACATAGAAGAACGTGACGATGGTGCCCAAAGTGACGATGATAATGAATGGCAGCATGAATTTGCCCAACTCCTCGAAATTGATGGCTGCCGTGCCCGCTACAATCATGATGTCGAAGCAGAAACCGCTGATGCGGTTCAACATGTAGTTGTTTATGTATTCGCGATGCACAATTTTGGCCTTCTTGAAGCGGTTCAGAATCGATTTGAACAACACACCGAACAACGTGCCAATCAGAAAGTTGAAGCCCCAAAGCATGGGTTTCACGGTGTTGGTGACGAATTGGCCCGCTTCCATGTTTTGAATCCAGTTGGTGAACAGGTAAACGAGGAAATAGACGAACAGCACCATGCAAATCTGCACGGAGAGTTTGTCGATGGACTCGGCATCGGGAATCTCGCCTTTGCCTTCATAGTCCTCCAACTTATTTACCTGAGCCGCAGCGATTTTCTTTCTCGAAAGGATACCTTTTCGGCGGAGCATGTTCATGTAAACCACGCCCACCACACTACCGACGATGAAGCCCGTGGCGGCGATGGAGAGGCCGAAGTCGGCGCCCGGAAAGTCAATGCCTTGGTCGGTGGCCCAACCCGTGAAAATCTTGCCGAAATTCAAGGCCTGCCCCGGTCCCTGACCGAAGCCCATTGGCAACAGCAAGCCCGATGCATAAAACAATTTCTTTCCGACGAGGAAGAAAATGATGGAGACAATCAAGCCCACAATGCCTTGGATGACGTAAGTCGAGGCCGTCAAAGCACCCGTCTCAATCACCTTCATCGGCGTAGATTTCGATTCTATCTTATTGTTTTTCAAGGCCAATGCCACAAAACCCAAGCCCAAAGCATGGTAGGTTACGATTTCCATCATCGGCTTGTTGATGATTTCGCGACAATTGGGAAACTGTTTGAAGATGAGCAGCAGCAGGCCACCCAGCAATGCCGAAGGCAACAGGCTCTTTTTCAGGAACGGGACATTGTTTCTCAGCACGTTACCCAACAACAGGGCCGTCGCCAAAATACAGAATTGAATCAACCATTGCCAGGCCTCGGGCCGGTCGAAGGTCATTAATGAAACATCTATAAGAGTCATCTCTATTCTTTTTAAGTTACTATTTCGATAAACTTTTTCTCAGCTTAATTTCACGGCGGTACCAGACACCGAAACCATCATCATGCTATCTGCCAACACCTCGTAGTCAATATCGATGCCTATCACAGCATCTGCATTCAATTGTCGGGCTCGTTCTTCCATCTCCATTAAAGCTTGTGAACGAGCTTTGATTAGCTCTTTCTCGTATGAGCCAGACCGTCCGCCAATAATATCGCGAATACTGGCCTTAATATCCTTGATAAAATTCACTCCGGCAACCACTTCTCCGAATACAACACCTTTGTATTCCGTGATGGTACGGCCTTCAATGCTTGGTGTAGTAGTAAGTATCATAATTATGCAATTTGATTAATAATTCCGTAAATTTCTGCCTGCAAAGATACTGTATTTTTGATTCCATGAACAAAAACCCGTAATTTTGCGCCATGAAAAAGCCGCTGCAACTGTTTTACACTTTCTTCAAAATCGGGGCCTTCACCCTCGGCGGAGGCTATGCCATGCTCTCCATGGTGGAGAAGGCCGTCGTCGACCAGAAGAAATGGATTCCCAACGACGAGTTTTGGGATATGATCGCTGTGGTTCAGTCACTTCCGGGCGTGTTTGCGGTCAATACGGCCCTGTATGTCGGGCATCGCGTGGCTGGCACCAAAGGTGCTTTTGCCGCCATGCTCGGGGCCATCATCCCGTCCATCACCATCATTTTGTTGTTGGCCACCGTCTTCCGCGAGTACCGCGACCAGCCTGTGGTGGAGCGCATCTTCAAGGGCATCCGTCCTTGCGTGGTCGCGCTCATCCTTGCCCCTTCCCTGCGCATGATCAAGTCGGCCAAGGTGACTTGGAAGACCGCCATCATCCCCATCGCCACGGTGTTCCTGATTTGGTGGTGCAAGATTTCACCAGCTTATGTCATCCTTGCTGCCATCGCGGGAAGCCTCATTTATGCCCTATATATTAATAGGAGCGCCAAAAGAAAGGAGGCCAAGCCATGATTTACCTGCAACTGCTTTGGGTTTTCGTGAAAATCGGCGTGTTGGGCTTTGGCGGCGGCTATGCCATGCTCTCACTCATCCAGCATGAGGTGGTTGACCATTACGGCTGGATGACCACAACCGATTTTACCGACATGGTGGCCATTTCGCAAATGACTCCCGGCCCCATTTCCATCAATTTGGCGACTTACGTGGGTTACACAACAGCGGGTTTTGGCGGCTCGCTGTTGGCTTCATTTGCGCTTTGTCTGCCGTCCATCGTGATGGTGTATCTCATTCTCAAGTTGTTTATGAGCAAGCGGAACAACGCCTTGATGGACAACACCTTGAAAGGCCTGAAGCCCGCCATTGCAGGACTCATCTTTGCTGCCGGCCTCTCCATGATGAACCTGCAAAACTTCCCCGATTTCGGTCGCGGACAACACAACATCAGCGTGGTTATCTGCGTGTTAGCGTTCGTGGCCTCGTATTTTTTCAAGGCCAACCCGATATTGCTCATCGTCTTATCTGGAATTGTAGGATTTATAATCTATTGATATGAAACAAATTATAATCAGTTTAGTTGCCTTGTTTTGGGCAAGCCTGTCTTTCGCCCAACACGCCCTTACCTATCAAAGCTATGCCAAAGGTGTCGCAGAACAGGATACGACCATCGTATATGTGATTGAAAATTCAAAATGCTTGAAAATCAACAATTATGAAAAAAGGCTTTCCAATCCTATTCCGGGCTATGCAGAGAGCGTGACCTACGTGGATTATGCCCAAGATTCTGTTTTCACCCTCGTTGAGTTCTCCGACGCGAAATACTACAGTTCCTATTCCTTGTCGGATAACGATATAGTTTTTGAAGAAAAAGGATTTGAAAAAATGTTGGGTTACGATTGTTGGAAATACAAAACCAGCATCAACTCCAACACCATTGAGGTGTGGATGACCGAAAGCCTTGGTTTCGAGGCCACGTCCATGCCTGGACTCGGGCACATGAAAGGCGTGATGGTGCGTTGCATGAGAAACGGCTCTTACATCACTGATTTGAAGGAAGTTAAAGAACAGCATTTCGCCCTCATCGACCTGATTCCTGAATACAAGGGCGAGCACAAATCCGCTCGGGAATTGAGTCAATTGCGCAAGGACAAACTCGTCATACGCATTCCCGTTTTCAAGGACGAACAAATCCATTTTGCGGATTATGAGCCTTATACCGATGAAATCCCGTTTGATACGGTCATCCATTTCAGTCATGGCACCCTGATTGCCAAGCGGGTGAAACTGCCTGAGTTGCCCAAACATTATCAGATTTTTGCCGAAATCCACCAGCGCAGCAACGGCGACGCTTACGACCGCACGGCCTCCGTTTTCGTCATCCCGACTGAGACTGCCCGCAACTTCAAAGACGGTTTACAGCAAGGCATTGAGGCGTTGCCCAAATTCGTCGGGTGCGACGGCAAGGAATACCAAGGTATCAAGGCGGAAAAGGATTATCTGCCGCCCGTTGAGTTGGTGCGCTTTTTCACCTCATTTGGCGCAGGGCATTTCAATGACAAGGTACAAATTGACGGTTTGGAATGGACAGAAGAGAACTATTACAAACAGGAAATCAGCGAATTGCGCGACCGTTTACGTGGCGATGTGCTCATTGGGGCTTTCATCGGCAATTACGACCGTGGCGGGCACAAGATTTCACTCGACCTCCTCGCCTACCCTGACGACTACAAATGGAGCAAAAAACCGCTAAAGCAACATTCCGTGCCACTGTTCAACACTTGCAACATATTGGAAATGAGCGGACAAAACTACGGTCGTTTGTTTGCCACCGACACCTTGGAAGTGGAGTTTGAGATACCCGACAGCACCAAAAACGTGCGGCTACGTTACATCAGCACTGGCCACGGCGGCTGGGATAATGGCGACGAGTTCAATCCCAAGGAAAACGCCATTTTCATCGATGGGGTAAAGATGTTCACTCATACACCTTGGCGTTGTGATTGCGCCACCTTCCGCGACCAAAACCCCGTTTCTGGCAATTTCTGGAACGGTCTTTCCTCCTCCGACTATTCGCGTTCAGGATGGTGCCCAGGCACTGCCACCAATCCTGTCTATTTCGACCTCAACGGCTTGAAGCCGGGCAAGCATACGTTACGTATCGTCATTCCGCAAGGCAAGGACGAAGGAGAAAGTTTCAGCCATTGGATGGTTTCGGGGGCGTTATTGTATGAATTGTGATGCATTGAGCATCCATTCATCCAAGGTCACCATAGCCGCCAAAGCCTCCACAAGCACCAAAGCCCTCGGTAAGGCACACACATCATGTCGTCCTTCAATGGCGATTTCGCACGGCTCCCCGGCCCTATTTACAGTTTGTTGAGGCTTTGCAATGCTCGGTATCGGCTTGAAAGCCACGCGGAAAACGATGTCGTTGCCGTTGGTGATGCCCCCTTGGATGCCTCCGGAATGATTGGTCGCAGTGGCGATTTGGCCGTCCTTATTAATAAAGGTATCGTTGGCCTCGGAGCCTTTCCTATTCGCCAAAGCGAAACCATCACCAATTTCAAAACCTTTCACCGCAGGGAGGCTGAACATGGCATGAGCCAACTCCGCCGAGAACTTTCCGAACATCGGCTCGCCTAAGCCCACTGGTGCACCCAAAACACGACATTCCACGATGCCGCCCAACGTATCACCCTCTTTACGAGCCTGTTCCACATCGCCCATTGTCGCAACCTCAGCTATGATTTCAACATCCTTGCCTTTCAAAATTTGCTTGGCGATGGCGCCAGCCACCACGATAGGCAAAGTAGTCCGCGCCGAGGCCCTACCTCCACCGCGCCAGTCACGAAGTCCGTATTTTTTCTCGTATGTGAAATCGGCGTGCGATGGACGATAAACGTCTTTCAACGCCTCGTAATCGCTTGATTTACAATCTGCATTACGAACCATAAAAGCTAATGGAGTGCCCAAAGTTACGCCATCAAGCAGGCCCGAAAGCCACTCGATTTTGTCTGGCTCCTTGCGTTGCGAGGCCGTTGCAGATTGCGCCGTCTTGCGCCTATGTAGTTCTGAATCAATGAAATTGAAATCCAGTTTCATTTGCGAGGGGCAGCCGTCGATGACGCCACCAATGGCCGTTCCGTGCGACTCGCCGAAAGTAGTAAGCCTGAAAATATGTCCTAATGTGTTCATTGCGACAAAAGTACGCTTTTTTCGGCAATGTCGGCGAAATTATGTACTTTTGCAGCCGTTATGGAGAAAAAAAACACCAACAACATCAAGATAAAGAACAAGCGCGCCTCGTTTGAATATTTCCTTGTGGAGACGCTGACAGCGGGTCTCGTGCTGACGGGAACGGAAATCAAGTCCATTCGCGAAGGCAAGGCAAGTCTGTCTGATTCGTATTGCAGTTTCAAGGATAACGAACTGTTTGTCATTGGGATGCACATTGCGGAGTATGCCCAAGGTACCTACAACAACCATGACCCGAAACGCGACCGCAAGCTGCTCCTCAATGCCCGCGAATTGCGCAAACTGAAAAACAAAGTGCAGGAAAAAGGCTTCACCATCGTGCCCGTCACCTTATTTATTAATGAGAATGGTTTGGCCAAGTTGGACATTGCCCTTGCGCGAGGCAAACATTACTATGACAAGCGTGAAAGCCTGAAAACCAAGGACTCGAAGCGGGAATTGGAACGGATGGAAAGGTATTAGCCGCAAGTAAAATCAGAAACAATAACCCACCCGCACCGAAATGGGTGATGCGTAGGGCGTGTCCCAACTGTTGGATTGAATCGCTCCCCAACTCAGGTTGTAAAGCACCATGAAATAGACGAAACTTCCATCGTAGGAATATTGTCTGAAACCGCCGCCAACAAAAACGCTGTTGTACCAATTCTTGGCCGTCGTCTCATGATTCCAACGTGAGAAACCATACAACACCTCATCCTCGACATGGGCAAACAAACCCTTGTAAACCTGAAAGTTGGTATAAGGCGCAACACCAAAATAATGCGCGAATGAACTGCCATAGTGGCTATCAAAATTGCAAGTCAAGTCGTAAATGCCACGCAGGCCTACTTCCCAAGGGTTGAAAATGCGGTAGCCAACCTGTGGGGCTATGGAAAAGTTGAGATACCTACCATACAATCCACCGCCAATATTGCCTCCATAAATCAATTTTCCTTTTAAATCCGGCACATCAGAAAGCAATTGCGCCGAGGCCTTGCCTCCTATACCCAAAAGCATCAAACAAACGGATGCGATGATTCCAAATCGTTTCATTTTCTTGAAATTTCCGCAAAAATACAATAAAATCCGTTTACGCTCGTATCAGATAAAAGTTTACTTTTGCCTTTTCAAAATCATCATCATGAAATCGCGACATATCATCCTCATACTGAGCATTTTTCTTGTACTTGGAAACTCATGCAAGAAGAACACCGAGATTAATCCTGACTCCAACCTGAAACTTGAGTTTTCGACGGATACGGTTTTGTTTGACACCGTTTTCACCTCTTTAGGCTCAGCTACACACCATCTGAAAATCTACAACAAGAACAATGACTACCTGAAAATCAGCTCGATAAGACTATCTGGCGGTGAATCTTCGCCTTTCCGTCTCAATTTTGACGGCGAAAGCGGCATCGAGTTCTACGACAAAATTATTCCCGCCAACGACAGCCTTTATTCCTTCCTGCGCGTCACCATCAACCCGAACGACCTCAATTCGCCCTTCATCGTGGAAGACGAATTGGAATTTATCACTAACGGCAACACTCAGATTGTCAAGCTTTTGGCTTGGGGACAAAACGCCAATTACATCGTGGCGGACAAAGTGGTTATAATGGGTGATGTGCCCTACCATTACCATATTGTCGCCGACAGCTTGCAAACCACGGTTTGGACCAAGGAAAAACCTTACGTCATTTATGGCTACGCGCTCATCAACTCGTATGGAACCTTAAAAATCGAGGAAGGCACGCACATCTATTGCCATCAAGGCGGCGGCATTTTTTCTTGGAGCGACGGCCAACTCATCATTGACGGCACAGCGGAAGAGCCTGTTATCGTGCAAGGTGACCGTTTGGAGGCATATTACAAGGACACGCCCGGACAATGGGAACAAATCCTGCTGATGGACGGTCGCGCCGGCGCCGACCACCAAGTGAGCCATGCCATCATCCGCAACGGCACCATCGGCCTCAACTGCCAGTCGTCGCTGAAAGTGACCGAATGCGCCCTTCGCATTGACAACACCATCATCGAGAATCAAAGCGGCTACGGCTTGTTTTCCATACTCTATCCTGTAGAAGCCAAGAACTTTGTCATCGCCAATTGTGGATTGACCAATTTCTGGGCTTTTGGAGGCGACTACCGTTTTGTGCACGGTACCATCGCCGATTATTGGAACGGCAACGAGCACAACAAAAACGTCGCCGTGCAGGTGGCCAACTACGCCATAGGCTCCAACTCTGAGCCGTTCTATTATCCTTTCCACATGGAAATGGACAACTGCATCGTCTACGGGAAGCAAAAGGACGAATTTACCACTGTATTCGGTCCCGAAGCGGACTCCACCTTCCTCTTCGACCACTGCCTAATCAAGTCGGAGAAATTCAACGGAAACATGGCCGGATTCAGCCGTTGCCTGTTCAACCTTGAGCCGTATTTCGCCGATGTTACGAGGAACGATTTACACATCGACAGCATCGCCTCACCCGTCATCGGAACGGGCAATCCGCTGTTTGGCAATGAGTTGCCTTACGATTTGGACGGAGTTTCAAGAATTGGCGCTCCTGATATGGGGGCTTATCAGTATGTCGGCGAGAGACGGTAGCCTCAATACACCACACTGGATTTCAGCGTTTTAGTATTCCCCACACCATCCGTCACCACCACCTTCACGTTGTTTGTACCGCTCTTCATTCTTGAGTCGATTTCGTAATAGAGCAGCGCGTTCTTGGCGTCATACTGGCCGAGCACCCAATTGTCGTTCAAGTAGATGTTATAGGTCTCGATGTCCGTCATGTCGTCGGAAATCTTGAAGCGCAACGACTTCAGTTTCTTCACCGATTGCCCATTCTTGAAATTCGAGGCCGACACTTGCGGAGCCACCGTATCAATCTTGATGGTGAACTCGCCCATGGAACGGGTCGTGACTTCCATACAGCCGTTTTTCATCTTGCCACCAAGCGACGAGACCTTACCGCTGTTGTCGATGTAAGCGATGTATTTCCTCGGATGGTCGGCCCATTTTTCTTCGGGACGAATGCGAACCGTAAATGTCTTAAAGGTCGTCAGTTCCTCGTTGCCGAAACGATAAATCCTTGAACAGCAGCCTTTTTCGTCACGTTGCCCCGTCTGAATCCATTCATCACGGAAGAGCGTGCCCTTCTCCATCGACACATTGAAATCATCAATTGTGATGTTACTGTTGAGCGAGCCGTCGGCCTTGACAAAATACTCGCTGCGGCGGCGTTCGGGACGCTCCACACGCACAGGTGCCGTGCCCACCAACTTGAATCGCACCGTTGAGCTATTTCCCACATAATCAGAGATTTTGAAACGAACATTCACTGTGTCGCCTTCCTCCACCACAACAGTTCCGTTCCTCTTCTCAATCATGTGAAGCCTGTTGAACGGGTCAGTCTCCGTGCGCACATAGCTCGTTTTTTTCTGCTTGTAGTGGCGATAGTCGAGCAAACTGTTCACATAACGCGGTTCGCTGTAAGAAAAACTGTCGCATTCCACTTGAAACGCCAGTTCGTCGTCGAGGTAAAGCTCATAAAGGTAAGGGCCGTTTTTGTTCGTCGAAGTGCCCACTTGGTCGAAAGTGCAGATACCAAACGCGATTTCGCCGTTGGCATAGACGAAATTCCTATCTTTCAAAGTATACTTGCCATTATCGCCAGCCACCGAGAAATACATCGGGTCGATGCCCCTTTCGAGGGTCGATTCGTCCCCCAAAGGATAGACCGAAACGCCCCGAATGAGCGGCTTCACGTTATCCTCAATCCGATACCCGAAATACAACGGATTGACCGGTTTTTCGCTCCCCGTATGCCGAATCTCGAAATGCAAATGCGGACCGCCCGAGCCGCCCGAATTGCCCGAATAGGCAATCAAATCGCCCTTTTTGACGGGAAACTTGTCCTTGTCAGGATAAATCTGCGAGGCAAACTGCTTGTGGTCGTATTGGTATTGCTTCACGTAAGTCGCAATCTTGCCCGAAAACCGCTGTAAGTGGGCATACACACTGGTAAAGCCATCGTAATGCGTGATATACAGCACGTTACCATATCCGTAAGGCGAAACCCCGATGCGGCTGACATAGCCGTCGGCCACGGCATACACCTTCTTTCCTTCCACGCCTTGGGTCTTGATGTCGAGACCTGCATGGAGGTGGTTGGGACGCAACTCGCCAAAGGTGGCAGAGAGATGTATAGGGATATCCAAAGGCTGACCATATTGGGGAAAACGCTCTTGGGCGGACAAACCTAATGCAGACAAGCAGCACGACAAGACGATGAACAAACGCAGTTTCATGGTGACAGAATTATGATTAGTTGAAATATTGGGCAAAGATACTACATTTTTGCATACTTTTGCAACGGTAAAGAGACAAAACGATGCGACGTCACACCCCAAAAGAGAAATTCCAAGAATGGCTTTCGAGACCCTATATGCTGTTGGTCTTTAGGCTATTGGCCATCATGTTGGCTCTCAGCATCAGTCGCTGGATGTTGTATCTCTTCAATTTGAAATTTTTCCACCAATTGGACCTCGGCAAGTCGCTGTTCCTATATCTATATGGTATGCGCTTCGATTTGCCCATTGTCGTCGGCCTCAACCTGCCCGTCATCCTTTACTATTGTTTTCCCTCAAAAGAAATTTACGGCAAAGGCTGGCAAAAATTCATCGACATCTTTTTTATCGTTGTCAATTCGGCGGCTATCCTATTGAATTTCATTGATATAGTATGCTTCAATTTCTTCGGAAAACACATCACTGTTGATTTCTTGAAGATACTCGGCAATTCCGACGAGGTTTCGTTGGGCATCGTCAAGCAGGTGTTTTTCGATTATTGGTACCTTTTGGTCATCTACATTCTTTTTGTGTTGACCATCAGCGTTGTAGCACAACACACTCAACTCAGGAAACCCGAAAAGGAGGAAGACTCCCGCTGGCATCTCAGGCAATCTATCAGTCTGGTTGTCATGCTTTTGCTCTCGTTCATCGCATGGCGCGGCGGCGTACAAGCCAAGCCTATCAACATGGAAACCGCCATGAGGCACACCGACCCGCAGAATGCGCCCATCCTGCTCAACACACCTTTCTGCCTGCTCAACAGCCACGACACGCCCCTTGTGGAACGTACCGCCCCTGAAGGCGTTGACTTCTCCCCCTTCCATTTCGACTTGACCGCCAACCGTTTCATCATGCACGACACCTTGACCAACGACACGCTACCGAGCAATGTGGTCATCCTTATCATGAAAGGCGTCGGGCAAGAAATGATTGGCTATTACAACCCCAACAGGCGTTACCAACTCACCCCGTTCTTGGATTCAATACTCGACAACAGCCTCACTTTCAACGGAATGGCAAACAGCCGCAGAAGCCTTGAAGTGCTGCCCTCCATCTTAGCGAGCCTTCCACCCCTGATGGAGATTGACTTTGTGAGGTCGAAACACGCCGACAACGACTTCGACGCTTTCAGCCAGCACTTGCAAGCACGCGGATACAACACCATCTTCATGCACGGCGGCAACAACGGCACCATGGGCTTTGACGAGTTCGCCCAACGCGCCGGATTCAAGAACTATTTCGGGCGTATCGAATACGGCGACGATGCCGACTACGACGGGCAATGGGGCATCTATGACGGACCTTTCCTGCAATACGCCGCCAACACCCTCAACCGCATCCACGAGCCTTTCGCCTCATGCATCTATACCCTGTCGACACGCTATCCGTACAAGGTCCCAAAAGACTTTGAACTTCCTGAAGAGAGCTATTTCTGGACAGGATTTGAGGAAACCGTCTATTACGAAGACTGCGCCCTGCGCGATTTTTTCCAAACTGCTTCCAAGATGAAATGGTTCGACAACACGCTTTTCATCCTCACCTCCGACTACTCCAACAGCGAGCATTTCCAACCCGAATACAGCAACGTTTGGGGAATGTACACCATCCCGTTGGCGTTCTATTGGCCCAAACATATCCTGCCCGAAAAATGCGACCAAATCGCGCAACAGATTGACATGGGGCCTTCCATCCTTTCCGCGCTGAACGTCAACGACACCTTGTTTTCCTTCGGGCGCAACCTCTTTGATTCGCTCAGCGAACCCGCTTTCATCAGCTATTTCAACCTGACTTACCAATATTGCGACGGCACTTATTTGGTTCAATCCGACGGAGAAAACTCTTTTGGCATCTTCAAGCCCAGCATCGATCCACTGCTAAAGGACAACCTCATTGACAGGCTCCAATGCCCCGACATCTTTGCAAAGCTCTACAAGTTTTTGCAAGAGTATAGCAATAGGATGATTTACAACGATTTAAAACCAAGTTTCGACACCATTCATGAGCAAGCAGAAGATACGATTCATCATTAATCCCATCTCCGGAAAAAAGCACAAGGAACATCTTCCACAGCAAATCAAGGAGCATCTCGACCTCTCGAAATTTGACTACGAGATTTGCGTTTCCGAATACCCCAACCATGCCATCATGCTTGCGCAAGACGCCATCAACCAGCACTTTGACATTCTCGCTGTGGCAGGCGGCGACGGCTCCATCAACGAAGTGGGCACGCGCATTATCAATACCGACATGGCTTTGGCTATTATTCCCTGCGGCTCGGGCAATGGACTTTCGCGTTGCCTCAACATCCCACTCGACCCCATCAAGGCCTTGCAAATCATCAACGGGAACCATCGTCACAAGATTGACACCGTAACCGTGAACGGGACGCCTTTCATCAGCATTTCGGGGACAGGCTACGACGCCAAAGTGGCCGAAGACTACAGCAAAGACCCCCGTAGAGGCTTCGAGACCTATTTCAGGTACATCGTCCGCAACTACATCACCATGAGGGAACAACCCTACACCCTCATCTTGCCCGACAATACCCTTGAGGTCAAGGCATTTTTCATCTCGTTCGCCAACTCCAACCAAATGGGCTACGACTTCCCCATCTCACCAAAGGCATCGTTGTGGGACGGCAAAGTCGACCTTTGCATCGTGCAGAAACCCAATCCGTTGGAATTGCCCATCATGGGCGGCTTCATGATCGACGGCATGATGGACAAAGCCCCGAAAGTCAAAATCATCCAGACCCCCGAAGCCACCATCATCCGACCGAGAGCCGAAGTCATCAACCTTGACGGCGAGTCGGTCATGATGGAAAAGGACCTCCACATCAAAGTCAATCCATTAAGTCTCAACATCATCTGCCATGAAACACAAAAGTGACATCAACGGAACCGTGTATTCAACCAACCCCAACTACGCCTTCGACTACGGCGAAGAAGAAGCCGTGACCCTCGAACCCGCCAAGCAAAACCTGCGCGTCATGCTCGACAAGAAGCAACGCGGTGGCAAGAAAGTGACCCTCATCACGGGATTCCAAGGCTCCGACTTCGACCTTGCCGTGCTGGGCAAAGAACTGAAATCGGCCTGTGGCGTGGGCGGCAGCGTGAAAGACGGAGAGATTTTGCTGCAAGGCGATTTCCGTGAGAAGGTGCTGACCTTGTTGGTTCAAAAAGGCTATTCAAAAACGAAAATCAGCGGAATATGATTAAAAAATACATAGAAATCCTGAAAGACCTCAATCTCAGGATGGGTCTCAATGAAACCCTCTCGGCGGGCATTGCAGAAACAATCGCCACTTTGTCGCTATTGCTTCTTAGCGTTGGTATCTTCTTCTTAATCAAGTTCATAATTAAGAAGACCGTTTACAAAATCATTAAACTTTCGACAAACAAATATGATGATTTGCTCATCAAGAACAAGGTCATCGGGCGCATCTGTCTGCTGATTCCCGCCCTCATCACGGCGGCATGGCTTCCCGAAGTCCTCCCCGACTTCCCCGAAACCTGCGCTTTCCTGATCAAGATGGTCAAAATCTTCGAGATTATCATCTTCGTCATGATTCTCAGTTCCATCGTGACGACTTTGGAGGATGTATACAACACCCATGAAATGTCGAAACTCAAACCCATCACCGGTTTGATTCAGGTCACCAAGATTGTGCTTTACACCTTGGCCGGCTTGGTCATCATCGCTTTCCTTTTGGACACCAAACTGAGCACCATCATCATTGGTTTGGGCACCATGTCGGCTGTCTTGATGCTCATTTTTCAGGACACCATCAAAGGCTTTGTGGGCAGCATCCAACTCTCTGCCAACGACATGCTCCGTATCGGCGATTGGATTGTGATGGATCCCGCCGACGGAAATGTGCTCGAAATCAACCTCACCACTGTAAAAGTGCAGAATTGGGACAACACCATCACCACCATCCCGACCTATGCTTTAGTTTCAAGTCCCTTCACCAACTGGCGCGGTATGTCGGAATCGGGCGGACGACGCATTGCCCGCACCATCAACATCGACGTGAACACCATCCGCTATTGCACGCCCGAAATGCTCGAGAAATACAAGCATTATTCCTTGATTAAAGACTACATCACGCAACGCGAGGAAGACATCGCCGAATACAACAAAGCCAACCGCATCGACACCAGCGAAATCATGAACGGGCGCCAGCAGACCAATTTGGGCATCTTCCGAGCCTATATCAAGGCTTACATCAACAACAATCCCAAACTGAACCACAACCTGACCACGATGGTGCGCCAGATGCAGCCCACCGAGTTTGGTGTGCCGTTGCAGGTATACGCTTTCAGCAACGACAAGAAATGGATCAGCTATGAGGAAATCCAAAGCGACATTTTCGACCACATCATTGCCGCCGCAACCATGTTTGATTTGAGAATTTACCAAAAACACTGATTATGAATGCTGGAGTTGCCTTTACGGAAAAATACTTGCGACTTATGTTCAAGCAGTTGCGCGATGCCACGCCCGAGGAAGTGACCGAAGAATTGGAGCATTGCCGCCGCGAAAACCGTCGAGCCGTGCGTATTCCAAGATATTTCCGAGGCTTCTTTACTGAGGAGGAAAGATTTCATGCCTCAACAGGCTTTGAGATGCAAGTCTTCAAGCATGAACAATCGGCAAGGTCCCTGAGCTTGTCGAAGGGCCGACACATGCGTAAGCTTATCCTCTATCTCCACGGCGGCGCATACATCTATCCGCCCGTGTTCTTCCACTGGCGTTTCCTGCACGACCTCACCCTGCGCACGCATTGCGATGCGCTGATGCCCGTCTATCCCAAATCACCGGAATATGACTGCGCTTTTTCCGTTCAGACCGTGTTGGATTTTTACAAAAGCATTTCAGAATCAAGGCAATATGACGAGATTCACCTCGTCGGCGACTCGGCGGGGGCCTGTCTCTGCCTCGTGGTGGCACAGGAAGCCCACAAGCAAGGCTGGCAAAAGCCTGCAACTACTACCCTGCTCTCCCCTTGCGTCGACTTGAGCCACACCAAGGAAAAAGAAATGCGGGCCATACAAGACAAAGACACCATGCTCCAACTCGACCGCATCATCACCCTCAATGCCATCTGGCAAGGCGATTTGCCCTCTACACATCCTTGGGTCAGTCCCATTTTCGGCGACTTCATCGGCATCGACAACCTCAGTGTCTACTTCGGCTCCGACGAAATCCTCCAGCCCGACGACCTTTTCCTCAAGGAAACCTACGAAAAAGCCGGAAAAATTGGGCATTTCTATGAATACGAGGGCATGTTCCACACCTTTGCCATGTTCCCGATTCCTGAGGGGTTTGCGGCAACGAGAAAAATTGCGGAAACCATCAAAAAAGGGCGACTTTAACTTGTCAGTCTTTCCTGAAGCTCAAGCATCTCGTCGCGATACTTAGCCGCGGCCAAAAAGTCCATCTCTTTGACGGCGCGCTCCATGTTTTTCTTGGCTTGCAGGATAGCTTTCTGTATTTGTTCCTTCGAGCGATAAATGGGCGCATCTTCAGCAGCCATGGTCGCCAACATCTCATCTTGATTGTATGAAACTGGCATGGGCTGGCCACTTTTCAGGGTGCCCAAAGCATTGTCAATCGCTTTGACGATAGTCTTGGGAACAATGCCATGTGCCTCATTGTAAGCCATTTGCTTGGCTCGACGGCGGGCTGTCTCGTCAATGGTCTTGCGCATCGAGTCGGTGATGGTGTCGGCGTACATGATGACTTTGCTCTCAGCATTGCGGGCGGCGCGGCCTGCAGTCTGCGTCAGGGAACGCTCGGAACGCAAGAAGCCTTCCTTGTCGGCATCGAGGATGGCCACGAGGCTCACTTCGGGCAAATCCAAACCTTCACGAAGCAAGTTCACACCGACCAAAACATCAAAATCGCCCATGCGGAGACCTTGCAAAATCTCCACACGCTCCATCGTCTCCACATCAGAATGAATGTATCGCGTCTTGATTTTCAAGCCATTGAGGTAAGTGTTCAATTCCTCAGCCATGCGTTTTGTCAAAGTGGTGACGAGAACGCGCTGGTTCTTCTCCACCACCTTATGGATTTCGTCAATGAGGTCATCCACTTGGTTCAGACTGGGACGCACCTCAATGAGTGGGTCGAGCAAGCCTGTGGGACGGATCACCTGCTCCACATACACGCCCTCGCTCTGTTGCAGTTCAAAGTCGGCAGGCGTAGCACTGACATAGATGGTTTGTCCCGTAAGCGACTCAAACTCATCAAATTGCAAAGGCCGATTATCTAAAGCCGAAGGCAGGCGGAAACCATATTCCACCAAGGTCTGCTTGCGCGAGCGGTCGCCGCCGTGCATTCCTCGAATCTGCGGAACGGTGACATGGCTCTCGTCGATAATCGTGATGAAATCGTCGGGGAAATAATCGAGCAAGCAGAAAGGCCGCGTCCCCGGACTGCGCCCATCAAAATAGCGCGAATAGTTCTCAATGCCAGAGCAATAGCCCAGTTCCTTCATCATCTCAAGGTCATAGTTCACGCGGTCTTCCAAACGCTTGGCTTCAAGATTTTTCCCTATCTCGCGGAAATATTCGGCCTGCTTGAACATGTCATCCTGAATTTCCTGTACGGCAGAATTCAATTTGCTCTGCGAGGTAACGAAGATATTGGCTGGAAAGATGGTCAGTTCCGAAAGTTCCTCCATCCTTCTGCCCGTCACGGGGTTGAACATTTCGAGGCTGTCGATTTCGTCATCCCAAAACACAATACGATAGGCATAATCGGCGTATGCCGGAAACACATCCATCGTCTCGCCTTTTATCCTGAACTTGCCCTGCGTGAACTCAATCTCGTTCCGCACATAGAGGGCACTCACCAAAGCTTTCGCCACCTCATCACGGCTTATCTTTGCACCACGCTCCAAATAGAGGACATTCTTTCCGAAATCCTCAGGGTTTCCGATACCATAAAGACATGAAACAGAGGAAACTACGATAATATCTCTCCGCCCAGAAAGCAAAGCTGAAGTAGTCGCCAAACGCATCCTGTCGATTTCCGCATTGATGGCCAAGTCCTTTTCAATATAGGTGTTGGTAGCGGGAATAAAGGCCTCGGGCTGATAATAGTCATAATAGGAAACGAAATACTCCACCTCGTTTTCAGGAAAGAACTGCTTGAATTCTCCGTAAAGTTGTGCCGCGAGGGTCTTGTTATGGCTCAGCACCAAGGCCGGACGGTTCACCTGCGCCAGCACATTGGCAATGGTGAAAGTCTTGCCCGAACCCGTCACGCCGAGCAATGTTTGGGCACGGTCGCCACGCTGCAGTCCGTCCACCAACTGCTTGATGGCTTCAGGCTGGTCGCCAGTAGGCTTGAAATCGGAGATTAGTTTGAAGTTCATTAATTATCAGAATCTTTCTTCAATACAAAACCCATTAAGCAATGGCAATGCCAGTACGCAAAACATCATCATACAAAGGCGAAGGATAACGTTGGTCTATCAAAACAGGCTCAATCAGATAGTTAATCTGGGGAGCAATGAGCCACAAAGTAGTTGAAACATCCAACCAATCATCGTTTATGGCAGGCACAACAACCGCAACATCAATATCACTTTCAGGATTCGCCGTGCCCTTGCTATATGACCCATACAAATAAACTTTGGCATCGCTTATCTGCTTGATTATGGCCTCCTTATACTGCTTGACAATCTCAATTACTTGTTCCTTATCCATTGCTGCAATGCTTTAGTGTCATCAATCAACTGACGGCAAAAACCTTCCGTCATTCGTTTCAACAATTGCTCTTTATATTCAGGATAGCGGGCCTCAATGTTCATGGGCATTAGTACCGCAATAATCCGTTGTTGTTCAGGCGACATCTGTTCGTACAATCCACTGCGTATTGATAATTGTGCCAAATTGTGAATATATGGAGGGTCGTCTGTCCGCGTCTTACACCAATAGGATTTTAGCGTCTTTTCAATTACTTGATGACACATGAAACCAACATACAACCAACGCTTTACGACGAGCAATCCCTCCGCTGTTTCCATGTCGTAATCGGCCAAATCCAACCAATATGCAACTTTTTCTTCTTGGGTCATAACAAGTGTTTTATGATTGCAAAATTACACAATTTCCACAAAACTCAAATAAAACCACAAAAAATCCCAGCCCGCAATGGACTGGGACTTCCTTGTTATCAAAACAATAACGCGAACTTACTTCACTTGGTCGACGATGGCCTTGAAGGCTTGAGGATCGTTCAAAGCGAGGTCGGCGAGGACCTTGCGGTTGATTTCGATACCAGCTTTCGTCAACTTGTCGATGAATTGGCTGTAGTTCATGTCGTACTCGCGCACGGCGGCATTGATACGCACAATCCACAGGCTGCGGAACTCGCGCTTCTTGTTTCTTCTGTCGCGATAAGCGTAGGTCTGACCCTTTTCGTAAGAGTTCTTCGCCACAGTCCAGACGTTCTTTCTCGTGCTGTACTGACCTTTGGTCTTTTTCAGGATTTTCTTTCTTCTGGCTCTTGAAGCCACTGCATTGACTGATCTTGTCATTTCTTTTGATTTTTTCGTCCAGCGCCTCGCTCCTTTCGAGAACTTTTCTGCTGAGACAAATTACACATTAGGTTAATTACATGAGAAGCATTTGTTTGACAACTCTCTCGTCGGCCTTCTCAACGATGGCGGTGTGGTCGAGGTTGCGTTTTCTCTTCTGGCTCTTCTTGGTCAGGATGTGGCCATGATAAGCATGCTTTCTCTTCAGCTTGCCGCTACCCGTTACTTGGAAACGCTTTTTGGCAGCGGACTTGGTCTTCATTTTCGGCATTTTACAAATAATTTAAAGTATTAAAAATGAGTTTATTTCTTTGTCGATTTCGGAGCTATCATCATTTGCATTCGCTTGCCTTCCAGTTTGGGCATCATCTCCACCTTTCCGAACTCCTCCAATTCTTGCGCGAACTTCAGCAACATAATCTCACCCTGTTCCTTATAGACGATGGAACGACCTCTGAAAAAGACCTCCACCTTCACTTTTGAACCCTCTTGGAGGAAACGCTTGGCGTGGTTCAGCTTGAACTCAAAGTCGTGGTCATCGGTTTGGGGTCCGAGGCGGATTTCCTTGATGACGACCTTGGTGGCCTTAGCTTTCTGTTCCTTTTGGCGTTTCTTTTGGTCGAAGACGAACTTCTTGTAATCCATCGCCTTGCAGACCGGCGGATTGGCATCGGGCTGGATTTCGACCAAGTCGACTCCTAATTCCTCAACGATTCTCATGGCCTCACGCAAGGGATAGATGTTGGCTTCGACACCCTCACCCACCAAACGCACCATCGGAGACTTGATTTCCTCGTTCACGCGATGATTGAACTCGCCTTTGTCCTTGTTCGGCTTCTGACCCGGCCTTCCTTTTTGTGGAATCTGTGCTATTGTAATGATCTCCTATATTAAGTTTATAATCAGTTAGTTGTTTATCTCTTGTTCTGTTCCTCCTCGACTTGCTTGCGAATCATTTCGGCGAAGTCAGCAGTCGGTATGGTACCGAGGTCGACTTGACCGTGCTTGCGTACAGACACCTGATTTTCAGACTCTTCCTTCTCGCCCACGATGAGCATGTAAGGATATTTCTTCATTTCGGCGTCGCGGATCTTACGTCCGATTTTCTCGTTTCGCTCGTCAATGAGGGCGCGAATATCGGACTTTTTCAGATACGATTGCAAATTTTTCGCAAAATTGAGGTATTTTTCGCTCACGGGGAGGATAATCACTTGGTCGGGAGCCAGCCACAACGGGAATTCGCCGGCGCAGTGCTCAAGCAACACGGCCACGAAACGCTCCATCGAGCCGAAGGGTGCACGGTGCACCATCACGGGGCGATGTTTCTCGTTGTCAGCACCGATGTAAGTCAGGTCGAAACGCTCAGGCAGGTTGTAGTCCACCTGAATCGTGCCCAACTGCCACTTGCGGCCAAGGGCGTCCTTCACCATGAAGTCCAACTTCGGGCCATAGAACGCGGCCTCGCCATATTCCACGTGGGCGGGCAGACCCTTCTCGGCACAAGCCTCCTGAATGGCGGCCTCGGCCTTAGCCCAGTTTTCATCCGTGCCCACATACTTCTCGGTGTCGTTGGGGTCGCGGAGCGATATTTGTGCTTCAAAGTTATTGAAATCCAATGCCTTGAAGATGATTTCGATGATTTCCATCACGCGAATGAACTCTTCCTTCACTTGGTCGGGACGGCAGAAGATGTGGGCATCGTCTTGGGTGAACGAACGCACACGGGTCAGGCCGTGCAACTCGCCGCTCTGCTCATAACGATACACCGTACCGAACTCAGCGCAACGGAACGGCAAATCCTTGTAACTGCGCGGCTTCCACTTGAATATCATGCAGTGGTGGGGGCAGTTCATGGGTTTCAGCAGGTACTCCTCGCCTTCTTCAGGCGTAGTGATGGGGCGGAAACTGTCTTCGCCATAGTGGTCCCAGTGGCCCGAAGTCACATACAGTTGCTTACCGCCAATGTGTGGCGTGATAACTTGCTCATAACCATACTCTTTCTGAATCTTGGTCAGGTACTCTTGCAAGCGCAGGCGCAACTCGGTGCCTTTGGGCAGCCAAATCGGGAGACCCTTACCGACGGTGTCGCTGAACATGAAGAGTTCCAATTCACGGCCCAACTTGCGGTGGTCGCGCTTCTTGGCTTCTTCAAGGAGGACGAGGTACTCATCCAATTCCTTCTGTTTCGGGAACGTGATGCCATAAACGCGGGTGAGTTGCTTGCGCTTCTCGTCGCCTCGCCAGTAGGCACCAGCCAACGAAGTCAGTTTCACAGCCTTGATGAAACTCGTGTTCGGGATGTGAGGTCCGCGGCAGAGGTCGGTGAAGTTGCCACATTTATAATAGGTGATGGTGCCATCTTCGAGTTCGCTGATAAGTTCTTCCTTGTACTCGTCACCTTTGTCGGTGAAATACTTCAAAGCCTCGGCCTTGCTCACGTCCACGCGGTCAAAAGTCTGCTTCTCGCGGGCCAGTTCGAGCATCTTTTTCTCGATAGCAACGAGGTCGGCTTCGGTCAGGGTGATGTCGCCCGTGTCGATGTCATAGTAGAAACCAGCATCCACAGCGGGACCAATACCAAACTTCACACCTTTATATAATGCCTCGATAGCCTCGGCCATGAGGTGCGCCGACGAGTGCCAGAAAGTGGACTTACCCTCGGGGTCGTCCCAAGTGAAAAGCTGGAGGGTAGCGTCCTCATTGACGGGGCGCATGGCATCCCACATCTTACCGTTCACTTTGGCTGACAGCACGTTACGCGCCAAACCCTCACTCAGGCTTTTGGCGATGTCCAACGGCGTTACACCGGCTTCATATTGTCTGACACTGTTGTCAGGAAAGGTTATGTTAATCATAAGAATAGGTCTTTTTGAAAGCGGCTGCAAAAGTACGAAAAATTTCTGTACAAAATGCAGGTTGATAGCGTTTGAAAAGTTTTTTTTCTATTGCCTAATTCTTCAAGCATCCGATGGGCACAACAAACACACCATCCTCACGGCGATAAGCGTAATTTCCGATGCCGACCAACACCATCATAAAAGAAGGATTCCGCATCTTTGTCGTGTCAATTTTCCCTGCCAATTGTTTCAAAACACTTGCGCCTTCCTCTATCAAATCCTCACCACCCAACTTGATTTCGACAAGGCCGTATTTCCCGTTGGCAAGATGCACGACGGCATCACATTCAAGGCCATTCTTGTCGCGATAGTGATACACCTGTCCATCAAGGGCATCGGTATAAACGCGCAAATCGCGCACGGCCATGGTTTCATAGAACAAACCAAAAGTATTCAAGTCATTGAGCAAATCTTGTGGGCTTATCCTCAAAGCGGCGATGGCAATGCTCGAATCCACGAAATAGAGCGTATCGGAAGTGCGAATTGCGGTCTTACTCCGCAAATTGGGATTCCATGCGGGCATGTTCTCAACGACGAAAATCCGTTTCAATGCCTTGATATATGACGTTATTGTGTCTTCGCTCAAAGAAGTACCCTCGTTGGCCACCATGTCTTTGTAAATGGTCGCAACGGAGGCCTGAGTCCCCTGATGACGGCTCAAACTTCGCATCAACAATTTGACGAGTTCGGGATTGCGCACCACGCCATCGGCCCGCGAAATATCGGAGCCGCCACCATCGGCCTTACCGACTACGCCATCATAGAAAATGGTTGCCTGCTTCAAAGCCGATTTCCGGCTTTTTGTAGTGATGGCCATGGGCCAACCGCCACGGCACACCACGAAAGCAAGGTCTTCGATACCCAATGCGCTTTTTGGAGTCAGTTGTTCGGGCGCATCAAACAGGGATTCGAGGCTCACTGAGCCGTTGCTGTCACCCGACTCCCAAAGGCTCATCGGACGCATCAACAGTGAGGCAATACGCCCCGTGCCGGTGTGAATGATTTCATCACGCGAGGCAGGCACTGCTGAGCCTGTCAGTATGAATTGACCCAATTTCCTCCTGTGGTCAACCTCAAAGCGCACCGCATCCCAAAGTTTGGGCACCACCTGCCATTCGTCAATCAAGCGCGGCGTTTCGCCTTCCAACAAATATTTCGGACTGGTTCGCGCCAATTGGACATTGCGTTCGCCGTCTTCCGGGTCAGCCATATAAATGATGCTTCCAGCGGCTTGTTCGGCGGTGGTAGTCTTGCCGCACCACTTCGAGCCTTCCACCAAAACCGAGCCGCAAGCATCCAACAATTCAGCCAATAATTGGTCACAAATTCTGGGTCTATAATTATCCATTTCTTACCTCGATTTTAATCCGCTGCAAAAATACGATAAATATTTGAAATTCAAACAAACATATTGAAAATTTTATTCTTCAATTCGGAAATTTGGCCGAGTTCCGTTCGGCAATTTGGCTATATTTTGTTCGGTAATTTGGCTGAGTTTCGTTCGGTAATTTGGCTGCATCGTGTTCGGCAATTTAAGGATTTCTAATGCAAAACAAAAACTTTTCCCAAAAAATCCAAAACAAGTTCTTATTTTTGCGAAAAATTTCATCACTATGAAAAGACTATCTCTCCTTATCCTATTGGTTCTTGCCGTCTTAGGGCAAACGTTCTCACAAGTCGCTGAAAAGGTCGGCGAGGAAAAGGCCTTCCAAATCGCCAAGGCTTTCGTCAACAGCCAAACGAAATTTCAAAACGCTGAATTACAACTGGTTTCCAACGCCGACTTGTTCATCTACAACATTGGAAACCAAGGCTTTGCCATCCTTCCAACAAACTTTTCTAGTAAGATCAATACCCTCCTGTCAGTAAATCCAGGAAGCATATAAGAGCAAGGCCTCACCGTGAAGATGGGCGGGGCCTTGCTTAAATTGTATGCGTGGATAACAGAGATCAGTTCTCAACAGGGCGAATAAGTCGCACCGAATGCCCCATGTAGCGACTAGTAACAATATTAGGAGTGAGAGATGAATTGTCAAACTCAACAAATGCCGCATATTCTTCATAACCATCGTAATAGGAAGTCGACCAATAATAGCCTTTCTGGGACAACCATGATAAATAAGTACCATTGCGCTGTCCCGTAACAGGCAGAAAAACAGCACCTGCAGCCTCTAAAACACTCCATTCCGATGAACTGATGACATTCGAATCGAAGTTTGCATTATTCTGGTTAGTATCGTTAAGATCATAAACATCAGCACTCCAGTCATCAGGTAATAAGACTACACCATTAACATCATTCACTTGCGCCTTGGCAAAGCGAATACCATTAGCTGTAACTCTGGTATTAAATAAATACTTCCATTCATTCAAGGTCATCGTCCTCCAGATACCAGTTGTGTTGCCTCCATTGCTTATCGCGTTATAACCCCAGTCGGCCTGCCCCGTCTGGTCATTAAGGTTATAGTTCCATTGTCCATAAGCGTAATATTGAGAACTAACAGTTGATGTTTTCCATGGCTGATAAGCGATTGCACCATGATTAAAGCCGCTCGTACCCCAGCCAAAAAGATCACGGTCAACATTTTGGCTTGTGCTACCTTGACCATTATTGCCAAGGTAATCCCACTGATTTTCAGCGAATTTCCAATAAGGAGCACTAGAACTGCCTATATATTGGAGGTTGCCTTGCGAGAACCTTATCAGTTGAGTGGCACTTACCGAGAACACACCTGGCAGAGCACCATTCATAATTTGAGGAGCTTCCTCAAGTGTGGTGAATGACATTTCTTCTCCATATGCGGTGCCCATACGGTTGGTGGCAAAAGCACGAACATAGTATGTCGTATTAGGAATAAGATTGAATAAAGAAGTTCTAAAACCACCGTTGGTTACGGTTTGAGCCAAAGCCACAATGTCATCGGTTGTAGGGTTCTGTTCCGTGCTGCAGCAAACACCACAGGCCAAAATATCATTACCACCATAATCAGATATAGTGCCACTGAAAATGGCGGATTTATTACCTAGATAAATTGGGCACACAGTATCTACTGCTGGCAAAGTCATATAAACAAGTCGGACACACATTCCCATTCTTCGATTGGTACCGCCTGTTGGATTAGTTGAAAGGTTTGTCTGAGTACTGAAGCTCAAATATGCTGCAATATTGTTATTATTAGAACCAGACCAATTCGAACTAGACCAATAGTAGCCATAATTTCCTACGCCACTTACGGTGGTCCCATAACGTCTGCCTCCAGCTGGTAAAAATACAGCACCTGCTGGCTCAAGAATATTTGTCCAATCGGCTGCACTAATGGTGTTACTGTCATAATTTCCTCCATTCGGATTATTCAGAGCATAAGTGGAAGGATTCCAATTATCTGGAAGCAGGATAACTCCATACACTTCGTTTACTTGAGCCTTTGCAAATCTTAAACCGGATTCGGTGTTGCGAGTTTGAAATAAACATTTCCACTCATTTTCGGTTAAAGTACGCCACTGGTTTTCTTGATTACCCCCATTACTAATGACATTATACCCCCAATCAGCTTGACCCGTCTGATCAAAGAGATTGAATGTGTAATTTCCATAAGCATAGTAAGCAGTATCAGCCGAATTGATACCCCAAGGTTGATAGCAGATGGCACCATGGTCATAACCGCTCGTCCCCCAACCAAATAGGTCACGATCGACATTCTCACTATCACTATCTTGTCCAGTTGAAGTACCCAAGTAGTCCCACTGATGATCGGCGAACTTCCAGTAAGGCGTAGCAGCACTTCCGATATATTGAAGATTACCTCTCGCAAAATGCACCTTCGTTCCACTATTACTTACAGTAAATAAACCATTTATCGTACCAACTGGAGCATCATTAGTAGTAAAAGACATTACTTCTCCATAACCCGTACCGACACTATTTGAAGCGTATGATCGGAAATAATAAGTAGTATTCGGGTTAAGGTCTGTCAGTTCTATAGTAAATTCACCAATAGTTACGCTCTCTACACTAACATGATTGCTTTCAATTGTAGGATTCTGTTCTATGTCCCAACAAATACCACACTCAGTGATTTCGGCACCGCCATTATCGGAAATAATGCCACCTACAATAGCTGTAGTACTAGTTATAGATGTAGGCTCAAAAGTACCTACTTCAGGTAAGGCTGCAGGCAAATTACGAACAAGGCGCACTGAATAACCAGAGGATCGAAAAGTGTAACCAATGGCAAAGAACCCATCTTCGATTAACAAACCGAACGCACCATTTTCACTAGTCCGGCTTGATGTCCAATACATACCTTCACTTCCTACATTCCCAACAGAAGTTCCAGATCTTGTTCCTGATGCAGGCAAAAAGACCGCACCTGAAGATTCCATACTGCTCCATACAGATGCAGTGATAATATTGCTATTATAATTGGCACTTGATTGGTTAGTGTTATTCAAATGGTAAACGTCTTCATTCCAATTGTTGGGCAAAATGATTACACCATTCACATTATTCACCTGAGCTTTAGCAAAGCGTATACCTGATAAAGTACTACGGGTGTATAAAAGATAGTTCCATTCAAAATAGTTCAATGTGCGCCATTGGTTCTCTTGATTACCTCCATTTGAAATAGCGTTGTAGCCCCAATCTGCTTGTCCCGTCTGCTCGTATAGGTCGGTATAAGAATTGCCATAAGGATTATAGTCAACATTGTTTTCGCTTGTACTCCAAGGTTGATAGCAAATTGCGCCATGATTATAACCGCTTGTCCCCCAACCGAATAAATCTCGGTCAATATTATGGTTTGCACTATTTTGACCTGTCGTAGTACCCAAATAATCCCATTGGTTTTCAGCGAACTTCCAATAAGGTGTGCTAACGCTGCCAATATATTGCAAGTTACCTTGCGAGAAATACACCTTCTGTGTGGAACTTACAGAAAACAAACCATCAATAGCACCTATAGGTGCGTTACTTTGAAGTGTGGTAAAACTCACTTCCTCGCCATAAATAAGGCCTTGGTCGGAAACCGCATAGGCACGCACATAATAGGTAGTACTCGAAATCAACCCTATTAATGTGACACTGAAATCACCTTCAACGGCATCAACAGAAATATGATTGCCATCGATATTCGGCATCTGCTCCATTCCCCAACATATGCCCCTAGCAAAAACATGGTTGCCTTCGCCTATAGTAACGGTGCCGCCCACCACTGCACTTGTAGTAGTAATGTCGGCAGGCTCAGTCGTGGTCACCACCACTTGCGAAGCGGGCTGCTGCGCATTGAAGGTCAAATAGACAGGCATGGTGCGGTTTGAATAGTACAAGAAACCGCGCCCTGGGTAGAACTGTTGGACTCCTCCAAACCATTCGCCTTCGCTGTATTCGGAATAAGCGTACTGCGACTCGATGATATCACCAATCGCAGGGGTAAATGAGCCAAGCGCGGTCACAAAGTCCACCGTATCCGTATTTGGATAGCTGATCCATGTCCATCCTGGCATTAAAGGAATTGTAACTTCCTGAGCCTTAAGGCTCGTGCCTGCCGCCATCATTGCAAGCAAGCACATCATAATCATTGATAGTCTTTTCATTTTTTTATCTGTTTTAGTTTTTAATTAATAACTCTCAAACATTCAATCATATAAGTGATACTGCACGTTTGATAGGGCAAAAATAGCAGATTTCTACTAAAAAACAAAACTTTTCCCAAAAAATCTAAAACAAGTTATTATTTTTGCGCCAAAATTCCATCACTATGAAAAGACTATCACTCCTTATCCTATTGGTTCTTGCCGTCTTAGGGCAAACGTTCTCACAAGTCGCTGAAAAAGTCGGCGAGGAAAAGGCCTTCCAAATTGCCAAGGCTTTCGTCAACAGCCAAACGAGATTTCAAAACGCTGAATTACAACTGGTTTCCAACACCGATTTGTTCATCTACAACATTGGCACACAAGGATTTGTCATCATTTCAAACAATACTGTTTTGCCACCCGTCATCGCATGGTCCGACCAAGGCATTTTCCCCGACTTGGACGAAGCTCCTGAGAACTTCCGTTCGTGGATTGGGCATTATGGCGAAATGATTGCCTTCGCCGAAGAAAACCTTTTGCAGCCCGAAGCCGACATCCAACGGCAATGGGACGAAGCCGCGCAAAACATGTTCTCCTCCAAAAGCGAAAATTCGGTGAGTCCTTTGGTGGAGACACGATGGAATCAAGACTGTTATTACAACGAATACTGTCCGGCCACTTCGGGTGGTTGGTGGTGGGGCGGTCCCTGCGGGCATGTTTACGCGGGCTGTGTGGCATGTGCCATGGCCCAAGTGATGAAATATTGGGATTATCCCACAACTGGCTTTGGATCACACAGTTACACACACAGCGAATACGGCGAACAGAGCGCCAACTTCGCTGCCACTACCTACCATTGGGAGAATATGCCCAATGAGGTTTGGAGCAGTAATGACGCCGTTGCCACGCTGATGTACCACTGCGGCGTCAGTGTCAACATGAACTACGGGCCGAGTGGCAGTGGGGCACAGTCGGCGGATGTGGAAGTCGCCATGCGTTCCTATTTCGGCTACTGCGGCGCGAAATATCGCCAAAAGAGCAGCTATACCGAGGAGGCGTGGATTACCATGCTGAAGTCTGACCTCGACCAAGCGCATCCTATTTATTACTCAGGCTCCAACGGCGAAAGCGGCCATGCTTTTGTTTGCGACGGCTACGACGACAACGACTTGATGCACTTCAACTTCGGCTGGAGCGGCAGCGGCGACGGTTTTTATTCCACCTACGACGTGAACGGTTTCAACCAAGGTCAGGCAATCGTCATGAACCTCTACCCCATGAACATCCAAGCCGACGAAAACGGCATCATCTACATCGCTCCTGACGGCGAGGGCAACGGTTCCTCTTGGGAAAACGCCACTGACAAACTCCATTTTGCCTCTGCCCTTTCGAGTGGCGGCGGCACCAAGGTTTGGGTGAAAGCTGGCACCTATTACGGCGATGTCAGCAACTCCGAAGGCGCGTTTTACATCACGGAGAGCAACCGTGTGTACGGTGGTTTTGAGGGCAACGAAGCCCCCGATTACGACCTCTCGTTGCGCAACTTTGAGAAAAACACCACTATCTTAGACGGCCAAGGAGAACGGCGCGTGCTGTTGCAGGACAAGACCTTCAATACGGCCACGGCAGCCATTTGGGACGGCTTTACCCTCCAAAACGGAGTTGTTGGAAGCGGTGCCGGTGCCTACCTCAACAATTATGTCACGCTGTCGAACTGCGTCATCAAGGACAATGCAGCCTCCATGTACGGCGGCGGCGTTTACATCAACTCTACGGGCGGTACGGCCCATGTCACACTAAACAACTGCAAAATCACCAACAATTCCGCTTCAATGGGCGGCGGCGTGTGCGACCGCATCGGTGCCGACTACAACAACTGCCGCATCAGCAATAACCGCGCCTCAACCAAAGGCGGAGGCATATACCTATATAATAATACAGAGCCGACACTCAAAAACTGCGTCCTCAGCAATAATACAGCTCAAAACGCTGGAGGCATGTACGCCCGAGGCAAGTTCACCGCCTACAACTGCGACTTCGTGATGAACCTCGCCACCGAAACCTGTGGCGGCATTTTCAACGAGAACCACCACAACAAATACTACAACTGCATCATTTGGGGCAACGTGGCCAATGGTCAGCCGAGCCAGACAGAAGGTGTGAGCGACTACGAGTATTGCGCCGTGCAAGGCGGCATGGATGGCACCGAAATCATCGACCTGCCAAATGAGAACAACGGTGAGGAACCCGGCGTTTTTGTCCGCTTCTACTATCCGGCGGAAGGCGCGGGGGCCGATTACCTCACCCATACTTGGGCCGTGCATCCCAGAAGCATCTGCCTCAATGCGGGCAAACCCAACACCACCGGCCTCGGCAGCACCGACATCGCAGGCAATCCACGCCTCCAAAAAGGCCGCGTCGAGATTGGTGCCTACGAAAGTTGTGCTTCGCTCACCTTGATTGAGGATGCCTGCTACGAAAGCGATGTGTATTGGTTCTTTGACAGGCCTTTGACCGAACCCGGATATTACACCGCTACCATACAAACGCAAGAATGTGACAGCGTCATCGGCCTCACCTTGATGATATTGGAAGGCATAGAAGAATCCGCTGAATCCAACATTCAAGTATGGCCGAATCCAACGAAAGGCTTGCTGCACATCGAGGCGGAAGGACTCACACAGTTGGAAATCCGCAACGTCTTGGGACAGCTTGTTTTGGAGGCCAAAAACACCGAAATCCTCGACATCAACGAATTTGATAAAGGCGTTTTTTTCTTGATCCTCAGCAATAAAAACGGAGCAAAGACCGTTACCAAGGTCATCAAGGAATAAAACCATGAAAAGATTCGCATTCGTTTTTGCCATCGTCCTTATCGCTTTTGTTTCGTGCAAGAACAGGACACACAATTACATTGTCCCTGTCGACCACGAAAAGTATTACGAGGGCGTCACCAGCCTGACTGAGAAGGAAAACAAAGAACTCAGTCAAAATATCGTTATGGCTTGGTACAACAATACGGTCAACAAAGAAATCCCCGACATTCAAGTGAAAGACCTCGACGGGAAATCCGTGAAACTCAAGAAATTGCTTAAGAGAGAGACCATCCTCATCTATACCGAGCCATATTGCGGTTGGGGCGGAGAAGAAGTCGAAAAAGAGTTTCCTGCGACCATTCAAACAATGAAAAACGAACTGGAAGGCATCGACATCCTTTGCCTTGTCGGGGAATTCGAAGATGCTGACCCGCATGATGTGACAAACTACGCGAAAAGCCTTCAAAGTGTTTACGACAAAGTCTATATCATCGACCAAAATGAGGCTCTGCGAACCAACCTTACTAGTAGCCCAACCAAGTTTTACATCGACAAAAACCAGATTGTAAGGCATATTGAGATGGGCTTCGCTTTTGGAGGGCGCGAGGAGAATATCAGAAAAGGTATTTCTTTAATGAAAAAGGAAAAACAGCAATGAAAACAGCTTATTTTTCAGCAGGTTGCTTTTGGGGCGTAGAGTATTACTTCAAGCGGCTCAAAGGCGTGACAAAGACCGCCGTCGGTTTCATGGGCGGCGAACTTGAGAATCCAAGTTACAAGCAAGTGAAAACAGGTACAACCGGGCATTTGGAAACCATCGAAGTGGAATACGACCCCGAACTGGTTTCCTACGAAGCCTTAGTGCGCTATTTCTTTGAAATCCATGATTTTGAGCAAGCCGACGGTCAAGGCGTCGACATCGGGACACAGTATCTTTCCGCCATTTGGTTCAACAACTTCACGGAGCGCGACACTGCCATAAAAGTTTTCGGCGAACTGATGCAGATGGGCTATCACCCCGCCACGCAAATCCGGCAAGCCCTACCCTTCTACCCTGCCGAGGACTACCATCAGGATTATTTGGACTTGCGCGGAGAGTCGCCGGAGTGCCATGTGTATCGGAAGATATTCTGACGGTCAAACCGATGGTTGCCCTTTTCCGTTCAAGTTCAAGAAAAACAGAAACACCGCATTCTTGATTTCGTCGCGCCAGTTACGATAGGCTTCAAGCGTTCTCGAACATGGCCTTTCGGGGCATTCGTACACTGCGTCAAACGAAGCCGCATCAACCGTCGTCCCGTCGCGAGGCACATAATCCTTCAAGTCGATTAGACTCTCCTTCATCACTTCAACCACCATTGAATCAACGAATTGCGATGGATTTCTCCCTACCGAGACCACTTCCAACGTTGTGGAATAATCCCGCAAAAAAGCCGCCGCCATCGGGCCACACGACGCATCTGTTTCGGAAATCACCAAGACCTTCATACCCTATTAATATGGCTGCAAAATTACACGAAAACGGCAAAAGAAAAGATTTTTATTCAGAAAAGCCGTCAATTTCTGACGATTTACTATTTTTGCACCCTAAAATCAAAAAAATCTAAAAATTCTACATAATGGGAAGAGCATTTGAATACCGCAAAGCGGCCAAGATGAAAAGATGGGGACACATGTCGAGAGTGTTCCCAAAACTCGGAAAACTAATCACCATCGCTGCCAAGGAAGGCGGTCCCGACCCCGACATGAACCCCAAACTGCGTCAGGCCATCCAGAACGCCAAGGCTGAGAACATGCCCAAGGACAACATCGATGCCGCCATCAAGCGCGCCACCGACAAGGACGCCGCCAACCTCGTGGAAATCACCTACGAAGGCAAAGGCCCCTTCGGCATCCAGTGCATGGTGGAATGCGCCACTGACAACACCACGCGCACCGTGGCCAACGTGAAGTCGTACTTCAACAAGTGCGGCGGCTCGTTCCTGCCTATCGGATCGTTGGAATTCATGTTCACGCGCAAGGCCGTCTTCGAAATCGAAATGCCCGCCGGCATGGACAAGGACGAACTAGAGCTTGAGCTTATTGACTACGGCTTGGACGAAATCGTCAGCGAAACCGATGAAGAGGAAGGCACCACCACGACCACTGTCTACACCGCTTGGACTGACTACGGCACCATGCACCAAGCTTTGGAAGACCGCAAAATCAACATCGTGAAGGCCAACCTGCAACGTTTCCCCAACCAAACCGTCAGCTTCACCGACGAACAGATGGTGGAAATCGAGAAGTTCTTGGACAAGATGGACGAGGACGAAGACGTGCAAGCAGTTTACACCAACATGGAATAAGTCATTGAAACAGCACCATTTGGGGGTGCTGTTTCTCTCTTTAAAATATTTTCCGCTAACCGCCTCTTGTATTTGAAAAAGCACTATTTTTGCAAAAATTTTAATGCCATTTGAAATGAGTTGGAAACAAGCATTGGAAGAAAAGCTTTCTTCGTTAGCAAACGCAGAATTTGACTATACTGAGACTACTGACCTCAGCAAAACTAAATCGTTAGACCTCGGCTGCACGGGTGTTTACACCGATTCCACTGTCATCTACTTCGAAATCAAGAACATGACCTATCTTCTCAAGGAAAACGGTAGGAGAAAGACCGCTCAAGTCTACACCATGTATAATGAGGTGCTCAGGACTTTAGCCGAAAAGACAGGCGGCGTTCTTAACTGCTTCTCTCCCAGCTCATTCCTCATCATCTATCCCGGCAAGGAAGAGGCCATCAAACGGGCTGTCAGCACTGCTTTGAAGATTGTGTATGCCTTGACTGATGTATACAAGCACCAATTCAAGGAGGTTTCCAACTTGGAATTTGCCATGGGTATCGACCACGGCCACATCATGGGCACAAAGGTCATGTCTGACTATGGAATGGAGCACATCACATGGTTTGGTTCCTGCATCTACAAGGCCATCCGCATCTGCAAAGAATGCGCCCGTCCCTTCTATGTGGGCGTCTCCGGATCGGTGTACCACAACCTTAGCGAAGATCTCAAAACCACAACGCGCCGCATCTTGGGCCTCAAGAAGAGCGTTGAAATGTGGAGCAAGATTTCTTACCAATACGAGAACGTAAAGAAGCATCTTTACCAAAGCAACCACAAATTTCCCCTTGACGACGAATAATTTTTTGCCATAACCATCGTTTGTTTTCAAAAATCGCATACTTTTGCGATTGTAAACAAGGTTTAACGAGTCCTGATGAAGTTATCGGCAAAAGTCATTATTCGTATCTTATTGATTTTTACATCAGTAATTGGAGCGCACCCGACATTTGGTCAGGTGCAGTATCCTTTTGTCACGCCCAAAATCGACTCCATCTGCCGAACCACCATTGATTTCATCCGCATCAAGCAGTCGCTCACCCAGCAGCAATACGCCATCGACCAAGAGACCGAGCACTTGCAGCAAACCATCGACATCCTGAACCAGCACCTTGAAGAAAACCGAACCGACCGTCAAACCATCGAAGCCGAACTTGCCACCGTCAACCGCTACCTCGATTCGATTACGCCCAAGCGTCCCGATGGCCCACGACCCAAGGAAAACATCATCAACATCCTTAATGAACGGCTCAGCTTTCATGGAAACTACGGACTGAATATCAACCAGTTGGCCCTTTCAAACTGGGCGGCAGGCGGTGAAAACTCAGCCACAGGAAAGGCCTTCGCCAACTTCACCCTTTTAGACAAGAAGAAAGCTTTCGAGCAGAAGCTGATTGGTGCCTTTGCTTTTGGCATCTCACGCTTCGCCGACAAGCGCATCGAGAAACAGGACGACAAAATCGACCTCACCTATTCCCTCTCGCTCAACAGCAAAAGCCAATGGAACCTGACGGCGGTGGCCACGTTCAACACGCAGTTTGCCAATGGCTACAAATACCCCAACGACTCCACCGTAATTTCCAGTTTCTTCGCGCCAGCCTATCTCACCGTTTCGGCAGGTTATTCCTACAAGACGAAAAACGAGCATTTGCAATTCTTTTTTAGTCCCATTGCCGGAAAAGTCACTTTTGTGATGAACCAAGACCTTGCCGACCAAGGCAGTTTCGGTGTCAAGAAAGGCTATTACGATCAGGACAGCATTTGGATTCCGGGCGAGAACATTGCCGCCGCACTTGGTATCAATTTCATAGTCAATTACAAGCAACCCATCGGCAAAAACATCATCTATACCACCATGTTCAATGGTTTTTATAACTACACCGAAAAACGCGACGACAACCGCACCCGAATCGACTTCAACTGGGAAAACAACATCGATTTTGTCATCACCAAATACATCAGAACCATCCTTTTCGTACACCTGAAATACGACCACAACACCACATTCCCCGTCTACGAAACCATTGAAGGCGTGGAAACCCTTGTGGACAACATACCCAAACTACAAATCAAGGAATCTTTAGGAATCGCTTTTGTGCATAAATTTTAAAACATTGAAAATGAATATATTAGTAACAGGTTGCAAAGGCCAATTGGGAACCGAACTTCAGAAAATCGCTTCAAGCGACACGGAGCATCATTGGCTTTTCACCGATGTGGACACCTTGGACATTTGCGACAAGGAAGCTGTAGAACACTGTTTTTCAGCGCACAGCATCAACGCTTGCATCAACTGTGCCGCCTACACCGCCGTCGACAAGGCCGAGGACGAGCCAGAATTGGCCGAGAAAATCAATGCTTACGCGCCTCAAGTTTTGGCCGAAACCTGCCTGAAACACAAGGCTTTATTGATTCATGTCTCCACCGATTACGTTTTTGGCGGCGATGCCCAAACGCCTTATCGCGCTGAGGATGAAATCAACCCGCAATCGGTGTATGGAAAAACCAAAGCTGAAGGCGAACGGCTAATTCGTGAGAGCGGCTGCAACTATATGATTGTGCGCACGGCGTGGCTCTACTCCGCAGTTGGAAAGAATTTCGTCAAGACCATGCTCATGCTGGGCGACACGAAAGACGAAATCAACGTGGTGGCCGACCAAAAGGGCTGTCCCACATGGGCTTACGACTTGGCCGTTGCCCTCGTGACCCTGCTCGACAAGAATGGGAAAAACGAGGTGCATGAAACCTTCCATTTCACCAATGAGGGACAAATCACTTGGCACGACTTCGCTACGGCCATCATGGAAATCGGCGGGAAAACCTGCAAAGTGAACCCGATAACGACCGACCAATATCCCACCAAGGCCAAACGACCGGCTTATAGCGTGCTGGATTTGAGCAAGATAAAGGTGTATGCTGGGATTGAGATTCCGTTTTGGAGGGATAGTTTGGTCAAGTGTATTGAAGAGTTGAATCAGAGGAAGTTCGTTTAATCCCCCGCCCTTCGGGCACCCCCTTAAAAAGGGGACACGCGAAGCGGCACAAGAGCAAAGCCCCGTAGGGGCGACATATCAGTAAGCAGGCGACGTGAGTCCCTGCATGAAAACAAGTAAACAGGCGACGTGAGTCCCTACATGAAAACAACCAACAAAATATAACATCATGGACCCTAAAATCATCGAAAGAGCAAAATCGTGGCTCACAGAGCAATACGATGAAGAAACGAGAAAGAGCGTGCAAAACATGCTCGACAATGACC
>Ga0265298_10001371_pt1 | contig 36043 bp, 38 predicted proteins | sample AusTroGonzalo_MG_3_FD_193486 | JGI IMG/M metagenome (GOLD analysis project Ga0265298, IMG submission 193486) | Bovine rumen microbial communities from tropical cattle in Woodstock, Queensland, Australia - Gonzalo_01 | ecosystem: Host-associated > Mammals > Digestive system > Stomach > Rumen ...
ATTATAATCTTGAAGGTAGCTTTGTAAAAACTTTTAATAGTGCTAATACTGCAGTAGGAACGTTTACAGCGGCGCCATATCCATTAAGTATCGTTGGTATCAACAGAATAGCAGGTGAATAATGGCAGATTTGTATAAAATACAATATGCGAACAATACATTAACCTATCCCGGTTGGAATGGGTTTTTGCAATATGAAAATAAGGCTGTTCCATTCCAAAGGTATGAAATTACTCTTTTCAAGTCTGATAATGGTTTAGGCGTTTCTGCTGGTACTCTTTCGCAGCCTTTCTCGGCATTTGACGAAATCGGTATTCGTTGTTGTTGGGTAGGTGATAGAACTTTGCATGGCTGTAACTGGCTGTGGTTTCCTCAGACACAGTTTACTGCTTCTACCGGAAATCAGATATTGAATTATATGATGGCCAATGACTCAAACTATTACATTTGGCAAAGCAATATGAACTGGTCTAATGCAAACAATACGTTTACTGTACTGAATGACCAAGGTTCTAAATGGTGGGGTATGACTTCTCCGATAAATACTACAGCTACAATCGGTGCAACAAATAACGCCAGCAGACATAAAATTGTTGGTGAAATTGTAGGAGTTAAATATCAATGATTTACGACAAGACTTTACTTTATTCAGCGACGGCTACAACTTCTACAATTACTCTTCCAGAGCCGTTAAGCGCTTTCGAAAGATATGTTGTAAAAGTTTCTCCAGGTGTTTATTGGGAATCGGTCTGTACAGGTGACAGGTCGGTTCAACGTTATAACCGTTATGCTTCTTACAATAACGATGGATATATGGAATGGCCTGCAAACTGGGTCATTTCTAACGGTACTAAGACTATGACTTGTAACCGTTTCCAGCTTTTGATGCAGTTAAATACAGCTAACAAGACGCAAACTTTTGGTTGGAACAATACCGCAGGAAATATCAAGAATATTTCTGAAGTATGGGGTATTAACAGAAAAGAACATATAGAAACCGAAGGTGCTGGAAAACCTGAAGGCGAAGGCTGGCATGCATATGACGAGACTTTACTTTGGTCTGGAACTGACTATGCTAACCAATCTCATATCGATTTAAGTGGAAGAGCATTGGAATATGAACGCCTTAAAATCGGTGTCGGTTCTTTTGGTGAATCTACAAACATTTACGATGTTGACGCACCACAGTCTTATACTTCCTGGCTTCCTTTACGTTCTTATTGGGGAACTACTACCGGTTCTTTCTATCTTTCTATGCACAGATATAGATGGGATAACGAAACTTCTGGTCTTTCCGCTGTTTCTGGTAAGACATGGCAGTTAGGAACTGGTGCAGCTAACCCATTTTCTACTACAGGTAACTATACTGCGACAGATCCTCATATTAGACGTCCTGTCTGGGCTATCTGGGGTGTAAACCATAAGAAGCCTTATAAGTTTATTGCTGTACCTTCAGAAGGCGGTACGGTTTCTTCTGATAGGGTTAACGGTTACGAAAACGACATAGGAACTATCACAGTAACTCCAGCAGGTGACGAATGGCGTCAGAGTGCATTGAACATTACCGGTGCCACATTGACAGGTAATGACTTCATGTTTGAAAATTCCAATGTTACTGCTCAGGCTGAGTTCGAACATTCTAGAGATTTGACATTGGTCAATTCTGAACATGGTACTTTGAGTGCTGATAAAATGTCTGGATTCTCTGGAGATGTCGTTACTGTTGACGCTACTACTGACGAAGGATGGTATCTTTCTGCTATTGCTTTGACAGGTGCTGAAGCAACTGGTTTCAAGTTCATGTTTACTGGTTCTGATGTTACTGCACAGGGAGAATATACGGATGTTGGATTCCCTGTTACGTATTTAAATGATGAACATGTTCAGTGCACTGGCGATGCAATTTTCATTCCAGGTAATAGTGGTATTACACTTGAAACAGGTTATGATCCATATTATAGAATTTCAGGATATGAAGTAGAAAATGGTACTATTGAAAATGGTGTATTGATTCCTACTGGTCCTTGTACTGTTAAAGCGGTACAGAAGGTTAACTACTTTACTGCGACAGGTAACTTTGAAAAGGGAAGCGATGTTGTAGCTAATGGTAATAATGCTGCCAATCCTGGTATATACCAGGCTAAGTGGACATATAGTAATGTTCCAGCAAAATATGCATTACATCAATCACATACAGGTGATATTTCTACTGCATGGTATTCTACATCTAATAGATGGAAACCAAATGATGCTTCTGCATATTCTATTACATTAAATACCAAATGTACATTTACTGCAGGTGGTGGAATAAATGGACAGAGTAGAGGAGCGACAGCTGTTTCTTTATTAGGTTCAACACAAACCCAGTCGCAAACATTTGCATCTAATAATGCTGCAACATGGAATTATAGCAAATCTGTAACTACAACAAGCCAGAATATATTATATGGTTTATCTGGTAGAGTAGGAGCTACAAAATACATGGATGGTGAGTATGTCATAAGAGTTTGTACTGCTACATACGTTGCAAATAATACAACTGGTACATGGACCGCAACTGGCATCGCGCCTTAAGGAGAAATTATGGAAGATTTACTTACAAACGCATTCAATACCGGTGACATAAAGATAGTCATAGCTGCCTTGGTAGTCTATGCTATCATTTATTTGCAGAGAAAGGACACAAAGGGCAAGCGTGACGAAGATTATGACGCGATGGATAAACGCATAACTTTATTGGAACACGACTGTGAATTTATGAAGTCCCAGCATGCGTTGTTCGGGCAGAAACTCGACAATATCATGGATATACTGACAAAGATTCAGATTGAGCTGGCGAAGAAGGAGGATAAATGATAAATTCGGCATTCAGTCTTTCTTTCAACGGCAAGGCGCTTCTGAACAATTCCAAGGAAATGCTCTGGGAACGTAACATCTATCAGGTTACGACATCTACAGACGGCCACGGTTCCATTACGGCTACTCCTATGTCAGGCTATACAGTATTAGAATAAATAATACAGAGGTTTTATAGATGAATATCGTCTCAAATCATAATAGGTTATTACGCGGCGCGCCAATTTATACAGCGGGTGGCGATATGTGGACTTCTGGTTTGGAATACGAAGACGGAAAGATTACCGGATATTCCGGTTCCGCTTTCGGTCCTGACTGTCCATGCGACTCCGCCGCAATCGTCGATTCGGCTTTCGACAAGTCTACCGCTTGGGTAGAAGAACAGAATTACCTTACGGCTCACCAGGATGTTTCCAATTTACCGTATGTTCAGAATTCTGCATTGGAATTTAACGTAGCGTTGATTTCGGGCATTTCGGGTTCCGGTTTCTACGCGGTTTCTGCAGACAACGCGAACTATGCCGACCTGGCTAACAGTGCTTCCGAATCCGAATGTGCAATTTCCGCCACGTTATCGCAGGAAGCCGTTCATGCGGGGTCTGCTGACTATGCAAATTCTGCTGGATTTGCAGAAACTGCCGACTCTGCTCATGCTGCAGATTATGCAGCAAGTGCAGAAAAGCTTATCAACGGATATACCGGTATTGCACCTATTGTAGTCGATAACGAGAATATGATTATCTCGGCGCAGTCCGCTAAACTTGGTGTACAGGAACCTATTTATCTTGTAGAAGATACATCTGCCTCTACTGTAATAGGAATTCGAGAGAGTGCCTTTCCTACATTCGAAGGAACACCCGATGGAAAGATTTCAGCCATTAATGGATCTGCTCTCGATGCTGCTTCTGTCACTGAATATAGCGGCGGTAATAACATTGATATTACTAATCATGTTATAAGCGTCACGGGTATCGTCGACAACGCATACCACGCAAATTCCGCAGACTATGTTCAGATGGCCGTTTCTGCACATTCCGCAGAGCTCGCCATTACGGCATTGAACGCAGCTTCTTCGAATTCTGCCACTTATGATTCTTTGGGACGCAAGATTGTAGATACGTACCTTACTGCACATCAGGACTGGACGACTACTATTCAGAACGCATCCGGTAACGCATACAATTCCGCAGTTAACTGGGTCGTTGACCAGCACTATCTGACGGCTGTCACAGGCGACAACACTCCGTATTCTGCGGGCGTGAATATCGACATTACTAACCATGTCGTTTCCGGAAAGGACTGGACTGACGAAATTACGGCTGCTGCTAATTCCGCATTTACGGCGGCTACGGCGCAGATTCCTTCTACGGCTAACCTGCCTTATGTAGAGAATACGGCGTTGGAATCCAACGGTATCTTGATTTCAGCTATTTCAGGTTCCGGTTTCTATGCTACTTCCGCAGATAACACTTTCGAAGCTGACCATGCACATGAAGCCGATTACGTTCTTTCCGGTTGGGAATATGACGAAAATAACAGAATCTCAGCTTACAACGGTTCTGCATTTGCCGGCCAGGGCAGTACAGGCGGTATCGAATACGAAGGCGTACTTCCGATTGTAGTCAACAATGTCGAACATAAGATTTCTGCACAGTCTGCCCGCCTCGGTGTTCAGGATCCGCTTTACTTCGTAGAGGATTCAAATTCCGCTACGGTTATCGGTATTTCAGGATTGCCAGAAGTCGAAGGCCTCATGTACGAATCTGGTCTCGGTTTGACTGGCGGACAGATTACGAGCTATAACGGTTCTGCTTTCTCTGCCGCTGGCGGCTCAACTAATCCACAGGTTCCTGTTGTAGGTTCCGGTTCAGTAACGATTTCGAAACCTTCTACTGCGGTCGTTATTTCCGGTAAGGATTACAGTAACGATATTACTGCCGCATCTGCCTATGTCTACAGTCTTGTTACTGGAAATACACTCCCTGCGTCTGCTGACGAGGCTTGTAAGGTAGTAACTGCAAATTCTGGATATTGGAATTCTGTCTATAACACGGTCAATACGTATTCTGGTACTTGGACAGGAGGAGGCGGAGGAAGCGGTCCTTACATTCCGTATACTTCTTACGATGTTTCTACGGCCGGCATGGTTACGTATAAGCTGAATTCCGGTATATCTGTCAATTCCAATTCCGGTCTCGTTGAAATTGTAGCCGAAAATAACGCATACAACAACGAAGCCCATTTGCACCTTATGCAGAATAAGACTGGTGATAAGGCATTCTGGAGCGAACTTGACGGCGCAGGCGAAACATTCTTCATGTTCTGGAATTCCGCCAACATCAATACCGGTGACGGTGCTTCTTATACTGCCAGCACTACCGCAAAGCTGCAGATTCAGAACGGCATGATTTACTATTCTGCTACCAATGGTAACGAATGGTATATGAATACCAATAACTACAATAACTGGCAGTCTGCATATTCGTTCATGAATAATTGGTCTGTAAAGACACAGGTCGTCGGCTCTACTGCACAGGCGACAGGTTCTGACATTCTTTATATCGTAACGGGGTCGTAATGGGATTGATACTTAACGGCAATGCGCCAAGCAAGATGTTATACAACGGGGCGGAAGTCTCGTTGTATTTTAACGGTTCTAAGATTTGGCCGGAAGGTGATCCTTATAACCCGTTAAATCTGCCGCCAAATACTGTCAGAGTCAGGACTCGTAATGGAAATCCACCTAATAAAGGCACGACTACATCGTATGACACTGCTACATTGGTACCAGGCACTACTGACATTTACGACGTGTACAAGAGTGGAACTAGTTTCAGATCGATGTTAGCGGATGCATCAAATGTAATCGAAGTACTTGGAGCTAATACTAATGGTATTACAAATATGGACTATATGTTTTACTACTGTAACAGGCTAGCATCGGTATCTTTATTTGATACATCTAGCGTAACAAGTATGGAACGTATGTTCTTGAATTGTAGTTCGTTAATATCGGTACCTTTATTTGATACATCTAATGTTACAACTACGTACTACATGTTCGGCGCCTGTAGTTCGTTGACATCTGTACCATTATTTAATACATCCAAAGTAACACAAATGGATTATATGTTCAATGAATGTTTCAAAGTTGAATCAGGAGCTTTAGCTTTATATCAACAGGCATCAACACAAGCTAATCCACCGACTAGTCATTATAACACTTTCTGGTATTGTGGACGTAATACGACTCAAGGTGCAGCAGAACTTGCTCAAATCCCGACAAGCTGGGGCGGAACAATGTCTTAAGGAGTTAATATGTCAGATTCTTTAGCTTTCAATAATGAAACTTTATTGTATAACAACCAGTACGAGCTATATTATCTGGATTCTTATAATCCGTTAAATTTGCCGGCTAATACTGTCAGAGTAAGAACAAGCGATGGAAATGCGCCTCATAAAACAGTTACCACTAGTTATGGAACTGCTACATTGGTACCAGGCACTACAGATGTATATGATGTATATAAGAGTGGTACTAATTTCGATTATTTGCTCTATTATTCTAGAAATATAGTTGAAGTACTTGGTGCTAATACGACTGGTATTACGAGTATGAAAAGTATGTTCCACGGTTGCTATATTACAACGGTACCTTTATTTGATACTTCAAGTGTAACAGATATTAGTGCTATGTTCGTAGCTTGTGAATACCTCACATCGGTACCTTTATTTAATACGTCTAACGCTACTAATATGGAAGACATGTTCTATAATTGTTGGGCGCTTACAACTGTACCATTGTTCGATACTTCCAGCGTCACTAATATGACTTATACGTTCTATAATTGTAAATCTCTTACGTCAATACCTTTATTCAACACTTCCAATGTCACTAATATGACTTATACGTTTTATAATTGTTATAAAGTACAATCTGGCGCCTTAGCATTATATCAGCAGGCTTCGACACAAGCTATTCCGCCAAGTATTCATACGTCTACTTTTACTGACTGCGGTCGTGATACAGTAACAGGCGCCGCAGAGCTCGCCCAGATACCGGCTGACTGGAAATAAATATTTTAAGGAGATTTTTAGATGGCAGCTTTACACAATAGTCAAAATGTCACATTCGCAGTAGGCGGCGGAAACGGCGCAAACATTTCAGCGGATTTCGTTACAGGCCAGGGCTCTCAGGAAACGGTTCCTTGCAAGTCCCTTCATTACGTCAATACCCCTCAGGCGGGCCCTAACGGACTCGTATTCGAGGATATGAGCGGCAACCAGGTTTCTGCGCAGGTTATCCCGTCCGGTCTTGAAAGAGGCTACGTATGCACGAACGGCGGAAGCAATTCGGTTTTCGTAAAGACCGCGGTTACTACCGCAAACGAAACGGCTTCTTCAGGATGTTACTGGCTCGGTGCAGATTATTCCAAGAATTTCATTTACTTGAATGACCTCGATCATAAGGGTGATCCGATGCCTTTGTATATTCCTGCAAATGTTGTCGCAGACATCATATATGAATGTTGCCCGATAAGCTATATGGCCACCGCAGAGAATATTCTCTTCGGCCTTAAGGAAACATCGGGACAGGATGATGCGGATTTCATCGCTTCGTCATATATCAACTTCCCGGCTTCCGGTTACGGTAACGCCGGAGAAGGTCATCAGTGCTGCATACTCAGGGTTTATAATTCTCAGAATACCGGTTTCAACGTTTATCCGGCATTCTGGAAAGGCTATAGGAGCAAGGGTAATGACGGGTATGACTACCGTATCGATGACGACAAGTTTACTATACGTTACTACTAGTCTATAAATAAATCGTACAAGTAAAAGGAATCTCGATTTATGATTAGATACATGTTTCATCATAAAAAGGTAAGTCCAATAGAAGGATTTACCTTAATTGATAATAGGAAATCTTCATTAGACCATAGAATGTGGAGCGAACTAGCAGGCATGAAATTGCTTTATGACAAGTTCGCTGAAAATGATGAAATTCGAAAGACAAAGAAGGATCCCGAGGAAATAGCCAAATATACTAATCCGGAATGGATTTCCTTGAACCATTATAGACGCATATTCGACCATGACATGTATAACCGTACATGTATTCCTCAACCGATGATATTCAACTGCACATTGGCACAGAACTATGCTTACTTCCATAATGTCGAAGATTTGAAGATTTGTGCAGAGGTTTTGAGCGAAACTTATCCGCATCTGTTAAAGCAGTTCGAACAGGTCATTAACGGCAATATGTTCGTTCCGTACATTATCTGTAACTGTCATATCAATACCTTCAAGGACTACTGGATTTTCCTTTATACTGTATTAAGTAAGTATCTTGAGAAAGTCAACGTCAAGACCTATGAAGACATGATTGAGCGTGTCAAGAATGTTCCAGGTTACATTGTCGAGAAAGAAAACAGGAATAACAAGATTGAATATCAGGCTAGAGTTCCTTCATTCCTCGCTGAGCGTCTAGGGACCCTGTATTGGAATGTAGTCAAAACGCAAATGGCTGTATTTCCTGCAAAGGTACTATTACTGGAAGACAATCAGAAAATCTAAAGTATAAGGCCTAGGGACACAAAGGAAAGACATAATAAAGTCCCTAGGCCTTAATTATTAATATGCAGGGCTTTCAGTTTCGTTAACCAACGTGTCCATATCGACAATATTACCGAATTCAAAGTTAAGAGACATCTTACCTAATGTTCTAAGCGTAGGAACTTTAGCATGTTCTTTATAATATCTTACGGCCGTTTCAGATGTAAGAAATTCTACCGCCTTCTTGACATTTTCAGGTGCAATATCGATACCGTTATAATTAGTAATACGGCTTTCAAAGTTTCTAATAAGATCGACGGCACCATCGACAGAGAACAACATTTCCTGATGCCAGCCACGGTTAGAAACAGCGCCTTCAGTAGCACGGTCGATAATGGACAACGGCTTATTCGTAAGGATAATCAAAGCACCAGTGAAATAGAATTCATCAGGAAAAGTCATACCTGCAGAATGCTTTACAGAAAGCTTGACATTTGTAGAAGCAATCGTGTCCATCTGGTCGGAAATGGCCGCATTTGATTTCAAGTTGAATTTATGAACAGGGATGCAGTTTGCATTCTGTTTCTGCCAGGAAAGCTTACGAACCATATAGGAGTCAGTTGCGGCCTTCAACAACGAAGCGCCGTCTTTGCTGTCTTGAATGATGGAGTTAACGTCATCCAATACGATAATGGCGTCGTTATGTTCCCAGAGGAACTTATACAGCTGAACAGCAGACATAGAAGAGTTCACAATTTCCCATTTTCTAATAGATTGATTTCTAAGAATTTCTTCAGCCTTATACGTCTTACCTACGCCCTTATCGCCAGAAACAATCATAACATGACATGGAATCGGCTGACCTTCTTTACCAATCATCATCTTGGTAATCTGGTTTTCATAATCATTCATTTTCTTCTGATATTCAGCGAAAGTATTGATACGGTTAAAGATGTTCTGTTGCATAGTTAATTCCTTCTGTTTGTTGTTTATGTTATTAATATAGCAAAGTATAATGCCTTTGTCAACCCCTATTAGTAAAGTTTTTTCTCAGTTGGATATTTTGCACGGTTATGCATAAAATCTGCAACAAGATTATACAGTAACATAAGCTTCATACATTTTTCAGTATCATGCTTTAATTCGGGAGCTACGAACGTTATAGTCGAATTATATCTTAGCGGCTTTTTCTTTGTTGTATTTTTGAAATTATCGAAATATTTAATCATCTCTATTTCTTTTTCATTAAACTCTATACCGTCATATACTTTAAGGCAAAGTAATGGTACAAGGAATTTTAGAATATTAACGTTACCGTAATAAAGGTCATGTTCGACGTTATCTTTAAAATGTTCATACAGATAGTCTATATCTAGCATTTCTGGACATTTTTCATTATCTAATAAGTCTTTAATATATTGTTTCCAATCTTTTATATGAAGCATTTTGAATGCCATAAGTTGATGGTATGTAAAAACGCCACAGTCACCTTTTGATTCTATAAATTTTTTTACAAGAGCAGCACAGTCTTCAGCCCGTTGTTTTCTAAATTCTGGATCTTGACTTAATTCCTTATAATGATTTCGTCTAGATTCACGTTCTTTGTCGGCGTTTTTACTACGCCATTTATTTCTATAATCTTTATTGTTTTGCTTTGCGATCCTGTTTTTATACCATTCCGGATCTTCAAGCTTATGTTTCGCATGCGAAACTCTAGACGCTTCTTTTCTGCGATTATAAGCTTCTTCACCGTATCTTGCAATAAATTCTTCTTTAGTCATGTTCCTAATATAGTAAAAGGGAAGACGTTCGTCAACCCTTTTTGTATAAAAAAATGCCTCCAAGGACCGGAACAACAATAGAGACAACAACAAACAGGTCCTTGGAGGCTTATATTACTTATCTTTCAAATATTCCAGAACGGCTTTATGCTCATCTGCAGCCTTTAATAATCTATCTTTGAAACTGAGTGCATTATCTATTTCTCTTTCGGTTTTATTATTCAAATATTCTAATGCTGCTTTATGCATATCACGACCACATTTAGGACAGAATTTACAATCTAATGTTGTAGAATCATATCCACCATCATTATTCATTATTAGTAATACATTACCATTATCATCTATTTCCCATTTCCAGCCTTCATCCCATAATTCATTCATCCAATTATAATAGTCTTTAACTTCTTTAGGCCAATCTTTATAGGGTAAAGACCCTGCTATTGATGCCATATGATTATAAAGTTCTAAATCGCAAAATTTACACATTAATCTAATACCTCCAGTATTTTTTCTACTTCTTCGTTATGCATGATAGTATTCAACTTGAAATCTATCTTAGGCAATATTTCCTTTACGAAATGTGTGGCGAGCCTAAAACAAGCGTTCTCACGAGCCTTGGCGTCAGTCATGGCCCAGCTCTTCGTCATTTCATATGCAACAGAGACGCCGTTTGTCTCTAGACCGAAATACTTAGGAATGTCTATACATATATGCTTCATAGACCTGAAGTCCATGGGGGACGCATATTCAAGTTCTCTTACTGGGAAATATATGCCTTTGTAGCTCACGGAACTTACTCCTGAATAGAGCTGTTCCATGAGCCGCATAATCATTTCTTCAATCATACAATATTTGTTTTGTAACCTTATAGAACATTAAGTTCACGGAGAAGCTTGTTGTTTTCCGCCTTCATGCGCCACTTCTTGCCTTCATTATAGGCGTTAATGAATTCTTCAGCCGTCATGTCGATGAAATACTTATCGGACCTGTTTAATTGGAAACCTTTTCCATTAGGAATGAAATACTTCTTGTCAAGTTCCTTCTGTTCGGCAGTCCAGTTATCGTAATTTTCGATTTCTTTTGTAGTACGTCTGTGATATGCTTCCCACCATTCCTTATTTTCAACAATCTTGACTTTCCTCATCTTGCAGATGCAGTGGGTTTCACGAGTGAAGTAACGACCATCGTTACCGGACCATTCCTGAACCTTCAAATATCCTGTACGGGAATTGATGTCGATAAAACCTTCATTGTTGATTAGATTCTGTGCTTCGTTGTAAGTAATCATTGTTGTTCCTTTGGTTTGTTGTTTACGTATATGAATATAGCAAAAGAGAAGGGCCTTGTAAACCCTTCTCTTAGAATATAGAGGTAAATTTTTCTAAACGTTACGGTACGTAATAATCAGGAATCCAGTTATTGAAGAAGTTTTCGAAGTTTATATCTACTTCCTGTAATTTAGCATCAATGTCCGCTGCCCTCGGCATGTCCTTGAACAGACCGTAGAATATCTTCCAGCTATACTGACCCTTGTATTTCCGGTTCCAAAGCTGCCTGAGCCTATAATAGCTCTTGTTCTTCTCGCGGAAGATTTTCTGATATTCGCGCATGTAGGTTGAATAATCTTCAGTCTGCGATACGTCGATATTCGTAGAGCGAGGACCCTTGCGGTTTATACGTAAAGTACCGTCTTCCCATAACGACTTCATAAGCTCGCGCTGTTTCTGTTTTCTTTCTTCAGTCCACATTATATAATCTCCTCATTAGGTACAGTAACGGCGTTAAGCCATTTAGTCATGTGATGCGAAGACTGCAACCACCAGCCGTTGGTATTGATAAAGTTATACTGGTATGCAAGAATTTCCTTCCAGTGTTCCTTTATGTTATTGAATACGGTTTCGAGCTGCGCTACGGTCGGATTATCAGGCACTTTGCACAAAGGATGAATCATCTCGTAAGGACCGCCTGGGAAATCGGAACCCATTAAGATACCTCCGCATGCACAAGCCTCCGCGAACTTAAGAGAACTCTTTGCCCTGTTGAAATCGTTATTCTGCAACGGAGCGATAATGATGTCAGGCTTAATCATATTAAGTTCAGCAGAATACAGAGATGTGTATTTCCAAGGATGTACCTGAATCTTTTCGCCTGCCTCGTTAAGGAAATACGGTATGTTGGCGAAATAATGCAGGTCCATGTTGTCAATATTCTTCTTGAGGAATTCCGGCCATTCGCCTACGTAGTCTCCTCTCTTACCCGGAACGCCTGTTGGGTTTTCAGGACACATCGGAATCGGTTCCAAAGTGTGCTGGCATGCACCTGCCGAAATTACTAGTGGCTTATCCCTGAAGAAATCCTTACGGTTAGACTGGTAGATTGAACGGTCAGCCGTATTCGGCACGATAACCGTGTTCCAGAAGCCGTAACGCTTGTGAAGGTAATCGGCGAGGAAATCCGTAGTGACAATACCGCAGTCGAAATACTGAAGGTTCTCGGCAGAAATCTTGTCTATTGCGTTCCAGTCATGAGGCTTCAGTGCAGATGCGTTGTAGTCCGGTAAAATACCCCACCAAGCGTCGTCCACATCGAAGGAAATCTTGTACCCGAACTTTGGCTGCAGTTCCCTATAATTCTTGAGCCATGGCATAGGCTGGAACGGTCTCTGTACCAATATGCCCTTACATCTTGCAAGTATATTCTGGTCGAAAACCGGAATCGGACTTGTGATTACTTTAGTTTGAAACTGTTGGGTTTGATTAATATAATTTGCAAATTGATTTATTCTCAAATTCCAACACCCGCCACCAGATCCTTGTTCTGGTGAAATAATTAATAAAAGGTCTTTATTCATACGTAATAAAATATAGTAAATTTTTGTTCACTTATTACATATTTATGAATTATCTGGATCTTCCATGCCCTTCATCTGGTCAGTTCCTCTCGTATCGAACATTTCGTGTTCATAGACTAGATTACCGTCCAGTTTCGACTTCTTCCTGTCGTCAAGATATAATATAACGGCGTTGTTCATGCATTGCGTAATATATGCGAAACATGAAGTATCTAGCGCCTCGTCGAACCTGTTGCAATATTTTAATGCTGCAAGGACTTCCTCGTGCATTATGTCTTCTCTTTCCTCGTCCTTTATGAGCGACATCTTAACAAGTACGCCCTCTGCAATCTTGTAGAAAGCCTTTACTAGCTCAAGCTGTACGGCCTCGAATTTCCTGATGTCCTCCATGCTCGGTACACCCCTGTTGTCGTAAAGGGCTTTCCTTCGGTTGATAAAGTCCTGTACTGCAGGCCATTTTTCAGGTTTCTTGATGCAGCGGGTCTTCATGGTATTCTCGTACCTTTGAATCCAATCGCCCTTGTCGTTGTAGTTCAGCTTGACGTATTCCGTCACTAATTCCTTCAATTTGTCATTATCTATGTAGTCTGTTGACTTCTTTTTCCTACCCATATAGTTTAATACCTCTTCTTTCGCGTTTCTGGATAGCCTGGAGGCCTTATTTAGGACTTACCCTAGTTACCCTACTGTTTTAATAATTAGCTGTTTAGAAGCTCCATACGCTTAAGAATTTTTACAAGTCCCTTTAGACGCTTACGCCATGCTTTAGGATCACTTTTGAGGAATAGGAAATGTACACAGTCGTGAGACTCTTTATTCAACATTATAAAATTCTCTTCTGTAAGGTCGGTATACTGCTCATGGTCTAAATTTTCATGGTGACAGTTTGCAGTCTTGCTCAGCTTATTGCCCGTGATTGGGTCAGTCTTTTGCTTTTCCATGAGCTGCTTACGGAATTCAAGCCACCTCTTTGTCTGTCGGAATCGTTTTCTTTCTTGCGCGTTCATGTTTAAAATATAGAAAATATTTCATTCTGTTAAAATATTTTTACATTTATTCTGATTATATTGTTAAGACTATTGCAATAATTATAATAATATAATATATTATATTATAATAATATAATAACCTGGAAAGTCAATGTTACTATGTAACCTGAGCCAAAATTGGCCTTTTTGAGACAAAAATAAGGTTTTTTGGGAACATTGACTTTAGACAACCCTATATTCCCACTATATTACCCTTTGAAGAATTTACAGAATAAAACTTTGAGCTTACAAACATAGAAAAATTTACTATATTTGAGAACATAAATAATAGGTACGGTAATTGTTTGATGTCTTGCGTTCTTAATCAAACGTACTGAACGATAGAATTTCTTTATTAGTTGTCCTCAATCAAGAAGTCCTCTTCGGTGAACGCAAGCATCGGAGAGGACTTTCATAATGAAACAAGATTTAAAGATTTATACAACAGCATCTATCGAAACTCTAGAACATGCTATTGAAGAAGCAAAGAAATGTACAGACGATGAATCCCTGCAGACATTTCTAGATATGACGCCGATTGTATTTTATCGAGTAGAAGACAAGAACAAAGAGAACGGTTTATCGCTTGAAATGCTGCTTTTACAGCTTAAGGATAAAATCGGTAGACGAACAGTCAAGAATACTGTCGAAGTTCTTACACAGCACCTTAACGATAAGCTCGGTTTTAAGGAAACAAAGCAGAAAGAAAGCGTTTTACGCAGGACTAAAGGTCCAAAATATACTAAAGAAGAGCTACAGCTAGAGAAAGTTGACGTTGAACTGCGTGATGAGCTCTTAAAGATTAACAATTTCGATAGAAACTTGTTTAAGAACTTCAAGCTTTGCGGAAATCAGTTAGTTCTTATCGACGAAAATGATTGTGAGCTGCTACTTGAAGACGCGATGGGCAAAGTTTTCATTGATAATATTCATTGGATTAAACCTACTGGCCTAGCATATAGGGTAATGAATACCTTTATGACAAAGGTAGGAATCTATTACAAGCAGTTGTCTGAATATTTGGCACAGCTTGATATGAGTGAACTTGAATTCGATACGAACAATGAGATTATCGAAACTCCGATTGAAGACTTTATTGACCAGAATCTACCGTCTTCATTCTTGACGTTTTATAAGATTAGAGCTATATTTGAAACATGGACCGACGACGGTAAGAAGTATAAGTCTCTTAGGGGATTTGACCTTAAGCGTAATCCGAAGATTGAAACATATAATGACATATTCCAGTATGTCCTCGATAACTGGAAGAAGTATAAGATGATGATTGACGGTCAGTCGAAATTTATCGCATGGTCTAATAAGGCTGAAGAGACTTCAGTTTCTCACTGGTTTCCTGAACGTGTTACAAAACTTCCAAAACCGTGGGAAGATTATATCAATGAGAAAATGCCAGAGAAGCATTTCCAGATGCGACTGATTACGTTCCTCGGAATGTGTATGGACGATTCGAATACTACGCAACAGTATCTTATTATTTCTGATAAGGGCGGTACGGGTAAAGGCGTCATGATGCGTGCGCTGGAATCTGTCTTGCCGAAGAATTCTATTTCTTATATCGGGCAAAGCGCTTTGTCTGACACTAATGAATTCGGTCTTGCCGGTATCAAAATCTGGAATACCCATATTTCTGTTATGGAAGAATATTCAGACAAGACATTGTGTTCTGACAAGGCAAAGGAACTTATCGCTAATAACCCGATGAACTTAAACGTAAAGGGAAAGTCTCATGTTCGTTGGGAACCTATCAATCATAAGCTGATTGTATTCTCCAATACACCAGCTACGATTAAGGAATACGCGAACAGACGTAGAGCAATTCCTATTACCTATGTCGGACAATATAAGTGGACACAGGAAAAGCAGGATGCGTTAAATTCGACAGCAAAGGATTTCTTGAATTTCTGTTATACAGTCTATAAGCAAAATCCGTTATTTAAGAATAACCGTTATATCGTTCTGTCTAAGGAAGAGGAAGACGAATATCTGAAAGATCCAAGCAAGATTGAAGGTATCTCGGACGATAATCTTACAAAGCGAGCATTCAACGAACCGTTGCTTAAAGAATATTTCAATACTGACGAATACACAGATACGGAAGATTATATTGATTATGAGAATTTCTTCGCAGAACATTTCGATGAATGCAGTGATAAGAATAAGTTTATCAGCGCCAAGGATATGAAAGACTATATCATCGAAATGCTCGTAAGCGACCAGTATAAAGAATACAGGGAAGCGTTCGGCTTTACGTTTGTTCGTAACGGCGGAGATGTCGAAGGTAACATCAATACCCGCGATAAGGCATGGTGGAAATGGACACAGTATTTAAACAGCGCACATGGAATAAAATATGTTCGCATGAAGAAGAATAATAAAGTATATTTGGCATATCCGATGACCAAGAAAGTTGATACAGTGCTTGACCAGAATACATCAGAAAATATTGATTGGGGTTTATAATGATTTATTATGCGAATAAATTTGAAGTATCTAGTAAACCAGTCGAAGGTATGGAATACGAAGTTCTTAACGAGCTTCGTAGCCAATACCGATTTGACGGTAATTGCTTAAAGCATACCAGGTTTCTATTCGAATCTGATTCTCTACCGCTTGAAGAACAGAAGAAACTTATTGAACAGCATTTGGACAATATTAGCCGTGTTACGTTTTCAGGTAAGAAATCTTACCATGTCATTATAGAATTTCCGCATAACTATGAAGACTTCTGCAAGAATAACTATAAGCTGATATGGAATTTCTTTAATGAAGAATATTTCGACGGGAAATGTGATACTGCATGTTCAAATCCGTCAAGACTGACTAGAAGGCCCGGAGTTATCCGTAAAGATACCGGTAAAGAACAGAAATTGATATTCAACGGCGGAAATCAGGTCGATTCTGAAGCATACGGTAACTGCTACATTTACGTTTATGACCAGAAAGAACGAATGTTAGCCCGTGATGAATTGACTTCGAAATATCTTGAATTTATTGGAAACGGTTCAAAAGTCGATTGCTCTAGATGGGAAGTCGTTACACGTTATTTAGATACACCGTTTCCGTATATGACAGGAAATGGAAATTCGTCTAAATGGCTGTATGCAGCGTTAAAAACGTGTCAGAAATACGATGACGAGCATACTATGCAACTAATTATTGATAAGGCGAAGAGAGAAGGTTGGACCGATAAAGAAATTCAACATAAATTAAAATAATTTAACAAGGCAAAAACTTTTACTATATTTGTATATGTAAGTTAATGACGACTTACACAAAGATAAGGAAAAATAAAAATGATTAACTATAATGAAGTGTACACACAAAAGACTAACGAAGCATTCGCAAACATCGAAAAGACAGGTATGTATCATGGCCGTCTTATGGCTGTGAAAATTTCTAAGGAACCTGAACAGTTTGTCAAGGAAGGTAAGGAACCGAAGAACTTGATTTCTTTTCTTTGGGACTGTAAGAATAAGGCCGGCGAACATGTTCATGTTTCTACAAATACAATGGGTATTTCCTTTACAGACAAGTCAAATTTAACGAAGTTCTGGAACGGTATTAAGCAAGTAAAGTCTCTTAATGATTATCTTGGAATAGTTTACGGTAAGGACAACAAGGTTAACGACCTTTATGCGTCTTTGCAGATTAAGGTTGAAGAAAAGGAAAAAGGAACTTTCGCAACTGTAACATCTGTTATTGAAGGTGATGAAGTAAATAAAGACTTTGGTACTTCTAAGATTTCTGATTATGATAAGAAAGTTTACGGTAAAGAATGTATCAGCATTGATATTAATCCGGCATATTGTGAAGAAATTGCAGTTGAACAGGATGCTCAGTCTGATTTCTTTAAACGTGTAGAAAACGCTTAAATAAGTACCGTTACGTTCATCTTTTTAGTCATATTATTCTCCGAACGTAACGGTACTGCTGCCTATTGAGTTTCTCGCTTCTAAATGTCTTATTCATAGCTCGATAGGCAGCTTTAAATTTCTATTGGCATACATAAATTCCTTGATATACTAATCCCCTTTGGTTAAACGCCTGAGGGGATTTCTGTTTTAATAAATAAGTATATAAGCAGAGGTTAAAATGCAAGAACTTATCAATATTCTCAATGAAATGGCCGAAAAGTACGGAATCTCCGAAGACGATATGGCTACAATCCAGGAAGCAATCTCCAATGTCGAATCCAGCGGTGACGAAGAATTCGAATATAAGGAAGATGTTGACGTTTCTAAAGATTCCGAAAAGCCGGAAGATTGTGAAGATTAATATTATTTAACAGAAAGGAAAATCGTAACTATGACGAAGAAAAAGAACGATAGTAAAAAGGAATTACAGGAAAACACTTTGAATTTCGATGACAAGACAGTGGCAGACTGCTACGAAGGACTTGTCTGTCTCGACATCAAGCTAAGCAAGCTAATCGATATTCTTGAACCGGTAGCAAAGTATATCGAAGATAAGCGTAACGGCTGTTTGACAATCTAGGAGGCGTTATGGCAAGACTAGGAGCCAATATTACGGCGGCCAGGAATGCCAGAATTGCCCAGATGGAATATCTTATGGAGAATATGCAGGAACCGGACTTCGGCGCCTGCATTTCCGATACCGGTAAATTTAACAAGGCCGGAATTACTTGGCGAATTCTGAATACCAAGGTCAACAATAGCAAGAACCATACTGGAGGCAGCTATTTCACCCAGGATAATATCGGGTGGCTAATGGCCCATATCCAGCAATATTTCCCGTTAGAACTTCGTAACACGAAACACGGACACGGCAAGAAACAGTGGAGTACTCCGTTGTGGAATTATGATTCTGTACGTGTAAAGGAAGATCATCCGGTTTCAGATGAGACTCAGGAATGCGTTGACCGTTTCATTATCTGGCTAAACAACATGAAGTCGATGATTGAAGACGCGTTATGTTCTGAATATTACGGCGTAGGACGTCCTCAGTGTATCGAAATCCTCAAGCGCAGGTTCTCCAGCAACTGGGGCGAAGCTGCAAAGTCGACCGAAGTAAAGGTTAACGACAACAAGACAGATACGAAACTGGAGATTGTAATTACAGATGCAGTTTAAGATAGAGCTTTTGCCTATACAGAAGAAGCTCTATTATTCTGACAAGATGTACGCTGGCATCTGGAGTTCTAGAGCTACTGGAAAGACATATATTCTTTCATGGCTGATTACTCTTGCCATTATTCAGGGCAAGAAGTGTCTGGCATTTTCTCAGACTTCAGATTCTCTTAAGCAGAACCTGTTCAACGAAGTATTGCAGCGATTCAGGGAACTGGGAATCGAGCCTGTATACAACCAAGTTTCGAGAATGATTTCGTTTAACGGCGGGCAGGTACTTGGATATACCTACGAAAATACGGAAAACGTTCGTGGCCAGACTAATATCGAATATTTGTTTCTGGACGAACTTGCATTGGCGCCAAGTGACCTGTTGGCCATTGTAGGTCCTTGTATGCGTGGTGAGAACATCAAGCCTAAAATCAGGTTCTGTTCTACTCCTCGTATGGGTTCTTACTGGAACAGGATTGTACGTGACCACATGCGTGTAGGCGACTGGGATGTATTTACCGGTACTTATAAGGAAAATACGAAACTCAGCGCAGAATCGATTACGTTGATTGAATCGTCCGTTGTAGACCCTTTAATGAGGCAACAGGAACTCGAAGGTACTATTATCGAAACCGTCGTGGAGAACTGTATCTTGAACGGTATCAAGATGTCGAACTGCTGCAAGGGAAAGGACAGCAATTACGTAATGGGAGTTGACGTGGCACGTTTCGGAAACGACAGTACGGTTATAGTAATCAGGGATTCATATCATATCGTTGAAAAGATTCCCCTGTTCCATGCAGATACTTATACGGTTTCCAATAAGATTGAGGAAATGTTACGTAAGTATCGAATCCAGAAGGTATATCTTGACGGTACTGGCGGTTTCTCTTCTGGTATCGAGGATTATTTGAAACTTGGACATAATAATATAGTATCTGTCAATTTCGGCGGGAAGTCTTCGGATCCGAATAACCTTAATACAAGGGCAGACATCTATACGAACCTAGTAAAGGCCATAGACGACGGTTTCTTTATCGACGATTCAGAGATGCTCGACGAACTGAATGCGACCTCTTATATCATATTGCAATCCGGCAAGAAGGCCATAGTGCCAAAGGACAAGATTAAGGAAATTCTCGGACATTCTCCGGACGCACTGGACGCATTGGCCCTTACGTTCTATCCGGACATGACTATTGACAGGGCAACTGAGCAAAAATACATGAATATGTTTTTTAGATGATAATAAATAATTCATGAGCTCAGATATTATTTTAAAAATTAAAGACAAATTGACACGTTCCTCTGGATTTTACAGCGATTTAGTCGCCCGTAAGAAGAGAGACCGTGAAATTTTTGGCGGTACTTTCTGGACATCGGAAGTAGTTAATTCTACCGACCGTGTGGACCGTATCTGCCGTAATTTTTCCATGTACGCAAAGTACATGAACGCAATCGTTTCGCCGTTCTCTAAGAGTCCCTATCATGCGGAACTCGAAGACCCGGATGGAATTTACAAGAAGGTCCAGCAATATATCGACGACCTTGAAAACGACAATAACGCCAAATACGTCTTCTTGGAAGCGGTCCGACACGCCTGTATCGAAGGTGTCGGATTCTTTATTCTTTCAATCGTTGACGGTAAGGTGACTGTAGAGGCGGTAAGAGACACAGGACATGTGGCTTTGGATCCGACCTGTCAGGACCTTGATGCAGGTGACTGCGAATATGCGGCAATCGTCGACTTTATCGCGTTATCTAAGGCACGCAGGCTTTACGGTGACGATGTAGCGGATTACGAAGGAAACTGTATTCTTTCTGACATCGGAACCCAGTGGACAATCCCATCGGAATCTATTCCTATCGTTACGTATTATGAACTGGGAAGCGACGGTAAGGTTTCCATGTGGAAGGCTTGCGGTAATAAGATTGTTACTGACGAGGTAAAGCTTGAAATGACCCGTGTGCCTATTTTCCGTATCTGCTTTAACGAAGTCGTAAGGAATAACAAGGTCGACTATAACGGAATCGTTGATATGACTGCCGATTTGCAGTTCGGTATCAACCTCGCATACTCTACGTTGCTTGAAAGAGCCAATCGCACGCCAAAAGCAAATTTCCTCATGCCGGCAAAGGCAATTGACGGTTTGGAAGAATATTACAGGAAACTTCACACGAAGGAAAGCCTTGTTGCACTGTATAACGGCGATGTCGCTCCTACGCCTATAGTCGAAGCCTATCAGACACAGGATTTGCTTTCTACCGTTCAGGGCTGTAACGACCTTATGTCTTCTGTTATCGGCGTTCCAACTGATGGAATTCAGCCGTTTACACAGAACCAGACCGCTACGGAAATTCTAGTACAGCAGGCCAATTCTGAAAGCAATGTGAATGCTCTGTACACCAATGCATATAATTCGATTTATTCGTTCACTAAGGCACTCTGTGAACTTTACTGCTGGCAGGAAAATATCGAAAAGCTTCCGACATTCAAGCTCGTTAACGGACCAGAAGTCATTACCAAGCTCCAGAAGCGTAGACAGCAGCTGTTGGCAATCTCTCAGCTCGTAGACGACAAGACCAAGAAGATTCTTGCAAAGGCTTACGTTTCTACTTTGGACGAAGATGTCAAGGAAGAAGTGCTTCCGGATATTATCGCGAACAGCGAAGACATTATTTGGGTTTCTGATTCCGAACACAAGGCTGACCCTTATGCAGTCAATACCCTTAACCAGATGAACGCGGTTCTCGAGGAAACTCAGAATGCCCTTGAACAGTCTCTTGCTGCAAATGCAGAACTCAAGAAAGAAATCGACGCATTGAACATGCAGCTGATGAACCAGAAGGAACAGATTCTGAAGGATATGATTATCCACAACGACGAAATGCACCTCAAGGAACAGCAGATGCAGATTGACGCCGCTGAGGCCAATGTGGATCTCGAAGCCAAGCAGGGACAGGCAAATGTCGCAATGACGAAGGAACTAATCTCTCTCGAAAAGGAAAAGATGAAACTCGCGTCTGAACAGCAGAAAGCTGCAAATATCGAAATGCAAAAAGAAGTAGAAATGGAAAAGGAGTTTGATTATGGTATGGACAGGATGGAATCCGTACGCTGAGTTTTGGTCTAGACTAGCAGCTAATCCAGCCAAGCAGGCTCAAGCAGCAATGGAAGCTATGCAACCGCAGGAATTCCGTCCTGCGAAGGCTTCCGTGCCTTTTACCAATACACCGGCAAGGGCATCTTCTACTTTTGTAAGGAATATTCGTTATCTGCCGCAATCCCAGGTTTCTTTGGTACGTTTAGGCAATAATCCTTATTGGTATAGGATGACTCCGCGTATGTTGGCTCAATGGTTGAATTCTAGAAGCCTTGGTCAGTATTATAACAATTACATAAAGCTTAAGTAGGAATTTATATGAGCACAGTAACTATCAGAGACATCATTACCAATTCATGCGACGCGGCAAGGCTTGTCAATCGAAACCAGCCAATTCCTGGCAACATTTTCGTAACGGCATATACGCTTTTGCAAAGACGTCTTGACCAGTACAGCAATACACATTTGCTGTCTTTCCTTCAGAAGGAAATCGATATTGACGAAGTAAAGCCGAGACTGACTGTTGGCCAGTACGTGCCTAAGGACAATGTAGTGATCGTTGAGACTATTGACGGTTATCAGCCGGAACTTGTCGATATCTATGTATTCGATAAGTCAACTAAGAAGGCTTACATTGTCAACAGCTCTCGTGAATTAATTTACCAGGGCGACAACAGAAGCGATTTGTTCGAAGTCTATCCGGATGTCGAAATCAATGACCTTCATCAGATTCTGCGTTGTTATGTCAATTACGGCAATACGGAATATGACAGATGGACTGAACTGGGATTCGTTTCCTTCGAGGACTTCTTCGACAGGGCATACGGAACCGGAGTTTATTCGGTCAATATCAAGAGCGACGTTGAACAGCTCGTACTTACGAAGGAACCGATTACATATTCCAAGATGAAATTGGTCTATTCTGTACCGTTCGAATTTGACGCCGATACTGAATTGAATATCCCTCGCCAGTTTATTGCCTTGTTCACGGCTGGACTTACATACGATTTGGCTATGTCGTTCCCGAGACTCGGTGACAGTACGACTGCGATGCTCAAACAGCGTTTAGATGAACTTGAGGAAAATGTGAGAGGAAGTTCCTCCGTCAACAAGTTCATCTCGCGCGACATGCGTTACAATCCGTGTTTGACTTACGGTGAATTCAAGGCAGGTACATTCCTGCTCTAAGGAGAACTATGGCATTAATTCAAAATATTGTCGGTCCGTGGAGTAAGTCCAATATCCGTATAGCCAACCTTTCGGAATCTATCAACATGTACCCTGAGACACAAGGACAAGGTGCATCTGCCGATACGATGTTGCGTTCCATTTGCGGTACTTCAGTATTCGCGGAAATCGAAGGTCATTGCCGTGGCCTATACGAAGCGGACAAGGGCCTTGACGGTTTCCCGATACTTTTTGCCGTTTACGGTCCGAAGCTCTATGCTTTCGTAGACGGTGAGCCGTACGAGATTTACAGCAACCTGACGAATTACAATACTCCTGTGCATATGTGTCAGACAGGCGGTAAGAATCCGCATTTGATTATTGTCGACGGAGCAAACGTTATAGCGGTCGATACTACGTTATCCGTAGAGGAAATGCGTGTTGACATCAGGACTATTCAGCTTCCGTATCGTGTCAATTCCGATAGCCAGAGAATCGTTCCGACACATTGTGCATATCTTTACAACTACTTGATTGTCAATGACGCCGGTACCGACGCTTTCTATACTTCATATCAATATCCGTTCGAAGTTACTGACGATTTGGACCAGATTGATTATGACATCTTCCAGGTCAATACGACTCAGTATAAGGACTACGGTTTCATAACCTATTCTGAATGGTCTCCTGACAATACTACAGCCTTGATTTCCAACGGCACATTGCTCTATACTTTCGGCCCGAAGTCTTCTCAGATTTTCACTTACAATTCCGACGTCGACATGCCGTTTGTTTCTCCGACAAACTGTGCGAACATGATTGGTATCAAAGCTCCTGACAGTTTGGCTATCGTAGGCGATTACGTATTCTATCTCGGTAGTTCCGCTATAGGTGAAAACGGAGTTTATTACTGGAGAGGAAACCAGTTGACCCGTTGCTCTACGCCGGATGTAGAAAGGCTTATTCAGGGATTCCATGCGGCCCAGGATGCTAGAGGACAATGCTGGACAGAAAATGGTCATATCTTTTATGCCTTGTCTTTCGTAGACGACGATTATACGCTTGTATATGACATCATGGAAGATAAGTGGCACAGACGCAGTACGAAAGACGAGAGCACTAACGCTCATCATCGCTGGAGACCGGAATTCGGAATCAGACATAACTCCGATATTCTATTCGGCGTAGATAACTATGTCGTGAAGATGGATATTCACAAATGGACTGAACATGACGGAAGGCCAATGATTCGTATGCGTAAGAGCGGGGCGATGGTTTCTTCTTTCAACCAGTTCATTGTCGACGGTATCAAGCTTATCTGCAATACTGGCGATTTCGAGAACGCTAACCTGGTCCCTCAGATTATGATGCGCTATTCCGACAAGGGAGGCACTTGGAGCAACCAGGAAATCGGTCTTCTCGGACGACAGGGCGAATACGGTACGGAAGTCGAATGGTTCAATCTGGGAATATTCTCTGTGGCAAACATAGAAATTTCTTGTTCAGATCCAGTTGACTTCGCAATCATGGCTGCAAAGATTCAGTTCAAGGAGATTGACGCGCTATGATAATCAATGACGTATCGAGATTCAGTAACGAACAGGAACTGGCTGACGCTCTTCAGGGTAAATACGCGAAGGATTACCAGAAGAGCTATAAGCTTACGTTGATTAAGAACATTTGCTTTATTAACACGCTTGAATCCTGTGCAATCGACAATTTGCCGGACCATTATGTCTTCAGCTATAGGGATAATTCTGGCTGGCACACGGTTTCTGAGGGCACGAACTCCGTTACGGTTGACGGTGTTTCGTGTTTCTTCTTTACAATTAAGAACACATAATAAATATTAGAGAGGTTTATGAATTATGGCTAGTTATGGTTCAAATGCTATACAAGGTGCCGGTACAGGAGCTGCTGCTGGAGCTGCTTTTGGACCATGGGGCGCATTAATCGGCGGTGGCGTTGGTACACTTGCAGGTTTGTTCACAGCTTACGAGCAAGCACAAGATGAAAAACGTAAGCGTGATATACTTGAGAAAGCTGCACAACAGTTAAATACTGATACGGACACTTTGGAGAAAATGGCACATGATTATTATACAGAAAATAAGTCTACAGGTCGTGACACTGATGTCACTATGTATCGAAATCTTGTAGATACCTATGACCCTAATGAGTTCGTGTATGATGCTCCTGAATTTGAAGACAATTTCGACGTAAACGACTACTATGCGGCAAACAAGGATGCGATTATCGATAAGGTCGCAGATACCATTCAGCACCGTGCTGCAGGTCAGGGAATCGGTCGTGGAACTGGAGCCGCAAATGCTATAGCTACTGGAGTTGCAGAAAAGAATGAAGATTTATATAAGGATGCTCTTGCGGCACGTAATGCAGACCGCCAGTTCGCTTATTCGCTATGGCAGGCTAATATCCAGAATGCTCAGAATAGGCTGAGACAGTTGCAGGAAGGTAAGAATACTCAGCTGTCTCTTTATGGCAACTTGGCCAAGGATTATCAGGATTGGCAGAATGCTAAATTCCAGACTGATTTGGATTTGGAAAAACAGAAAATGAATAACAGCCTTAACCTTACATTGGCTAGTATTTAAGGAGAGATTATGTACGGATTAGATGTAAATTATCAGTTACCTGACCTTATTAACTGGTCAAATGTTCAACAGAATCGAATCGACCAGCGTGCAAAGGAACGCAATGACGCATATCGTAACCTGATGCAGATGCTAGGTCGTGGAGTCGGAGCCTACAAGATGAATCGTGACTATAATGACTGGAAGGCTGACCAGGCTATGTGGGATGATGAAGGTGTTATGATGGATATGATTGGCGCCGGATATTATGACCCGGAAATGATTGATATTGATAAGCAGCTTTCTATTAATCCTTACGGTTATCAAGAAGCATACCTCAATAATGATTTGGGTAATCCTTACATGACTCCTGGTAATAAAGATGCAAACCAGGATGAATATTTCCTTTATCAATTAGGCCTTGGAGGTATTTAATGTACGATCCGTCTGAAGCACTTTTGCAATTAGGACTTTACGATTATGTCTGGGGCAATCCTTCACTGCTTCAGACGTATAACGCCAATGTCCAGGCACAGAAAGCCAGAGAAGAGCAGGCACAATACAATAAACTCTGGAAGGCTATTGAAGACAAGAAAGCTGAAGAAAGAGCAGCAAGTGAACGTAAACAGGAACTGAAAGAGGCTTCTGTTGAAATGGCAAAGCTTAATCGTGAACTTGTCAATGCAAGGCCGCAAGACGCTATCATTATCCAGCGTCAACAGGAAGCATTAGTTAATAAGTTTCCTGAATTACAAGGTTCTACAGCTGATGCCATTGCTGCAAGAAATGCTGAAAATAAGTATCAGGCTGATAAGGTCAATATTCTTGGCAAGATTCCACATACTTTTGCTAGCGATGCAGCAATTGACAAAGAAATTCAAACTATATTGAATGACCCTATTCTTCGTCCAGAAGACAAGGAAGCTGCAATTAAAGATTTACAAACTAAAAAGTCTACTGCACAGATGGTTTCTGAAGCTAAACAGTCAGCGATTGCATCTCATGGCGGCAAGAAGACTACTGAAGCATTGGAAGAAAAGGATTTGGCTGATAAATATCAGAAGATGTATCTTGAAAAGAAGATTTTGACGCCAAAGCAAGAGCAGATTCGTAGTAAATATTACGGAGTACAGTAATGGATAATAAGATTGAAGAATTTCTCGAAGAAATAGCTGCAGGTACAGACGCTGAAACCTATAATGCTATCGTAAAAGACGCGATGTCAATGGACACGAAGTCGTTTCTCGATAAACACATAACAGAGTTCGAGAAAGATCCTTCACTGTCTTTAGCAGCAAAGAAAATAGGTATTGATAAGCTTGGTAAAACCAAATGGGACAGATATTCTGAAACATTTGGTTCTTCTGATAAGGAAAATCCGTTTAAGAAGAACGAAGGTTGGTTAAAGGCTGTACATCAAGAAGACTATCCGGATATAGACTATGAGACATTTAAAAACGATATTGATAAAATGTCCAATCACTGGGAAAACGAAAAGAAGACCCGTGAATATGAATCCGGCAGATATAAGCGTGAGCAGGAAGTAAAGAAAGGCGGACCTAAGTGGTGGCTTGCTTCTGAATATTCTAAGAACCGTTATATCAATGAGCCTGAGAAGTCTATATTCTCAGACGAAGGAGCTATTCTCAATAAGGGCGACGATATTCGAGATGTTATGCTTGGCGGCGCTGGTACAGTCGGTGACTTTATTCCAGGAATTGGTGCAGTTTTAGGACCTGCTGCTAGAGGAGTTAGAGATGTAGCTAATTACGGTACTCCGTACGGCAAGGAACTTGGCGACATTGCTGGTGAGCGTGCATGGGACTTAGGAACATTCGGTGCTGCAGCTTTGTTACCTAATTTCAGACGCGGAAAACGAATGTTAAATGAACTCGGACGTGAAGCTCCGGGTGTCGGTAACGTAATTAAGTCCAGTGAGCTTAAGAATGATATTGGCGAAACGTTAAGAACATTAGATGCCTTGTCTGACCCGTATCGTGGTGGTGCTCCGACATTTGCGGATGTTACTACTCGTATAGCTAGAATGCCTGAAAGTCCTGCAAAGGCTGCATTACAGAAGAAACTTGATGCATTTACTGATGTCGGTAATCCTGAAGCTCTCGAAAAGTTCTATCAGGATATTGCTAAAACGGCAAAAAATCAGCAATTTTTCTTTACGAATTATGCCGGTATCGGTATTAAAGATGGTAATTTCTTTGTAAAGCCAATGAAAGTAGAAGAGCAAAGGATTCCGCCATTTAAGATTCAAGAATTAATGAAAACTGGCCTAACTCGTGAACAGGCAATAAAAGCCCTTAAACGTGAAAACGATGTAATCGGAAAGAAAGTAGCAGAAAGCTACCAGCCATTACGTCAGCGTGTGGCGGAAACAAAACCTCTTGGCACAGTCGGTAAGTTTATGCGTGATAAGGCACTTCCGTTTGAGAATAAGATTGAACAAGGTCTTGCAAAGCAGACTGGTCGTGTCGTAGAAAACGATATTGCCGATAAAGACCGTAAACTTAAGGACTGGTATATCAAGAATTACGCTAGGGACTGGGAACTTGGTTTCAAGCCGAACGAAAAGGAAGGCGATCCGCTTTGGGAAGCTTACAAAGAATATAAAGGAATTAAATAATGTACAATTTTGTTGATACATGGGCAGTAATATTCAAGAACGACGGCAGGCCGCTTGTTGGAAAGATTGAATTCTGTGATCCGGTGACCACAGAACTTAAGACAATTTACAACGTAGACGGTAGAGAGCTTCAGAACCCAATCTACACTAACGCGATTCCTTCCAGCCAGATTATGCTGGATAACGGCGACTATACGGTTCGCTACTACGAATATATCGGTCCCGTCCAGATGGAAGGCGATTATTCGGAAGAACATTGGCGTCTTTACAAGACTGAACTCGTAAAGCAGAACGTCATTGTAGGCGATAACGATACCACGGGTATTTATGCCACTATTACGACAATCGAGCAGTTGAAAGAAAAGGAAACTCCAACTGACGGTTCCGTTGTTGGTGTTGTCGGTTACTACACTGCTGAAGACTGTCCTCTCCGTTACTATGTCTGGCATGAATCCGGAAACTATACGGACGATGGCGGTGTCGTTATCAAGTCCAATCACACGTCACAAGGCGCTTGGGTTATGAAGATTCCAGGTTCCTATATTGACGTAAGGTGGTATGGCGATATTCCGTCTAATCAGGTCGCAGGTACCGGTTCTAACTTAGGCCAGAGAACAAAGGCAGCTACGGCAGCTAACAAGTATCATAAAGATTTGTATTTCCCTTCATATGGAAAAGGTTCTGTAACTGGTTTCTATATGTTTGACGGCTCCAATACGGTTTCTGTCAATAAGGATATTATTGTCGACGATGCAGTAAGATTTACGGTAAAGCACGGTACAGAAGGAACTCAAGTAACATGTCATGAACTCAAGGCATGCGAGAAGTATCTGTTCGTATCTGAACTTAATGAAACTATCGGCGGATATAGCATCATAGCAGACGTTATCAATACCGGATGGTATTCTAGCGACAAATCGCAGGCTGCAGGTGCACGTGTAAAGTATGTAATTGACAGAATGAGCTCGCCGCTTTCGTTCTCAAATACTTATGTCGAATTGGCAAATACGCCTTCGCATACGGTGACATTTGATAATTGCCATATCGACGGTTACAAGAAACTTTCCGGTTATGTCGATATGTCAAATATGGTTATTAAGACCGACTGGTTCGTTGATGATTACGACTGGTCCAAGCTTACGCTTAATAATTGTCAGATTGAACTCGAAAACTGTAAAGACGCGAATACGTACATATTGCTTAAGACAAAGCAGAATGACCCGAATTACGGCGACTTAGGCGAACAGCACATTAACGCTACGGTTTTGACTGGAGGCACAATCGAAAATTGCTATGGAACCATTACGGTTTCTGGAACGGGGTCGCTTGAATTCCATAACGTGTCTCTTACTGTTAACGGTATTAGTTCGGCTAATGACATCAATGCAGTCGATTCTTGGTTGACGTTTAATACAGATGCTACAATGAATTCTATACAGCTGCGTAGAGGGTCATTACAGGGTTCTGGCGTTTTGCGCATTATCTCTACTTCGCTGTTGGATAATGTCGACATCAATAATCCGATTAACTGTCTCGGTGCGGATATGACGATTAAGAATTCTAACATCAACGGCTATGTTGCTGCGACGAATATTAACTTAATCAACAACCAAATCTATAACGAGATTAGTCAGCAAGATATTGGCGGCGTAATTACGATTAATTGCGTTTCAAATATGTTCCATAATACTACTAATAATGTACCGGCAAGGCATTATGTACATGCGACTACGGCTGATACAGTTGTTAACGGTATTTGGGCTAAAAACGGTTCTTCTTATGATACGGTTCATTGGATTCGACTCGACCGTACGAATTTGAAGTACCAGGACGCAGATCATCACTATACATACACGGGCAATTCTGAACCTTATCTTATGAAATGGTCCGGTAGAAATCATCCTATGCAGTTCTATAAGTATAGCGGTTACCGTGTCGACAGTTCTCGCGGTGCTGGCGTATTCCAGACTATGACATTGCCGTTCTTGTTCTTCAACTTAAGGACGAGAATGATTACTGTCGTTAACCGTCAAAACTATTGGAAGATGTTTACGGTCGGTCGCGGAACTCTAATGAGAAGTGGACATATCGGTTCTAACGATTTAGGATTCGGTATTGTTGAAGGCGATTACCGTGATTATAAGTGCGGCGACGTTTGTATTCTATGGTTCTGGGGTTCTAGAGTAACTAAGATAAACGACCAGCTAGTAGGACGTGCTGAATGCGTTTCTTTGGATGCTGACGGCGAAGCTGAATATAAGACCAGTTTTGAAGAGACAACCAAAGACCATACATCAAGTGAATTCTCCCAGGGTGTTGAAATCGGTAACTATCCGTCTAGCGAATGGGGTTCTTCTCATCCTACAGAACACTGGGCTGTATATCCTGATACTATTTACCGCGAGCAGACTGCATTATGCGTGTACATAGACCCGGACTTCAGTACGGTTAACAACCCTCAGCCTTTATAAATATAATCAGTAGCAACGTGGGCTTTAATCACGAAAAAGGAATATTTAAATGAACTATTCAGAAGCTGTTTCCGTAATGAACGGAGAAAAAAGTATCGATGACTACTTGAAGCAGGACGAATCTCAAAACGTACAGCCGCAGGAATCTGAGACGGAAGTTGGTAACGACTCAATTGCCGGGGAGAATAAGGACAGCGAACCTCCCGAAAATAAGGACGAAAATGTCGTTGAGGAACCGGATGAAGGCCTTGAGAAAGCCGACAAAAAGGATAAGCCTCGGAAATCTTATAGTGCTCTTGAAAAGCAACAGCATGCTTTCGCTACGCAGAAGCGTAAACGTAAAGAAGCCGAAGCATTACTGAAGCAGCGTGACGACGAGATTCAAAAGCTTAAGGAAGAACTTGAGAAATACAAGGGCCTGACGCTTGAAGATTTCGGTAACGACCAGCAGAAGTACACAGACTATAAGATTGATCAGCGACTGGGCAACGAGAAGGTCAAGAGTATGACCGATTCCCTTGAACAGGAGCGCAGACAGATGGCTATGGAAGAAGCCGCCGAACTTGCAGACATCAGGTTGCAGCAATGCTATCCGGACGAAGCCGAAAGAGAAAAGTATCAGGGGTTGATACAGAAGGCTGAAACCGACTTCGCATCTATGCATCCGGAAATCGGTTATGCGAAATTCAGCGATTTCCTGCTTAGCGAAAAGGACAGAAGCGTGTTGACGTATCTCCAGGATTCCGATATGGCGCCGAAACTTATCAGGCATTTCATTCACAAGCCTGAAGCGGCACTGAGAATTATGGCTATGCGCAATCCGAATATGAAATTTATCGAGCTTAAGCAGTTGGAAAACCGTATGATTCAGCATGAACGTATCATGGCTAGCAAGGCAAAAGCAGTTCCGCCGCAGCCTAAGGTCCTTCCAGATACTGGCAAGGCATTGAACAATAACATTATCGATTCAGGTCCGGATTGGGGCCGTCCATGGAGTAAACAGGACGCTGTAAACTGGATTAAGAATCACCAAAGATAGACCAACATTAAACATCGATAAACTTTAACATAAAGGAAATTTCATTATGGCAGTTACAGTTTCTACCAACAATACAATTGAAACCCAAAAGTTGGCCACCGTCGTGGCTCTCGAAGTCGCTAAGAACGCTGGCTTCCTCAAACTCGCATCTAAGGACTATTTCGGTTCCCAGATTAACGGCAACATGAAGGCTGGTCAGTCTTATGACTTCATCCTTCCGGATGCTGGTAATACGGTCGACGGTCTGGTTGCAAATCCGCGTGACATCGTTGAACGTAAGGTCTCGCTCTCCATTAAGAACAAGGTTAACTCTGTCAAGACTAACGCTCTCGAAGGCGTAACTGACATCAAGTGGGAAAAGGAAATCGGTCCTTCCTACGCTGCTAACCTCATTAACAAGACCCTTAAGGAAGAAGTTGGTAAGGCTGTCAAGGAAGCTACCACGGTCTTCGTCGGTTCTGGTTTTAAGCCGATTGCCGAAGCTGGTGCTTACCTCCAGTCCATTACCACTGAAGACCTCCAGGGCTTTATTGACCCGATGGCTCAGGCAGTTCTCGCTGCTAACGGTCAGGCTTTCGTTCCGACTGGCGCACCGGATGCTCTTTACGGTAAGGGCACTCTCGGTAACTTCCAGGGCGTCGATTACAAGGCTGAACGTTGGCTCGACAAGGTGAAGGTTAACCTCACTGCTGAAGGCGCTGGTGTTCAGGGCTATACCGCTTCTACCGGTAACGGTGATCCGGCTAAGCTCCAGCTCTCTGGCGTTACCGGCACTATCAAGGCTGGTACTCCGATTTTCGTCGACGGCTGTTACGCTTGCGACACTATCGGTATGGAAACCAACGCTCCGTATGCATTCATCGCTCTGGGCGACGTAACTGCTAACGGCGTTATCTCCGCTCAGCCGATTTACACTGCTGACAACGGTACTCGTACTTGCTCTAAGGCTCCGGCTGCTGGCGACACCGTAACTCTTCCGGATAACGGTAATTACGGCCTTGCTTACATCCGTGCTAAGGACGCTTACAACTTCAGCCAGGTCGACAAGCTTGACATCAAGTTCTCTAAGGAAGCTGCTGTTGGTGACGTTGACGGTCTCCGTGTTTCTCTCAACCAGTGGACTGACGGTACATCCGCAGAAAACTTCAGCCGTTGGGACTTCACTTACCTCGCAGGTACGGTTGAACCGCGTCTCGTCACACTTGCAATGTTTAAGAACGCTTAATAAAAAAATAATCGGTTAACGATTCCTTCCCGATATTTCCCTCTAGGCTCTGCTTAGAGGGTTTTATTATTCAATAATTCTTCAATTTCAGCCATCGAAGGTTCTTTACCATATTTCTCTTCATGGGCCTTTGCAGAAAGTACAAGAAGAGCGGCAATAGCGGCACAGATAACGACAGGCATGATGCCGAACATGAAGATTGCCCAGATGATTGCGAAGATTGCGAGTGCGATGTAAAGTTTCATAATGTCCTTCCTTATTGTTATGTCATTAATATAGTAAATTGCCTTTCGTTCGTCAACCCTGTCTTGTATAAATAATACATGATACATTCCGCATCGGAAGTGGGTGCTTATAGGAGGTTATAGTGGCTGTAGATACCCAGAAGCTGTTTTATCTTTTAGATCCTGTATTCCAGATTGAGAATCTGGCAGGAAAGCCGGTAGTCGGCGGACATATCGAAGTCTTCATAGCCGGCACCGATACAAAATACATTACTTGGCAGGACTGGGACGGCGCTCGTAACCCGTTCAAAATTCCATTAAAGTCTGACGGTCGTGCGGTTATACTCGTAGAACCGCAGTATACTTACGACGTTTACGTTTACGACTCTTTTAACAACATGGTCTGCAGCAGATTAAACGTATCCCCCGCTATAGGGGGCGATGTTTCTGTCTCAGGCCTAACACAAGTTTTTCATGATGAGACTATTTCAGGTAATGGAACTCCTCAGGAACCAATAGGCGTTGTCTCTGCGGGCAAGGTATACCAAGGTATCGAGCCGATTGTAGTCAATAATGACTTAGACAAGATTTCGGCTAACCACGTGCCGCTCGGCGTCCAGGATCCGTTATATTTCGTCCAGGACGACGAGGAAGGATGTATTATCGGCTTTTCCGGCCAGACAATTCCGGAAGGAGTAATGACCGAAAGCGGTCTGGGATTCGAGAACGACAAGATTACCGGATATAATGGCTCAGCTTTCTCAGCAGGTAACGAATATGAAGCAGGATCTTACATTTCTATTACTGATAATACTATTTCTGTTACTGGCTTACAACCTGAGGGCGATTACGCTTACAATTCTGCACTTAGCTCTAAACTAGACGTTACTGCCTCCAGCCAGTTCTTGACAGGATTGCCGGAAGATTTGATGTATTCCGGTGACATGACGGCATACCAGCCGGTAGGAGATTACCAGACTGCAGGCGACTATCTTTCTGCGTCGGATTCAGCCAATTTCCTCCTTACTGGCGATTCCGCAAACTTCCTGTTGACTTCGGATTCGGGTAACTTCTACCCTATGGAAGGAAATCCGAGCGGCTTCTTGACTGCCCACCAGAGCCTTGACGACTATGCAACAAAGCAGTGGGTTGAAGACAAGGGCTATATTACGGGTATCGACATCGCGGAGAGCGCCAACTGGAACGAAGCCACTACTGTAGTCAATAACAATTCGGCTATCTGGAATTCAACGACCGAAACGGTTTCCAGTAATTCAGCCGCATGGGGTTCTGCTACGCCTCAGATTCCTGTTACAGGCATTAACGGTATCAAGATTTCGGAATCCGGCGATCAGGTCGTATTCGAGGTTTCTGGCGATTACTACACTAACGATAACCCTTCTGGATTTATTACCGGTGTCGATTTAAGCGACTATGCAACTACGGCTCAGCTCGCCGAAAAACAGGATTCCTTGAGCTACGGCTATCACGATACTGCGATAAGCTCTATCGACGAGTCCGCCATTTACGATACTTCTGCTCATGCACGTATCAATACGCTGGCTGGCCGTATTTCAGATTTGTCTTCTAACAAGCTTGACACTTCTGCATTCAGCGATGTTTCTGGAACGTTCTTGACCGCTCATCAGGATTTAAGCGATTATCAGACAACTGCAGGAATGACAGCATACCAAGAAGCAGGTGACTACTACTCAGCATCTAACCCGTCTGGATTCATCACCGGTGTGGATTTGACGCCTTATCAGACAATCGAAGGCATGACTGCTTACCAGCCTGTAGGCGACTATTTGACCACGGCCGATTCTGCCAATTTCTACACGACTGCCAACGAATCCGGTTTCATTACTGGTGTTGATTTAACTCCGTATCAGTTAACTGCAGACATGACTGGTTACTTGACTACAGCTGATTCTGCAAACTTCTTGACTGCCGTACCTGATACTTATTTGCAGAACACTGACTTGACAATTAGCGACGGAAAGATTACCGAAATTTCTGGCGTTCCTTTGTCAGCAGGTGACGAATTTCCTCAGAGTGCTACTGAAGCTATCGAGACCGTAACTGCTAATTCTGCAACTTGGAACGATACGACAGATACTGTCACAGCAAACTCTGGTGCTTGGGGCGGTAGTGCTCTCCCGATTTCTGCGGGACCTGGAGTAAAACTACAACTTGTCAATGATACTTTGGTTGTAAGTAATGATGAAACTGAATTGCTTGTATCTACTGCTGATAGTGCTTTTACTTTGTCAGAATCATTCTCTAGTTTCAATGGAGTTAAGATGAAGTTGCGTTGGTGGGATAAAGTTCCAGATAACTATTACGATGTTGAAAGATTTACTACAGCTAAGTGTTCGTTATCCTGGACTTACTTTGATAATCT
>Ga0265298_10001372_pt1 | contig 36030 bp, 30 predicted proteins | sample AusTroGonzalo_MG_3_FD_193486 | JGI IMG/M metagenome (GOLD analysis project Ga0265298, IMG submission 193486) | Bovine rumen microbial communities from tropical cattle in Woodstock, Queensland, Australia - Gonzalo_01 | ecosystem: Host-associated > Mammals > Digestive system > Stomach > Rumen ...
TATAATATGCAACAGGAAACCGAAAATAAAGGCAAAAAATTTATCTATTTAATGTTGCCGGATTTGCCGTCTTATTCTTATATATCTACTTTCCACAGTTCGGAGGCGGAAAAAACCGGCCATATTATCACCGGTTTTTGGCAGAAAAACAATTTCAAGGTGTTCAACAGAGCCTATACTCCGGAAGTAAACTATCTGTATAATATGGCAGCGGCGTTGAACCCTACCGCCAAATCAGACAGCAGACAACATATATTAAAGAACAGAATGTTGCTGGAATACTGGCGTTTTTACAATTTGAGAAACGAATTCATATACTTAAAACATAACGAATTGTACGATATTTTCCGTAAAAACAATTTCCAGATTTCCGCTTACAAATCTCGTGATTTTGATATGTGTCGCAAGAACTACTTTTTCAATGTCAATCGTTGCGTAGAAAAGGTAAATCGTCCGGCAAATCTGTATGATATGGATATCTCGGCAACCGATAAGGCCGGCGTTTTGACAATAGACTGGTTTTCAAGCACGCACTTGTTTGATCATATGATTCCGTCATTATATAAGTTCTTAAACCCGATGATGAACGCAGACAAGATGCCGATGGTCGGTACAAACTATAATAACCTGTATGTGGTTAATTCCATCAAAACTTTTGACGTGTTATTGGAAGATATGAAGAAGGATACCGGCAGACAGGCATACTTTGTATTTGCAGATGTGCCGTCAGATATGTATATATATGACGAATTTTGCAAAATACGTCCGCAAATAGAGTGGATTAACCGCACCAACTTACCTTGGATTAAACGCGATTACACATATCAGCGCCGCACGGCTTACTTACAACAAACACGTTGTCTGTTCGGTAAAATGCAGCAATTTATTGATGAGTTGAAAAAAGCCGATCTTTGGAAAGACACGGTTTTGATTATACAAGGAACCTCGGGAGTTAATAACTTTTCGGATAATCCTATTGACGATATTACCGAAGATTTCATTGCCAACCGATTGGTGAGTATGGCAATTTATGATGCGGCAATGGAAAAATCAGAAAATGACGAGAGGTTATGTTCAACCAGTGATTTTGTTGCCGAATATTTGTACGGATTTAAGAATTGCAGTATAAGTAATTTAGGTATGCATGATAATATCATAAACGAACTTAACAATAAAATAGGGTATTTATCAAAAGACATTAACCAGAATTATACCGCCAATTTCAATGAGTGGTATAAAGAGTGGGAGATGGTCAATGATTCTCAAAAAGCAGATGAGGATATGCCGCTCGTTCAATCCAGAGAAGAAGAGAGCGACATGAGTGCTCCGGAAGAAGAAATACCTGATTTAAGCCCGCAATTTGAAGAATTTGAGCTTAATGAAAAAGTGTTTGCCGAGTAAATTATGATGGTAAAGGAAAAAATACGCATATTTCGCAAAAACAAGAGGGCGTTTTGGTCATTGATTTTGTTTATGTGCGTGTTTTTTCTTTCTTTATTTTCAAATTTAATTGCGAACGATAAGCCTTTGATTGTAAAATATAAAAATCAAATATTATTTCCGGTTTTTAAGCAATATAACGATAACTTTTTCGGCGGTGATTTTCCTACGGCCGCAGATTATAAAGACAAATTAATCGCGCAAAACATTAAACAAAACGGTTGGATGATAATGCCGCCCATACCGTATTCGTATAACACGGTTGACTATTTATTGGCAACGGCTACTCCGTCGGCTCCCGATAAGAAACATTGGCTCGGTACCGACGAGGAAGGACGCGATGTATTGGCCCGCATATTATATGGAATAAGGCTGTCGGTTATTTTTGCCTTTTTACTCACGGTAATTTCATCGGCCATCGGAATATTCATCGGGGCAATTCAAGGATATTTCGGCGGGAAAGTGGATTTGATATTGCAAAGATTTATTGAAATATGGGAGTCCTTGCCTCAACTGTTTATTTTGATTATCATAGCCAGTGTTTTTCTGCCGACTTTTTTAGGATTGTTGCTTATTTTATTGCTGTTTTCATGGACCGGATTAACGGCTATGGTGCGTGCCGAATTTTTACGAGTGCGTAATTTTGAGTATGTTAAAGCGGCCAAAGTATTGGGTGTAGGTAATTTCCGTATTATGTTCAGACATATACTGCCTAATGCGTTGGTAACTTCGGTAACCTTTATTCCGTTTATCATGGCTGAAGCCATTACCGCACTTAGTGCCTTGGATTTCTTAGGGCTCGGATTGTCGGCCGATTATCCGTCATTAGGTGATTTGGTGCGCCAGGGTAAAGATAATTTACAGGCACCGTGGATAGGCATAAGTATATTTATAGTTTTATCCGGATTACTTTCCATGTTGATATTCATAGGTGAGGGAATTCGTGATACCTTGGATACAAGGAGGAACGACCGATGAGTTTATTGGATATCAAGCATCTCTCTGTCAGTTTCTTTAATAGAGAAAATGTGGAATTTCAGGCGGTTAAAGACGTAAGCTTAAACTTAAAAGAGGGTGAAATACTCGGAATTGTCGGGGAATCCGGCTCGGGAAAATCGGTTACCGCACTTTCAATTTTGGGATTGTTGCCGTATCCTAAAGCGGTACATAGTAAACAGTCTTCAATTATCTTTCAAAATCAAGAGCTTATCGGGCTAAATGATAAAGAATTTCAGAAAATTCGCGGTGGTGATATTGCTTTTATATTTCAAGAACCGATGTCTTCTTTAAATCCGTTGCATAAAATCGGTAAACAAATTGCCGAAAGCTTAATCTTGCATCAACCGAATTTAAGCAAAGCCGAGATTGATAAAAAAGTGTTGGAATTATTGGAAGCCGTGAAGATACCGCAACCGGAAAGCAAGATAAACGCTTATCCGTTTGAGCTTTCGGGCGGACAACGGCAAAGAGTAATGATTGCAATGGCTATTGCCAACAACCCTAAAATATTGATTGCCGATGAGCCGACCACGGCTTTGGACGTTACCATACAAGAGCAAATCATTGATTTATTGTTGGAATTAAAGCAAAAATCCGGTATGGCAATTATATTCATCAGTCATAATTTGCGCCTGGTTAATAAGATTGCCGATAATATTGCGGTAATGTATCATGGAAATTTAGTGGAATACGGTTCTGCCAAACAAATATTTGAAGCGCCGCAACATGATTATACTAAAAAATTAATTTCATCAGATTTGTCATTGAATTTAGATGATAAAAATGATAAAGACACCATCTTAAAAGCAGAAAATATTGCCGTCAGTTTTCCTTTAAAAAAGAATTTATGGGGCAAAATTACACAAGAGCTTAAGGCCGTCAATGATGTCAGTTTTGAGTTAGCCCAAGGAGAAACATTGGGTATTGTCGGTGAATCCGGCTCAGGTAAAACAACTTTGGCGATGTCGGTGGTGAATTTGGTGCATCATAATGGTAAAATATGGTTGAAAAACAATGATAATTTAGAGGAAATAAACAGTTTTTCCAAAGACTTACAGATAGTTTTTCAAGATCCGTATAACTCACTTAATCCGCGTATGAACATTATGCAAATCATCGGTGAAGGATTAAGCGTTCATTTTCCGCAGATGAGTAAAACAGAGCAAACAAATAAGATTAAAAGAATTGTGCAAGAGGTTGAATTAGGCGAAGATATTTTATTAAAATATCCTCATGAGTTTTCCGGAGGACAAAGACAAAGGATTGCTTTGGCCAGAACTTTAATTCTAAATCCGCGCGTAATAATATTAGACGAGCCGACATCGGCGCTTGATGTCACGGTACAAGCTCAAGTTATAAAGCTGCTCAAAGATTTGCAACATAAATATAAGCTGTCATATATTTTTATTTCTCATGATATGAACGCCGTAAAAGCCATGTCACATAAAATTATGGTAATGAAAGACGGAAAAGTTGTTGAAAGCGGCTCAGCAGACGATATTTTTAATAATCCGCAACATGCATACACAAAACAACTGATTAAGGCCTCAATAATCTAAAAACGGCAATATATTGATATTACGGCGTTTTCCTAATATCAAACTATACATAATATACATTATGCGACAAATATGTTTATATGAAAAGATAAGTTCCCTTTTATTACCATAGCTGCGATAATCAGTAATTCTTATCAGTGGTAATAAACGGTTTGTTTGTCATTTTATTCCTTTCAATTTACTAAACACTTTTCCTACTCTGTCATTTTCTTTATCATTATATCGGCGCATTTTTCCCAAGAAAACATTTTAGCACGTTCAAGACCGGCTTTAGAATTTTGCTTTCTTAAATTCTCATCAAAATAATATTTCTCGTAAGCATTAATATGCTGCTCATCGCTATCCCAATCTATCATTATACCGGCATCGCCTACCACCTCCGGTAAACTTGAATTATCGGAAGTAATAACCGGACAACCGCATTGCATTGCTTCAAGCGGAGGAAGGCCGAAGCCTTCATACATTGAAGTATAAACAAACCACTCTGCCCCGCTGTACAGTGCCGATAAGTCTTTATCATCCACATATCCGGCTTTTATTACCAAATTTTGAGGAATTTCACCCAACTCAGCTTCCAAGAGAGGCATAAAATTATTCCAAGCACTTCCGCCTAATACAAATACCAAGTCTTCAATATTGTTTTTTTGCACAAACTGCACAAAGGTTTTGACGGCTCGAATCAAATTTTTACGCGGTTCTAAAGTACACAGGCTGAATATATATTTTTTATTTTCCGGAATATTATATTTTTTCCGGGCAGAATTGATGATTTTTTCATCGGTTACAGGATAAAAACTGCTCGCTGCCGCTAAATGAGTGACGGTTAATTGTTCGGCATTTAATTGCGGAAACAGTTTTAAAAAATCATCTTTGGTGTACTGAGATACGGTAAAATAACTGTCTTTATCATTAATTCCGTCGGCAACCTCAAAAAACCACCCCTTCCTTTTTTCAAAATCCTCTGAGAGCTTTGGCAAAATCAACGGGATGGCATCGTGTAACACCAAATAACGTTTAGCAGCCTTAATTTCCGGTACAAACATTGATTTAGCGGAAAAATACAGATCATAAGATTTATCGCTTTTGAAAGAAATCTCATAAAATTTTTCCACAAATTTCCAATATTTCTTCTTTATGAATTTCTTTTCTTTCTTGTACTTGATTCTGTTAAAATATGCTTTTGTATATATATTTAAGTGTTTGTATTCGTCAAAATAAAACTTTGCATCATACCCTAAAGCTTCTTTGATAAACTGTTTTGTAATCGCAGTATCGTACGGTTGGGTCAAGACGGTTATATCAAAAATATCGGATTGCAAAAACTGCTTCAAAATATTAAATGCAACAAAATATGTACCGGTACGCTCTATACGTTTATTTAAAGCCTCCGCAAAAATTCTGCCGTCAAATAGAAGTGTCTTTTTCATTGCATAATTCTCCTTAAATTATCTTCTGTTTCTTTTATCAATGCTGCGGATAAATTTTGCAACTTATTTTGAAATTCGGTATAAGTAACACTTTTCATGGCTATAGCTTGTTTCATTGCTTCTGCCAAATCAGAATACACAATGGCGTTTTCTTTATTATATCCGTAAAATCCGGCAAATTTTTCATGAATAACCGGTATCTTGGCAAACGCATATATCAGCTGAGCAGAGCCGGTAACTTTGGTTTTTATGTAACGTTCATGTGCCGGATTATTTTCATCAAGCAAAGGTAAAAAGAAATCGGCCTTTTCCATCATATCAAACATATCCGAAAAACTGAGCCTTCCCGTGATATTTGTGTAATCTCTTATATCTTCGGGTAAATCATCTAACGCACCCTTCCCTACAATAATTACTTTAAATTTGAGATTTTCATGAGCCAAAGATTTTACTGCTTCTATAAGTTTTTGGTGATTTTTCCGTGATTGTTCGATTCCTCCAACCGTTATAAAGGTTGTTACATCGTTCTTAGGTGTTATTTTTATTTTACCGAATAATATCGGGCAAGCAAATACACCTTTATCAAAGTGTCCCAAAGTTATCAATCTGTCCGTACTAAAAAAACTTTCTTCCGCAAAGCGCGAAACGTCCTCTAAGTCATGTTCAACAATATAAAGATTTTGCAGGTTTCTCAACTGCGGATACAAATTAAGTACTCCGCAATAATTGTCATTTTTCCATGCAAAATATCCGGCAGATGTCATTAAAAATACTGCTTTATATTTTTTAATATTTTCACACGAGAAAAATTCATCCAGTAATCCCCAATCGGATAAATAAACATTAACATCGGACATATTGTTGCGACAGAAAGGATTTTCCGAATATAGCTGAGGGTTTACCAATATATCAATATGAAAGCCGGCCTTTCTGAAATAATCCAAATAACCGGATATTACTTCACCATGAGCATCATTTGTTTCTATTAATAAAACTTGGCTATCACTTATGTTCGCTCTTTTGAATTTCCATAAATACATGAAATCTTTAATGTGTGCATGCATCATTTTACTGCGAAACATTTTTCTTTTTTCTTTTCGGATAATAAAAAAACTCAACAATTTAATGATGCTTTTTTTCATCTTACATCCTTTTCAATTCAGCAAATACTTCTATCATCACTTCTTCGGAATAGTTTTCACGCAGAAAATCACCAGCGGTTTTGGCAGCTGCATCTAAGTGAGGAATATCGTTATAAAGTTTTATGAGATTATCGGTAAAATCTTGAGTATCGGAAACCGTAATCATCGGTGTGGACGGTATGCCTTCCGCACCCACCGGAGTAGTGAAAACCGGAAGTTTTTGATATACAGATTCCACAATTTTTCCTTTTACCCCTGCTCCAAAACGCAGCGGAACCACATTCAGACGCACTTTGTTCATCAGAGCATTCATTTCATCATCGCTGACAAATCCGGTAAAGCGAACATTTTGGGAAGCGTATTGTTTTATATTTTCCGGAATACTGCCGCCGACAATATAGAACTCGGCCTCCGGATATTGTTTGATAAATTGCGGAAACACCTCATCCAAAAACCATTTCATGGCATCGGCGTTCGGCAAATGAGAACTACCCACAAACATTATACCGCTACGCTCTCGGGCTTTATACTCAATTTGAGGAAAATTATTCCAAATGTATATCGGCAAAATCAAACTCGGCTTATGAGGGTGTGTTTGGGCAACGACTTTTTTTTCATAATCCGACAACGTCAGAAAAACATCTGTTTGCTCAATAACCCGATTTTCAATATCTTCAAACATTTTGGAGCGTGCCAAAGCTCCTTCATCTCCGGTCTGCTCATAATCACGAAGTTCTCGAATATAATGCAAATCATGATCAAAGTACCAGATTGGCACTTTCACGCATTTTTGCAATACAGGAAGCATTTTATCGGCAATATCGGGACGACATAAAAATACGTAATTCACCTTACTGCCGTTTTGCTCCAGCCACTTTTCTTTATTTTCTGCTATTACATTAACCTCAACATCATTTAATGATTGCAAATATTTGCCTTTAGGAAACGGCGACATCGGCATATAATAAACATTAAGTCCCTGTTTTCTAAAGAAGTTTAAATACTGCCAAATAACTCGGGAACCGGTATCGCGGTCATAAACCGGAATTTTCATATCTATAACCAGTATGGTTTCGGCTTGCGGATTATCAACGAATTTTTGATACGTACAACCGAAGATATCGGCAAATTTCATCGTATGTTGAATAAATACACACTCAAGTTGCTTGCGAATACTCTTACGCCACGGGCGATACAGTATCGGAAACGTCAGAAGATTTATCAATCTTTTTTTGCGTCTATCTGCTGTTTTCATAATTTATCTCTTTGTGCTTTCTACCCAATCATTTAATATCCAACTGGAAGAATTCGCCTTATCGCTTCCGCCGACACCAAACTCCAACCTGACATTACATTGTTTTGCTGCTTCGGTCTCGGGAATATTGTCTTTTGTTCTATCTCCTCCGTTGGCAAACACCAATTCATCATCCGGATATTTGGCACGAGCTTTGCGAATACCGTCGGAAGCGGAATTATCACTGTCATCAAAGCCGAAAGCATCAATCACACCCTTGATGTTTTCCAAAATAGCAAGTCTGGTATTAAAGTTCATAAAATTGTTACCCTTTTTGCGGCGTAACCAATCATCTGAATTAATCAATACAATAACACCATCACTTTTGGCCTTTGAGGCCTTTATCATTTCTATATGCCCTTCATGAATCGGATCAAATCCGCCGGATACTATATAATATTTTGCCATTTAAATTCTCCTTAGAGATTACTTACTTTTAGCTTTCCATTTGCGAACGTTATTATTGTGTTCATCTAAAGTACGGGCAAAATTGTGTCCGCCCTCTCCGGACGCCACAAAATACAAATAAGGTGTTTTATCGGGATGAGCTACCGCCATGATTGCGGCTTTTCCCGGATTACAAATCGGTTTCGGAGGCAATCCTTCGTATTTATATGTGTTGTAAGGACTGTCGGTTTCCAAGTCTTTACGGGTAAGCGGGCGCCCTAAATCTTTTTTGCCTTCGGTTAAGGCATAAATCACTGTCGGGTCGGTTTGCAACAACATCCCCTTTTTCAAGCGGTTAATAAATACGGAAGCCACTTGCGGGCGTTCGGATGCCACTCCGGTTTCTTTTTCCACGATAGAGGCCAAAACAAGCATTTCTTCCTTATTTTTCAGAGGTAAATTCTCATCTTTTTCATCCCAAGCCTGTTGCAAAACTTTATCCATAGCTTCTTTGGCTTGGTCAACTAACTTTTGCCGTTTTTCATGGCGAGAAAATGTGTAAGTTTCCGGTAAAATTTCCCCTTCGCTAAACGGGGTGAAATCGTCCTCTAAAAACTCATTGGCCATAATGATATCCATGGCCTCACGAGCAGTCAATCCTTCAGGGATGGTCAGCTTGCGCAAATGCGCCTTACCGCCCGAGAACAAATCGGCAAGACCGGCAACCGATATATCATTATTAATCAGATATTCGCCGGCTTTGAACTTCGGATACAACTTATTTAATTTAACGTACAAAATAAACTCATAATCGTGGTCTATAAGTTTATTTTGGCGCAACATCGCGGCAATATCTTTCAGCGGCATACCGTTGTTTATTTGCACAAAGGTATCTTCCGTCACTTCATGCGGCATGGTGACAATCTGTTGAGCCTTATTATAAGCAAAAAAGCCCGCTGCTATGAAAAGTATTAAAAATATCTTCAAAAACATCAGGCTTTTCATCTTATAATCCTTTATATGCTAATCATCAAATTTTTTGAAAATTATTGACGAGTTGGTCCCTCCGAAACCAAAAGAGTTTGACATTGCAGCTTTAATGGTTTTCTTCTTCGGTTTTAACGGCACCAAATCAATATCTTTAACCTCATCGTCCGGATCTTCCAAATTAAGCGTTGCCGGACAAGTTTGTTCTTGAATCGCTTTAATGGTATATACGGCTTCAACCGCACCGGCCGCACCAAGCAAGTGTCCGATTGCCGATTTGGTGGAAGACATAGACATACAATTCAGCTTATCGCCAAACAAACGGCGTACAGCTTGAGCTTCGCCCACATCGCCGAGCGGAGTAGAAGTTCCGTGTGCATTGACGTAGTTAATATCTTCAATTTCAACACCGTGTTCTTTGGCGTGTGCAACTGCCATTTTCATGGCTCTGTATGCACCGTCACCGTCAGGACAAGGCGCGGTAATATGGTGAGCATCACCGCTCATTCCGTAACCGACAAGCTCAGCATAAATATGAGCTCCTCTGGCCTTAGCGTGTTCAAGTTCTTCCAAAACAACGGCACCGGCACCCTCACCCATTACAAATCCGCTACGTTTTTTATCCCACGGACGAGAGGCTTTCTGCGGTTCGTCATTAAATTCGGCAGTTACTGCGTGCATACGAGCAAATCCGGCCAAACCCAAGACATTAACCGCCGATTCTGCACCACCGGCCACCATAACATCGGCATCGCCCATGGCAATAATGCGGGCGGCATCGCCGATAGCATGTGTACCGGTAGAACAAGCGGTAACGCAAGAATGGTTAGGACCACGCAATCCGTGATCAATGGAAACCGTACCGGAAATCAGGTTAATAAGACAGGACGGAATAAAGAACGGCGAAATACGCTTGATACCTACTTCATTAAAAGAAACGGAGTTTTCGTAAATGTTATTCAGTCCGCCGATACCTGAACCTATCATAACACCGGCACGACATTGTTCTTCATCACTCAAATCTTTCGGCTCATAAGCGGCATCTTTTAAGGCATCATTGGCAGCCGCTATACCGTACAATATAAATTTATCGGCTTTTTTCTGGTCTTTAGGAGCCATTACGGTATCCGGATTAAACTCATTTTCTCCTTCTCCGAACGGCACTTGGCCGGCAATGGTAACCGGAATATCTTTCAAATCTATATTTTCAATTTTACGAATGCCGGACTTTCCTTCCATCAGGCATTTCCAGTTATATTCAACCCCGCGTCCGAACGGTGATACCACGCCCAAACCGGTAACAACAACTCTTCTCATTTATATTCCCTTTTTAATAAAAAAACTCGCCGTTATGATTTCAAGCGAGTTTAATTAAATAAAGCCTCACGACTTACGCATTTTTAGAAAGATAGTCAATGGCATCTTTCACAGTCAAAATCTTCTCGGCAGCTTTATCCGGAATTTCGCAACCGAATTCTTCTTCAAAAGCCATAACCAATTCAACTGTATCCAAGCTGTCTGCGCCCAAGTCATCAATAAAGCTGGCAGTTTCAACAACTTTAGCCTCGTCAACACCTAAGTGTTTAGCGACAATCTTCTTTACGCGTTCTGCGGTATCTTCAGTCATTATAAATTAACCTCATAAAATTAAAACAAATTTTTACAGACCATAACTGCCTGTTGTCTCTCATTTACACAAAAATATTTTAATTTACAAGCATTATTTTCACTTTACCCCGAATATTTTATAAATATTCAGCAAAAACAATATGTTATTTTGAGTAAAAAAGTGCATAAAAAGGGTTATTTATCGCACTTTTAAATATAGTTACCTGCTGTTTCCCCAAATATTCAATCTTTCACCGAAAAATATTGCAAATAGCAATAATATCCCTTATATTGCCGACAAAGGAAGATTAAAATGGCAGAAGTTATTACCTTCGGATGCAGAATTAACGCTTATGAATCCGAAGTTATCAAAGAAAAATTGCAAAATTACGATAAACTGATTGTCGTAAACACTTGCGCCGTTACCGGAGAAGCCGAAAGGCAATGCCGTCAAACCATACGTAAGCTCAAACGTGAAAATCCCGATTGCGATATTATCGTTACCGGTTGTTCGGCACAAATCAACGCGGCAAAACTTGCCGATATGAAGGAAGTAACCTTGGTGTTGGGCAACAAAGAAAAGAAGGAAATAGAAAAATACGTGGGCGGTATTTTTGCCGATAAAAAACAGGTCAGCGATATTTTTGCCGACAGTTCTTGCGATGACTACATTATCACCGGCTTTGAAGGACGGCAAAAAGCTTTTGTGGAAATTCAACAAGGCTGTAATCACCGTTGCACATATTGTATTATACCGTATGCACGCGGTAAAAACCGCTCGGCACCGAAGGAAAAGATAGTTGCGCAAATAAAAGAATTAATAAGTAACGGCTTTGAAGAAATTTGCCTGACCGGTGTTGATATCTGCTCTTATCAGCCGTCTTTCAGCGATTTGGTGGAATATATTTTGGAACAAATACCGGAATTACCGGAGCTTAATTTCGGCTCTTTGGATCCGGCCGCCGTTGATGATAAATTTATTGAATTATTACAGAAATACAATAATATATCATCACATTTTCATTTATCAATTCAATCCGGAGATAATGAGGTATTGCGTCGTATGGGGCGCAGACACAAACGTGAAGACGTAATCAAACTGTGCCGAAAAATTCGGGAGGTACGTCCGGATGTCAAGTTCGGAGCCGACTTTATTTGCGGATTTCCGCAAGAAACCGAAGAACAGTTTGAAAATACCTGTAAATTGGTGCAAGAAGCCGGACTGAATAAACTGCACGTCTTTCCGTATTCGGAACGTTCGGGAACTCCGGCCGCTAAAATGCAACAACTGCCGATGGAAGAACGTCGCCGTCGTGCCGCAATTTTAAGAGAATTAAGTGAGGAATAAATGAGTTTTTGGGAAAAATTAGGTTTGGGCCTGAAAAAATCTTCCGCTAAAATAAGCAGCGGTATCAGTGACATCTTTACCAAGAAAAAATTGGATAGCGCCACTTTGGAAGAATTGGAAGAATTGCTGTTGACGGCCGACATGGGAGTCGCATCTTCCCAAAAAATCATTGCCGAATTTGCCAAAGACAGGCAGAATCGCGATATTACCGATGAAGAAATCCGTTTCTTGTTGGCTCAAAACATAGAAAAAATCTTAAAACCTTGCGAGCAGGAGTTCATTATTGACAGTAGCATAAAGCCTTACATTGTTTTAATGGTAGGTGTTAACGGTGCCGGTAAAACCACTACTATCGGCAAATTAGCGGCAAAGCTTCAAAAACAAGGGAAAAAAGTTTCTTTTATTGCCGCCGATACCTTCCGTGCCGCTGCGGTTGAACAACTGAGAGCATGGGCAAATAAGCTTAATATCCGTGTGTTTTACGGAGCAGACGGATGTGACAGCGCCGGATTATGCTATGACGGATTAAACGCCGCCATAAAAAACGATGACGACGTGGTATTTATTGACACTGCCGGACGTTTACAGAACAAAAGCGGTCTTATGGATGAATTAAAGAAAATTGTTCGGGTTATGCAAAAAGTAATCCCCTCTGCCCCGCATAAAGTACTATTAACCTTGGATGCCACTACCGGTCAAAATGCGGTGGCGCAAGTACAAACTTTTAGAGAAATTATCGGAGTTAACGGGTTAATCGTCACCAAACTTGACGGCTCTTCCAAAGGCGGAATTTTGGTAGCGATTGCCGAAGAAAGCAAATTACCGATTTATTACATCGGAGTCGGCGAGCAAATTGACGATTTGGATACCTTCAATGCTCATCAATATGCCTGCAGCTTAACCGAGGTCGGACAATAAGGCGGTTAAGATGTCGGATATTCACCCAATAGATATTGTTTATACCTGGGTAAATAATAGAGACGAAAATTGGCTTAATAAATTTAAGCAAAATCAAGGAGATAATTCCGATAGCGAAGCCATACATAATTGCGGTTACCATGATAATGATGAACTCAAATATGCTTTGCGTTCGCTTGAAAAGTTTGCACCGTGGATAAATCACGTGTATATTGTGACCGACAATCAATATCCCGAGTGGATTAATTTGCATCATGACAAGTTGACGATTATTGATCATAGCGCCATTATTCCGCATAATGCCCTGCCCACTTTTAATTCACATACGATAGAATTTTTCCTATACAATATACCTAATCTGTCGGAATATTTTTTATATGCAAATGACGATACTTATTTCGGACGCGGTGTATCCTCCGATTTCTTTTATACTTCTAAAGGAGAACCTATTTGCCGATTTGGAAAAGAAATACATAAATTGCCACAGTCTTTGTGGAAACAAAACCTGTTGAACTCCGTGCAATGTTTGAGAAAACATCACTATAATTGTCCGGTGCTTACCCCACATCATAATATTGATGCCTACAAAAAATCCCTGATAAACAAATTCATGGAAGAATTTAAGGATGATGTGCAAGAAACCATACTCAATAAATTCAGAACCTACCGAGATATAGAAAGAAATATTTTTGCACTATTTGCCGTTACAATCGGGAAAGGCATAAAGAAAAATGTATACTTGTACGACAACAAAAAGCCTAAATACAAAAAAATTATCCAATATTTGCTAAAAGGAAGTGCAAACGATTCAGCGATTTTTCTTTATAACAATACAAACATAGAAGAAGAGTTTAATAAGTATGCTCCGGCTTTGTTTTGCATCAATGATGATACAAACGTAACGGAGGAAGACAGGAAAAACGGAAAACTGTTTTTAGAAAAACTTTTTCCGAACAAATCAAGCTTTGAAAAATAACAAATCCGTTATTTATTCTTTGGGGCAATGCGGTGCTTGATTTTAAGCCCGAATGCTTTGATTATGAGGAATTTATCGTTTCTTTCAATGCCAAAAGAATCTAAAAATCGGCGTAGTGCGGTATTTGTAACGGAGAAAACTTCCGAATAGTCGTTATAGCACGCCAAACCGCGATATTTGTTCAGGGCAATCATCTTATTGGTATAATCCCGATTTTTCAGCTGGCTTTCGTACACCGATATTAACTCGGCTTTCCGTTCTATATCACCGGAAATATCCAAATATACATTAGGATTAATTAGTGGTGTCCAAACTTCATAGGATACTATTTTGGTATTAAGAGAAAAGCGCAAAAGTTTGCAAATCTCCTTATAAATACATGAATGATCCGGATGATTTTCATACATATTGGGAACAAAAACATAATCGTATTTATTTAATGACAATCCGGCTAACCTATCAAGATTACGTTTTACCTTTTGATCTTCTATCATCAAGTTGGTATAATTTTTAACCCGGGCATAGCTCATGGCTTTGGCAAGTTCTTGCAAACGAATGTTTATAATTTCCTTTTCGTCGGGATATCCGCACTTTGAGCCGTCGGTAAGCACAACAACTTCACATTGTTTTCCGTATTTTAGCAAAAGACCTCCGCACCCCAAACTTTCGTCATCGGCATGAGGTGCAATTACCAAAATTTTATCCGTATCTTTGAACTCAAGCGGTTTCATCTCTTAAAATTCCTCTATCTGCATACATCTTTGTGATTAAGTTACATAAACTTATTTAAATTTAAGTAAAAGCAAATATTTCCGAGCTTTTATTCCTTGACAATTATATGCTTTCTGTCTATACTTGCCCGAGTGGAAGAATCCGAGGGAAAATATGATAATTGCCAATTATGATGAGTTTATACAGGTTATAAACTCTTTATTTAACTCTGACGAAGTAAATGATTTTACTTCGTTTACCGTTGAATTGGCAAAATCAAAGAAATCGCGCAATATCAAACGCAATCGTTACGTTGCCGAAATAAAAGCTCTTAAAGCTCAAATAAATGATTATAAGCAAAAATTACGCCAATCGGAGCAGATAGACAACAAGCGCCAATATAGTGCAGAGCTTAAAAAGCTGAACAAGGCCAAACAAGATTTGGTACTCAAAAATCGTGAGTATTTGCAGCTTAATTTGTTTAATGAAATGAGCGAAAACGCCAAGATATACGCTTGTTGTCGGCATATACTGTCAAAATATTTGCCCGAGGCCTTGAGCGAAGATTTATCTTCATCGGTAAAGCCGAATAACGACGGCTCCATAACCGTTAATCCGCAAGCATTTAAGGATTCTCGTTTGTATCAGGATGCCTCCCATATTAAAGACTATGTTTCGTCATATTTTGAAAATTATCCGGAACGCATAAAAGGCACACGCTATTTTATAGGGTTGCATCGCAAAGCCCCTAATCTTTCCGACTTGCTTACCGACATTAATTCTTATTTTGAAAAGCTGAATTCTCCGGACGAAAAAGAAAGTAACCGTATCAAGAAAAGTCATATCGGTATTGAAGTTGTTAAAACGTACCCGGAACAACATTTGCAAATCTTGAAAGTTACGACCAAAGCCGGTTTGAATTATGAAGGAAGTGTCATGCACCACTGTGTAGGCTCTTATGCCTCCAAGGTTGAAAAAGGCGAAACTCAAATATATTCTTTGCGAGACATGGGAGAAGCAACTCAAGAGCTTGTTCCGCATGCTACCGTTGAAATTAAAAACGGCAAAATATCTCAAATTAAAGGACCGCATGACAGCATAATCGCTTTTGAATATGTGGCTCCCGTTCGCGATATGCTGTTAACATTGATAAAAAGCAAAGATTTTCAAGATATTATAAACGATAAAGATATTCCGACCGCCGACAAAAACAATATAGGCATTTTTAAGGATATAAACGATAAAACGCATGATTTGTTCAATTTTAACGAACAAGAGGTCATCTTTGACAGGATTACCATTACTAAAGAGGCCTTAACCGCCCTGCCTTTGCATAAAATGAAAATCAAAAATCTGATATATCGGGGAGTTTTGACCGATGACGGATTACAAACCCTTTTAACTTTACCGAACATCAAAAAGTTGGATTTCAGTTCGTTGGAATATGAAGGTGAAACCTTTGACTATTCAAAAGCACCGCAAAAAGAAATTTATTTGAATTTAACGGCACCGAACCTGAAGCGCATAATATTGCCGAAACAGGCCGTACTTTTATCACTAAACGGAAAATATGATAATTTAGAAAACATTATTGTTCCGAACGGTGTGAAAAATATAACGTTGGAAGGCAGTTTTGCCAAACTTAAGTCCTTGCCTGATACAACAACTAAATTGTCCTTAAACGGTGACTTCCCGATGTTAAAAGGCATACCTAATAAAGTTACACACTTGGGACTTAAAGGAAAATTTCCGAATTTAGAATATATAAATACTGCGGTTTTGACGGATTTGAGTTTGGAAAGCAGTGACATATTCCCTAATTTTGAGGAATTGCAACTTTCAAAACTGCAACATTTATCATTATACGGTGATTGTGTGACACAACTTAAGAATCTGCCTGAAGCACCACTGTTGGAAAGTTTACACATCGGTAGCGGTAATTATGAACTGGGTAAACAATATTCCGCAATCGGCGATGATTTCACCGCCGGTTATCCGCATTTGAAATCGCTGACGCTGAACGGTACTTTTCCGCAAATAAACAAGCTTGATTTGTCACTTAATCCGGAATTGTCGGAATTGGAAACTTTGGGGGCTAAATTTGAAAATATCAAAACCATAAAGTTTCCGGCATCATTATCTACTTGTGTATTTGATTTTGCTTCGTTTCCTAAGCTTACGGAACTGGATTTTTCCCGCATAAACAACAGATACTTCGGTAAAATTGAAAGTTTCAATATCGGAAAACTGCGTTTCGGACATGATGTCGCACCGCAACACTCCGGCACCTCAATTAAAGGTGTGTCACTTTCGTTTGCCAATTTCGGCAGTTTGGAAACCATTAAATTTCCGATAATAACGGAAAATATCAATCTGCAAAACTTCTCCGGTGCTGCTCATGCAAAACAGTTTAATTTCGATGAATTAAAAAATTTGAAGGAATTGAATTTGAGTTTGATGCCGTTTGAAACAGTACCGCAACTTGATTTATCTTCTTGTAACGAACTTACATCTATGTGTGTGGACGGCAGCATTTTAAACAACACCGTTTTACCGCCGAATTTGGAAGACTTAAAGATTATTGCGGTGGGAATGGATAAAGAAATGCCGGATTTCTCGCTTGACCGCACTACTTGCGAAAATCTCAAAACTTTGGATTGCACCGGATTTTTACCGGACGAACGTCTTTTAAAGCCGAGTGTGGAAAATTTGACCGTTCACGCCAACAATAAGGATTTAAGCCATTTAACGCAAATAGATATGGGACAATACAAATATGTTGATTTGCAACTTTCGGGCTCTGCTTTGAGTAAGTTGAAAAAAGTTGTCTTTCCGCAGACTTTCAAAAAAATGTGCTTAAACAATACTTCCGAAAAGTTTCAGGAGCTTGATTTCAGCAATACCGTCGGAGAAATAAATATTTATCCGAACGAAGATATAACCGGAGAAAACCCTAAAAAAAGCTATTTTAAGGTAATTCGTAACGGTATTGTTCAAGAAGAAAACGATATCGGTCACCGGTTTGATAATTATTTGATTTTAAATGATGAACAAATGCAAAAAATAAAGCATATAAAGCTCGGTAAAGATGCCTTGCTTCATATACATAACGAAATGCCCGATACAACCGATTTGACGGTGGAAGTGGCTTATGATATGCCGGAAAACGCGATGTTGCTTATGCAAAAAGAAAATCCGCAACTGACATTCAGCAGAGAAAAAAATTCCAAAACACCTTATCAAAATTTCAACGATTTCGTCGGTAAAAGCAGAGATTAACGTCCGTTACCCGATTTTTTGAAAGGCACGGCGACAGATTGATTACCGTAGCTGTTTCTGAACAGATGACGGTTGGCATAATTGAGTTTGATGCCGTCATGGGAAACTTCAAATTTGCCGGCGGAAGCGTTTAATTGCGTACCGTCCGGAAACGTTATAATTGCACCAAAAGAACCGTAATTAAATTTAATGCTCAACTTTTTACCGTCAGACAAAGTGATATTGTCTTCAGCAATTCGGCCGCGATTATCCGTGCGCAAACGATGTCCTTTACCAATCATGCAGTTTTCGTTTCGGCCGATTTCCTGATATCTTCCCTTTTCATAGAATTTGGTAACGGTAAACGTTTTATCGGTGAACAGTTTATTATCACCCAAACTGAAAAAGTTTTGCTCGTCACGGTCAAAACAAATACGCGTTTCGTCAGGAAAACATACTTTTTGACGTTTCAAATCAATAAATATACCGTCCGGCAAGCGACAATCAACTATTTGATTTTCCCACCATTTTATTTTAACCGGAATTTGCGGTTTGGAATTTTTATCAATTACATCGGATTGTTTGTTTTCTTTTTCATAATCATCTTTATTATCACGTCTTATAACAATCATTTTTTCCGTATCCAGAACAAAGCTTTGCCCGTCATCATGCACTGCCAAAAATGTTCCGTCAGTCTGTTTGGTAAATTTAGGAGTATTCTTTCGTAAAAATACAAAAATTTTACCGGCATATTTAGCAAAATTTCCTTCCACAGCCGCCTTTAAATCTGCCCTCAAAGCTGAATCCAAATGGTTATGACTGAGGTTGTTACGAAGCTGTCTGAATTTACACCATGTATCATATTCCTCACGCGAAAATACATTTTTCTTGAAATAATACCATGTATTGTTACGGGTATAATCAAGACCGCGTGTCCAACAATAGGTCATCATCTCTGTTTCAATATGATTATACAACCCCAAATACCATGATTTATCGAAATATCCTATTTCTCTTTCTTTGTTATTGCTGTAATCTTTTTCCTTAAAGTCATCAAATATTTTGGCTTTCGGCAACACTTTTGTTATGTTATTGAGCAAAGACCCATATTTTTCGGATGTCAGTGGATAATTGGTAGTTATCATCGGTGCAAGTTCCGAATTCTGCTTTTGCCATTCTTTCAAGCGTTGTACGAACTTAGAATTGCTTTCTCCCGTCTCACGCACCAAAAAATTCGGATAAGCAACCTGCAACAGAGGCTGCATATTTTGAGTAACTTTTTGATATTCCTTTATTCTTTCGTGAACAGTTTTATCAAAAAACATACGATAGGATTTTATATACTCCTTTCGTACATTTTTATGCTCTTTGATATTACCCGGAGAGAACCTGCCCATACTGTCCAAAGTATCCCATTGATGACGCAATAAATGCCTTATATTCAGATAATGACGCATATTTTCGGCAGAACTTATCAACCCGTTTTCTTCGGCGGCTTTCCATGCTTCTGCGGTATTTTTCTTCGGAAATAATCCGCGAACGACCTCCTGAGCTTTACTTGCATACATTCCCAGCAAATCCAAAATTTTGTTTTCAAACTTGGACAATGCTTCCGAGGCAATAATTTTAATCATTAACCTATTGAAGTGTGCATACAGTTCCTTCTCTGTGTATTTATGTTCCAGTTTATGTTTATTGATATCGTAATAATCGGCAAGCTGAAGCATAATTCTGAGTTCTTCCTGCATCGTCGGATTATTAAACGCTTCATCCACAAACATATCTTTGTAGCGTTTACCGGTATATTCAACATGAAACTTGCCGTCTATCAGTAATATCGCATCTTTCATCTTCTGATTTTTGACATACGCTATATCATACCTTTCCACCGGATACGGTAAATCCAAATCTATGGTTGTTTCCGAATACTTATCGGAGCAGTATTTCATCTTCGGTATATCGACATCTTCTTCTTCGTTGATATGATATAATGAAATATAGCTGTATTTATCACCCTCTTCATCTTGGCCTTGAGCATACTTTATATAGGCATCGCGTTCATCTCGAACAGCCGGCAAAATCCGCCATGGTATTACTTCTTCATCTAAAGATTCCCATTGCGTTTTGGTTATCACCATATAAGACAAATCGGCGGCGGAATTGTTTTTGAGCATCAATTCCAAACCTCTTTCAAAAAACAGATAATCCTCATATATGCCAAGTAACTCCTTCTTTTGTTTGGGAGTCATTTGCGAAGCATATATGTTCGTCAGCTGCGGCATACCAAGCTAATTCCTTGTAAATTAAAGAGAAAATATGTATTTTTATATCTTGTTTTTTGGTTGTTGTCAACACGAGTAAACTTTATTTATTGAATAATAGTTTATTTATGCTAATAATGATTATGTCAAGGAGGAAAATATGATGAAAAAATTTTTATTTACTTTAATATCTGCCATTTTGTTGGCTTTCAGTGCTCAAGCAGCCGAGGGACCTTATGATTTGGATAATACTTTATTAATGAAACTTAAGGACGGAAAAGTTTTGATATTGATGTATCCGGATAAAGCTCCAAATCACGTAGCTCGCATTAAAGAATTAACACGTCAGGGATTTTATGACGGCTTGAAATTTCATCGTGTTATAGACGGCTTTATGGCACAAACCGGAGATCCTAAAGGTAACGGTACCGGCGGAAGCGGTAAAAAATTGAAAGCCGAATTCAATGATTTACACCACGAACGCGGAACCGTATCCATGGCTCGTGCTTCTGATCCGGATTCTGCCGACAGTCAATTTTTCATCTGCTTTGCCGATGCAAAATCTTTAGACGGTCAATATACCGTTTGGGGTAAAGTTATTGAAGGCATGGAATATGTAGATAAAATCAAACGCGGTGACAAGAATAATAACGGTGCCGTGGAAGAACCTGCAGATACAATTATTTCCATGGCTGTTTTAGGGGATGTATCTACACCAACTAAGAAATAATATTTACCGTACAAATATTGTAAAAAAACTCTCCGATATAATTTCGGAGAGTTTTTTTATCCGTCGTTTACTTCAAAAACTTATTATTCTTCGGAAAACCGAACGGTACGGACTTACCTACTTGCGCCCGATGTCCGAGCCAGGTTATCAATTCTTTTTCGGTGCTTACGCCGCCGGCACGATTATAGCTGAAGCCTTCTTCACCGTTAAATATCTGAATATCGGTAATATGCCCGTCTCTGTATTTTTGCAACAATACTCCGTGTCCGCGTGCCATTGCCGGAATTTCTTCCGCCTTAAATACCAACAACTTACGATTATCACCGACTATTGCCACATAATCACCGGTCATTTTGATGCAAAATTTAACATTTTCATTATCGGCAACGTTCATTATCTTGCGACCGTTTCTGGTTTGCGCCAATATATGATTTTCATCAACAATAAATCCGTACGCCTTGTCGGAAGCCACCAAATAATTGGCTTTAGGCTCATAAACAAACATGGCGATAACTTCATCATTATTAGCCAAGTCAATCATCAGGCGTACAGGTTGTCCGAAACCGCGTCCGCTCGGAATATCGTTGGCATTGATACTGAAGAACTTACCTTTGTTATCCAGTATAACAATTTTATCGGTCGTTTGTGCATGAATTGCAAAAGCTAAAGTATCATCATCTTTGAATTTGAAACTCTCGTTTAAATCGCTGTATCCCTTAAGACAACGTATCCAGCCCTTTTGCGACAAGATAACCGTTATCGGCTCTTTTTCAATCCACGCTTCAACAGGAACTTCAATTTCGGCCGGAGGCTCGGAGAAATCGGTGCGACGGCGTCCTAAGGCCGTTTTTTTACCGTATTTTTCTTTAATACGTTTGATTTCCTCAGCTATAGCATTCCAACGTTCATTTTCACTGTTAACCAAAACTGTTAAGCCGGCTTTTTCTTCTTTTAATTCATTATCTTCAACACGGATTTGCTCTTCATCCAGCTTACGCAAATTACGCAATTTCATATTAAGGATTGCTTCGGCTTGATTATCGGTCAACTTAAACGTTGCCATTAATACGGCCTTCGGTTCGTCTTCTTCGCGGATTATGCGAATAACTTCATCCAAGTTCAAATATGCCGTTAAATAGCCTTCCAGTATTTCAAGTCTTGCATTAATTTTATTTATTCTATAATTGATTTTACGCAAGAAAATACGATTACGGTGTATCAAATAATCATGCAATACTTCTTTTAAGCTCATCACTCTCGGCACACCGTCCAAATCCAATACGTTCATATTCATACTGAATTTTGCTTCCAAATCGGTCTGCTTAAACAACTGTTCCATCAACATGGCGGCATCAATGGTACGATTTTTCGGTTCCAAGACAATCCGCACGTCTTGTGCCGATTCATCGCGTATATCCGCCAAAAACGGCAGTTTTTTATTAAGCAACAACTCGGCTATGTTTGTAATCAATTTGGATTTGACAACCTGATAAGGTATCTCGGTAACCACAATTTGATATTGTCCGTGTCCCAAGTCTTCGGTGGTCCATTTAGCTCTGATGCGAAAGTTACCCTTTCCCTGCTTATAGTTATTCAAAATCGTTTCAAACGAATCAACAATAACGCCGCCGGTCGGAAAATCCGGTCCTTTAACACGACGAACAACCGCTTCGTCGGTACAATCCGGATTTTCAATCATATAAATAAGCGCATCACTAAGCTCGCTCAAATTATGCGGCGGAATATTGGTGGCCATACCGACGGCAATTCCCATGGAACCGTTACACAACAGATTTGGCACCATTGACGGCATAACCGCCGGCTCACTGTCTTCTCCGTCATAAGTATCCACAAAATCAACGGCATCATCATTAAGTCCGTCCATCAAATCCATGGCAAATTCGGTCAGTTTGGCTTCGGTATAACGCATGGCGGCAGGACTGTCACCGTCAATATTACCGAAGTTACCCTGCCCGTCAACCAACGGATATCTTACCGAAAAATCCTGCGCCAAACGAACCATAGCACCATAAACGGCACTGTCACCGTGCGGGTGATATTTACCGATAACATCACCGACCACACGGGCGCACTTCTTAAAACCGTTTTTAGGATCTAAATGCAACTGACGCATGGCGTACATCAAACGACGATGCACCGGCTTCAAACCGTCACGTACATCCGGAAGCGAACGCGATACAATGGTGGACATGGCATAAGACAAATAGCGTTTTCCCAATTCTTCGCTAAATTGTACATCTCTTATTCTTTGATTTTCCTCAGTCATCTATCCACCCTTAGAGTTTATACGTTTTAATCAATCCCAACAGACTGTCACGATTTTCCGGAAGTCGCAGGTTATGTTGGCTCAAAAAATTCTTTTGCAAAAAATTACCGGTCATCGTCAATACATCGGCGATTTCTCTGCCTTGCGGAGTATAATTTCTGTCGGCAATATATTGCGGATAGGCAAACAATTTATCCTTATACGGCATACCTATTTCCGCACAAACGGCTCTCCCCGTCTTAGGCGAAATATAGCGTAAATTCTGACGCGTACCGGTTACCGCACACTCCGATATATCAAGTCCGATACCCAAAAAGTCCAACAGATAATATTCAAAAAACGAATAGTAAACCAACCAATTTTCATCGTTTATGTGAACAAAGAAATCATCAATGGTGTTATAAAAAGCTCCCAAATCATCATTTTCGGCCACACACTCGTCAATCAAACGGCACAAAGTAACCAATGCCCCTATTTTATCTTCGTTCAGTACAAAATCGGCCGTATGCGAGCGCAACAATTCCACACCCTTAAAACTCAACATATTTTCTTCAACCCGAGCGTAAGCATTAAACGAAACATAATTACCGAGTTGATAAATACCCAAATTGCGTGAGGAACGCGCTCCGTTGACATAACCTACGATTTTGCCGTGATTTGGTGACACTAAAGTAACAATCGCCGACTTTTCGCCGTGATTTCTGATTTTTACAATGTATCCCTGGTCGCTAAACTGCATATTGTGTTACCGAATCTTGTGTTTAATACTCTTTTATAACACTTTTATTCACTTTGTCAAATGCCATTAATTCGCTTAAAACACGCTCCATATCGGCAAGAGCAATGGAATTAGGACCGTCAGACAATGCCTTGTCCGGATTTTCATGCGTTTCAATGAATACGGCAGCTACCCCGACGGCTACCGCAGCTCTGGCCAAAACCGGTGCAAACTCTCTTTGTCCGCCGGTTGTGCCGCCCAAACCTCCCGGTTGTTGTACCGAGTGGGTGGCATCAAATATCAACGGATAACCGCAATCTTTTGCCATTTGCGGGAAAGCACGCATATCGGTTACCAAGGTATTATAACCGAAACTGGTACCGCGTTCCGTAATGCAAATATTGTTATTTCCGGAATCTTCAACCTTTTTGACAATGTTTTTAACATCCCACGGAGCCAAAAACTGTCCTTTTTTTATATTGACAACTTTTCCGGTTTTTGCGGCGGCAACCACCAAATCTGTTTGCCGGCATAAAAAAGCCGGAATTTGCAACATATCAACGTATTCAGCCACAATCGGACATTGCTCGCGCTCGTGAATATCGGTTACAATCGGCAGGTCCGGATACAATTTGCGAATTTCTTCAAAAGTTCTCATACCTTCTTCCAGACCGACACCGCGTGCACTATTGATTGAAGTACGATTAGCCTTATCAAAAGAAGCCTTAAACACATACGGAATACCTAACTTTTGGGTAATTTCTACCATTTTACCGGCGATAAACACGGCATGTTCACGGCTTTCTATCTGGCACGGACCGGCCAACAATCCGAGCGGTAATTTATTACCTAAACAAACGTTTCCTACCTTTATAACCTTTTGCTCCATTTATTTTCTCCTTAAATGTTGATGCGAGCGAACATAAACAATACGTTACCGTCATTTTTAATACCCGGAACATAAGCGCCGTGAACTTCCAAATTGCGATATCCGGCACCGACCATCGGTAACGGCAAAGGAATAGGAATATAGCTGTATTCGTGACGTTGTGTCAATCCGAGCGCATATCCTACACCGGCGTGCCATTGATTACTTTCTCCGGCATACCAATTCCATTGGCGAGCATACCCGAAATAGGTTTCCAAATACGAGTTAGAATCCTTAAATCCCATAGCATACAATCCGGACCAAGTCCCCTCATCATTGTAATGAGATATGCCCAAACCGCCGCCCCACGGATTTTCGTTATATTTCTTTATATGCTCACGATCATAGGTCAGACGGTTATGCCATGCATAAAACGGCACATAAATATCATAATCATGCTTTTCCCATATTTCTTTGCTGTCATTGATTATAAAATCGGTCCACTCGGCTAAAACGCCTGCTTTGGCTTCAACCGACAACATCATCAGCACAACGGCTGTTAAAAGTTCTTTTAGTTTCATCTTATTTCTTTCTTTTTTTCTCGTTAATTTCGGGAGTTACGATACCGCAAGATATAACATATTTGATACCTTCTTCAACACTCATATCCAACTTAATAACATCATTTTCATCCACAAAAATCAAAAATCCCGAGGTTGGGTTCGGTGTGGTCGGAACATAAATACTCAATTTTTGCTTGCCGGTTTTTTCTTCTACTTCTCCGCCGGTATCCCGTTTACTGACAAAGGCAATGGTCCACAACCCTTTACGCGGATATTCAACCAACACCACTTCGCTGAACGAACGATTTTTCTGCGATAAAAACGTTTCGAATATTTGTTTAATCAAGGAATAAATGCTTGATACTATCGGCATTTTTCGGATTATTTTTTCCCACAAATTAACAAAAAATCTGCCGACATATCCGGTTGTAAGCATTCCGATTAAAAACAAAACCACCAACAGTAAAAGTAAGCCTAAACCCGGAACGGCATAAGGCACAAAGTTTCCGATGGTCCATTTTTGCGGGATTAAACGACTGGTAACGTCGTTAATCCAAATAACCAAATGATATGACATATAAATCGTGATTGCCACAGGAGCGGCAACAATCACGCCGGTGAAGAAATAATTTTTAATTCTTCCGCCAAATGAATTGGTATTTTTTTGTTGTTCACTCATTTTACGCCTTTCTCATTAAATCATTAATAACAAACTGCAGTCTTTTACGTCCGTTCCAAGCGTCACATTTAACGTAACCTGCAATATCAAACATATCGCCTTTTGCCTGCATAATGGCATTACCGATTTCATTATCGGCAACTCTGAAAGCTATGGCCGGTAACCGATTGCCAAAAGATGAAGTGAGCGTACATTTAACATGACCGCTTCCGACCACTTGCGCTCCGGTTATCATCACGTCACGTATCAAAATCAGCGGCTCGGGATTGCCGGTACCGAACGGCTCCAATAAACCGAGATTATCGGCAAATTCCATATTAACTCCGCCCAGCGAAAGCGTGCAATCAATATTTAATACCGGTGAAATTTTTTCTTGTCCCAATTTTTCCAAAATATATTCACCGACAAACTTTTTGAACAGCGGTATCTGTTCTTCGGTCAACGAAAAACCGGCCGCCATGGTATGTCCTCCGCCACCGGTGATAACACCTTTTTCCTTGGCTGAAATAATCAACGCACCCAAATCAATTCCGGATATTGAACGTGCCGAACCTTTAACTTCGTCTTTTTCGATTGACATAACAAACGCCGGAACATTATATCTTTCTTTGAGCTTTCCGGCAACTATTCCGATAACTCCCTGGTGCCAATCATCACCATACACAAACGCCATCGGATATTCTTGTGAAACACCTTCCACCTGCTCTATTGCCTGCAACAAAACATAGTTTTCTATCTCTTTGCGCTCTATGTTGAATTGATTGAATTTTTCGGCCAAAATACGGGCTTCTTCATCATTTTCACAGCAAAGCAGTCTGCTCCCCAAAGAAGCGTCCCCTACCCGTCCGCAAGCATTAATTCGCGGTCCCAAAGCAAAGCCCAAATGATAGGCTGCCGGAGCCTCGCTTAAATTCAAAACTTTCATAAGTTGTTTAAGGCCGGTGTTTTTCATTTTGGCCATAACTTTTAAGCCCTGACGCACATACGCCCGGTTTAGTCCTATCAACGGCACCACGTCACACACCGTTCCCAAAGCCACCAAATCAAGTAATTCCAGCAAATTAGGCTCCGGGATTTCCTTATAAAAACCGTGTTCTCTCAGCAATCTGTTGATTGCCACCAAGGTCATAAAACCGACACCGACTGCCGACATATATTGCAAATACGGATAATCGTTTTTTTCATCCAAACGCTTAGGATTTACCACGGCATAAACTTTCGGTAAAATAACTTCGGCTTCATGGTGGTCAATAACAATTATATCAAATCCGTCTTCAGCGGCCTTATTCAACACATCAAAAGCCGTGGTACCGCAGTCTATGGTAATTACCAAATCAACTTCTTTATCGGCAAATTCGGCAAAAGCAAGCTCGCTCGGTCCGTACCCTTCTTCGCGGCTCGGAATATGAATAATCGGTTCAATTCCTGCATTTTTGAAAAACTTAGTCAACTCGGAAGTAGAAGTTGCACCGTCAACATCATAGTCACCAATAATGGCAATTTTTTGTTTATTTTCAATAGCATAAGCTATTCTCTCGGCAGCTTTTTGCATATCCTTCAAAACGTAGGGATCCGGCATAAGGTTTTGCAATTTAGGATGCAAAAAGTTTTCGGCAGTTTCGGCCTCAACACCTCGCAAACACATAATACCGGCCAAATACGTCGGAATTCCGCATTTTTGAGCCATAAATGAACATTTCAACTCATCGGGTTGCGGAAAATTCCATATATTACCGCCAAGAGAAAGCGTTTGTTGCTCTTGCATATTACTCCTCTAACCAATACAAATAGACTTCGGCACGACGATTGGCGGCTTCGGCAGCTCTGTCAACCTCAACTTTTATCGGGCGACTGTCAAACAATGCTATGGTATTGATATCGGTAAATTTAACTCCGTAGGCGGCCAAAACCGCAGCCGTATGAATAGCTCTTTCGTTGGAGATTTTAAGATTAATCAAAATTCTGTTTAAGATGTTTTTGGTTATGGTGCGATGTGAAGCATGACCATAAACGACTATTTTGGCATTTTCATCTATTGCTTTTTGAGCAACCTGCCGCAATATTTCCTTATTTTCCGGAGTAACAACCGCACTTCCGTCAGCAAAACCGATAACGGCAACCAGTTCGGCTTTAGAAACCTTTTGTACTTCTTTTTGTGCGCCGCATACCGGTTCCTGTAATAAAGATGCACAAGCGCTCATAAGGCAAGCAGTCAATAAAATAAATATTTTTTTCATATTACACCTCGCTAAAACAATTTTACGGAATTGTAAGAGAATTTGCGATTTAATACAAGGATAAAAGCGTTTTTTTCCAACAAATTTTAGCCGGTTCGGAGTATTTTTTTTTGCACAAAAACGTAAAATACCGTTGAAATTATAAAAAAGAATTGTATAATGACGTGTTAGAATTGTATGGAAGGGACGTATTATGTATAAGTTTTTCAAAATAGCAGCCGTCTGTTTAATGATGTTTACATCGGCCTGTTCCGAAGAGGATAAAGTTTCTCAGGAAAATACCGGAAATGCTTTGTCGGCAACGGTTTATTCTCAAGGCACCAATGAGGTGAGAAGTGTTTTCAATATTGAGATTGCCGATACTCCGGAAAAGATTTATCACGGCCTTATGGGCAGAACTGTTTTGGATGCTAAGTCGGGTATGTTGTTTGATATCAATTTGATTGCCCGAGATATTGATATTGCCTTTTGGATGAAAGATACGCTTATCCCTCTTGATATTTTGTTTATTGATGAAAACGGTGTCATATTTCATATTCATAAAAATGCAAAACCTTACGACACGACTCCGATTTATCCGCCGAAGCGTCCGCGTGCCGTTTTGGAAATCAACGGCGGTCAATCTGATGAATTCGGAATTGAAGTCGGTGATATGTTAAAAGCCGATTTGCTCGGAAATAATTAAAAATTTGTTTGCACAACATTAAAAGGCACCGTTTTCGGTGCCTTTTGTTTTATAGGTTATTGATGTTTTAGTTTTAAAAAAATCCGACAATAAAAAAATATTAATTTTAGTATTGACATTAAGAAAGAATTGTATAAGCATTAATAACGTACATTGAGGAGAATCAATAATGTCAAATTTGTTTATGAACAGCGCTTGTTGTATGTTTGCGATTAATCGCGAACGGATACGCATATGCTGTTAATAAGCAGACAAGAAATTTTAATTTAATGCGTTCCGTTGTCGGAACGCTTTTTTTTTGAAAGGATAAAATCATGACAATATATAAAAAAATTACGGACTTGGTCGGAAACACCCCTTTATTGGAATTATCCAATATTGAGAAAAACGACGGCATAGAAGCAAAAGTTTTAGCCAAATTGGAATATTTCAATCCGGCCGGCAGTGTTAAAGATCGTATTGCAAAAGCAATGATAGAAGATGCCGAAGCTAAAGGAAAATTGAAAAAAGGCTCGGTAATTATAGAACCGACAAGCGGAAATACCGGTATAGGTTTGGCATCTGTTGCCGCCGCCAAAGGATATAGGATAATTTTGACAATGCCTGAAACGATGAGTGTAGAAAGACGCAATTTATTAAAAGCATATGGGGCAGAATTAGTTTTGACCGAAGGAGCTAAGGGCATGAAAGGTGCTATTGCCAAAGCCGAAGAATTGGCTGCCGAAATAGAAAACTCGTTTATTCCCGGACAATTTGTGAATCCGGCGAACCCGACGGCCCATAAAAATACGACAGGTCCGGAAATTTGGAGAGACACCGAAGGAAAAGTTGATATATTTGTGGCCGGAGTCGGAACTGGCGGAACACTTTCCGGAGCCGGTGCATTTTTAAAAGAGCGTAATCCGAATCTCAAAGTTGTTGCGGTTGAACCGACCGATTCACCTGTTTTGAGTGAAGGTCGCAGCGGTGCACATAAAATTCAAGGTATCGGTGCTGGATTTGTTCCGGATACGTTGGATAAATCAATTTATGATGAAATTATCACCGTTAAAAATGAAGATGCTTTTGCTACCGGAAAACGCATTGCTCATGAAGAAGGTGTGCTGGTAGGAATCTCATCCGGTGCGGCCGCTTTTGTTGCGCTTGAATTAGCCAAACGACCGGAAAACAAAGGCAAAGTAATTGTTGCCATTTTGCCGGATACCGGAGAACGTTATTTATCAACACCTCTGTTTTCATAACAATTTTTAGAGTAAATAAAAATAAAGCCGCTGTACTGACTTACAACGGCTTTAATTGTTGTGTTACCCCATATACTTTAAGCTACTTAATGAGTTCTTCAATTATGTTCTTTGTCACCGGTACGGCGTTCCATCCGGCCGTTTTAAATCCGTAGGTTTCTTTGCTTGCCTGCGGGTCATCCAAAATAACCAAAATTGCATAGCTGACACCGTCATGTTCAAAATTACCCACAAATGTTGTAATTGCACTTTCGGAATCATACTTTCCGTCTTTTTTAATCTTATCGGCGGTACCGGTTTTACCCATTAAATAATATTTATCGGAATCGGCTCTTTTAGCGGTTCCGTCAGTAACCACTTTCCGCAAATATTTGCGCATAAGCATTGAATTATCTTCTGAAATTACACGAACACCCTCTTTATCATTAATCTTTTCAAAACTCGGTTTATGATAAATTCCGCCGTTAATCAAAGCCGAATATGCCGTAATTAAATGCAACGGTGTCTCGGATATTCCGTAACCATAGGAAGCGGTTGCTATATATTTGGGTGTGCTTATCCATTTTTCTTTACCAAAAAACATCGGTTTTGCACTTTCTATTTCATACGAATCTATCTTTGACAGCATACCTAATTTATTGAAAAAATCATATTGATACTCACCGCCTGTTTTCAATGCGATTTTTGCCGCACCGATATTTGATGATTTTACCAAAACTTCTTCCGGACTTATTATACCGTAAGGCTCATTTCTATCCTTTATTGTAAAACCGTCAATTACCAACGGTTTAGAGGTATCAATTTCTTCATCATCCTTTATTTTTCCGCTTTCCAAACCCATAGCAACATCAAATGTTTTCATTATGGAACCTGCTTCATACAGTTCTTTGTTCGCGGTGGAAGATTTATTTGTCGTATATGAGGCCAATATGGTAGCATCAACCGGATTCATCACGACAAGAATACCGTTTTGCGCTCCAAAATGTTTTACGCCTTCATCCAATGCTTTGGTAACGGCATTGAATTTTTCTGCCGAAATTACCTCTCCGTCGTAATAGGATGAAAAGTCTTTTGCCGTGGAAACATTGGCAGAAATTCCGCATATTCCTATCAAAGCCGCCATACAGGTAAAAGTATTTTTAAGTTGTCTATTCATTTTAGTCTCCTTTTTTAATTTATGTAATACATTTATTACATTATACTCCACTGACGACAATATATGACGCATTTGTGACATTGTCACGAAAATATTTTATTATTTTTTTATTGTGACTATAGTAAAGCCCCTGCAATGGGGGGCTTATCATTATTTCGGCTTAAATCCGTTGACTGCAGTATCTAAATCTGCGACTTGTTCTGCGGAAAGATGTTTTACTGCCTCATTTTGAATATTTTTGATATCATCTTCCCTACCGACGCTTTTCCAATAAGAGCTCTTAAGTGCGATTGCCGACCATTTATAGGCACAAGAATAGTCTTCTTTTTTCAGACAGGAATTGGCTAACGTTCCCATAGCGTGGGCATCACCATGTTCGGCGGCTATCTTATCCAAATCAGAGAACAAATCACTGTCAAGCACAATATTTTTAACATTGGAGCCGGAAACCGTCCCCATTTCCGCTTGCGACGGCGTAACATAATTGATGACTTCGGCCTGCGCCGGTGCCGAAATAATACATATCATGCCCAAAATTAAATATTTAAGCATCATAAATGCCTCCTTGTAATTATTGTTATTGTAAATACTATAAGCAATTATGCAAAAGTCAATGAATTTGAATTATCTGACCTTATAAAAGCAAAAGTATAAAAAAATGAGCCGGCTAATCAATAAAGATATCCGACTCAAGAAATAAACCCAGCCTATGTATTATTTTACGATTTTAGCGATTTCTTCGGTAATATCCACACCGCCGCAAACTACAACACTTTTAGCTATAACCATTGAATAGCCTTTTTTCTTTGCTTCATCGGCAACCGTTTGAGTAATATTATCGCAAACTACTTTCAACTCCTCTTGATATTTAATGTTGAGATCTCTTCTCTTGAGGTTAAATTCGGCATTATATTTTTGCAATAATGCTTGTTGTCTTTCCCTGTCTTGCTCCGCATTAACTTCATTTTGTGCATTGCGTAACCACACATTTAATTCTCCGACTTTAATAGCCTGTTTTTCTTTCAGTTCTCTTACTTGAGCGGAAGTATTGACAATAGCTTGCACATCTATCACTGCTAAACTATTGGTACCAGACTGTGTATTTGTTTTATCCTTTGTATTAACCTGTTTATTCATTTTGTTTCCTTTCTTAAATAAAATTTATTTATTTGCGATTTTCATATATCCTGTTATTCAAAATCAATAGGTGTATATCTAAGTTCTTTGAGTATAGCCGCTTTCCCCCAAAAAACAATATAAATCCATATAGAAATTAACAACTTAAACTCTATTGCATATGAAAAAAATAGCGATGAACGCCGTTGAGAATGTGAGGGTGTAGAAAAGATTGTGAAATAATTAAATTATCCTTGCATTTCTTTATAATAATTGGAAATATGGAGATAATGGAGAAATGCAATGAATATTGATGATAAAACAGTTTTTACAGAACAAAAAGACCTTACTCTTTCTCAGTTAAAAGAGATGTGTGAAGATGGTGATATAATTCCAAATCCAGATTATCAAAGGGAGTATGTGTATGACAATAAAAAAGCGTCCAAACTTATAGAGTCTGTCTTGATAGGAATCCCTATTCCTACAATATATTTATGCCAGGAGAATGATGAAACATTTAGCGTAATTGATGGACAGCAAAGAATAACTTCTTTTGTTCGCTATTTAAGCAACGAATTCTCATTAGCAGGCTTACTGGAATTAAGCGAATTAAATGGTATGTTTTACAAAGATTTAGATAAGAACATTCAAAAGAAATTGAAGAGTTCTTCTTTACATAGCATTTGCATAAGAAAGGAGTCCCAAGAACTAAAATATGAAATCTTTGCAAGATTAAACCAAGGTGCAGTTGCATTAAAGCCGCAAGAATTAAGAAATTGCATATACAGAGGTAGTTTCAATAAAATGTTAGAAGAAGTAGCTAATAATAAGTATTTGCCTGATTTATTCCGAGATGAAAATAGAAGAAAATCATATCAAGAAAGAATTTTAAGATTTTTTGCATTAAGCGAATACACACAATACAATTCTTCTATAATGAAGACAATGAATGCTTATATGGCAAAACACCAAAATGCCAATGAAACTCAAATAAACCTGTTGAAAAATAAGTTTACTGCGACAATTGATATAATTAAACAAGTATTAGGAAATGATGCCTTTATGGCTTTTGATAGAAATAATGGTAAAGTTATAGAGAAGTTTAGTGGTTCTGTTTATGATTCAATAATTATACCATTTTCATTTTTTAGTTCACACGATTTAATGGCTTATGCTGACCAAATAAGAAATGCAATAAACGATTTGAAGAAAAATGATGAGAAGTATCGTGAAGATACTTATGCTGCAACAGGTTCAAGAAAGAGAGTTATTGGGCGTATTATGGCAGTTTTAAATTTAATTGCTAAAATTACGGGGAGTTACGGAAATGATGATAAAAATAGAACATTTTCAAACAGTATCAAAAAAGAATTATTCCACACTGGATATATATGCAGTTATTGCGGCAATGAGATTTTGAATATTGATGATGCAGAAGTTGACCACATTGTTCCATTTGCACAGGGTGGTAAAACAGAAATAGAAAATGCCCAATTATTGCACCGTCATTGCAACAGAGAGAAAAGTGATAAATTAAATATCAATGATGAGGATTTTGAAGACGAATCAAGTGACTAAAATGTTAAACTTTCCTGCAATTCCGCACAAAGTTTAACATTTTTTTGTTTGGGGTATTTTTGCCATTTTCAAAAGTGCTGATTTTTAGGGACTTTCCGAGAAAATGTTAAAAAATGCCTCTTCTTTAACATTTTGGAATTTTTTAATTTTTCTCTTGTAATATAATTTAAATTAGTATAATATAGATTATATTAAATAACAGGAGAGTGTATAATGGAATTCATTGGTAGATCAAAAGAACTTAAAGATTTAGAGCAGGAATATAAAAATAAACATTCCTTCGTGGTTTTGTATGGTCGCCGCAGAATCGGTAAAACCGAATTAATAAAACAATTTATTCAAAATAAACCGGCTTTGTATTTTTTAGCAACAGAAGAAGCTGAGCCACAAAGCATGAAAAGATTTGCTTCTGCACTCTCTGAATATACAAATCAAGTATATCTTAAAAATGCTACATTTAATGACTGGATAGAGTTGTTTAAGATCTTTGCCGATACACAAAGTAAACAGACAAAAATTCTGATTTTGGATGAGTTTCAATATCTGGTTAATACCAATCCGGCATTCACTTCTATTTTTCAAAAGGCTTGGGATGAAGTCTTATCAAAAAAGGATATAATGGTTATTATATGCGGTTCTTATATTAATATGATGACAAGACATGTATTGTCTGAAAAAAGTCCGTTATATGGTCGCCGTACCGCACAAATAAGGCTTGCTCCTTTGTCATTTTGGGAGATTAAAGAACATTATAATCATAAATCCTTCGCTAAAGTGGTTGAGCTTTATGCCGTAACCGGTGGTGTTCCGAAATATATGGAATTTTTTGATAATGATAACACATTAATGGAAAATATTGCCCGCACAGTTCTAAACAAAAACGGATTTTTATATGATGAACCAGCATTTTTGCTCAATAAAGAAGTTAAAGAACCGGTCAACTATTACTCCATAATGAAGGTTATCGCTGCTGAAAATCACAAACTTTCTGAAATTGCTTCGGCTATGCAAGTGGAAAGTAATCGCTTAACTCCTTATCTTGAAACATTACAGGGGTTATATCTGTTAGAAAAAAAAGTTCCTGTAACTGAGCGAAATCCGGAAAGAAGTCGCAAGGGTTTATATATCATGCGAGATATCTTTATGCGTTTTTGGTTTAAGTTTGTATTTCCGTATAAAGGAGAACTGGAGTTGGATAATTTAAATTTTGTTACCGAAAAGCTGAGCGAGCATTTTATAGATAATCATGTTGCCTTTGTATATGAGGACATTTGCCGCAATATATTTGCCGAGCTTTGCAAAGCAAAACAGATAGATTTTGTTCCGTCTCGTATCGGTTCGTACTGGGATAGAAATGACGAAATAGATTTGGTTGCCATTGATGAAAGTCATAAACGCATATTTGCGGCTGAATGCAAATATTATAAGGATAACAAACCGGTAGATGTAAATGTTTATGCAAAATTACAGGAAAAATGCGAAACAAGAGACTTTGCAGGATATAATATCATTTATGGTTTGTTCTCAAAAAGTGGTTTTTCCAACCGCTTAAAAGAAATTGCTTCCGGAAATGATAAATTGATATTGATTAACGGTGTAAAAATAGAAAAGTAACATCGCAAATCCGAAACGTACATTTTAAGGCACCGATTTATTTTTTAATCGGTGCCTTTTTTGCGGCAAAAATGCGTAGCACCAGCGTAGCACCGGAAAAAATTAAAGGGTTTCAGAAATTCTGAAACCCTTGATTTTATTGGTTGCGGGGGAAGGATTTGAACCGACGACCTTCAGGTTATGAGCCTGACGAGCTACCAGACTGCTCTACCCCGCGATATTGAATACAGAGTGTAGATAATA
>Ga0265298_10001373_pt1 | contig 36028 bp, 36 predicted proteins | sample AusTroGonzalo_MG_3_FD_193486 | JGI IMG/M metagenome (GOLD analysis project Ga0265298, IMG submission 193486) | Bovine rumen microbial communities from tropical cattle in Woodstock, Queensland, Australia - Gonzalo_01 | ecosystem: Host-associated > Mammals > Digestive system > Stomach > Rumen ...
CACCCCATTTTTAATATCAGTGTCCATCGTAGCGGCCCGAGTTCTTTCGGAGGGGTATTTTGGGAAGATTTAGAAGATTTAATTGCCTCTTATAAACAAAGCCCTTTTTGGCAGGTCATTGGGCATACGCCGATTGACCACGTTGTAATTGACCAAAACCGGCAAATGATTGCGGTGGACGCGGGGTTACACCGTAAATTACAGTATGTGGAAATTTCCGAAAAGGGCGTTGCAAAAATTGTGACGGTTTAATTGAAAAAATAAGCCCCGCTACCAGATTCCTGAGTGGCTCCTAATTTTTTGCACACAGAGTCATCATCTTCGGAATGACATAAGAATTTATGCGGTATGGCAACACAGGTTTCGAACCCTGTTTTTACATCTAAACCGGCTGTTTTTGGCGTGTGGAGAAAGTTGGTTGCCCAACTAACCCTGTATTCTAAAAATACAGTTCCAAAAACAGAAAAATAGTTTACACTTTGTTGAGTGTTACTTCTTCCTTCTAAATTTTATTTTTCAAAGGACATACAACAGTTGCCCAACATACACGTTTTACACGTACACGGGGTCGGTTTGTTTTGAAAAGCCGCCAATAATTTGCGGGCAAAATCCGTCAGGGTCGGGTCGCGTGCACCGAGGATTAGCACAATATCTCCCGGCTTGGCGGCAGCTGCCATTTGCGCGAGTAATTTTTCACGGCAACCGTCGTAAGACACATTAATTCCGCGTCCCTTTAACCCTTCGTAAATCGTGCGGCAGGTAACTCCTTGCGGAATCGTTCCGCCCGGATAATATACTTCCGTCAGCCACAAGTGGTCATCTTTACCGATGCTTTTGGTAAAACTTTCAATAAATTCTTGTGATAACAATTTGATAGATGCAAACGCATGCGGTTGATAAAAAGCAAGTACGCGTTTTCCCCGCAAGTGTGCGGCGGCAATGGTAGCCGCTAACTTATGCGGATTGTGGGCAAAATCATCTACCACTTCTATTTTATTGAAACTGCCGATGCTGGCAAAGCGGCGGGCAATCCCCGTAAATTTATTGAGTGCTTTTGCACAGGTATCCAAATCTACGCCCATGTGAAGCGCCGCCGCAACGGCCGCAGTCGCATTGGCTACATTATGTAATCCCGGGATGTGAAGGCGGAAAGGTTGGCCTTTAATTGTAAAATCGGAACCAAAGCCGTCCACCTTAATTTCGCTCGGATGTAAATCCCCGAAGGAAATGCCGAAGGAATTGGCTTGAGGGGCAATCATGCGCAAATTATCTTCTTCCGCATTGATAATAGCGGTTTTACAGTGAGAAATAAATTCCTTAAAGTAGCCCTGTAAAATTTCAATTTCTTTGTGATCTTTTTGTAAATTCAGACAAAGCCCCAAGTACGGCTGATATTTTACGATAGAGCCGTCGCTTTCGTCGGCCTCAATTACTAAAATATCCGACTCTCCCTTATACACATTTCCGAAAACATTTTGTTCTTTTTGCAACGATAAAATAGCCGCCCCCGTAATAACGGACGGACTTAAACCGGCAAATGCCAAAATATCGTACACCATGGCCGTAGTGGTACTTTTTCCGCTCGTACCCGAAACGGCAATCGTGCGGTGCGTGGCCACATGTTTGGCAAGCAATTCCGAGCGGTGCATTGTCGGGATGCCCAACTCTTTGGCCTTTTTCAATTCTGGGTTATCTTCTTCAATAGCGGATGATAAAATGACCAAATCGGTTGTTTTATCGATTCCGCTACCGTCTTGCGGGAACAATTTAATATTTAATTTCTTAAGGTAGGTCCACAACGCCATATCCGTATAACCTTTGCTGATTAAACGGTCCGAACCGGTTACTTCATCTTTTCCCATGGCGTGCAATTGCGCTAATGCGCTCATACCTACGCCGCCGATGCCTATAAAGTGGATTTTCATTTTTCTTTTTCCTTTAGTTTAGATTTTGCATAATCCGACATGGTATAAAACCCGCCGGTTTGTTTCATTAACCATAACGCGATATCTAGCGCAGAACGGGCGAATAAATCGCGGTTTGTTGCTTTGTGCGTTAAAGTGATTTCGTCCAAATCCGATTTGAAAGATACCCCGTGTGTACCCACTACTTCTCCTATGCGTTCATACGTAACTTTCTCGTAAGGCATACGGACCGCATCGGCTAATCGTTTTGCGGTTCCGCTAGGAGCATCCTTTTTATGTATGTGGTGGATTTCATGCAAGGCAACCTCGTAATTTTTATACATTTTTGCGGCCTGTTTTACTAGTTCCGTAAAAAAATAAACACTTAAACTGACGTTCGGTGCAAAAAATACGGGGATTTTTGTTTCTTCCTGCATTTGAAATAAAAATAAATCGGTCAAATTAGTGGTGCCGGTTAAAAACGGTTTTTTAGCGTGTTTAGCAATCGCAAAGGCTTCTTGCGCGCCTTGCGGGGAAGAAAAATCAATAATAACGTCAAACGGTGCCGTTACATTTTGCCCGGCTTCGCGTAACACGCTTACTTCCAACTCAAGTTCCGCATGCTCGTTTATCAGGCGGGCAATGGCCTGCCCCATTTTTCCGTTTGCACCGTTAATCAGTACTTTTCTCATTAAAATTTCTCCAAGAGTACTGTCGCAATTTGGCGCCCGTTCATCGCTGCGCCCTTTAGCAAATTATCAAAGGTTACAAAATAATAAATAATGCGGGGATCTTCCACATCTTGGCGCAAGCGGCAGATAAAAGTTTCCTCTTTTCCGCTGACTTCTTTGGGTGTAATTACTTTTTCACTGTATCTCAAATTTGGAAAACTATTCCATAATTTTTTTACTTGTTCCAAATCAAATGGTTCTTTGGCTTTTAAGGTAATACCTAATGAATGGGAATTTTCTACCGATACGCGCACTGTATGACAATATACTTTCAGCGCGGGCAGTTCCATAATTTTACGTGTTTCGTATAGGCCCTTTAATTCTTCGCTTGTGTGGCCGTTGGGTTGTATAGAGCCGATTAAGGGCACGCAGTTGTTTGCATACAAAGACCCTTCCGTATGGAAATCGTCGAGTAAAGTTTTTCCACCACCGCTGATGGCTTGATACGAGCAGAAAAATACTTCTTCAAAATGATAATACGGTTTAAGCGGAGCCAAACTCATTACAAGCCCGGTAGTGGTACAATTCGGGCTGGCAATTAAAGCGGTTTTTTCGGTAATTGTATGCGCGTTTATTTCCGGAATAACTAGCGGTACCCCTTCTGTCATCCGAAATTCAGAGGACATATCTATCATAAACTTTACTTTGTTTTTCAGTTGGGGGACGAGTTGCGCACTGACGGGATTATCTGTGCATAGGATGGCAATATCCAATGTATCTACCGTATCGTTGCGCCCAAAAGTTTTTAACGTAAAGGGTGTTTTAATTTTTTTAAGTTCTGCGAGCATCATCTGCCCGACTTTACCGTTAATTCCGATAATACCAACTGTTTTCATAGTGTCCTTTAGATGTGTAAACTTTTATCTGCCGTTTTCAGTAAAGTATCAATTTGTGCTTTATGTTCGGCGGAAATTTCCCCAAGCGGTAAACGCGGTTTTTGCGTGCCGAAACCAAGTTTACTCAGCATATATTTTACGCAAGTAGGATTAGTTTCCCAATAACACGCTTTAATCAGCGGATATACTTGTGCAAAAACGGAAAATGCTTCTGTTGTTTTCCCTGCCTTAAATAAATTGTAAATTTTTACAAAAGCGGGTGCAAAAATATTTGCGGCGGCACTGATAATTCCCGATGCGTTGATAGCCAAATAGTGCGGGAATAAATCATCGTTTCCGCAGATATAATCAATTCGGTTTTGATGGGTAACGGCCGTGTCGGTAACATGGGGCATATCGTAATCGGACTCTTTGACGGCCTTAATGGCGGGCACGGCTTCTAATAAACGGGATAAAACTTCGTTGGATAATTTTAAGCCCGTCCGTCCCGGAATGTGATACAGTACAATCGGTAAACCGATTTGGGATGCTTGTTCGTAATGGGCAATCAGGCCGGACGGATTGGGCTTATTATAGTAAGGAGTAACGATTAAAACTCCGTCCGGTCTAAAGGCGGCGGCTTGGCGTGTATTTTCCAACATGGTTTGTGTATTATTCGTGCCGGTGCCGATAATAATTTTGGCTTTTCCGCGTACATATTGTGTGCAAAAAGATAAGACGTCTCGTTTTTCATCGGACGTTAACGTAGCGGCTTCACCGGTAGTACCTAAAAAGACAAATCCGTCCACTCCGGCGGCAAGTTGGGCTTGCAGCAATTTTTCTAAAGAGGGGAAATCTATTTTCCCGTTTTCCGTAAACGGTGTGATAAGGGCGGTGTAAATACCTGTAAACATACAATCTCCTAGAAACCAAAAGAACTTTTCCATATTTTAGCAATTTAATTTGTATAATGAAGTAACATATTTTTTATTTTGAGGGAATTATGTCTGAAAACGAACAAGAACAAACAACGCAGCGCAACACGCTACAAAAAGATACTTTTACGACTAGCACTAGTTTGCCAACGGAAGTATGGGAAAAGCGGTTAAAAGAGCATGAGAAAACCGCTGTTACGGAAAAAGGCCTTGCTCCCGAAAAGACGGAAGTTACGGAAAAAACAACCGTTGAAGACAAAACACTTTTTTCTCTCTTTGACCGGAAATCCTCCAAACGTAATTTTTCAGGGCTTCATCTATGGGCCAATTTACTGTTGATTTCTTTTATGGTTTCGGCCGTATGCGGGTTGATATTAACATTAAAACCGCTCTATCCGGAAAGTATGGAAGAGGTTTCTTCCACCGAAGAAACCGGTGAAAGTATGGCTCCCATTGCCCGTTCTGGCGGGAAGGCGGGTGTTGCTTGGATTAAGGTCTATGGTGTTATTGAACAAGCGGATGATTCCGGTCCTTTTTCGCGTCCGTCCGGTGCGGCTGCCATTGCCAAAAAAATCCGGGAAGCCGGTGAAGATAAAAATGTAAAAGCAATTGTGTTGGATATTAACTCTCCCGGCGGAACGGTGGCTTCCGTACAAAATATTTACAGTGAAATTTTAAAAGCCAAAGAAAACAAAAAAGTAGTGGCACTATTCCGCGATGTAGCGGCGAGCGGCGGTTTTTATATTGCCATGGCGGCCGATCAAATTGTGGCCGAACCCGGAACGATGACAGGTTCTATTGGTGTTATCATGCAACTGAGCAACATTGAAGGGTTATTTGATAAAGTCGGCGTAAAAATGACACCGGTTACCTCCGGTAAACACAAAGACATCGGTTCGCCCTATCGTTCCATGACGGCGGAAGAAAAGGCCCTGATACAAGACATGGTGGATGATTCTTATTCGCAATTTTTGGCGGCGGTAAAAGCCGGACGGCCGAACGTCAAAGAAGCGGATTTATTGGAATATACGGACGGCCGAGTTTTTACCGGCAAACGCGCGTACGATTTAGGTTTTATTGATAAATTGGGCGGAGAAGCAGAGGCGTTACAACTTGCCGGTGAATTGGCGGGGTTGAAAGATCCGAAAATTCTTTCTTCCAGAAGGGATAATTTGAAAGAGTTTATTTTTTCCATCGGTTCTTCTCTCAACGAAAAGAGTGTTTCTAAACAATTACAAAGTTTGGCTTCTCCCCGCATGGCCTATTTATTGGTACTATAACAGGCGGAGTGTTTATGAATTTATTAAACGTCTATTATAAATATATGGAAAATCCGATACTCGGTTTACAAGGGCTTTTAGACCGGTGTTCTTTCCGGCAGGCCTGTTTGGGGTATTTGATGGCCGCTGTCGGATGGGTGGTGTTTTTTAACGTGGGGGACGGTATCTCTTTTCCGATGCTGATTCTGAAATTGGTGGTCGTGTTCGTAGCGGAACTGACGATAGGGTTTGTGTTGTCCGCTTTTGCGGGATTATTTTTGGATCTTCGCCATACACGCGTATCCTCGGCAGAATTATTTGTAATGGTGGGCTCAGCTGGTTTTATTAAAGGGCTTCTCATTATTGGGGCAATCATTTCCGCCATGTTTCCGCATTCCGACTTATACTTGCTTGCACCGTTGTTTTTGCTGCTAGTTTGGATTTTGCAACTAGGATATTTAACCCGCGGGCTTGTGCGGATGGAAGATATTTCCGTGGCACGTGCGTTATCGGCGTGGTTATTCGGTATTGTGCCGGTATGTGTATTATTCGGGCTTGCGCTTTTATTTTTTGCGTGGGGGATTTTATTGCTGATTTAGTAATTTTATGCAGTTGCAGTTGCAATAAACGGGAAAACAAAAAGTTTTCCCGTTTTTCGTAAAAAGGTAAAATAACAATATGCCACAATATTTAGCGGATATCAAACAAACGGAGTTTTTCTTAAACGATGCGGAAGCACATCATGCTGCCGTGGTAGCACGCCATAAAGAAGGGGATATCATCCGTGTGTTTGACGGTACGGGCAAGCAGTACATGGGGCGGATTGAAAAAGTACAAAAAAAGTTTGTGCGCGGATGTTTATTAAACCCGTGCGAAGTCCGCCGTCCGCCGCTTGATTTAACACTTTGCTTTGTGCCGAACAGCCGTGCGGGATTAGAAGAAATATTGGATAAGGGCACCCAACTTGGCGTATCGGTATTTTTGCCGCTTGTTTCCGCACGCAGTGAGTATGATATTTGCAAAAAATGGGACGGAAAGGCGGACCGTTACCGTCAAATTATGCTTTCTGCCTGTAAACAGTGTGATACGCCCTTATTACCTTCTATTTTGCCGCCGGTTCCGTTTCGGGAGGCTGTTTTGCAAAACGTACCGTCTTTACTTGCCTATGAAGCGGAACGCACCCATACGGTTGCATGGGGAATGGAGCAGTTAGCCCATCCGAAAGCGGTGCGCATATATATCGGGCCGGCGGGGGGGTGGAGTCCGGAAGAAGTAACTCTTGCGCAGCGGCATAACATACTTTCCGTTACACTTGGTGTAAATATTTTAAGGGCGGAAACGGCCTGTATTGCGGCGGCCGCCAAATTATTATGACTTCTTTTTTTATTAAAACATTCGGTTGTCGTGTTAACCAAGTGGAAAGTCAGGCCCTCTTGGAACAATTCTTGCGTGCCGGGATGGAAAAATCGGATTCGTTTGAAACGGCCGATATTTGTTTACTGAATACGTGTACGGTTACGCATCAGGCAGATAAAGATGTGGAAAAACAAATTCGCCAAATCATCCGGCGCAATCCGTCGGCCCGTCTGATTTTGACAGGTTGTTATGCCGCCACGCATAAAGATTTTATTTTACAGCATTTCCCGACGGCGCAAATCGTAGGTAAATACGAATTAGGAAAAGTATTGTTTCAAACGGAAGACGTTTGTTGGACGGTGTCCGACCATGAAGGGCATAGCCGCGCTTTTGTAAAAATACAAGACGGGTGTGATAATTTTTGTTCTTATTGTATAGTACCTTATGCCCGTCGTGAAAAACGCTCTAAACCGCTGGTCGACGTATTGGCGGAGTTAGAAAATTTAGTACAAAAAGGATTTTCGGAAATTGTTTTAGCGGGCATCAATATCGGGAATTATTCCTGCCCGCAGACAAAGGCGGATTTGGCACGTCTTTGCGAAGAAATTGCGCGTATGGAAGGCCATTTCCGCGTGCGGTTTTCTTCCATAGAATTGCCCACGGTTTCTGAGGGTATTTTGGCAGTAATGCGGAATGAACCGACGCGGTTTTGCAATTATTTTCATTTACCGCTGCAAGCGGGTTGCGACAAAATTCTCGCGGATATGAACCGCCATTATACCACGGCGGATTATAAAAAGAAGGTAGATGAACTGCGCCGTACGGTGGACGGTATTGGTATTTTTGCGGATGTGATTGCCGGCTATCCTACCGAAACGGAAGAAGATTTTGAGACTACTTTCCGTTTTATCAAAGGGCTTGCCTTATCGGGTTTACACGTATTTAGTTATTCACCGCGTCCGCATACTCCCGCGGCCTTGTTACCGCAAATACCGTCGTCGGAAATCAAACGCCGTGCGGATAAACTGCGCGCCTTGGATAAGCAATTGCGGGCGGATTTTGCCGCTTCCCTTGTCGGTACGGAGCAAACGGTATTTGTAGAAGAACATAAAAAAGGTGTATTGTGCGGGATTACGTCTAATTTTCAGCAAGTGGTATTGGAAAAAACGCCGTCAGCGCGGGGGCTTATCCGTGCAAAAATTACCCGGGCGGAAAATTCGCTTTGTTTTGGTGTTCCCTTATCGGTTTCCCCTGTTTCGTTTCAATAGTTTTGTTTTGAAAAAAAACTTGATTTACGTCCTTTTTATTATTATACTTTTGTAGAGTGTGCAAAGGGGAAACAAAACCTTGTTTCCACCCTTTTGATTGGAGAAAATATATGCAACAGCGAAAAAAGAAAGCATTTACTTTGACGGAATTATTAGTGGTGGTAGTTATTATCGGGGTATTATCCGCTGTGGTACTGCCCAAATTTAACAAAACACTGGAAACGCGCCGCACGACGGAAGCGGAAGACATTATGCGGGCGGTACGCACGGAACAGGAATATCGGTGTGCATCGGAAAGGGCATATGCGGTATCGCAGACGGATTTGAGCAGTTTATCAAATAATACAACGAAAAACTATCAATTTTCGTTTGAGACTACCGGTGTGATTGCCAGCCGTACGGGAAAAACATATCGTTTGAAAATGCCGTCTTATGCGGACGGGCGTATCTGTTGTGAGGGAAGCGGTTGCAGTTCTTTAAACAAAAATTATCCGTCGTGTGATGATTTAACAAATGTAAGTAAAACACCGGATTATATGGCATCTCCGAGTAATTGTGTGGCAGAGGTTGAGGAAGTGCCGCCGACGTTGCCGGATTGTGATGACGGGGACGTCCAAACGGAAACGTGCGGGGACTGCGAGAACGGAAGGAGAGTTATCAAAGAATGTGTAGGTGGTGTTTGGCTGAACCGTGACGGTGAGTGTGAAATACTTTTTCCCTGTAAGAAAGATTGTACGGGTTCGCCCGCCTCAAGGGAATTGAAGTGTAATAGTTGCGGAACACGTACCGAAACACAGGTTTGTGATGAAGATACAGGCCAATGGACGTGGACAGGATCTACCAAAACAGAGTGTTCCAAGCAACCAACGGAGTGTCCCAAATCATGTTCCGCCTCTTATTGTACCCCTACCGGGAAAAATAAACCGTGGAAGTATCATCTTGCTTCTTGGTATGAGGATCGTAAGTATTATGTAGATAAAACGGAGTGTTGTGATGCAAATACCGCTTGTCCGGAATCGTGTCCGGCCGGTGATAGAAAAATGTTCGATTTTTATGATCCCACGGAGCAGGAAGAGGTGGAATGTTGCGCCACACCTTGTCCGCAATCGTGTCCGGACGGACAAAAACGTACAGGACAAGACTACGCCCAATTTGGTGCGTGTTGCGGTTATACCTGTGACAGTGTTTGTGCGCATGATGGCTTTTGGGAATGTAGAACACTTACTAGTCAGTTAAAAGCCAATGACCCGAGCAGAAATTATTTTTGGGAGAAGCGCTCAGGAAATCCAACACAGACGTTTTATAACGGAAGTAATCCCTATGAATGTGTTTTATGCCACTTGAATCCTGCCACGGACGTAATTGCTAGGGAACCTGATTGGAAAGATATGCAAGGAAACGTGGTCAACAAGGGGTTTGATGCGGCCACTTGTTCTATTGCTGTGTCGTGTCCGGAAGGGTATCAACAAGCAGGTGACCATAAGTGTTCCCCTATTCGCCCGACGGTGCCGGTGGAACACCGCATAAATTGTGCCTTAGTCCACGATGAAGGGCATGTTGGGACAGCACATGCTTACCCCCGTTGTTTTACCGGCGGTTTGCCACTATGCAGGGAAGATGTTGGGTATGGAAAGATCCGGCTGGTAGCGGTTCGGTCACCCTTGCCACCGTTAAATGTTCCGATTTTGGCGGGCCGGCAGGTTTCTGTCAGGCAAAGTGTCCGGATACGGCTAACTGCACTATGAATGAGTGTGCGGCCGATGACAATCAGACCAATCATGCGAGTGAGGCGGAATTGATGAACCAAGCAAACCATGGAGTAGAGGGTACTTGGAACTCGGGTACATCGTCCACCTCTTATAACAGTATGGATTCTGAAGACGTGCCGAGTTACTGTTGCCAAAATAGTTCTAGTACATTAGCGCTTTCTAAATCTTGGGCCGATGGGAAGTGTAAACAACCGAAAACGAAATATACTTACAGTTCCCACTATTACGTATGTACGGCGACGGGCTCTTGATGCAGTGTGATTAACATAATAAAGCCCCTCTTCTGAGGGGCTTTATTTATGCCCTTATAAGGTAATCGGCAGGGTGCCTGTCGGACGGATGCGCCCTAATAAACATTCCGCCGCCGTTTGTTGAAAAGCGGGGGCAGGGCTAAATGTAAGGATAGAGGATTTAGCCGGGATGGATTGGGATGTCCATGGATTAGAAAAACAAATCAGTACCGTATTTTTGGCTTTTTCGGCCGCATGGTTAACGGCAGCCAATTCCTGTGCGGATAAACTGATTTTTCCCTTGAATGATTGGTACCTGCGCCAAAATACAATCGCCAAATTATCCACCGCTTCCCCTTGATAAGGCGCTATATTGATTCCGTAGGCCTTTAACGTTTCCAAAAACGGCGTATCGGAAATATTTCCATCATTTCCTACGGATAGATAATGCAGCGTTTCCCCGGCTTCCAATAGCGGAATATCGCCCGTGGCAACAATCGCTTTGCGGGCTACTTGGGAAATATATTGAGATACGTTCCCTTGGTATTTGCGCGAAGTAGCGGTTAATTCGTCCGCTTGCGCACAAAGTGCGTTGATAATTTGCTCGGCATGTTTGAGGACCGGTTCGGAGATGGAGGCTTTTTGCAAGTAATCCATCAGTTCAAACGGTTTTTCCGGCACGAGTAAAATGTGTGCCCCCGCTTTTAATGCGGCAAGGGCGGCTTCTTTCTCGTTCCCCAAGGCTTTCATCAGTAAGGCATCGGTACAAATACACTTGTGAAAACCTAGTTTTTCCTGCAGTAAAGAGTGAATAATGGTAGAAGATAACGATGCCGGGTGTTTTTCGTCCAAAAAGGGAATAAGTAAGTGCCCCATCATTACACTGTCTGCTTGCTTGAGTAACGCTTGGAAAGGTTGTAAGGCCTTTACAAGTTCCTTTTTCCCGGAAAGGACCATGGGCAACGCAACGTGCGAATCAATAGTTGTATTGCCGTGACCGGGGAAATGTTTTAAGCAGTTTAATACGCCCCCTTGCGCCAATCCTTTCATAAATGCCTGCGCTAACGGAATAACCCGCTTCGGGTCCTCCCCGAACGCACGGGTATTGATAATCGGATTTTTGGAATTATCCGCCAAATCCAATACCGGCGCAAATACCCAATCTACCCCCAATTCGCGCGCCTGACAGGCAGTAATAAATCCTTTTTCCATCGCCAATTTAACATTATTGGCTGCGCCGATGGCTAAATTAGAAGGGAGAAGTTCCGAATCATCTAACCAACGGCCGAGGCCGTCTTCGTAATCCGCGGCAATCAAAATGCGCTGTAACGGGGAGGCCGCCCTTAATTTTTTGGCAAGTTCGCAAACACGCTGTTTATTCCCACCGTAAAAACAAAAACCGCCGACCCCCGCACGGGCTAATGCAAGGGCTTCTTCTTGCGGTGTTTTATCAAACCAAAACCCCGGAAATATTAAACGATTTGTATTCATAAAATAACCTTTCCTAAACGAGAATTTTTTTGTGCGCCGGTTGCACGGGCACAATGATTGATTTGTTTTTTAAGTGCTAAATCGGCCAATATGGCAAAAGCGGCACTTTCTTTTGCATGCGGATGTATCCCCTCACTTTGTGACGTCGTTACTTGCGTTTTAGGTAATAACTGACGGATGAAAGAAAGCAGTGTTTTGTTGTAACACCCTCCCCCGGAAATAATGAGTTTTTGTCGGGCTTTTTCCGGCACAAAATCTTGCACGGCCTTGGCGACAGCCGCCGCCGTAAAATAAGCGGCAGTGGCCAATAAATCGTTTTTACGGCCGAATTTTTTGGGTGTAAAGTACCGTTTGCAATAGGATGTTCCGAACGTGTTTTTATCTAAACTTTTCGGAGGTTTTTGACGGAAAAATTTTTGCGCTAACAAGCGGGTTACAAGTGTAGTGTCCGGCGTTCCCGCAGCGGCAATTTTTCCGTCTTTGTCATACGGTTTGCGAAAATAAGCAGCGGCTAACAGGTCCATCAGCGTATTGCCGGGACCCACGTCAAAGCCGAGTGTCGGAAAATTTTTGCCCACTACGGATAAATTGGCAATCCCGCCGATATTTAGCAGCATGACCGGTGTTTTATTACGCCCCCAAATATATTGGTCAAAAAACGGAATCAAGGGCGCGCCTTCACCGCCAAGCGCAATATCCATTGCCCTAAAATCGCTTACTACGGGGCAACCGAAACGGACCGCTAAAAAAGACGGTTCGCCGATTTGTAAAGTATTGGGCGTTTTATCGTGCGGACCGTGGTAAACAGTTTGTCCGTGGGTGCCGATAACGGAAATAGCATCCGCAGACACGTGAAAATCTTTCAAAAATTGTTCCGTCAAATCCGCATATAATTGCCCAATTTCATAATGCAGACGACTTAAAGCAGGCGCTTTTAATGTGTAGGCCTTGAGCAGTTTTTGTTGCAATTTTTTTGGGTACGGATAATTTTTGAAATGTACAATCCGAAAGGGTTTTGTTTGTACCGCACAAATCGTTAATCCGTCGGCACTTGTGCCGCTCATAAGGCCGAGAGCCAGTTTAGTCATGGAGTGCCTCCGTTAAAAATCCGTTGTGTTTTTTAAGCAGTTTTTCTGCCGCTTGCCGGGTGACTTTCTTACGGTACATCACAACGGCCGTTTTTACATTTTTCCCGGAAGAGCGGAGTAAACGGGCCGCTGTTTGGGGGTCCGTTTGCGCGATTTGGCAAATTAAACCGATAGCGCGGGTAATTAGTTTTTGATTGGTGGCTTGTACGTCCACCATTAAATTGCGGTACGTTTTTCCGCAAAGGGTCATCGCACCCGTGGTGATGGCATTAAGGGCCATTTTCGTTGCCGTGCCCGCTTTCATGCGCGTAGAACCTGTTAAGGCTTCCGGGCCCGTAGGCAGATAGACAGGTAAATCCGCATGAGCGGTAACTGCATTTTTATTGCAGAAGATAAAGGCCGTCCGCGCACCTGTTTTTTGGGCTTGTTCCAATGCGCCCGTTACGTACGGGGTGCGTCCGCTCGCGGAAAGCCCTATTACCAAATCACCTTTTTGAGCATGCCTTTTTATTTCTTCTGCCCCTTTTTGGCGATTGTCTTCCGCGCCTTCCTGTGAGCGAAAAACCGCTTTTTTCCCGCCGGCAATCAGCCCGATAATGCGGGAAGGTTTTGTGCTGAATGTAGGTACACATTCCGCGGCTTCCAAAATGCCCAACCGTCCGCTTGTGCCGGCCCCGATGAAGATAATTTTGTGTCCGTTCGCATAGGCCTGTGCCGCGGCTAACATGACGGCCGCAATCTCTTTATGGGCCTCTTTAACGGCACGTGCGGCCTGAAAATCCTCCCGGTTGATTTTTTGTGCAATACGGCGAGGAGAGCAAGTGTCCAAATCCAAGGTATTGGGATTTACTTGTTCCGTTGCTAATTCGGGCAAAGCAATTTTTTTATTCATGAAATTTCCTGTTTACTAAATCTTCCCGTCCAATGCTTCCACTTTTTGGGAAAGCGGTACCACACAAAGGGCAACTAAACTAATAAAACTCGTAACAATAAAAAACGGAGCATAACCGATTTTGGTTTGCAGCCAACCTGAAAACATAGAGGGCAACATCATGCCTAGAGCCATAATCCCGGTGGAAATGGCGTAGTGAGATGTTTTATAAGTTCCTTGCGAAATGTACATTACAAATACGGAAAATGCCATCATCGCCATTCCGTAACCTAAATTTTCAAACGTGATAAGGGCCGCAATTACCGTTAAATTCGGCCGGGCAAGTGCAATATAAGCGTAAAATAAATTGGGCAGGTTCAGCAAGATGGCAAACGGCCAAATACATTTCTTAAATCCGTATTTCCCGAGCGCCCAACCGCCTAACAAGTTTCCCGCGATAATACCGCCGAGCCCTAAAATCCCTTTTATAAAACCGTATTTGCTTAACGGGATAGCCATTTCTTTGAGCAGGAAAAGCGGAACCGTTTTTTCAAGCAGCGCGTCTCCAATGCGGTAGAGCAAAATAAACAATAAAATATAGAGCAAGTTTTTTTGCGTAAAATAGGTTTTGAAAGCATCTGCCCACGCCGTTTGCAAGGCATTTGCTACCGGGCCGTCACTAGTGGGTTTCGGTAAAATATAAGTGTGATAAAAGGCAAAGACTCCAAACAGTATTCCCAAGAAATCGAACAATACGGCCCAATTGTAATTCTTCACTACATTGGTAAGCCAAGCGGTAAGAGACAATAAAACACCGTTTCCCAAAATCATGGCCAACCGGTAGAAAATCGTGCGGATTCCCACAAAAGCGGATTGTTGTTGTTCGTTCAAAGCGAGCATATAGTAACCATCGGTGGCAATATCTAACGTGGCTGATACAAATGCTCCTATAAAAAAAGCAACTAACGATAAATTAAAAAACGTCATATTGCCGGCTAATGTGTGTTTCAAAAATAATTGGTATCCTAGCAGCACGGCAATGGCTAAAAAGATAAGCGATAAGCATATTTGCGCGCTGATTAACCATTTCCGTTTGGTGGAGCGCGCATCGATAAACGGACTCCAAAACATTTTCAAAATCCACGGTAAATATAAAAAACCGGTCCAAAACGTAATCATGTCATTGGGATATTCCAATTGCGCATACAATACGGTGGAGATGACGTTAATGATAATATACGGGAACCCTTCCGCCAAATAGAGCGTGGGGATAAAAGCCCAAGCATTTCTCTTCATTTGAATGAATACCTCCCGCCTAATATATTGGCAAGCGGTTTAGTGGCCGCGTTACGCTCCAGCAGCATTTTGATAATGGCTGTAAGCGGTACGGCCAGCAGTGCGCCCATAATTCCCCACACCAATGCCCAAAAGATTAAACAGGCAACGACGACAACGGGGTCTAAATCCATTCCTTTTCCGAGCCATTTTGTTTCCAAAATGTTGCCGATGATAAAGTGGACAAACACTAATGCAATCAGCACGAAAATCATCTGCCAGTCAAAACCGTACTGCAAAAAGAGCACGGGCATGGGTGAAACGGTGGAAATAGTCGGCCCGATATTGGGGATGAAATTTAAAATAAACGTCAATACCGCGAGCATAGAGGCCAGTTCGGACTTGACGGTCAGCAGTACAAGCCACGTGCAGACGGCGGCCAGTAAGGAAACGAAAATTTTAACAATCAGGTAAAATGAGATTTGTTTTTGCACGGTGCCGACGAACGCAGGCCGTTCGGCAGAGGCATTACCCATTAAAATAAAGATGACAAACAGGGTAATCAAGAGGAGGTTTGTTAAAAAGGACATGACCATACTGCCTACGCTTTTTACGACATTAAACACAGGCAGTTTGGCGACGGTTTCGGTAACAAGTTGGGCGTTAATGTTAATGTGGTAATGCTGTGCTTTGAGGAGGATCCAGTCCACACTGTCGGAAAGGCGGTCGGTGTAAATATCGGCACCGCTGACGAAACTTTCAATAGAGCCGGTAATAAACGAGACGGCGGTAGTGACAATGGACATAAACACCAAAAAACTAAATACGAGGCCTAGCCAATACGGTGTTTTTAGTTTTAATTTCAGCCACTCTGCGACGGTGGAAACCACCATAGAGAAAAATAGGGCAATTACAAAGGGCATGAGGACCGTTTTTGTATAAACGAGCACAGCGGTGGCGGCACTCGCGGCGAGAATCATCAAACAGACGGTGTTGATAGCAGCAAAGTTTTGGTTTATTTTTTGGTTGGACATAAAAATCCTCTTGTAATAAGTATAGCATAGTAGGGGATTTTTGCGCAGAGGTTTTGTCGTTTTAAAGATTATCGTATTTAATTGTGAGGTTTTTGCAATGATACTAAAACAAAATATTTACTACATAACAAATAAAAATAAGATATAATAAAAAAAGATACCCTTTCGGGCAGTTGGCGCAGCGGTAGCGCGTCCGCCTCACACGCGGAAGGTCACAGGTTCAAATCCTGTACTGCCCAAATTTAAAACCCGCCGCATGGCGGGTTTTTGTATATCGTGAAAACCCCCGGCTAGGCCATGGGGAAACAAGCGATATTTGCGGACTCGCATGTGCCGAATGGATTTATCCAATCAGCGCAGCATAGGCATATCCTATACTTCCAACAAATAATCTTTAAATTGTTTTTGTTTGCGGTTATTTCTCCTTACAACAACGCGTATTCTTTCCAAAAATTATTCAGTACATCATCTAAAAATAATTCTTTACTCGTTTCCGACCCGATAATTGTTTTTAGGGAAATAGTTGTTTCTTTGTACGCGGCGGGCAATGAATTGTTTACAAAAATTCCTACACCCAATAGATAGGTACCTTGCTCATCCGTTTCCGCTAACACGCCGGCAATTTTTTTATACTTACGCGCATTTTTATCCCATACCAAAATGTCGCCTTCGGGCGTTAATTTCGTTTTCAGTTCAAACACTTTTTTCAGCGTATCTGCCACGGCGTTTGCGCCTGCAAATGTTAAATTTTCAAGTTCCAACGGTTTAGCAGGTTTCAGCAGCAGCGTAAAATAAATGCCGCCTTCCGGAGCAGGAAAATTTTTACCGTTACGGTCAAAAGCGGCCGTTTGGTAACAAGACAAAACGAGTGTACCGTGTTCTTCCGTACCGGCGAGTAAGCGCGCCACTTGTTGCGTGCTTTCCACTTTTTCCAAGCCGATGACTTTAGTCACGGATTCTAAACGAAAAGTAGTTGTATTCATATTTCTATTCTATTATTTTTTTACTTTCATTTGGCGGATTTCAAACAAACGGTCGCGCAGTTCGGCGGCAAGTTCAAAGTTCAACGCATCTGCCGCATCGCGCATTTGTTGTTCAAGGTCTTTTTCCACCGATTTAATATTTTTAAGTGTGGGTACAGGCAATGTTTCACTTAAAATGCCGAAGGCGGATGCTTTTGTTTGTTGTTCAAATTCTTTCAAATCCGCCTCGGTTTTTTGGATAGTTTTGGGCGTAATGTGGTGTTCTTTATTGTAGTTTTCCTGCAATTCGCGCCGGCGGTTCATTTCGGTAAGTGCATATTTGATGGAATCGGTTTGACGGTCCGCATACAAAATAACTTCCCCGTCCGCGTTGCGGGCCGCACGTCCGGAAATTTGGATAAGTGTGGTGGCGTTTCTTAAAAAACCTTCATTGTCTGCCCCCAAAATTGCCACAAGTCCCACCTGTGGAATATCTATCCCTTCGCGCAATAGGTTAATGCCGACGAGCACGTCGAAATCGCCCTTTTTGAATTGTTTCAAAATATCCAAACGCTCTAACGCTTCTATACTAGAGTGCAAATAACGCGTTTTAATATTTCTTTCCGTAAAATACGCGCTCAAATCTTCCGCTGTTTTTTTGGTAAGAGCGAGAACGAGTGTCCGTTCGCCCCGTGCTTTGTGTTCATTTATTTTTTCTATTAAGTGGTCTATTTGGCCTTCGGTTTTGTGCAAAATTACCTTTGGATCTACTAACCCTGTCGGGCGGATAACTTGTTCTACAATATCATTTCCGCTAACGGTCAGTTCATACGGGCCGGGCGTAGCGGAAACGAAAATCGTAGCAGGAAGGAGTTTTTCAAATTCATCAAATTTAAGCGGGCGGTTATCAAGGGCGGCGGGCAGCCGGAAACCGAAATCTACGAGCATTTGTTTGCGGGCGCGGTCCCCGTTGAACATACCGCGTACCTGCGGCAAGGCCACATGTGATTCATCTATCATCATCAAAAAATTATCAAACCGCTTAAAATAATCTAACAGGCAAGACGGTCTTTCCCCGGGTTTCCTTCCTTCCATATACCGCGAATAATTTTCAATGCCGGAACAAAAACCAACTTGTCGTAACATTTCCAAATCATATTCCGTGCGTTGTTTCAGGCGGTAGGCCTCCATTTCTTTGCCCATTTGCAAAAGTTCTTGATGGCGGATTTTTAAATCGTTTGCAATTTGAGTGAGCGCGTTTTGCGTATCATCTTCCGTTGCCACGAAATGTTTGGCGGGATAAATCCATGCGTTATTTAATTCGGCAAGCACGTTACCGGTTACGGGGTGAATTTCATAAATATGTGTGACGGTCTTGCCGGAAATTTCCACGCGCAGAGCGTTGTGGCTGTACGGTGTCATGATATCAGTAAACGGTCCGCGCATGCGGAAATTTCCGGTAGCAAATTCCATTTCGTCGCGATGATATTGGATTTTGATTAACAAGCCGGATAATTGCGCACGTGTTATTTCCATCCCCTTTTTTACATAAATGCGCAGTTCGTTAAAACTTTCCGGTGAGCCGATATTGTAAATGCAGGAAACGGATGCTACTACGAGTACGTCTTTACGCGTGAGCAAAGAGGTAGTGGCTTTTAAGCGCAGTTTATCTAATTGGTCGTTGACGGCGGAATCTTTTTCAATGTACGTATCGGTTTGCGGGATATATGCTTCGGGTTGGTAGTAATCGTAATAAGAAATAAAATATTCTACTGCGTTTTCCGGAAAAAATTGCTTAAACTCCGCGTACAACTGCGCGGCTAAAACTTTATTGGGGGATAAAATCAGTGTCGGTCGGTTAATTTTTTCAATAACGTTTGCCATCGTAAACGTCTTACCCGAACCCGTCACACCGAGCAACGTTTGGCGTGTTTTGCCCGCCAAAACCCCTTTGGTCAGCGCGTCAATGGCTTTGGGTTGGTCACCCGCCGGACGAAAATTGGAAACAAGTTTGAATTTATCCATAAACATATTGTACTTAATATGTTTAGGAACTAGAAAATTTTAGAAGGAAAAAGTGCAACTATTTGTATCTTTTGTAACCGTTCCTTTGCAACCGATGGCTTTGCAGACACGCGCTCCGAAATCAGTTCCTTCCGGATAGCACATCCATTTATCCTCATTGTAGGCGGTCCACAAACGGGCAGAACTCCCTTTTGAGTCCCATCCTTGCACGCGTGGATAACTGTAACCCGTTCCGGTCTTATATACCGCCTCAAAACGCAAGCCATTTGTGAGTGTAATGGGTCTTTCTATGCTTTGCGCATCTCCGCTAGTCGTGTAAGGGGGTAAACTTATATCCCACGCGTCAATATCATTGGTGTAGGAACCGTTTGCCATATAATACACTTGGTTGGCGTGTTTAATGGCTTTCATAATGGGCAACGCCGTAGATAGACGTGCTTTGGCAACGGCTACGCGGTACTGCGGCAAAGCAACCGCCGCCAAAATGCCGATAATCAGCACGACGACTAACAACTCAATGAGGGTAAATCCGCGGTAGGTGTTTTGCATAGTGTTCTCCTTGCGTGGTTTTGCATAAGAAAAGCGGCAATTTTATTTAAGAACTGTTCGAGGTGATCCTTAAATGATAATCGCCGCCTACCTACCTCCAAAGAGGTAGGTATAGAGCAAGGCGATTACTTGGTGACCTCGAACATGCAAAAAAGATACTCTTTTTTGCTCGGCGGCATCTCTCTTGCCGCTTCAACAAATAATCTGTATATGCAAACTTTTCTTACATCTAGTTTATTATACTACAAAATCTTTTTTACCCGCCGTGGGTAAATGCCGTATTCAAAACGCCGGGTAATAATTGGTCCACGCCGTCTATCATAAACTGCATGGCAATCGCACACAAAATCATACCCATAAAACGAATAACAATTTGGGTGCCGTTGCTGCCGATTCTGTCAAAAATATAACGGGAACAAAGAAGTACGGCAGCCACTAAACAGGAACTTAAAAATAATACCAAAATCATTGCCAGTGTCATGATGAGCGTATCGCATTTTTCTGCATACAAAATAACGGTGGTAATCGTGCCGGGGCCCATAAAAAGAGGCATGGCTACCGGAACAAGAATATGGCTTAAACTGTTGCGGGCTTGGTCAAAAGTAGTGCCGGTTGCCGCGGAAGTTTCAATCCCATGATTTTCAAATTTGCTTTTCCCCTGTAACATGCGCAGACCGACGAGTAAAATCATGACGGACCCGGCTAACCGGAAGGCGGGCAACGTAATACCGAACGCCGTTAAAATGCGTGTACCGAAGATAAAGAAAATCAACATTAAAATAAAAATGGCTAACGACATAAGTAACGCCACCGCCCGTTGTACGCTAGGGGTCTCGTTTTCTACATGACTCAAAAAAATGGGCATATTGCCAATCGGGTTCAAAATAGCAATTACACCGATAAAAGCATTAAAAAGCAAACTCCAATCCATACAAAAAAACTCCTTAAAAATATCCGTCCTTCTAAACAGACCTCAAACAACCCCTTTGTTAGAAAGGGGAGTTAGTCTCCGATAAAATGTTTTACCATGGAGATAAATTTCGTTAACATGAACGGTTTGGAAGCAAATCCTTTTACTTGCGGATAAGGTTTGAATAAGCGTTCCGATTCTACCAATGCGGATGTAATAATTACCGGGGTAGATTCCAACACTTCATCTTCCGACATAATTTTGATGATGCTGGTGCCGTCCAATCCGGGCAACATTACATCTAAAATAACCATATGCGGATGAACTTTTTTCATCACGTTAATGGCTTCGCGCCCGTTTTGGCAAGAGTGTACCTCATATCCTTCACGGGTTAATACCAGCGTTAACAGTTCAATAATGCTGATCTCATCTTCCACTATTAAAATTCTTTTTTTCATAACATATAACCTTTATATTTATTATACTTTTTTATATGACAAAAAAAAGTTTTAATGCTTCCGTACTTCCCCGTATGCGGGCTTTTACGGCTCGGCTTATTAGCCCAAAAGATTGTGTTCTCGTCGGTTTCTCCGGCGGGGCAGACTCGGTTTGCTTGCTCCATTTTTTACATTATTTAGCGGAAAAACAACATTTTGCTTTAGCGGCTGTACATGTTAATCATAACTTGCGGGGAGATGCCTCCGCGGCAGATCAACACTTTTGCGGAAATTTTTGTAAACAGTTGGATATTGAATTTTTTGTACAGCAAGTAAGCGTAAAAGAAACGGCCGAAAAATTTAATTTGAGTCCGGAACACGCGGCCCGCAAAGCACGTTACGAGGGTTTTATTAAAACGGCTCATGCGTGGGGGGCTACGAAATTGGCGCTCGGTCATCATCTAGACGACCAAGCGGAAACCATTTTACTCAATCTCCTGCGCGGAACGAAAATCAAGGGACTAACCGGAATCCCGGTGCGCCGTCCGCTTACGGACGGTGTGGAAATTGTGCGGCCGCTTTTGTGTGTGACCCGTCAGGAAACAGAGCATTATTTGCAACATAACGGCTTAACACACGTTACCGACCAAACCAATTTTGAAGAAGTATTTACACGGAATTGGGTGCGGAATACATTATTGCCTTTGTTGGAAAACAAGCAGCCGCAGATCAGACAACATCTTTTTTCGATGGCCGAGGAAATAGAGAAATTGTTGGAAAAACGGCCGCAGTAAGAGAAGTTGGTTTTTCACTACAAGAAAAGCAAAACCGTTTTTTGTTTCCTTATACCCTATCAATTTGATACCATATTTTTATGACTACAAGCAGTGTGTTATCGTATGTCCGCCAAAACGGTTTACAAGTGGAAGGATTAACGTTCCGTTCGCAAGAGGTGCGGAAAAATTTTGTATTTTTTGCCCTTAAGGGAGCAAATGTGGACGGTAACCTTTTTATCGCAGATGCCATCCGCCGCGGGGCCTGTTTAATTATTTCTTCCGTTCCCGCTTCCCAAAAGTATGAAGTGCCTTATCTGCAAGTAGCGGATATTGATGCGGAAATGGCGGATGCAGCCTACGCATTTTACAAAAAACCTTCCGACAGTTTATGCATGACGGGAATTACAGGAACAAAAGGGAAAACGTCCATTGCTTATTTATTGGAAAGCGTGCTGGCAGCAGCCGGGCGCAAAGTAGGTGTTTTCGGTACAGTTAACTACCGTATGGGCGGTGTGCCTATCTGTGCGGCCCCTAACACAACGCCGGCTGCATTAACATTATTTAAGTTACTTCAACAAATGAAAAACGGCGGTTGCTCCGACGTGGTGATGGAAGTTTCATCCCATTCGTTGGAGTTGGCCCGCGTACGTAATATTTGGTACGATATGGCCGTTTTTACAAATTTGCAACGTGACCATTTGGATTTTCATCATACGTTTGAAAATTATTTTCAGGCCAAAGTAAAACTGTTTGAAAATGTGGCTTGTGAAAACAATCCGAAAAAGAACCGTTCCATCATCGTTAATGCAGATGACCCTTACGGACGGCGGCTGATAGAACAATTCGGCACGCGCGTGAAAACGGTTACGTTCGGGATGGAACAACAAGCGGATTTTACAGCCACCGACGTAGAAGAATCTTTGACGCAAACGCGTTTTAAGATAAACGGGGTCCCTTTACAAATCAATTTACTCGGTAAACACAATGTGTATAATGCGTTGGCCGTTTTCGCGGCCGCCCGCACAAAAGGAATTGAACTCTCGCAAATTGCCGAAGGACTTGCGAATTTAAGCGGTGTGCCGGGGCGGATGGAGCAAATTTGTGCCGGACAACCATTTACCGTGTTTGTGGATTTCGCCTATACGGACGAATCGCTGCAACGGGCATTTGCTACGGTAAAACCGTTTCAAAAAGGGAAGATTTTTTTGGTATTCGGTTGCGGCGGACAGCGGGATCGTACCAAACGGCCGCTCATGGGGCATACGGCTTGTACGCAAGCGGATTTTGTGTTTTTAACCAACGATAATCCTCGTTGTGAAGACCCGCAGCAAATTTTTAATGATATTTTAGCGGGCATGAAAGGAAAAACGAATTATAAAATGATGCCGGACCGAAAAGAAGCCATTGAAGCGGCGTTGCGTGCTGCTCAAGCGGATGATATTGTGATTATTGCCGGAAAAGGCCACGAAGATTACCAATTGGTAGGTACGGAAAAACGACACTTTTCGGATCAGGAAACCGTACGGAAGTTTTTGGAGAACCGTTATGTTTAATGTGAAAAAATTTCAACAGAAAAAGGCCTGCGTGCTTGGATTAGGGTGTAGCGGGCGTGCCGTAGCGGTATTATTAGCGGAAAAAGGTTTTGACGTATTGGTGAGTGAAGATTCTGCGCGGATAAAAAGTAATTTATTTGAAAAATATCCCTCTATTTCCGTAGAAACCGGCGGCCATACGGATAAAATTTTTGCTTGTGATTTTTGGGTCAAAAGTCCCGGTATTTTTCCAAACAGCCCCGTACTTGCGGAAGGAAGAAAACGTGGTATTCCCATTTTTAGCGAGTTGGAAGTAGCACTTTCTTTTTTACCGGAAAATGTCCGTCTGTTTGCCATCACGGGTACAAACGGTAAAACCACCACCACTTCTTTGTTAGGAAAAATTTTGGAGAAAGATGTACAAATTAAAAAGAGACAGGTGTTTGTGTGCGGCAATATCGGCAATCCGGTTTCCATGTGTATCCCTGCCGTTAAAAGCGGAGATGATATGGTAATAGAGGTTTCGAGTTACCAATTGGAAGACAGCACGTATTTTCGCCCGCATATTGCCTGTTTACTAAACGTAACGCCGGATCATTTAGACCATCACGGCGGCATGAAGAACTATATAAAAGCCAAAGCGAAAATTTTTAAGCATCAACGCGAAAACGATTTTTTAATTGTTAACGGAGCCGATATTACGTGTGTGCAATTGGCCCCGAAAGTAAGGAGTACGGTGTTGGCATTTTCTACCCAACCGAAACATTTATTAAAAACGGATGTGTTTTTCGATGGGGACGAAGTTATTTTTAGCGAAGGATACCAAATTCGTCCGCCGCACCTGAAAGGGATTCACAATGTGGAAAATGCGATGGCAGCCGCGCTGATGGCTTTGGCGGCGGGAGTATCCGCGGACACGGTACAGGAAGTGTTTAACGAGTTTACCCCGATGGAACACCGCATTGAACCGTTTGCCTACCACAAAGGCGTTATGTATATCAACGATTCCAAAGCCACCAATTTGGATTCTACGGTTACCGCCTTAAAAAGTTTTGAAAAAATACCGGTGATTTGGTTGATTTTAGGCGGCCGTGACAAAGGGGCTTCTTACGAAATATTAACACCGTATGTAAAAACGTATTGCAAAAAAATATTGACGATTGGCGAATCTATGGATAAAATCGAGCGGGAACTCGGTAAAAATTTTCCACTGATGCGGTGCGGTACGCTTGAAAAAGCGGTAGAAATGGCTATGCAAAACGCACAAAAAGGAGATGTTGTTTTATTGTCCCCCGCGTGTTCGAGTTTTGACCAATTTAAGAATTTTGAACAACGCGGAAAAATTTTCAAACGGTTAGTGAACGCGCGGATTTATCAGGAACGTACAAAATAAAATTTTCCCGCTATTTACAATTGTAAAAAATACCTTTTTTTGTTATACTGAAGATACAATTTATCTGTTTTTGGAACCGTATAAAAGCGGACGGCCTAACGGCCATCTCCACTCCAAAAACAGCCGATTTAAGCACAACTCAAACGGACTAATTACCCGTTTAGGTTGTGCTATATAACGACTCAAAATACCCAACGGGGTTTCACGCTGATTGAATTATTAGTCGTTGTACTTATTATCGGAATTTTGTCCGCAATTGCTTTACCGCAATATAAAAAGGCGGTTATGAAAAGCAGAGCTGTTCAAGGATTTCTTAGAATGAACGCATTAGATAAAGCGCAAAAGGCATACTTTTTAGCAAACGGGAGATTTACGTCTGATCCAAATAATTTAGATTTGGATATAGAAAACATCTCTTGTGGAAAAGATGATTATTTGGCCTTTTGCGCTAGCGGTAAGTTTAGTTTAAATGGCTATTTTGAATGGCATGGTTCCACAACCGGACAAACGAGATATTCATGCTATGCATACAAATCTAATGAAATAGAAAAACAACTATGCGAGAGTTATTATCGGGATTGGGGCGGAACACAAACAGGGGCTGGTGATAACAATATGATCTTTTATTACGGAGCATGGAAATAAGCGTTTTAATGTTTTTTACCTTAACATTTGTTTGTTTTATCCAACTTTACATACCACAAATATTCCGTGTTACCGTGGGTCCCTTTTATCGGGCTTTCAATGACTTCGCCGGAAACGGCGTTGTACTTTTCTTTGAGGTTTTCTTCAAAAAAATCTTGTACGCGTTTGATGGCCAACTGCCTATTTTCTTCCGTTCTGACAATACCGTGCGGCACTTGCTTGGGAGTGAGTTCAAATTGCGGTTTAATTAAAAAAACGATTTCGCTGTTAGCCGCCATTACCTTAAAAAGCGGTTCCATAATCATCGTAAGGGAAATAAAAGAAACGTCCACTGCCGCAAACTGCGGGGGTTCGTCAAACAAATCGGGTGTCATGTAGCGGGCGTTTGTTTCGGGCTTAAAAAAGAAATTTTTGTAGCGGCGCATTTCATCGGCGAGTTGTCCTTTTCCCACATCTACCCCATACACACATTTTGCACCGGTTTGCAACATACAATCGGAAAATCCGCCTGTTGCCACCCCGATATCCACACATACTTTATTTTTTACGGAAATGTTCCACTGTTTGAGCGCTCCCGCTAATTTTAAGCCGCCGCGCGATACATAGGGACAGGATTTTTCTTTAACGGACAGGATATCTTCGGGTAAAACGGTCCGGTCGGCGCGGGTATCTGTTTCGCCGTTTACTAAAATTTCGCCGGCCATAATAGAGGCCTGCGCACGGGTACGGCTTTGAAAAAATCCCCGTTCCACAAGCGCCATATCTAACCGTAGTTTTTTATTCGCCATCGTTTTCTTCCGTCAGTTCGGTATCAAAGGGTTCCGTCACGAGTTCGGAGCCCTTTTTCTTTAATTCTTCCACTTTGAATTTAACGGTTTCCAACTTTTTGGATAACTCTTTGGATAACACAACGCCTTCTTCAAACAGTTTAACGGCATTGTCCAAATCGGTTTGTTCTTCTTCCAATTTCGCCACGATTTCTTCTAACCGGGATAGTTGTTTTTCAAAACTTATTTTTGCCATAATTCCTCACTTTACTTGTGTATAAATCATACCGTCTTGTACTTGTATGTAAACGGTTTCGCCGCTACCGGTTTGGCCGACACGGCTGATGACGGAGCCGTCTTGTTTCCGCGTAATACTATACCCGCGTTTAAGTACCGCTTGCGGGCCAAGCGCCTTTAATTTTTGGCTCGTGACGTCGAATCGGTGTTCAAAACGGGATAATTTTTCTTTCCACGCGCTTTCCAAACGGGAAGATAATTCGTCGAGTGCTAATTCTTTTTGGTATGTAAGCGCGGCCGGATCCTTAAAAACAGGGGAAGTAACGGCCCTGTCAAAACGGTGGTAAGCCCGTTCGTAAAATAAATGTACGGCTTGCAGCATCCGTTTGTTCAGTTGGACAATGAATGCTTGTGTGTTTTGGGAATTTTTTACCACAAGTTCTGCTGCCGCTGACGGAGTAGGCGCACGTAAATCGGCTACGAAATCGGCGATTGTATAATCTACTTCGTGTCCTACGCACGAAATAACGGGGATTTTACTGTTATAAATAGCGCGGGCAACAGGTTCTTCGTTAAAGGCCCATAAATCTTCCATACTTCCGCCGCCGCGTCCGACAAGTAATACATCTAACGTGGGGGTTAACCGGTTAAGGTCCTCAATGGCTTGCGCGATTTGTCCGGCGGCTTCCGTTCCTTGTACTAAAGCTGGGGCAATAATAATTTCCAAGTGCGGACTACGCCGTTTTAACACAGACAGAATATCCCGCACAGCCGCACCGGTGGGGGACGTTACAACGCCGATACGTTGCGGATAAGAGGGAATTTCTTTTTTGTGGGCTTGGTCAAACAGTCCTTCTGCCTGTAATTTGGCTTTTAATTTTTCAAATTCTAAAAACAAACTTCCTTTCGAAAGGGCTTCTGCTTTTTTGGCTACAATTTGATAACGTCCTTGTTTGGGATAGCAGGAAAAATTTCCCCACACGCGCACCTGCAAACCGTCTTGTAATTGAAGGGAATAATGGCGCGCATCCCACTTGAACATAACGGCGCTTAACAGGGCTTCGCGGTCTTTAAGATCAAAAAATAGGTGGCCTTGCGGGGACTCGCGCAAATTGCTTACTTCCCCTTCCACAAACACACCCTGAAACACCCCTTCTAACATTTGTTTGACGGCAAGCGTAATGGAGGTAACGGTAAAAATTTTTCCTTGAAAGGGATTGGCTTCCATAATTACTCTCCCTTTATTTTTTTCAGCCGTTCTATAAGGGCGGCTTCTTTGCCTAAAATACCCGGCTCAAAAAATTTTTTTGGAGAAGGCATATATTCTTGTTTGACGTAATGATTAGGAAAATCATGTGCATATTTATAACCGCGGTTTTTACCGCCGGAACGTAAGGGATCCGGTACCGGCCGGTAACGTCCTTCGCGCACTTCTTGCAGGGCGGCATCTACGGCCAAATAAGCGGAATTGCTTTTGGGGCAGCACGCCACGTAAATGGCCGCATGAGCAAGCGGAATACGCACTTCGGGCATTCCCAATTCTTCCGCTGCAGCAAAAGCAGCTTGGGCAATCATGATGGCATAAGGTTCGGCAAGCCCTACATCTTCGCACGCGCAAATTAAAATACGCCGCGCGATAAAACGGGGGTCTTCCCCGCTCTCCAACATACGCGCAAGCCAATAGACGGTTGCGTCAGGGTCGGATCCGCGCATTGATTTGATAAAAGCGGAAATAACGTCGTAATGGTCATCCCCTTTTTTATCGTAACGCAAGTGGCGTTTTTGAATACACTCTTTGGCAATTTCCGGAGTGATGTATTTTTTACCTTTTTTGTCCGCTGTTGTAGTGACAAAAGCAAGTTCCGCGGCATTTAACATTTTGCGGCTGTCCCCGTTGGATTGTGTAATCAAATAATCTGCGGCTTCGTCATCAATGATGGCATTTTCGGTTTTGGCGGCTCGTGTTAAAATTTTCAATAAATCTTTGTCATCTAGCGGCTTAAATTCAAATACGGAAAAACGGGATAAAAGTGCATTGTTGATATAAAAATACGGATTTTCGGTTGTTATGCCGATTAAAATGATATCACCCCTCTCTACGGACGGTAACAAAACATCCTGTTGTGTTTTGTTGAAATGGTGGATTTCATCTAAAATGACGAGTGTTCTGCGTTGGTCAAAAGAAGGGGTTTGCGCGCGTTCTTTGGCTTCCGCTAATACCTTTTTCAGATCAGCCACTCCGGCGGCGGCCGCGTTGAGTTCTACGGTTACTGCTTGCGTGCGCGAGGCAATATAACGCGCAGTGGCTGTCTTTCCGCACCCCGGCGGCCCGAAAAAGACGGCAGATTTTATCATATCCGCTTCTAACAAACGGCGCAGCATTTTACCCGGACCAAGCAAATGCGGTTGTCCGGCAAAATCTTCTAACGTTTGGGGTGCCTGTCTCGCGGCTAAAGGGCGGATATCTTCATTCATAATTATTTAGAAGTATCTAATGCAGTTTTTACTTTAGAAATTAGCGTATCTAAACGGTTTTCTTCTTCTTTGCGTTTGCCGCCTTCGTTTTGTGCGGTTAGATAGGCTGTTTCGGCAAAGTGCATTGCGGCGCGCAGGGCTTGTTTGAGTGTATCAATCTCCCCGTCCGCTTGTAATTCCAACATATATTTTTCCACGTTGGCGGCTAAATCGGTCAGTTCCAATACGCCTAATGTGGAATTTTCATATTCCAACGGAATTCGTTTTATTTGTACGGTTACAATATCTTTTGGCATATAGTTATTGTAACTTTTTTTCGGATATAAATGCGGAAATGTTTCATACATAAGTTTCTAACTATTTTCTTTTTTTCGTCGATAAAAAAGAAAACACTTGACGGGGGGTGGGGGTATGCTATCCTTTATATAACTTTACGACGGGGGATTTTGCTTATGCAACACCATGCAAACGGTTCGTATGATACTACTTTTGACCAATTGGATATTGATTTGCCTGCCGGAAAAACAAATTCAAGTACGGATAATATATATTTTTATAATTGGGGGACCTGTCAGTTGGGCCCGTCGGAAACATATTGTACACTTAGCATAAACAGAAAATCTTTGTATTTCTTGCGCGGGTACGCAAGTGAGGGCCGGTATTGCCGTGCCTATACGGATGCTGAAGGAACGGTTGCGGAAAAAGTATGTTTAAGTTTAGGCGGAACAAATAAAACTACCAGTACTTCGCTCAAATATGTGCAATATACTTTGCCTTAATTTTTCTAAGATAGTCATACTTGTCCGCGCAGTACGCGTGCGAAAAATACTATAATAATAATATGACTATTGCCGAATTTAAAACTGCTTGCCAAACCATTGAGCAAGATTATAAAAATAAATTGGCGGACGTGAAAACTTCCGTCGAAGTGGAAGAACTCCGTGTGGCCGCTTTGGGCCGCAAGGGGGCTTTGACCGATTTGTTAAAAGGGCTGAAAGATTTCTCTATTGAAGAAAAGAAGGAAGCCGGTCCTTTGGGTAATGCCTTAAAAGCATCGCTGACGGTTGCTTTTGATGAAAAGGCCGCTTTTTTTGCCGCAAAAGAAATTAACGACGAACTTAATAAAGTAGAGTTGGATTTAACGTTGCCTGCTTTTCCTGTTGCCAAAGGGCACAGGCATCCGCTTTCCGTCGCGCAGGACCGCATGACCACTATTTTAGCCCATTTGGGTTTTGAGTGGGCGGAAGGACCGTGGGTGGAAGACGAAAAACATAATTTTGATTTGTTAAATGTCCCTTTACACCACCCCGCACGCGATGCACAAGATACATTTTTCGTAGATACAAAAATGCCGCTCGTACTCCGTTCACATACGTCGAACGTGCAGAGTCGGTATATGGAAAAACATAAACCACCGCTGCGCATCATGGCGCCGGGGCGCGTGTTTCGAAACGATAGTTTAGATGCCACCCACAGCCCTGTTTTTCACCAAATAGAAGGACTTTATGTGGATAAAAACGTCAGTTTGGCTGATTTGAAAAGCGATTTGACGGCTTTTATGAAAGGGTTATTCGGCGATAAAGCGGAAATCCGTTTCCGTCCGTCGTTTTTCCCGTTTACGGAACCGAGTGTAGAAGTGGACGTGAAATGTGTGTTTTGCCAAGGCAAAGGGTGTAATGTTTGCAAGGGCAACGGTTGGATTGAAATGCTCGGAGCCGGTGTGGTTCATCCGAACGTCTTAAAGAACTGCGGGATTGATCCGGAAGAATTTAGCGGTTATGCCTTCGGTATGGGAGTAGAACGGTTGGCCATGATGATGCTGAACATAAAAGATATCCGCGCATTTTACGAAAACGATGTGCGTATATTGAAACAATTTTAGAGGAATTTATGAAGATTCTATATTCTTGGTTAAAAGATTTTATTGCGTTAGAAGAAACCCCCGAAGCGTTAGCCAAAAAACTGACGGATTTGGGCATAGAAGTTGCTTCCGTAGAAAAAGTGGGGGCCGATTTTGAAGGTGTCTATGTGGCACAAATTGTTAAAATTGATAATCATCCTAATTCCGACCATTTGCATTTGGTTACGTTAGATTTGGGAAACGGCAAAACACAACGTGTTGTTTGCGGGGCGCCTAATGTAGCCGTCGGGCAGAAAGTGCCGCTTGCGCACGTTGGTGCACGGTTAGGAAAAATTATCTTAAAACCGGCTGTTATCCGCGGGGTAGAATCGGAAGGGATGATTTGTTCTTCCGATGAACTCGGTTTAACCAATACGCGTGCCCACGGTATTTTGGTATTGGACGAAAATATCCCGCTCGGTACGGACGTTTCCACGTTATACAAAAAAGCTGATGCTCTTTTTGAATTAGAAATCACTTCCAACCGTCCGGATTTGTTGTCGCATTTAGGTGTTGCGCGCGAATTGGGAATACTTCTCAATAAACCCGTCAAGTTGCCGGAAATAAAAGATATTCCGGGTGAAGGGAACTCATTAGAAGTGGACATCCAAAACCCGCAAGGATGCGCACGTTATATCGGGCGGATCATCCGTGGTGTAAAAAATGTGGAATCGCCGGAGTGGATGAAGGAACGGTTAGCGGCCATGGGGCTCAATCCGAAGAACGCATTAGTGGACGTGACCAACTATGTAATGTTTGAACTCGGCAATCCGTTGCATGCATTTGATTTGCGTGAAGTAGAAGGCGGGAAAATTATTGTTCGTAACGCTTCCGAAGGCGAAAAATTTACCGTACTAGGTGGGCGGGAACTCGAACTTTCCGAAAATTGTTTAATGATTGCCGATACGAAAAAAGCCACTGCCTTGGCCGGAATCATGGGCGGACTTAACAGCGGTATTCAAGAAGATACGCAAGATATTTTTATTGAAGCGGCTTATTTTAATCCGCCGGTTATCAACAAAACCGTCAAGAAATATGCCATTTCGTCAGATTCTTCTCAACGGTTTGAACGCGGTAGTGATATTGAAGGCGCGCTTGTTGCCATGCGCCGTGCAAGTGACTTATTTGTGCAAATTTGCGGTGGTATAGCTAGTGAAATAAACGACGTATATCCACAAAAATTTGAAAATACGGTTGTAACATTTACTCCCGATGAGATTAACCGCATTTTAGGGGCGCATATTTCCGAAGAAAAATTAAAAGAGATTTTCGGGCGTTTGGCTGCTTCGTTTACGGCAGACGGCGAAAAGTGGACATTTAAGGCCCCTTCTCACCGGCGTGATTTGAATCACAAATGGGACCTTGCCGAAGAAGCCGCGCGGTTTGCTGGTTACGACCAAATTCCTACTGCCCCTACGAAAGCGCGGGTGGTATTTGCCGATAATCCGAAAGGGATTGATTTATCCAAAAAATACGGATCGTTGCTAATAGGGGCCGGATTTTGTGAATGTAAAAACATTGATTTTATCGGCGAACAAGAATTAAAAACTTTCGGTGCGGAACCTAAATTTTGCATCCGTGTCAAAAATGCTTTGGCACAGGGATGGGATTATCTGCGCCCGACGTTACTGCCTTCCTTATTGAAAAACATAGAAGGTAATTTCCGTTTCGGTAATACCGATTTGGCCTTGTTTGAAACGAGTAAGACGTTTCAATCTATGAAAGGTTTTCCGGTAGAAAATTATACGGTCGGCGGTGTCTTGTGCGGACATTTGGAAAGTGAAAAATTCTTCGCAGCCCCGCAGCATGCGGTAGATTTTTATTGGCTGAAAGGGTTAATGCAACTTTTACTTGCCGATACGGACGGCATTTCTTTTGTACCATCCAAACAATCCCCCGTTTATATGCATCCTAAAATCAGTATGGATATTTTATTGAACGGTAAGATAATAGGTGTATTCGGTAAATTGCACCCGTTGACGGTAAAAGCGTTCGGTATTAAAAACCCGGACATTTGGGGATTTGAATTCACTATCAAGCAAATAGAAAAGAATTTTTCCGCGCAGGATTTTCGGCCGGCAAGCGAAGTGGCTGTTTTTCCTCCGTCGTTGCGTGATTTGTCGGTGGTACTAGATAAAACCGTTACTTACGCACAATTGACGAGTGCGCTTGATAAAACCCCGTTAGACGTGGTGTTAAATTACCACCTGATAGATGTATATGAAGGGGAGCATCTCCCGTCGAACAAAAAAAGTGTTACGTTTAGTTTGGCTTTTTCCAAAAAGGACGGCACGTTAAAAGATACGGAAATTGATACGGCTTTTAACCGGATTGTGTCGCAGTTACATGCACAGGTAGGAGCGGAATTAAGATAATGTTGGAAAAAATAAAACAATTGGAATTATTTGTTTCGCAACTATTTGCCCGCCAAAAAGAGTTGGAGGAACGGAACCGTTTACTTCAACAACAGGTGCACGGATTAGAGGCAGATGCCGCTAAACTGAAAACGGCCGAAACACAATTAAAAGAATTGAAAGAGTGGAAAAAGAATACACAAACGGTGCTTAAACGGATTTCTTCCCGGTTGGAAAAAGAAATTGCCAAAGCCAAAGAGGAAGAAGAAAAATTGATATAAGGCGTAAAAATATAAAAAATCCCCGTCCGTTGCGGCGGGGATTTTTTATATGTCAAACTATTTAGCGGGTGTCATAGCGGTTTTTACGTCTATTCCCATCGAAGTAGGTACGCCGTTTTTATCCACACAGACAAGTGTTGTTTTTCCTTTCGTGCAGAGACGCCCATTTTGATTGGTGATGGTATTTTCAAAGACAATTTTAATGTCCGACACTTCCGCCACTTTCGTATCTACGGTAATAACGTCCGCGTAGCGTACAGGATACTTATATTCTACTTCCTGCCGCGCTACCACAAAATATTTTCCGCTTTGCATTAACGCCGGCACAGAATACCCTTTTTCCGCCATATATAAGGTGCGGGCTTCTTCAAAAAATTTTAGGTAATTGGCGTAATAGACTACATTGCCGCAGTCTGTATCGTGATAAAATATCGTTTTTTGCATAGTTCCTCTTTTTTGACCGGAAAAGATTTCATATAATAAATTATACTTGATTTGAAGGATGTTGTTATGAAGACGGAAGAAATTATTAAACGCTTACGTAATCCGCAATCCTACCAAAAAGCGGCCGCGAAAGCCCAACAACAAAAGGCACAGCAGCAAGCCGTCGCGGAGCATGCTGTTGCTGAAAAGAAGAAACACGATGTAATTTTATTGAGTGTTGGCGGGTTGATAGCGGTACTGTTATTGATAACGGGGCTTGTATCCTTTTTGGCCAAAACGCGGGCCGAAAATTTAACCGCCGCTTTGGATCCCGAACAGGTAAAAGGGCTTCATTCGGAATCGGAATTTAATCCCAATAACGGGGTCACTTATATACAGTTACAGGAAGGGCAAGACCGCAACGTAGCCGTTACCGAGTTAGGGAGCACTCTTCCTATTATCAGCCGTTTTAATTTCAAATCATTTACTCCCGAAGAATTACAGGTAATCGGGTCAGCTCCTTGGGCGTTAACGACTAACTTTACGTCCAATTTGAACGATTCGGAATTGATGCGTTATTTGCTTTCTAAGGACGAAGTAGCCAAGGGCTTTATCAAACGGGAAGATGTGGCCCCGTTGTTGGAAGATCCCCAATTATTGGCCGCTTTTACGGAAGATAAAGATGCAATGGCGGAATTTTTTAATAGTGATACCGTTCAAAAAGTGCTTGCCAACGAAAAAATGGTTCGTGCGGTTGCGGGCAGCCGTTTTATGAGTTATCTGCTTATTAGTAAGGCAGGAAAATATTACCGGGATCATCCGCAAGAAGCCGTCAAGATTATTACGGAAAACCCCTACTTACGCCAATTGCAAGAGAATCCGGCCGTTCAAGCGGCGATAAAAGAAAATAATTATCTTAAAAAAATTGCCCCGGTTTTGCTTGAAAATGCTGGCGTTCCGACTCAACGGGCATCCGATACAACGCCCGTAACAAAGGGTAAAAAATAACTTTGCATAAGTTCGCAAAGTTTGCTATACTGTTTATGTAACGATTTTGCGGGCGTGGTTCAATGGTAGAACGCGACCTTGCCAAGGTTGAGACGAGAGTTCGATTCTCTTCGCCCGCTCCATTTAGAGACCCGATTTATTCGGGTTTTGTTTTTTGAGGACCTATCGGAAGATAGGTCTTTTTTTTGTCCAAAATAGGACTAACGTCCCTCGTTTTTTCATGGACAATCATCCATCCTATCAATAAGAGGGAATTATGAAACGTATTATTTTCTTTTTGGTTATTTGCTTTCTGTTGCAACCGCTTGCCCGTGCCAAAGGAGTACGCACGTATAGTGGTAATGCCAAAATATATTTGGAGGAACATTTCCAACGGCGTTTACGACAGCAGGAAAGGCAACAACACAATAACGACGCGGCCACCGCTGAACTGACTGTATCTTTGCGCCTTTGGGCTGAACAAGGGAATAATCAGGAATTGCTGAATGTGGCGCGCCGCGTACAACGCGCGGGGAAAATGGCTGTCGATTGCGAGTCTTCCCAAGTGGCTTATCTTTGGCTGCATAACGGGGAAGAAAATTTTGTATGTCTGTTGCCCGGAGTGTTATTGGAAAAAGATTATTTGGGAAATAATTTGTTGCACAAAGCCAAAAATTTACAAACGGTTACGGCCGTGGGGTATGTTGTCCGCAATTTTTATCCTTCCGATTTTTCCGTTATCCAACGGCTGCAGGATGAGAAAAATTTAGCACAGGAAACGCCGCTCATTTCCCATGTCAGCCGGGGCGATTTGGAATCTTTTTTCCAACTTTATGAAGGTTCTTCCTTGTCGAAAGCCATTGAAGCGCAGGAAAAAGCAGGTTTTTCCAACCAAGATTTAAGCAGCCAAAGTGCTACGTTCGCTTATTGGTCCGAAATTGAAAAATACGGGATGAATGCCGCCGGTAAAAACATTGTTCAACTCGTTCAACAACAGCAACCTTGCGAAGCGCAAAAAAATATACTGCACTTTTTTAGCCGCCATGCGCCGTATTTGCTTAACGAAAGAAATTTATTGTAGTCGGCAGAATTACTTCTTCCATCACGCTCAAGGCAAAAGAATCAGTCATTCCGGCGATATAATCCGCGATAATAATGTTGATTTGGGAAGCATCTTCCCGATAGACTTTTTTCATGGATTTTACATAATTGCCGAAATTACGTGCTGCTTGCTTGCGTTCCGTTAAATACGCCGCATAGTCAAAACCGTACTGGCTAAACAGTGTACGGAAATAGGCAAACAAATCCTGAATGCAGTGGTTGATAGCGGTTTGCCGTTTACGCATTTG
>Ga0265298_10001375_pt1 | contig 36024 bp, 31 predicted proteins | sample AusTroGonzalo_MG_3_FD_193486 | JGI IMG/M metagenome (GOLD analysis project Ga0265298, IMG submission 193486) | Bovine rumen microbial communities from tropical cattle in Woodstock, Queensland, Australia - Gonzalo_01 | ecosystem: Host-associated > Mammals > Digestive system > Stomach > Rumen ...
CCCGGAAGGGGCTTCTTTTTTTAATCTAAACCCGTCTATCTAAATTTCGGGGGTGGGTATGGTACAGTATTCATACGAAACAGGAGGTGCGCGATGGCTACGGAGCCCGGCGTGTGGGAACAGATAAAAAAAGAATACCTGAAGGGCGACAAAAGTCAGCGCGCGCTCGCAGAAAAATACGGCGTGAGCGAGTACACGCTGTCGAAGCATGCGATCAAAGGCGGATGGAAAGCGCAGCGCGAAAATAAGCGGCAAAAAGTGGTTGAGAAAATCATTGCCAGCGCCGCGGAGGCCGAAGGCAGGCGCGCGGAGCGGCTTTCAAAAAGCGCCGAGAAGCTGCTGGGCACCATCGACGACCTGATCGACAACGCCGGCGACAAGCTGGGCCCGCGGGATCTTAGGGACCTGACCGGCGCGATCAAGGACATTAAGAGCATCTTGGAGGTACGCTCCGACGCGGATCTGAGAGAGCAGGAGGCCCGCATAAAGAAGCTCCAAAGGGAAGCCGAGCGCGGCGACCAGCCTGACCGGGAGATCCGGATCGTGATGAGCCCGGAGCTGGAGGCTCTTGGGAAGTAAGTAATCCAACAGGAGGATCTATATATGAGCAAATCCATTACGGTACCGGATATCGGATACAATCCCATCCGGCTGCAGATCAATAACAAGACCTACGACCTGATCCCCGGTGCGACCATGACCGTGCCGGACGAGGTGGCGGCCCTGCTGTCGCAGATTGCCGGCGCAAAACCAAAGGAGGACCCCGATATCGCTGACAAGCTGAACGCGACGCGCGGCGAGGTGAAGGCCATGATTGCCGCTGCCATGGACGCTCCGGACGCGCCGAAGTCTCCGATCGAGGTTGTGGGGACTTTCGACTGGGATGACGACAACGGCGTTGAAACCGTGATCATCACGGCAAGCCTGCAGGATCTCTTTGACCAGTATTTAAGCGGAAGGTCGGTCTATCTGTCGGAGTACTATGAAGGTACAAAGATGAGACACTTTATACTGGACGGCGTTGGATTGCGTACGAATGCGACAGACGACGACCCGGTGCTGTCTTATGCTCTGACGTTTACTAATATGGATCCCGGCAGCATTGGATCAAGACCGATGATCTGCGAATTCGACGGATCGCAAACCGGCGTGGTCAAACCGATGGTGGCCGCGGACTGGAGATTTCAGGTCACGGCTTCAAATGACTCCGGAGAGGTGGTTGCGACGACCACGACGCCATTCGCAACAGTCAGAAAAGCTGTGCAATACGGGATGACAGTGATCGCGGAGGTAACGGTCGGCGGCATGATCTACGAGGCGAGACTTGTTGCGCGCGATGCGAAAAGCATGTCGGATTCGCTGGTGTTTGGATTTTTAGCTGACTTCGGGGAACCGGGCGTGCCGATGCCGGTACTCCAGCAGATGGAATATACGGCCACCGGGATCAAGGTGGCGACGGTTCCGCTTGCGGTCGCAGAATGACGCTGACGCTGGACCCGCCGAGCGAGACGCAGCGGAAGTTTTTGTGCGCCGAGACGAAGTACGTTGCCTTTGGCGGGGCGCGGGGCGGCGGCAAGAGCTGGGCGGTGCGATTCAAGGCCGTGCTGCTGTCGATGCATTATCCCGGCATCATCATCATGATCGTGCGTAAGACCTACCCGGAGCTCAGGGCAAACCACATCAATCAGCTGCGGGCGCTGACGACGGACGTCGCCGATTACCGGGAGGTAAACAAGGAGCTCACGTTCTGCAACCGCTCCGTGATCCTGTTCCGGTACGCGCAAAATGAAAAGGATCTGGAAAAGTACCAAGGCACGGAATGCGACGTGCTGTTCATAGACGAGGCCACGCAGCTCACGGAAGAGCAATACGACAAGTTCAAGGCCTGCGTGCGCGGTGTGAACAGCTTTCCGAAACGGATCTACCTGACCTGCAACCCCGGCGGCGTGGGGCACCAATGGGTGAAACGCCTGTTTGTCGACCGGAAGTACAAGGACACGGAGATCCCTGCGGAATACACGTTCATAAAATCAAAGGTGACCGACAACAAGGCGCTGATGGAGAGCGACCCCGACTACGTGCGGCAGCTGGAAGCGCTGCCGCCGAAGCTCAGGAAAGCGTGGCTGGACGGCGACTGGGACATTTTCGAGGGACAGTTCTTCGAGGATTTCGCGGACAGGCCGGAGCAGTACATGGAGCGCACGTGGACGCACGTGATCGAGCCTTTCGAGGTGCCGGACGGGTGGAAGATCTACCGATCGTTCGACTGGGGCTACGCGAAGCCGTTCTCCTGCGGCTGGTGGGCCATTGATTACGACGGCGTCGCGTACCGGATACTGGAACTGTACGGCTGCCGTGAGACGCCGAACGAGGGCGTTAAGTGGACGGCAGACCGGGTGTTTTCGGAGATCCACCGGATCGAAACCGAGCACAGGTGGCTGAAGGGGAAAAGGATCCACGGCGTGGCGGACCCGGCGATCTGGGACGCGCAGTACGGCGAATCCATTGCCGAGACGGCGGCAAAGCATCAGGTCTTTTTTGAAAAGGGAGATCACGAGCGGCTGCCGGGCTGGATGCAGGTGCATTACCGTCTGGCGTTTGACGAAGCCGGATTCCCGATGATGTACATCTTTAAGACGTGTAAGGCTTTTATCCGGACGATCCCCCTACTGTGCTACGACGCGCACAAGCCGGAGGACGTGGACACGGACGGCGAAGACCACGTTGCAGACGAAACGCGCTACTTCTGCATGGCGCGCCCCATAAAACCGCGGATGGCACCGCCGCCGGACACGTATAAAGAGAGCCCGATGTATCAATATCTGGATATCCCGAAGGAGGATATCATAGCAAAACCGCGGAGAAAGCGCGTTGAGGTGATCAGTAAAGATGCCTAAGAGAAAAGAACCGGACGTCGGCAGGCAGCCGACCAACGAAGAGCAGATGGCGCTGCGGCAGAGCGCGCCCAGACCCACGGCGACGGAGGCCGACCTGATCATGGCCGGCGCGGAAGCCGCGGGTCCCGCTGCGCTGCAGGACATGGAGCCGCAGCCGAACGCTGTGAGCGGATATAACGTGCTGCAGCAAGTCGTAAAGAAAGAGGACGTGCAGAAGGCAGGCGTCACACTGCTGAAATACAAGCAGGGTAAGGCCAATCTGGAGCACCGTATCGTGACCAACGAGCAGTGGTATAAGCTCCGGCACTGGGGCGAGGTCAAAGACCGGCGCGGCGAGGTGGAGCCCACCAGCGCGTGGCTGCTGAACGCCATCCTCAACAAGCACGCGGACGCGCTGGACAACATGCCGGCACCGGCGATATTACCGCGGGAGCAGGACGACGAGCAGGAAGCGAAGATCCTGACAAACGTGATCCCTGTGATCCTGCAGCAGAACGACTTCGAGCAGGTATACAGCGACGTGTCGTTATACAAAATCAAGCACGGCACCGGCGTATACGGCGTGTTCTGGGATAAAGATAAGCAGAACGGTCTGGGCGACATCAGCGTGAACCGGATCGACATTCTGAACCTGTTCTGGGAGCCGGGGCTCACCGACATCCAGCGCTCGCCGCATCTGTTCGCGGTCGAGCTCGTGGACAACGAGCAGCTGCTGGGGATGTATCCGCAGCTCGCGGGCAAACTGAGCACGCCCACCATCGACGTGGCGAAATACGTGTATGACGATTCCGTTGACACCAGCGAAAAGAGCGTGGTGGTGGACTGGTACTACAAAAAGCGCGTGGGCGGCAAGACGGTGCTGCACTACTGTAAGTTTGTAAACGACGAGATCCTGTACGCCAGCGAGAACGACCCGGAGCTCAGGGAGCGCGGATGGTACGACCACGGACAGTATCCCTTCATTTTCGACACGCTGTACCCGGTGGAGGGATCTCCGGTCGGCTTCGGGTTCCTTGATATCGGAAAGTCCGCGCAGATCTATATCGACCGGCTCGGCAAAAGCATCATGGAAAACGCGCTGGCCAACAGCCGGCCGCGGTTTTTCTCGCGCAACGACGGCACGATCAACGAGAAAGAATTCGCCGACATTTCTCAGGACTTCGTCCACGTTGAAGGCGGGCAGCTGGGCGACGACAGCATAAGGCCCATCGAGGGCAAGCCGCTGCAGAGCGTTTACTATGAGGTGCTGCAGGGTAAGATCGAGGAGCTGAAAGAGACTTGCGGCAACAGGGACGTGAACACCGGCGGCAGACCCACCGGCGTGACCGCGGCGAGCGCGGTGGCTGCGCTCCAAGAGGCCGGTTCCAAGTTGTCGCGCGCCAACAGCCGGCAGGCTTACCGGGCTTACGCCGGCATGGTGACGATGATCATTGAGCTGATCCGTCAGTTCTATCAGGTGCCGCGCATGTTCCGGATCGTCGGCGTCAACGGCGCTGCGGAATACGTGAGCTACGACAATAGGCGGATGCAGGCGCAGCCTTTCGCCATGCAGTTCGGGATTCCGGAGCTGGAAGCGCAGCTCAGGACGCCGACCTTCGACGTGGAGGTGTCGGCCCAGCGGGCGAGCGCGTACAGCAAGCTCAGCCAGAACGAGCTGGCGCTGCAGTTCTACGGGGCGGGCCTATTCAACCCGGCGATGGCCGATCAGGCGCTTTTATGCCTCGACATGATGGACTTTGACAGGAAGGACGATATCCGGCAGAAGGTTGCGCAGAACGGCATGATGTACCAGCAGGCGATGGCTGCCGCGGCGGCAATGGGCATGGCACCCGGCGGCGCGCCGATGGGCGGACAGGCCCAAGCGCCGAAGGAGGATACGGCGGCGTCCGGAACCGGCGATGGCGAAAGCCCCGTGACCAAAAAAGCGCGGCAGGAGGCCGCAGAAAGGACGATGCCGAGATGATCAGAGCAAAGTTCAGCGTTCAAGGCAAAACGCTCAAAATGAGCGTCAGAGGGCACGCGAACGCGGCGAAAAAGGGCGAGGATCTGATCTGCGCCGGAGCCAGCATGCTGGCGTTTACGGCCGCGCAGGACGTGCGCGACATGGCGGACGCCGGGCGGCTGGAAGAAAAGCCGGTGATCAATCTGCAGGACGGACGGACGATCCTTGAGCTGACGCCGAAGGAAGACGCCTTTGCGGAAGCGCTGCACACGCTGTTCATTGTGCAAAAGGGGTTTGTGGTGCTGGCCGCCAACAATCCCAAATACGTGCGCGTGAAACCAATGACTGCATGATACGGGCATAGTCCCGATCAGATGATAAACGGATTCGCCCACCTACGGGCAGAAAGGAGCCACCTTTATGGCAGAAAACTTTATCGTTGCGCTGAATCTTCAGCTCTTCGCCGAGGGCGCGGGCGCGTCTGTCGGCGCCGGAGCGGAAGGCGGCACAGCAGCGCAGGGAACAACGGGCGTAATTTCCGCCGACGCCGGGCGGAGCAAGGGCGCAAAAAACCCGCTGGCTGACGTGATATACGGCAAGCAGCCGGGCGTGCAGGACGCCGCTGCACAGACGGGAGGCGATATTGCACCGCCGGACGCCGACGCGGCCTTCGACGCGCTTATCAAGGGCGAGTACAAGGACCAGTTCGGGAAAAAGGTGGAGGATATCGTACAAAGACGACTGAAGGGCACCAAAGAGACCGTAGACCGGTACGAAAAGCTCGCCCCGGTGCTGGAGATGCTGGGCCAGAAGTACGGCGTAGACGCAAAGGACGCGGACGCGCTGGCAAAGGCGCTGCAGGACGACGATTCCTACTACGAAGAAGAAGCGTTCGAAAAGGGCATTTCCGTGGAGCAGCTCAAACAGATCAAGGCGATGGAGCGCGAGAACGCGCAGCTGAAAGCTCAGATGCAGGAAGCGGCGCAGCGGCAGGCCATCGACCGGGATCTCGCCAACTGGATGGAGCAGGCGGAAAAGGCCGCGGAAGTATTTCCCGGTCTGGACCTGAACGTCGAGCTGCAGAATCCGCAGTTTTTCGGCCTCCTCCGGGACGGCATCGATCTGGAAACGGCGTACTTTGCGGTGCACCACAGGGAGCTTGTGCCGAAGGCCATGCAGTTCGCCGCCGATACTGCGCGCAAACAGACGGCGAGCGCAATCCGGTCCGGCCAGAACCGGCCGACGGAAAACGGCATGCGCGGCAGTGCACCCGCAGTCGTCAAGAGCGACGTGTCGCAGCTCACGAAAGCGGATAGAGCAGAGATCATCCGAAGAGTGCAGCGCGGAGAGAAGATCAGATTTTAGCTGACTTCAAATTTATGACTACGCTCCGCCTGCGAAAGGAGAGAATTTATGAAACTGAAACTTTTCAAGCTGAATCTTCAGACCTTTACCGAGTACATCAGCCGCACGGTGGACGACTACCGCGTCGCCACCGCAGCCGGCACAACCCCTCACAACCTGAACGGCGCGACCAACGATCTGACCGTGGAAATGAAGACCTTCTACGACATGACGCTGATCGACGTCGCAGGTCCCAACCTGATCCACGATCAGTTCGGCCAGAAGCGCCCCATTCCCAAGAACGGCGGCAAGACCATTGAGTTCCGCCGCTTCACGCCGCTCCTGAAGGCCCTGACGCCCCTGACCGAGGGCGTGACGCCCGACGGCGACACTCTCGACGCCACCTCCATCACGGCGACTGTAAGTCAGTACGGCAACTACATTACGCAGTCCGACGTGCTGGAGCTGACCGCTCTGGACAACACCATTCTGGAAGCCACCAAGCTGCTCGGCAGACAGGCCGGCCTGACTCTGGACACCGTGACCAGAGAAGTTCTGAACTCCGGTACGAGCGTGTATTTCTGCCCGAAAACGACCACAACAGCCCGCGATACAGCCGTTGTTTACCGCAAGGATCTTGCCGTGACCTCCGTGCTGACCGTAGACGACATCAACAAAGCTGTGGCAATTTTGCGCGGCAGAAACGTGCCTACCATCAACGGCGATTACGTCGGTATCATTCACCCCTTTGCCGCATATCAGCTCATGAAGGATGAAGCGTGGCTGAAACCGCATCAGTATCAGGATACCGGCGCGATTTACGAAGGCGAGATCGGCAAGATCGGCGGCGTGCGGTTCGTGCAGACGAGCGAAGCCAAGATCTTCAAGCTGATCGACTCCACCGTTGCGAACAACTCCTGCCCGCTGATCGACGGCACAGGCTCGACAAGTGATCTGTCCAACCGTTACGCGGTGTTCAGCACACTGATCCTCGGCGAAGGCGCTTACGGTACTACCGAGGTCACCGGCGGCGGCCTGCAGACCATCGTGAAACAGAAAGGCAGCTCCGGCACCGCTGATCCTCTTGATCAGCGCTCCAGCGTCGGCTGGAAAGCTATCAAAACAGCAGAGATCCTGATCCCCGAATACATGATCCGTGTGGAAAGCATTGTTCCCGGATTCTCTGAGACCGCTGCTGCGAACTAACCCATGAGAAAGGGGGAGCATGATACTCCCCCTTTCCTTGAAAGAAAGGAATGCAAAGACTATGGCAGAAAAGAAAACCGCTCTGAAAGAAGAAGAAGAGATGGTTACCGTCAAGATCCCGCGTGAGCGTAAGGATCAGGGCGATAAGTTTGTCGCCGTCGGCACCCGGTGCTGGACGATCAAGCGCGGCGTTCCGGTAGATGTGCCTGCTTGCGTAGCGGCGCAGCTGCGGCATGAAGAGCTCATGCTTGACGAGCGCTACGAGTGGGAGAGCAAAAACGCGAAATGACACAAAGGGAGCGTGAGCTCCCTCTTGCCGAAAAGACACAGGAGGACAAGATATGACGATCTTGGAAGCGATCCACCGCGTGGACGCCTTAAAGCCGAACGCCTATACGCAGCACGACAAGGTCATGTGGCTGGCGGCGCTGGACGGCCGGGTGCAGATCGAGGTGTACGACACGCACCACGATTCCCCGCGGGAATACCACGATTATACGGACGATACGGCGCTGGACACGATGCTGCTGGTGCCGAATCCCTACGACGACCTGTACGTGCCGTGGCTTTCCATGCAGATCGACGAGCAGAACCGTGAGATCGTGAGCTATAACAACAACGCGGCTGCGTTTCAGGCGAAATACGCGGACTTCAAGGCGTACTGGAACCGGACGCACAAGCCGAAGAGCGAGCGCCTGTGTTTTTTCGGGAGGAGACATCATCATGCAGATCCCTTATCTGACTGAGACAAACCAATCGAAAACGATGATCGACGCCTTCGGCGGCTACGACCACCGGGCGCGGATCGACGACAACAGTTTTTATAATATGACCAACATGACCGGGGACAATTACCCGGCCATGTCGCCGCGGAAGCCGCGGGGCGTGCGAAAGCTGCCGGCAGGCGTGGAACACGTGCAGGCGATCCTCGGCGGGGAAAAGCTCGCGTATATCGCAGACAACAAGCTCTACGTAGACGACCGGCCGGTGATGGATCTGAGCGACGAAGGCCCGAAGCAGATGATCAGGATGGGCGCGTATATCGTGATTTTCCCGGACAAGGCGTACTATAACACGGCGAACCCGACCGACAAGGGCGCGATGGAGTGCAGCGTGCAGACGTCAGGCGAGGTCAAATACCGGATGGTCAACGCCGACGGTGAAACGTACAGTAACAATACGACCATCGACGTTGAACCGCCGTCAAACCCGGAAAATATGAACGTCTGGGTGGACACTTCCGTACACCCTCCGGTGATGAAACAGTACAGCGAAGCGACCGGCGTGTGGACGGACGTGCTGTCGACCACGGTGCGGATCAAGAATCATGCGCTGCGGGGCTTTGCCGCCGGCGACGCGGTGCGGATCGACGGGCTTCCGATATCCACCGGGAAGTTCAAGACCTTTAACGGCACGGACGTGATCATCGACGCCGTCGGCGAGGACGGCGAGGGGCCGTGGATCGCCATACAGGGGCTGCTGACGAACAAAAACAGCGGGCCCGTGGTCGACGATACGTCAGTCGTGACCGTATCGCGGACGCTGCCGGTGCTGGACCACGTGTTTGAGTGCGGCAACCGGCTGTGGGGCTGCCGGTACGGAAAGAACGCGGACGGGGATTTCGTGAACGAGATCTACGCCTCCGCCTTGGGAGATTTCAAAAACTGGAAACAGTACCGCGGCATCAGCACCGACAGCTATACCGTAAGCATCGGCGCGCCGGGCCCGTGGACGGGCGGGATCGCGTATCAGGGCATGCCGCATTTCTTTAAGGACGACGTGCTGTACCGCGTGTACGGCAGCTATCCGTCCGCGTATAAGGTGGAGCAGACCGCCTGCCGCGGCGTGCAGCAGGGCGCTGAGCGCAGCCTGCAGATATTGAATGAGCGGCTGTATTATAAATCCAGCACGGGCGTCTGCGTTTACGACGGCGCCTACCCGACCGAGATCAGCGCGCCCTTCGGCGAGATCAAATACGTTGGTACGCCGGAGGCCGGGCATTACGCCGCGGCCGCAGGCGCCGGGAACAACAAATACTACATCAGCATGCTGTCCGAAGCGGATGGGAAATACCATCTGTTCCAGTACGATTCCGTTATGGGCGCGTGGTTCCGGGAGGACGAGACGGAAGCGGTGCAGTTTGCCGCAGAAGACGGCCAGCTTTGCTTTCTGACGCCGGACGGGACCGTGACCACGGTGGAGGGCGAAACCGCCGGGAAGGTCAAATGGAGCGCCGAAACGGGCATTATCTTCCTGCGGGTGCGGAACAGAAGCGGCGGCGTGCATTTTCTCAAATATATTTCGCGGATCACGCTGCAGCTGCAGATGGCGCTGGGCAGCCGGTTCACGGTGGAGATCGCCTACGACAGCAAGGATCCGTGGATCCACGTGGCCACGGTGGAAGCGATCAGCCTGCGCAGCTTCAGCCTGCCGATCCGGCCCCGCCGGTGCGACCATTTTCGGCTGCGGTTTTCCGGAGAGGGCGACGTCAAGCTGTTCTCCATCGTGAAGACGCTGGAGGAGGGGAGTGAGACGCCGTGAGTATCAGGATCGATCTTCCGCCGGCAGCGGCGGCGAAGGACCCGGCGGCGCTCTATAACTACATGGCGCGCACGGTGCCGAAGATAAATTACGCGCTGAGCTTTTTGGACGTGCCGGAGGAGACCGGAGACGCCGGGATCCGCGCGGAGGACCCGAACAACAAGAGCACGAAGATCAGCCAGAACAGCACGAATACGCAATATCCGACCAGCAAGGCGGTTTACGATTACGCCGTGCCGCAGACGCGGCAGGTCAACGGCAAAGCGCTGAGCGGCGACGTAACGCTGGCCGCCGCAGATGTTGGAGCGGTGCCGACGGACCGGAAGATCAACGAGCATGCGCTTTCCTCCGACCTGACGCTGGCGCCGGCCGATCTGGGAGAGGCGGACTACATCACCGAGACCGGCAGCAACAACAACGGCTGGAGCTGGGTAAAATGGCACAGCGGAATCTGCGAAATGTGGGCAAAAACTCTTACTGTTTCTATGTCTGCTTGGACAGACTGGACTACTGATCTAAAATACGCGACCGCCACAATCTCATTCCCATTTTCTTTTGCAGATGTGAACGAGATGAGCATTCAGGTCACGCTTGCAGACAGGGACGGCGTTGACACCGAGGTCAACGGATTGCTGCTCATTGCAAGAAAGACTGCAAGAAATACAAGAATCCGTCTCGTCAGAAAAACGGCTGCCGGAGCGGCGCGAGTTGACGTATACGTTCGCGGAACTATAGCAACAGCTTCACCCATCGTCGGCACGGCACAGGCAGACAGTGCGGTTTTAACCTCATAACAATCAAAACGGAGGCCACTATAATGTCAACGGCACTTGCAACCATTTTGGGGGCCGCAATCGGCGCGGTCGCATCGATCATAGTCTGTATCATCAACAACAACAAACAGACGGCACTTATCGAACTCCGTTTGAAAATGCTGGAAGAAAAAGTCGATAAACATAACAACCTTGTTGAGCGGACATACCGACTGGAGGAACAGACGGCGGTGCAGGAAGAAAAGATTAAAGTGGCGAATAACCGAATAGCGGATCTCGAAAAGAGCGGAGGAGGCGCGGCATAATGGCAAACACTTACGACCCCGAAAAGGACAGGATAGCAAGACGGCAGCAGCTGGCGAGCGTGCAGCAGCCGGCGGCTTACGTGCCGCAGTATGAAAGTCAGATCCAGGCGGCGGCGCAGGCTTACGCGGACCGGAAACCGTTTTCCTACGACGTGAACGCCGACGCGCTGTACCAGCAGTATAAGGACCAGTATGCCCGAAACGGGCGGCTTGCCATGCAGGACACCATGGGGCAGGCGGCGGCCATGACCGGCGGGTACGGTAATTCCTACGCCGCCAGCGCCGGGAATCAGGCGTATCAGGCGTACATGGGACGGCTCAACGAAGCGGTGCCGCAGCTCTACCAGTTGGCAATGAGTAAATACCAGATGGACGACGAGCTGGCCGCAAAGAAATACAGCATGTACGCCGCCGAGGACGAGCGGCAGTACGGGCGCTGGAACGACAAATACAGCCGGTGGCAAAACGCAATGCAGCTGGCCGAGAGCGGCGACCAGTACGACCGCAGCCTTGCGGAGAACCAGCGGCAGCACGATCTGGATCTGGCCGAAAAGCAGCGGGAATTCGATATCAGCGCCAGTTTGAATCAGGATAAGTACCTCAGCAGTATCGATCCCAATTACGTGCCGTACACCTATACGCCGGCGACGCCCACGGAAGAGACGCCGGACGCGGACGGCAGCAAAAGCAAAATCGGTACATGGATGCAAAAAGTCGCCGATGCAGGACAGGCTGCAGCAAACAACGCGGTTTACGAAAAAATAAAAGCAGGCATTCAGTCCAGAGACCAGTTCAAAAAGAACGGCGGGACAGACGCGCAGTATAATGAGTACGTCAAAGGCTATATCATGGATAATTATCATAAAGGGAAAATGACGGAAGATCAAGCTGCAACGCTGCTTGCTGCGTATGGTATACACGAATAAGGAGGAAATTCAGATGGCGGCCAAAAAAAAGGACTTGATCAAAGATAAAGAATCTGCCTATACCGTGCAGGTAAAAGCAGGGAGCGAAGCGGCTGCACCGGCAAAACCGGCATACATGCCGGTAACAACGGCAGGCGAGAAGAAAAGCTCGTCTGCCGTTAATTCTAACGGCGGAACAGTGCCGGGCATGTTTTGGCCAACGACGGAAACGAAGGACGCAAACCGTCAGGATCCAGACCTCCAGCGTATATTAAATAAGGCTAAAGAGATTCCACCGGCAGGGATGGACGAAACAAAGCTGAAAGATTATTACCAGAAGGTCAGCAATGTTTACGACGCGTATCGTGACGCTTATATGGGTATGCAATGGAGCAGCGCTGACAATGAAAAAAAGATTGCGGATTACGAAAAAAAAGCAAAAAACCTGCAAATGTATGAAACGCAGGTAACGGCATATCTTAATTGGTACCGCAACCGATACGGCAAAGACCCTCTGGCTGACGAAAGCGACGAGATCAGGGATTTTTATAACACGTTCGGCACAAGCGACAAGCAGTCTACTTATATAAGCGCTTTGAAAGACCGGGCACAATTTATGAGCCAATTCGGAAGTCAGGAAGAAGCAGATGAGTATATCTCCTCTCTTGATAAATATGAAAACTACGATTTCGACGCTGCGAACGCAGAAAAAGAGCGGATCGAAAAGATCCTCGGCTATCCGGAGCGCGGCGGGTATGACCGATATGAAAAGCTGAAGGCTCGGTATGAGAATGCGACAAACGAGGAAGGGTATTATTTTAAAGACGTCGATCCGAATTACGACCCGGAGCAGATGGCGACCGATCAGGCGCGGAAAGAGATCGAAGCGCTGACAAAAGCTTACGGATTTGAAGGGTATTACGATGAAAACGACGACTGGGTTTCTTCCACCGAGGTTGCGTACAAACGGCTGCAGGATCTGAATACTGAGATCGCCACTGTGCAGCAGTATCAGCAGCAGAAAGCCGATTATGAAAAAGCAGAAAAGATCGAGACTGAAGCCCGCAACAGCTCTGATTTTGCGGAAGGCGTCGAGCTTGGTAAACAATGGCTGAAAACCAATTCCAGCGGCCTTGTCGCGCCGAATCTGCAGCCGGATATCGGAAAAATAAACAACGTGGATCTGACCGCCGAAGAACGCAACGTGCTGTTATACCTGTACGGTCAGGGCATAAAGAATGGCGGAGGTCTTTCGGCGTTTAACGAATATTACGAAGCGCTGCAAAACTCTGTAAACCAGAGAACGGCACAGCGGTATTACAGTTATATTGAGAATAACAAAGCGCTTGAAGAAGGCTTTGGCGTTATTGCCGGTCTGGATCAGTTTGCGCAGGGTATGAAAAACTGGTTCAACGATGAAGCGACGCCGCCTTCCGCAATCCAGCAGACGAGCGCGATGGTCAGAAACGATCTGCAGGGCGCATGGCAGGTCGGGTATGATCTGATCACCACCACGGCAAACATGCTGCCGGCGGTCGCTGCCGGCACCGTGGCCAACTTGGTGCTGCCGGGGTCCGGCGCGTTCGTAAACGCCGGGCTGCTGGGCTTTTCCGCGGGCGGGCAGGCGTACCAGGAGATGCTGAACGCAGGCTTTTCCCGCGGGCAGGCTTACGCTTACGGCATTATCAACGGCTCGCTGGAGGCTGGGCTGGAATACGCTTTGAACGGTATCGCCGCGCTGGGCAAGACGCCGCTGGTCAGCTTTATGCAGAAAAACATGGCAAAGTTTGCGGAAGCGTTTTCCAGAGGCACGCTGTATTACGCGACGCACTTTATTGGTGAGAGCGTATCGGAGGGCGTTGAAGAGTTCCTGCAGGAAGTGATGGACCCGTTTATCTGGAACACCATCACCGGCAGCTGGAAACTGGACGAGTACGGAAACGAAAAGGTCGGTGTTGACTGGGGCGAAGCTTTGTACTCCGGTCTTCTGGGCATGCTGTCCGCGGTGCCGTTCAACCTTGTGAGCGGCGTCCACAGTAATGCTTCCAACTACGACACCGTGCTGCGCGCCGTGAAAAACGGCGACATGGGAACGCTGATCGAGCTGGCTAAATCTTTCGGCGAGGATACCAACGCGTACAAGCTGGCGGATCTGCTGGACGCGGAGGCGAAAAAGTATTCGATCAAGGACAAGACCCGCGCTGCGATGATGGTGGACGCCATGACGAACGAAGTGTCCACGCAGATCGAAAGCACCGTCCGGAAGCAGCTGGAGGCGGAAGGCGTTTCCGGCGTTCAGCTCGAAAGAATGACGGAGATCCTGTCGAAAGCGGTAAACGAAGGCGGCAAGATCTCAAAAAAAGCAGAAACCACGCTGAGCAATATGGAGAGCGTCGGCGGCAGATCCGCCATGTCCATTGCGCAAAACGTCTTCCGGAGCGTCTATGACACAAACGGAAGTCTGGCAAATCAGATCAACACACTTTCGCAGCTGAAAAACCGCAAGGGAAAGGCCGGAAACTTCGGCATAGATTTTGCCGCTTATGATGCGAAGATCAGAGAGAACGAGGAGAAGATCAAACAGATCCAGAAAGAAGCGCTGGAAAACCGCAGCAGGCTGAGCCTGCAGTCGTTCGGCGTAGACTTTGACAACGTGCAGGAAACGCGCGTATCAAAAGAAGACGGCGTAGTTCCGCGCAGGATCGAATCGCTTTCGTCTGACGGTAAAATGCGGATCAGACTTGAGAACGGCAGCATTGTTGACGCCGACAGCGTTAAGTACAAGGACATGAGCACTGCCCTTGCTTACGAAGCAGTGCGGAAAACCGGCGCAAGCGTAAAGGACGCCAATTCTTTGCTGGCGGCTATTCGTATCAGCGCAGACTTCAAAAGCAGCGACGTAGCAACGCAGGTGCGCAACGTGATCGGCGCTTACCGCATGGGGTTAAACGGTCAGACGTTTGAAGCCGTCAGCGGCACGCCGGAGCAGGCTTTGCGGCGTGCGTACAACGTAGGCAGCGAAAAGGCGGCAAAATACAATAAAAACAAAACGGCGCTTGAAAATTACAATAAGCGCGTCGCGTCCGGGCAGAAAATTCCGGAAGGTCACGCAGAGATCGCGGAGCGGATCCGGAATGAAAACAAAGCCATTGACGAAGAACGCAGAACGCTGGCCGGCATGAGTGCGGCACAATACTTTAAGTCGCAGCACCCGGACGCGGAAGCGGAAAACCAAGGCACAAAGCGCCAGCAGAAAAAAGACGAAAAAGCCACGCGGCGGCTGGAAAAACTGACGTCCGGCGAAAGCAGCGCGAACGTGGAAATGCTGGGCATTGATAAATCGACGCTGACACTGCGGCAGCGCCGGTCGATCCTTGCCGTCAACGCTATTGCAGCAGCCGTTACGAAAAACAAGATCGTGTGCTTTGAAAGCTACGTGAACGACGCAGGCAAACGTGTGCTGAAAACGGAAATTAAAACCGCCGAACAGACTTATGCTGCCGACAGCCCCGCGCCAAACGGCATCTTCGACCCGGTAACCGGAACGATATATCTGGATATTAACTCCGGCAACAGCGGTCAGGGCGCGATTATGTGGACAGCCGCGCACGAGTTCACGCACTTTATAATACAGTGGAACGCCGAAAAATACGAAGCGCTTGCCGAGTTTCTTAACGATACTTACGGCAAGCACGGCGAAAGCGTGGAGGAACGCGTAAAAGCGCAGCAGGAAAAGGCGAAAAACAACGGCAGAGAGCTTTCTTATGAAGCGGCTTATGAAGAATTCGTGGCCGACAGCATGAGCGAACTGCTGACGGACACGGACGCCATTGAACGGCTGGCCGAACTGCGTCAGAAAGACCGCAGCCTGTACGATAAAATGCGCGACTTCTTCCGCAGGATCGCAAACAAAGTGCGCGCACTGTATAAAGACATGGACGCGGACAGCACGGAAGCGCTTATTATGCGTCAATTCGGCGACGAACTGCAGCGCTTTGCGGAACTGTTCAGCGAGGCGTTGGTCGGCGCCGGTGAAAACTTTGCCGCTGCAGGCGTAAGCCTGAACACAAAAACGGAATCGGCGGCGCCGGTGATGAGCGAACGCACGTGGACGGAAAGCGAATACGTGCAGAACCGGAAAGCAGCAGCGGACGCGCTTGCCAAGGCGCTGGGCGTGACAAAGACAAAGGCGCTGAAATACATCGACGACGTGAACGGCATTGCAAAGATGATTGCCGATGACCGCACCCGGCTTGATTACGTAGCGGCGGAAGGATTGTCCGCCTTTGTGTCGAACGTGGAATACGGCGGCAGTTTTGACTTCAGCACTCTGTGCGCAAAGCGTCGGTATATCACCGGGACCATCCAAGCGATTCAGGCCGCCATCGGCGAGGGCGTGCTTTCGCCTATTGACATCCTGAAGATCCGCAACATGATGAAAGAGCGGAAATATGTGGTAAACTGCGGGCTCTGCTATGTGGAGGGCTCACGGTCAAACATGGGTAAATTTGCAAAAGAGTTTATCGCGCGGTATCAGAAGCACAATCCTGACGCCACGTGGGTTCCGAAGATGCAGGACGTGTTTACGCCCGTCGGCATTGAGAACATGCGCACCCAGCACCCGGAGGTGTACGAGCAGTACGAAAAATTCTGGAACAACCACGGACGGATCGGCGAGGGCGATACCAATCTGTTCGCCAGCCAGCAGAAGCCGAAGCAGTACCAGATGCGGACGGACTACAAAAACGAGATCACAAACCTGTTCAAGGACAAGGATCAGGTAAAGGCGAAGAACGATAACGGCGGTATTCGCATTCAGAGCTTCTCCGATTTCGAGCTGGTGCACGCTATCGACATGATGCAGGTAATCATGGATATGAGCCGTGTTGGGCTCGCCGGGCAGGCGTACACCAAGGTGCCGGAATTCGCGTGGATGTTCGGCAACACCGGCCTGAAAATCAACCTTTCGCTGATCGCCAAGGGCGTGGAAGCAAACGGGAATCTGATCTTTGACGACGTGGAAGGCATGCCGCACGACGAAGCGTTTAATATCCGCGATAACTTCTCGAAAAACGTAGGCACGATCCTCGTCACCTTTGACGATGCGCAGCTGAAAGCGGCCATGGCGGATCCTCGCATCGACTTTATTATCCCCTTCCACCGCAGCCAGTGGAAGAAAGCGCAGTATGCGGATCTCGGCCTTCCTTCCACCACAAAGGATTACACCTTCATGCAGAACGAGAAGTTCCTTTCGCCGAAGTTCCACGAATGGAACGGCAAGCAGGTAAAGACCAAGGCCACCAACTACATGCCGAATACTTACTGGGACTTCAGAAAGAGCGGCAAAGAGAACGCGGAAGATTACTTGCGGATGTGCGCTGCGGAAGGCAAGCGCCCGAAGTTTTATAAGCTGCTGGACGCGCACCCGGACGGCTCGTTTACGCTGAAGAAGGACGGCAGCACGGACGGCTACTGGAAGCTGCTGATCGACTTCAAAATGTACGATAACGAAGGCGTAGGCTCGCCGCAGCAGGCGGTGCGGCCCGACTTCAATATTGGCGGAACCGGGAACGCGGATATCGACAGCCACAGCATCCAGACGCTGCTGGACGCTTACGAGGGCGGGCACGATACCTTCCCCGTCGCAGAAGACGTAGTAGAGGACTTTACAAAGGAATACAAAAAAGCGAACAAAAACATGCTTTCCGACCGGGATAGCGAGGCCATTGATTCCGGCCTTGCCGCCGCGCGCGCAAGCGGCAACCAGCAGGACGTGGACTATTTCACCGCGTTGAAGAACGGGGATATGCGCACGGCTGCGAGGATGGTTGCCGAAAAGGCGCTTGGCAAAAACGTATTCCTCGATAAGAACGGCAAACCGCTGAAACTGTACCACGGCACCGACTCATTCGGGTTTACCTCATTCAGAACGCCGCTGATTTTTACAACACCGGATGAGGGTGTTGCCGCCGGTTATGCGAACGGCAAAGGGTACGCAGATCCGAGACGCATCAGCGACACGTATATTCCTGACGACGGCACAGACAAAACGCTGATATCGAACGTGAAAAACGTGCTGCACAGAGACGCGCGTGAGATCACTGACGCAGATCTGAATCAGGTAAAAGATGAGTTTCAGAAAGCTGCCACTGAATGGAGAGATCGTGTAAACGAGGCATGGGATTATAAAGAAGGTTTTCCTGAGATGCCTATCGACATCAACAACGGTCTCGATTACATGATGATCATTGCCGGTGAGATTGAAGAAAATCTTGCCGATATGTTCACCGGAGACTACCCGTTCTCTGAATTGGAGTATTCCATTGAGCGTTACAACGAAGAACGCGAAAAGGTGCGCTCGTGGTTTGGTGAACACCGAGAAGAAATCCTCGCCGCTGGGAACGAGGATCTGTATCGGCTTGTGGTTGGTTATGATTACACTGACTTTTTGATTGACGTGGAATACCGTTTGCTTCCTGCGTTCCATGCGGACGAATACCTGATCAACAATAACGGGAAGTTTGCAAGCAAAGAAATATTGCGCGCTTCCGTTGAGCAGTACAGAAGCCTTGGCGCGTACACCTTGTATGGCATGATGGGCAGCAAACCGCTGGAGATCGACGCAAAGGGCGCGTTTTGGACAGACATTGACGCTTCCGCTTTGGGCGGCGAGAAGTGGTCTACGGAAGAGATCGCCATGGAAGCGCAGAAGCAGGGATACACTTCGCTGGTGATCCGCAACGTGATGGATCCTGCGATGAACAACTATTCCCCGAACCGCAGAGCGGACGAGTATATTTTCTTCTCGCCGGAGACCGTGAAATCCGCCGACCCGATCACCTACGACGACAACGGTAACATCATCCCGCTGAGCGAGCGGTTCAGCGAGAAGGACAGCGATATCAGGTTCTCCACAAGGAACGAAGTTCTTAACCTCGACGGCGTAGACTGGATGGATGATTTTTCTACCATTCGTACGCAGTTAAAAAAACACAAGGATAAAATCGCAAAACTATCCCCTGTTGCAAGCGTTCAGTACGGAGGGGAAACGAAACAAGTCCTTGAGGATTTGATTACGCAACAAGTCAAGAAGATCGGCGGTGAGCGTTTTGTCAGGAACGGAATATCCTTTAACTTCGACAAAACAGGCGTTCACAATCTTGTATTGCACGCAAAAGGAGAGTACGGACGAGCTGCTGCAATTTTAGCTCCTTACGTAGCAAAACGCGGAATTATAATTGCAGGGCACAAGAACCATGAGAACAATAATACGACAACGCTGACTTATGCAGCTCCAGTAATAATTAATGGTAATTCTGCGCATGTTGGCGTTGCAGTTATGTTTACAACAGATGGACGCGCGCATGCTGTCAATGTAGAATTTCTTGACACCGTTTCCGGGCAACAAAAAAAGAAACCCGCAAGCGGACTACGCAGCCGTACATCTCATTCGTATGTCTCGGATCTGCTCACAAATGCGGATTCCAATAATTATGATATCACGAATGAAACCGAAAGTCAAGAGAAACTTTCCGACCGCGACAAAGCCACTATGACCGAGGAGCGGATCGACTGGCTGATCCGCGACAACGGTGCCGGAAAACGGACAGACTACGCCCGCGGATGGATCACATCCATTAGCCCGACGGACTTCATAAACCTGACGACCAAAGAGTTCACAGACCGCAGCAAGTTTGACAGCATGAAGAACGACTACGGCACCACCATGGCGGACTACGACTACATGCGTGAGCTCAAAGAGAACCAGCGTGAGACGCCGTACCTTGCCGTGGATATGAACACCGGTGAAGTGGTTGGGCATGAAGGCCGCCACCGCATGCGCGCTCTTGAGCAGGCCAGCGTGACCAGCGTGCCGATTAAGATCGAGTACCGGGACGAGAACGGTTATGTCGCAAAAGAGAAGAACGGATACGGCAACCCGCTGACGACTATTGCCGAGCAGGCGCTTACAAATCAGTACGGCAATGGGTATACTGCTTCCGTGGAAAACGTGATGCCGCTAATGCAGGCAATGCGCGACGAGATCGTGGCTGCCTACGGGCAGGAAGATTCTGCCATCCGTTTTTCCGACCGGGACGAAAACGCGACGGACGCGCGAACGCTGCTCAGTAACGCCTTGCTGACCACCGCGCAGAACGATATCGAGCGGCAGAAGCTGGAGGACTATCAGGCGAAGATCGAGGCCATGAACGCGGAGCAGCAGAAGCTAACCGACCTGCGGGCGCAGATTCGGGAACTCTCCTTCAGCAAGGGCCCGCGGGACAACGCGAAGCTGCAGGCGCTCCGGGAGGAGGCCGTGAAAACCGCCAACCGGGTGACAAACTACGACCGGCAGCTTCTCCGACTGGAAGCCAGCAAGCCGCTGGCCCGCGTAGTGGACGAGCTGACAAAACAGAAAACGACGTCTGCCGTGGCAAAAGCACGGAAGCAGGAGCGGGCAAAAGCGCAGGCAAAGTACGAGCGGTACGAGGCCGAGATCGAGCACAGAAAAGAGATGCGGTTGAAAGAGCGGGACCAGAGAGCGTCTTCCGATTTGCGCGAGAAGATCCGCGATCTGCGGAACACTATGGTGAAGCGTCTGAGCGAAGGCAAGGGAAAAACGGCGGTGCCGCGGCAGTTCGTAAACGGGCTGATTGAGATCTGCAACATGATCGACCCGACGCCCAGAACGCTGATGATCCGCAAGACGGACGCCGACGGGAACCCGATGGTCGGCACGACCGGCAAGCCGATTTACCGCACAGTGCTGGAAAACGAGTTTACGCCGGAGCAGATCGACGAAGGGCTCCGCAACGGCACGATGCGGTACACCGGCGAGAGCGAGCGGGAACGGGACGCGACCAAGAACGCTTTGCTGAACAGGCTGCGCGACGTGTACGACGGGTTGGCGAACAGCGACGACCCGGATCTGGTATACGCGCACGACGAAGAGTTTTCGAATTACATTCGTGACCTGAAGGAAAGCCTTGGAAACGACAAACCGATCCGCGATATGAGCCGCGCAGAACTGCAGCAGGTGTACGACGCCATGAAGCAGGTCTGGAAGCACGTAAGCGACGCGAAGAAACTGATCGGCGCCGAACACGCCATGTCGCTGGAGGAAGCGCGGAACAAAATCACTCGAGAGACGAAAGCGCTTCCAAGCAAGATCGGCAGCAGCAGGTTTTCCGACTTCGAGCGCGAATGGCTGACGAACCCCATCCGCGTGATGCGGGAGATGAGCGGATATAACGACGACGCAGAGCTGTCTCGCCTGTTTATGGACGTGGTCAACGGCTATTACAAGGGCGAAGAGTTCCGCATGAAGGCGGAAAAAACCATCAACGAAACGCGCAAAACCAAAGCGGACAAAAAGAACTACAAGCGCGCCGCGGAGGAAGGCGCCGTGTACATGGTCGACACCGACGGCAACGGTTTCTATATCAGCATGATGCAGGCCATACAGCTGATACTGACCTACGAGCGCGAGATCGCCAACGAGAACCACGCTCACTTGGAGTATACCACGTACTTCCCGGACCTTGAGCTGATGAACAAGGGCGACCTGAACGAGGCGATTCGGAAGAGCCACAAAACAAACGTCGCTGACGGCGAGCTGATCGAAAAGCTGCGCAAGGCCGTCGAGAAAGACGAGTGGGCGACGCGGTTTATGGAAGCGTGCAAAACCGTTCTGCGGGAGCAATCAACTGACGCGATGAACGAGACCTCAATGGAACTGGAAGGCGTGCCGATCGCGCGGGAGAAAGCGTACATTCCGTACCGGATCGTACAGACCTATAAGTCCGGCGAAACGGAAAACGTGGAGCGAAACATCTCCGTCAGGAATCTGGGCATGACGAAGCGTCTGGTGCCGAACGCGAAGACGCCGGTGCTGATCGCCGGTATCCACACGGTGTTGGAGCAGCATATTGACGACGTCGCAAAATACACCGGACTTGCAGTTCCGGTCCGCAACTGGAACGCGGTGTTCAACTTCGGCAAAAAGGCAAACGAAACGCCGGTCGTTGAAACGCTGAACGACCGCTGGCGCACCGGCATGGACGTTCTGCAGCAGGCCGTCGCGGACATTCAGGGACCGCGCGGAGACAAGACGAACAAGCTGCTGAGCCAGATGAAAACCGCTTTCGTTGAATCCACGCTGATGGCGAACATCAGCGTAACGATCAAGCAGATGGCTTCGTATCCGACGGCTTTCGCGTACCTGTCCCTTGGATCGCTGAACTACGGCGTCAACAAGTTCATGCAGACCGCCTTGACCGGGAAGATGAACGAGCTTTACGACCGGATCGACGAGATCACACCGCTGCTGTATATGCGCCGGCAAGGCCTGTCGATACAGGAGATCGGCGAACTGAAGCACAGCAAGTTCAACTGGCTTAACGAGAAGTTGGGCGTGCTGTCTCCGGCGAACTGGATCCAGAGCGCGGACGTGAATACGACGACGGCTCTGTTCCTCGCCTGCGAGCACGAAGTCAAAAAGACGACAAACCCGAAGTCAAAGGACTTTAACCGGAAAGTCAAGGAGCTTTACGAAAAGGTGCTGTCGGATACGCAGCCCATGTACGACCCACTTCACCGGGCGGAGGTGTCGAAGGACAACTTCTGGAAGAACATACTGATGTTCAAAACTCAGCCCTTACAGAACAGCGGCATTCTGCGTGATTCCATTCAGGGACTGCGCTTTGCGAAAGCACAGTACGGCAAAGGCAGCGCCCAGGCAAAGGCTGCCGGCAGAACTTTTGCAAAAGCATTGACGAGCCAGATTGCCACCGCCACCGTATTCGTCGCCATGACGGCGGTTGCGAACGCCGTAAAGCACAGCATGGACCGGTACCGTGACGACGAAGACAAGGAGCTTACGTGGGAAAGCTTTATGAAAAAAGCCGGAACGGATCTTTCGGCGCAGATCGTATCCGTGATTCTTCCTGTTTTCGGAGAGATCGGCTGGTCTGTCGTGGAAAAAGCGATTGCGAAAAACACCTATGACGTTATATCCAACCCGACGCTGGATATGATCAACGATACGGTGACGAGCTTTATCAATCTGATCTCCAAAGCAAAAGACGGTGAACTGGACGGCGAAAAGGTGTATGACTTTGTGGCTCGTGTTCTCGGCATGTGCGGCGTCCCGTTGAAGAACATCGTAAACATCGGTAAGGGAATTTACCTGCACTACGAAGACGCCGTAAACAAAGCGTTCCTTTCCTTTGAGGCGGGCGTTGAACTGACCTCCTCCCAAAAGCAGACACGGCTGTACAAAGCTCTGGTCTCCGGCGATCAGGCGAAGATCGACGAGTACAAGAAGCAGTACAAGACTGAGGACGACTATCACGAAGCGATCAGATCTGCGCTTGCGGCGCACGACGACCGGATCGTGAGGGCGGCTGCGGCCCGGTACGTGCTGGACGTAAACGAGTACAAAGACATCGTCGCAGAGATTTACGATGAGGAACACTTCTCAAAGGAGGATATTCTCAAGACGATAAAATCAAAGTTTACGACCTTGCGCTCCGGTATAAAGTCAGCGACGGAAGCCAAGGAGAACGGCTGGGACGAAGAATACAAAAAAGCCGTTGACGCCCTTGTAAAAGCCGGGTACGACCGCGAGTTTGTAGAGGAGCAGATCGGCGAGGTCGCGTACAAAGAAAAGCCAGACTGGTGGGAAGACGCCGATGATGACAAGGACAGCGCCGACTATTACGACAAAGCAGACGCAGAAGCAGCGCTCAAGAGCGGCGACGCAAACAAGATACAGGCCGTGTATGACGATCTTGTTTCCGAGTATGTGTTCGGCAATAAAGACAACCCAGAAAACAGCGCCCGCAGCGACATGAAATCTTCGATCAAAAACCTGTATCAAAACGGAGACATCGACCAGCAGACGGCAGAAACGTATCTGAAAAAGTACGCAGGATTAAACGCAGATGACGTCTATTGGGAAATGGACAAGTGGAATTATGCGGGCGAAGATGCAGACGGCGACGGAGAACCGGACGATTACAGCAAATACTACGAACTGATAGAAGCCGTAGGATCCGGGACAGATCTGAGAAAGGTCGTGCGGAAATACCTTGATCACGGCATAAAAGCATCATCTGCAGCATCAGAGATTACCAAATACTATAAGCCGCTTTACAAGGCGGCGTCGACAGCAGAGCGAGCGAGAATGAAAGGCTACCTTTTGAACGCCTACGAGCTGCTTGGATACAAAAGAACAGACAAAAGCAAGGATATTGACAAATGGCTGAAGGACTGAAAACGGGGCGCGGGAGACCGCGCTCTGTTTTTATGCAAACACGTCTATCTAAAATTTGTGCCGGTATAGTGTATACTGACCGCAGAGCAGTACGGAGGTACGAATATGAGAAACAGCATTTACCGCATCACTCTTGATATTTATAACGAGACGCCGCAGGTGCAGGTCGTTGCGAAGCAGTACGACGCTGCGCGCCGGATCTACGCCACGCTGACGGAGCACGGTAAACCGTGGACCGTTCCCTTCGGCAGCCGGGCCGTTATGGTGATTGTAAAGCCTGACGGCACGCAGGTCGTGAACGATTGTGATTTCCGCAGCGACGGCACCGTGATCTTCGACTTTACCGATTTTGTGACCGACGTGACCGGCTTGCTCAACTGCGAGCTGCAGATCTACGTTGCGGAAGAGGAGCCCCCGGTCGCCACGCCGCAGTTTATGATCCTTGTGACCGATACGGCCAGCGATCAGGGTCAGGTCTTCGGCGGCGCGAGCAGAGCCGCGTTGGAGGCGGTCAAAGCGGAGCTGAAGAACTTTGCGAAAACCTACGACACCGCGACCGACATGGCAGCGGCAAAAGATATCAAAGCCGGGCAGGTGCTGCAGACCTACGGCCGCTGGCAGGCAAACGACGGCGGCGCCAGAACTTACGAAGTTACCGATCTGGCCGGCGCGCGGCTTTCCGACGGTACGCTGAACCCGCTGGCGATCCCGCTGCACGGCGGTCTGTACGCGCTGCCTATTTTGACGGATCACGTTACGGCTTACGATATTGGTCTAAAGCAGGGACGGGTCTCCGGTTCTGATCGTCCAAGCGGAGAAACTACGGACGAGTACGCGCTGGCGGACGGAAGAATCCCTGCAACGAACAGCGCATTGCTTCAGAATTACATGGACCATATCCCCGCAATTCCGACGGATCCGCTTCTTGTGGATGCTACTACTTACGCAGGACTTCCTACGCAGGAAGAACGCGCAGCATATTACGCGGATCCTGACCACAAGACGGAGGATCAGTGGGGGAAGAAGGGTAAATATAACCGCATCTTTTTCCCTACGGGGAACTGGTTCTTCCGGGATCCTATCGTAATTCGGCACCCGGTTAAGATCTTCGGCACAGCCATGACCAAAGGTCATTATAACAACCGTGACACTGTCGGCATAGACTACCCGATCTCGCGCCTCGTCTATTTCCCAAGGGAACTGACGATTGCTGCTGGTTCCGGTGCGTCTATTACACCATTCGTCAGCGAAACCACGGGCTATCAGGTTGTGGAGCAGCCTTCCGCAAACAGAGGCGACCAGAGCGTAGACACGGATAACAACGTGAAAGAATCTCTGTATATCGATACGGCACTTTTCTTTGCCGCAGAGTTTGGCATTTCCTTTGAAGATCTTGAGATCAGCGCAGCAAACTCGTTTTCGTGGTATAGGGATGCTTACGCAGGGTACCGTCCGGGAGAAGGCACGGCGTCTGATACCGGTAATGCTTACAACCCATTCGGGTGCATCAGGAAGCTCAAGGGTATCAACGGCGTTATCTGCGGCGCTCCGAAGACGGATGACAGGGGCAGGATTAAAGTATCGACTTCCGGTATGATCCTTTTTGATTACGAAAATAATTCGGCAAGCTTTAAGCAATCAAAAACTAAATTCACGACGTTTGAACGCTGCCAGTTCAGCGGTTTTTCCGGTGCTGCGATTGTGATGGGGTCGTTGACAAATGTTGACGACTGCCAATTCAACCTGAACTTTATTGCAATCTCCTCCAGTGGGCATGATAGCTGGGTGCACCGCATATATGCACAAACGGGTTTCATCGGAATCCTTACAAACAGCCATACGTGCTATGTGTATGATTCCTATATCGATCTGATGCAGGGATTCGGCGTATGCACCAGTTACAACCTTAAAAAGAAATCGCAGACGACGCACAGGGACAATACCTGCTGGGATTATGTGTCTCTGGAGCTTGTCGGCGCGCTTGTCGGAAATTACGACGTGACGATGGATTACTGCATTCTCGGTGCTTACGGTGCCGGGCGGGTAACGGACTTGGTGCGTATTGACGGCAGAATCGGGCACTGCGGTTGTCTGTATACCGTGACGGATTCGACCGTCGTTGCGATGGACGACTTTGGGAGCATGCTCAATTTCCGAAAAGCTGCAGACGCATCGACATATACGACAAGCTCAAACGACAGTAAATATTGGGACGACACTGCAGGCACATGGACGGCAGACTCAGACACTTCGTCTTCCGGAACGCTTGCATCGTACAAAAAATCGCTCGCCGGCAAGACCGGAATCGCGCTTTACAAAAAATATCAGAACGCGAACATCATTCTGCAGCCAACGACAAAGGAGTTCCTTGATAATGAATTTGCGGCCGGCACTACAGACGAACAGCAGGTCGCAGCACGCATTAACAGCTTCGAGTATACAGAAACGACGGAAGCGTCGTTACTGGCATGGCTGCAGGACACGACGCATCTGGTTGAGGCCCTTGACCCGAACGCCATTTATGAGACGTTTGAGGATTACAGTGCCGCAAACAAGCTTGCGGCCATCAACGCTTTGCTCGGCATCAATAACAGTTCTACAGCATGGAAAAACAGAAGAAAGAACTTCACGGCGCTGATCGGAGCGGCGGCGATTTCTATCAGGGAGATCAATGGACTGAATCTGACAGCAAGCCTCCAGCCGAGAATTAACAGCGGCAACGGCGTAAAGCACATTACGCCTATATATGCAATCAGCTGTATCACTATTTACAACTCGACTGTGGTAGGCGTCGCTATGAATACCATGCACGTCGATCTGACGAGCGAGGAACAGAGCAAGGCTGTCATGCAGCCTCTTGTCTGTCAGGGATCTAACTATGCCGGTTTTTACGGTTCCACTATACCGTTCTTCTCAAAAAAGATTCAATTTGCGTCGCTTTATGATGACACAAAACAGAAGAACAGCGAACGGTATAAATTTCTGGATATCAAATTCTACCAGAATAATGACGGAAGCTATGAGGTTAGAGCTTCAGGCGACATTTGTGTAACAGCAGGTTCGGATGTTATCAGCGAAACGGGCGCGGATATGATCGATTACGAATACGACGAGTCTACACAGACTTACGTAAACGTAGGGAACATTAACCCGTACATTGATTTCTTCCCGTACATGGGGTATTTCACTTCTGGTTCAAGAATGGGCGTGCGCGCGGTGCCGCTTATCGGCATGTCGAATTTCGGTTCAGATGACGATGCTGTGGCCGCATGGGATATTGTAGCAACTCTCGTCGTGAACTTCTTCCAAGGCCGCGTCACGCTGCACCCGTTGAAGACGTATACCGGGACAATTTTGCCGGTGAGACTGTAAAGAGAGGGAAGGTCTTATGCAAATTGATTGGAAACGGAAACTGACCAGCAGAAAGTTTTGGGCGGCGGTGGCCGGGTTTGTCAGCATGCTGCTGATCTACTTTGGGAAGGACGCCGGGCAGACGGAGCAGGTCGCCGCGCTGATCATGGCGGGGGCATCGCTGGTGGCCTACATCATCGGCGAGGGGCTGGCAGACGGTTGTCGAGGACCGGAAGATAAGCCGGCGGCAACCAACGTAAATCCGTTTGAGGCTTACGACAGCAACGACTGTAAAGTCGAATTTGGAAAGGATGATAACGATGAATGACGACGCTATCTTTCAGGAAGACAACGAATTCACAGAAGAAACTTTTGACGAGTTGACAGGAGGAAAAGGCGATGAGTAATTCGGCGCTTGTTGATTACATTAAACTGTCCCCCTGCAACAGTGGGAAGCGAACGCACAAAATAGACCGCATCACGCCGCACTGCGTCGTGGGGCAGGCCTCTGTGGAAGCGCTGGGCACGCTGTTCCAAAACAAAGCGCGGCAGACCTCGTCCAATTACGGTATCGGCTTCGACGGCAGAGTGGGTCTTTACGTCGACGAGGATAAGCGTTCGTGGTGCTCCTCTTCCAACGCCAATGACCAGAGAGCGGTCACCATAGAATGCGCGTCTGACAAAACGGATCCTTATGCATTTAACGACGCCGTCTACAGTAAACTGGTGGAGCTTTGTACGGATATATGTAAGCGCAACGGAAAAACCGTTTTGCTCTGGATCAAGGACAAAGCAACTGCGCTTAACTACGAACCGAAGGAAAACGAGATGCTGCTTTCCGTGCACAGATGGTGGGCGAACAAAAGCTGCCCCGGCCCGTGGCTATTTGAGCGCATGGGGAACCTTGCAGAAGAGGTTACCCGCAGGCTCGGCGGTCAGATTTTGTACCGGGTGCAGGTAGGCGCTTTCCGTAAAAGAGAGTACGCAGAGCAGCAGGCGAAAGAGCTGAGGGCCAAAGGATACAATCCGATCATCACGGAGGTGGAGATCTGATGCCGGAGCTGATCGTTCGGGCAAACAGGAAGACCCTACGACTGATCGTCGCGCTGATTTTGATCTGCGTTGCGAGCTTTTGTAAAGACATCCGCGCTCTTATTGACAGCTCCGAGGATGGAGTAGACAGGAAACTCATTTCTATCTACCTGCAGAGCATGAACAAAAAAGAGCTGGAACATCTGATCGAAACGCATGTTCACAACCCTGTGTATCGGGATATCGTTAAAGACAGGCTGATCGATAAACTGAAGTACGCCGAGATCGAATCCAAGCGAGGGTATTGCGACAGGCACTTGAAACGCATCGTGTGCAAAGCGGAAAAGGAAATATATGCGCAGATCGAAAAATAAATAATGACATAATACCAAATGTCCCGTTCGCGTCATTGCGGACGGGCGTTTTTTATTTTACGCTATCCCCGGAGGCGGTGATATGGCCGAATGGAGATACTATAATCCAAACCCTAAAGGTAAACGCGTAGGCGATTGTGTTATACGGGCGATCTGCGCGGCGACCGGACAAGACTGGAACACCACCTACACCGGCGCAGCATTGCAAGGGTATATCTTATCTGATATGCCGTCCGGAAACTATGTATGGGGCGCGTATCTACGCAGCAAAGGCTTCAGGCGTGCGATCATCCCGAACGAGTGCCCGGATTGTTATACTGTTGGAGATTTTGCCGAAGATCATCCGCGAGGGCGGTATGTTCTCGGTTGTGGAGATCACGCCGTCGCAGTAATCGACGGTAGACCGTGGGACACTTACGATTCCACTGGGAAGATCCCGATTTACTATTTTTATAAGGAGGACTGAAAATGCCGAACCCGTTTTATTACCCGGCAACATATCAACCGATGTACAATCAGAATCCGTATATGCAGCAGATGCAGCAGTTTCCGCAGCAGAAGCAAATGCAGCCGATCCAGAACGGGGAGCTGGTGTTCGTGCAGTCTGAGGAGGAAGCGCGCAATTACCCCGTCGCACCGGGCAACAGTGTGACATTTAAAAACGTGAACGAGCCCTTCTTTTACACGAAGACGATGGGATTCTCTCAGCTTGACAAGCCGGAATTCCGCCGGTACCGGGTGATGGAGGACGAACCGCCGGAATCGCCGAAAAACGGCCCAAATCCGGGCGATAAGGAACAGAAGGCCGATATGTCTTTATATGCGACAAAAGGCGATCTGGAGGCGCTGAGAGAAAAAGTCGATGATATATATAAAAAGATACAAGAAAAGGGAGATGTAACAAATGAATGACCCGTTCGGCAGTTTTGACGGATTCCTTGGCCAGTTCCGCGGATTCCTGCAGAACCCGATGCAGTTTATTATGCAGAGACACTTGCCACAGAATGCGCTGCAGGATCCGCGGGGCGCAGTACAGCAGCTGTTAAATTCCGGGCAGATGTCTCAGCAGCAGCTTGCACAGATCCAGCATGCGGCGAATAAGATCACAAACAATCCGTTTTTTCAACGGATGATCAACGGCAGGTAATATATAACATCCGGCGCGCAGGATGATTATATAAATACGGATCGCCCACGTAACGGGCCTGACCGTCAACAAATAGACGGTAGAAAGGAAAACTGAATATGGGACTCAATGATGAAAATGGCGGGCTGAACGTCTCTATGCCCGTCGCGCCCGCTTACGGTAACGGTGGTGGGTTTGGATTTGGAGGCGGCGATTGGAGCTGGATCGTGATCCTGTTCCTTTTCGGCATGTTCGGCGGCGGCTGGGGCGGCATGGGCGGCTTCGGCGGCGGCCTCGGCTTCGACTTCCCGTGGCTGCTAAACGGGCAGAACGGTATCAACAATACCGTCAACGACGGATTCCGTGACGCTCAGCTGAGCGACTCTATCACTTCGGTCCGGGACAGTATCGGCAGCATCTCTACGCAGCTTTGCGGCGGTTTCGCAGGCGTAAATGCGGCGATCACGGGTGCGCAGAATTCCATCGTGCAGCAGCTCAACACCAACGAGATCGCGTCTCTCAACCGCTCGTTTGCTGAGCAAACCGCGAACACGGCAGGCTTCACCGCGACGAACGCTGGGATCGCGGATCTTCGTTACACGTTGGCGACGGAGGCTTGCGCGACCAGAAGCGCGAACGCGGCGAACACGCAGTCGATCCTTGACAAGCTCTGTCAGCTTGAGCTGGACGGCTATAAGCGCGAGAACGACGCTCTCCGCAGTCAGCTTTCCGACGCCAAGTTTGCTGCGTCGCAGGCGGCTCAGAATGCCTTTATCCAGCAGGGATTCAGCAATGAAGTTGACCAGCTTTACAACAGGCTGTCGAGCTGTCCTGTTCCCAGCACTCCCGTGTACGGCAGAACCCCCATCTTCACCTGCAACAACGGCGGGTGCGGCTGCGGCTGCAGCGGTTAAGGCGGTGATTTGATGGCCTGTGAATTTTTGTATAACCCTGTGCAGGAAGTGGCGCTGAACTCGCCCATACTGTTTGATACATCTATTCCCTGCTCGAAGGGCAATGTGTACCACGAAGGCAATACCGGGAATTTTATTCTCAAGGGCACATCAATCGGAAGCGCGTGTAACTGCTTCGCGCAGTATCAGGTTACTTTTAACGGCAACATTGCGATCCCGGATGGCGGCACCGTAACCCCGATTGCGGTTGCGATTGCTGTTAGCGGCGAACCGAGACTGACAAGCCGGGCGATCTACACCCCGGCGGCGGTTGGAGAATACGGCAACGTGACAAGCACGGCGATCATCAAGGTCCCGCGCGGCTGCTGCTTCCCCATATCCGTTGACGCGGTTTCGGCTACGATTGATCCGACCGTTACGCCTGCACCCGTCGTTGAAGTGCAGAATGCGAACCTGACGATCACGCGCATCGCCTGACGGAAGGAGGTAAAACGATGCACAAACTGTATGATTACGCCTGCGAAAAGCTGAAAGAGCTTGAGAAGAAAGCGGACAACGGGCTTTCCTCCGCGGAAATCGAGTACGCGGCCAAGCTGACGGAGCTGAAAAAAAACATTCTCAAAATCGAGATGCTTGAGCAGGACAGCGAGTATTCCGGCGAGTACTCTATGAGGTCCTATCGTGGCGGAAGCTATGGCAGAAGCTATGACGGAGGCGGCATGTCCGGCGCTCGCGGGCGCGGCAGAGGCGCACGGCGCGACAGCATGGGCCGGTACTCGTCCGACGGTTATTCCTCCGCTGCTGAAGAGATCACCGGGCAGCTTGAGGACATGATCGAGGTCGCACCGGACGAGAGAACCCGCAACGAGATCCAGAAACTGATTAGCAAAATGCGAAACGGTTAATGGTCGGAAAACAACGGAGCCGGGGGGATCCCCGGCTCTGGTTTTTGCTGTAGAATTGTAACAAAAATGCACATGGAATTGTAACGAGCTCCATAAGGCGTTGATATATATAGTGTCCTGCGTTGCGACACTTTGGTTCGAGTCCCCTCGTCTCCACCAAACAAAGAAGCCTTGAAAAACAAGGCTTCTTTTGTTTTTCCGTTGGTTTATAAGGGTTTGCGGGGGATGGAAATGTAAAAATATTTTACTCAGAATGAAATATTTTTTACAATTTCAGAGGTATTTTTGCGGAAAATTGTAACGCGGATTGTAACGGCGGGGGCAAAAAAAAGAATCATCCGATCAGCTGCTGGAAATAATCGTCTATCATGTTGTCGATCCGCTGCCGCTCTGCGGTGAACGTGTGCTGGTAGATTGTTTGCATGATAGACGGATTGCTCCAGCCGCCGCGCTCCATGGCGTATTTGTCCGGGACGCCGAGCGCCAGCATGGCAGAGGCGTTCAGGTGCCGCAGGTCGTGGAACCGGATGTGCGGCAGGCCCACGCGGGCGAGCGTGCGGTTAAAGCGGGCGTAGATGGCGTGCCCGGAAAGCTCCGTCAGGTGCTCCTGCTCCGGCGGCAGCGCCGCGATCAGATCCAGTATGTACTTCGGGAGGCGGAGCTGGCGGGTGCTGTTGTAGGTCTTCGTCTGCTTCTTTTCGATGTGCTGGCCGTTGACGGTGACCACTACGTTCCTGACGGTAAGCACGTCGCCGCTCAAATCGGAGCGTTTTACGCCGCGGATCTCGCTCATCCGCATGCCCTCCCAGAGCGCCAGCAGCACCGGGATCTCGATCACCGAGCCGCGGAACGCCGTCAGGATGGCGCCGATCTCCGGATACTCCCGGAATTGCCTCTGTTTTTGCGGTAAAGTGACGTTCAGGCGGACTTCGGGCGCGTAGGTACGGAATACAGCAGACAGCAATCCGAAGGCGTTACGCACCGTTTTCGGCGACTTTTCGGCGGCGATCTGATTTACGAAGCGCTGGGCGTCCGCGTTTGTGAAATCGCACATCCGGATAAAGACGATGGATTTCATGTAATTCTCTTTAAGGCGCTTATAACTGTCGAGCGTGGTGGGCGACAGGACGTTTGATTTCATCGCCACGTATTCGTCCACGGCGTCGCCGATGTTCTTCTCGATCACCGGCATGCGCTTGCCGTTGACGTACTCCGCCGCCATCAGCTCGACTTCTTTTTTTGTGGGGGCGGTAAAGGACTTTGCCTTGCCGCCTTTCCCGTCGCCGACGCGGATGTTCCAGTTTCCGGACGGCAGCTTTCTTGCTTTTGCCATTCTATCACCTACCTACCAGCAGACCTGGCACCGGCGATACCCGTAATAGTACGCCTCATAAGCCTGCATAGTATAATAATACTTCATTCCACAGCAGTGTGGGCTGTCGTGGACTGTGAGACTGGCTTTGCTCACGTATACGTCACGGTATGGATCCACGCCTGGCCAGCATTTTCCATCACGATACGCAGCGCTGTCTGGGCCGACTTCCGGCGATGCCGCTGCCTGATGAATCGTTGCGATATTGTCTCTTACGCTTGCTTTTTGCTTTTTCTCATCTACTTCTTCCCAAATAATGCCTGCAATCGGCAAAGCAAATATCAGCAAAAGAACAACGGCTTTTTTAACTCCATCCGAGATCTTATCCCAAAACTTTTCCAGTTTCTCTGCCATGTTAATCCTTAATCGTAATCTTCTCCATAGATCGGCGTGCTGTCATAAATGTGCTGGCTGTAACCCTCTGAATAGCCATCATGGTATCCTTCATAGTAGCATTCATCAAATCCTGCGTCTACGCCTTCTTCAAACCCTTTATCGTATCCATCGTCGTAGCCTTCTTCATATCCCTCTTCGTACCCCTCGTCAAATACCTCATCGTAATCTTCGCCGTCCAATTCATGACTTCTGTAATAGGATTTATTATTTCCATCATGGCTTTTGTTGTTGTATTCTGCCGTTGTTTTTGTGCTTGTTTCGCTTTTGGTTGTTTTCTTTTTATTTATATGAGAAACCACAAAAACAGATATAATAGAGCACAGAATTAAAGCCAGAACAATGACAAATGAATAGTTTTCAAAAAATAGTTTTAGTTTTTCTTTCATTACTTCTCAGAATGCAGCAGCTTTTCCAGCAGGCGGTCGTACTTTGCGGACAGGTCGTCGAAGCGGCGGTCCTTGACGCCGATCTGATCCATAAAGAAGCGGTCGCGCTCATCCATCCGGCGATCCTTTACCTCGATTTGCTTCTTGAAATCCTCTACGGTGGTTTTAATAAAATCAAGGCGCTTCTGATTTTCCGTAGCAATTCGGTATATTTCTTCGGAGTGAGCGCAACGCATAGATGTTATTTCCGTTTCGTGCTGCGCTCGAAGCGACGCTATCTTTTTGTCCAGTTCTTCTATCAGCTTACGGTCAAAGGCGATAATGTCCTTCAAGAAATCCACCTGCTCCGGGGTTGTATCGCCTTCGGTCTTGTCATTCGTTTGCCCCAATACGGCGAAAATGCCCTGCACGGTTTCTGCGGTGAACCTGTGTTTTGTTGCGTCCTCCGCAAAGAACCGCCGGACGGTGGACATGGAGACCGGCATATTTATTTTTTCTGCTTCGTCAACAATGCTTTGCAGGGTAAAGCCCATATCCCGGCGAAGCTGCTGGGCGCGGACGATCATCTCCGCGCTCACAAAATGTTCTTTCATGTGTTCTCCTTTGGCTCACGTGAGCGGAAAGTGAGCGGTAAAAGAGCATTGATTCTGCTCACGTGGTTCTGTTATGCTTTAATCAAACGAAGGAGGGTAAAGCATGCGTATGAAATGGTGGGAGCGGCTGATCCTGAAAGCCGTAAAAAAGGACCCGGAGCTGCTGGCATACTTAAAGTGGCTTCTTAAAAAACAATAACCTTAATTATCTTTGGTTTTCAGCACCGCAATGGCCGCCGCTATGGCGGCTCTTTTTTTTGCCCCGGAGGCCTGACGCAGCAGCCGCAGCACCTCGGCGGTCTCCGCGTCAGTGGGCGGGGCGGACTCCTCGCCGGTCATCAGGTATTCCGGCGTGACGCCGAAATAGTCCGCGACCATTTTTATTTTTTCATAAGAAACGTGTTTCGCGTTCCAACGAGCGATAACACCATTCCCTATTCCAAGCTCTCGTTCCAGCTGCGCGAGTGTAGTGTTATGTTTTTTGCAAAGCAAGCGGATTCGGTCAACCATAAAAAAACCTCAAAAAAATTTGCGAAATTAGCGACTTTGCTATTGACAATTAGCAAACTTGCGAATATAATGGACTTGCAGGCAACGCAAAGGAGGCCTGAACACATGATAGGCGTTAGGCGATTTATTATTTAGGTAGGCAACCCAATAATAGCAAATTAGCTAACGCTTGTCAATATTTTTTTATTCGGAGGTGAAAAATTTTGATCGTAGAGAAGATCCGTAGCCTTTGCAATGAAAAGAAAATTACGCTTGCGGAGCTTGAACGAAACGCCGGGATCGGCAACGGTGTGATCAGACGATGGGACGATCAGAATCCAAGATCAGACAAATTGAAACTGGTTGCTGACGAACTCAATGTAAGCATCGACGAACTACTGAAGGAGGGCTGAGGATAAAAAATGAAAGCATACAAAGGCTTTAATAAGGACATGACCTGCCGGGGGTTCCAATTCAAGGAAGGCGAGACATACCACGAGGACCGCGCCGAGCTTTGCAAAAGCGGTTTTCACGCTTGTAAAGCTCCGCTGGATTGTTTCGGATATTACAACCCGAAAGAAAGCGTTTACCATGAGGTCGAGCTGGAGGACGTGACCGGAGAAGATACTGAGGACACGAAGATCTGCGGAAAGACCATTAAGATCGGCGCGGAAATCGGAATCCCTGCTTTGATTAAGGCGCATTTTGAATATCGAAAGGCAAACGCAACCACAGAGCACACGGATCCGAAAGCAGCTTCTGCGGGCGCATACGGGGCAGCTTCTGCGGGCTTCCGAGGGGCAGCTTCTGCGGGCGCATACGGGGCAGCTTCTGCGGGCGAATCCGGGGCAGCTTCTGCGGGCACATCCGGGGCAGCTTCTGCGGGCGCATACGGG
>Ga0265298_10001376_pt1 | contig 36014 bp, 28 predicted proteins | sample AusTroGonzalo_MG_3_FD_193486 | JGI IMG/M metagenome (GOLD analysis project Ga0265298, IMG submission 193486) | Bovine rumen microbial communities from tropical cattle in Woodstock, Queensland, Australia - Gonzalo_01 | ecosystem: Host-associated > Mammals > Digestive system > Stomach > Rumen ...
AAACCCTAACGCCAACAACACTCTTTTGTGTATTGCAAATATTAGATAAATTTATTCCTGCTCTGCCTAAGGAAACATCATACCAATATTGGGGGCGTGGAGTATGAAGAGAAGAGAATTTCTTTGTTGCCATCAACTTTTCTTTAAATTTAGTCCAATATGACAATTGTAACTTGGTTGTTTCTGTTTCATTATTTGTTTTACTCTTGATGGTCTTTACATTGGTACTAGGGGTACTAACAATATTCAGACGCATTGATGCTGTGTCATCCGATATTTGCCACAATTCTAGTTGAATACCCCAAAAGGCCAAATCTTCATTCGTATTATCATTCAGCCAGTCAAGTGCTTTTTTATGCTCTTCCGTAAAATCTGTTGCTATCCAAACGATAGTTTTTGCATTTAGAGCGGAAGCATAAGTTATACTTTTCCCTAAATGATCGTGGTTAGTTTTCTCTAATTGGTTCTCTATAACGATATAAGCATCTGTATTGATGTCCTTAGCCAAGATATCGGCAGAGTATGGTCCTACTGATACTTCTTGCCCAACAACTTCGAGTTCCATACCTATTTTTTCACCCAGTTCTGCAATGTTTTCTGCCAACCAAGGCGTGAAGTTCTGAGCCTCATTAGGCCACATTTTTCGTGGATTAATTTGCTTTTGTTTTATTAACTTCATATTTATTTGAGTTTTAATACAATTTCACGTTCTTCTGACGTCAAGCCATAGAGGTCAAACACCTTGTTGTCTATCTCGTTGTCTGTAGTCTGAATCTGCTCTGAGAGTTCTTGGCAGGCTTGGCGATATTGGTTGAAGTAGTCTTCCCACTCGTCTTGCTGTACCAGAGAGAGCTTGATCTTCTGTTTCTTCAGTTCTGACACAAAGCCCTTGAAGTCTAACTGGTCAAACGTCTGCAAAGCTGTTGTTATCTTGATGCCCTCAAAGTTCTCACTCAAGCGACGCAGGAAACGGCTACGCTTCTCCTGTAATTGCGCGTTAAAAGACAGCATCGCATCAGCTAATTCTGCAAACATGATAACCATATCACGATTATTTTTCAACAATTCGGGGATTGGCAATTGAGCAATATCTTTAGGATTAACTTTTGGAAAAATATCTTTTGCCAAATTTGGTAAGACTAATGCACCATACCAACTTAATAATCTCGAGTTAACCAAAGCCAAGATTGCTTTCAACAGATATTCATCATTCTCTTTCAATCTGAAAGGAGATATGCTATGTCCATAATAAGCGACATCTTTATAATAGGTGGCTTGCAATCTTTTACCTTGTCCAGGAATCTCTCGAAAAAGAAGTCTTGGGCCTTCAAAATAGCATTTTTCTCTTGGTGCAGCTAGCCATTCCCCATAACTAAGCCATGTTCCTCCCCAACAAACAGCATAGCGAGAAACGTCCTGCCCATCAAGCCAATATCCACAAGACTCATCCACCTTCTCTGTATGATGGTAAGCTCTACCTTTTATTATATCCTCAGATTGTCCTCTCGCTTTATCATATGGAGTAATACCCTGAATCACAGTTCCTAAATCAGATAATGAAACTGTATTCAAACGGAGTTTCTTTAATAGTCTAAGTTGTTCAGCATTCAATCTAAAATTAATTTTCAGTGATTGCTCTTCAACTATTTCACTCTTTGACAAGCTTCTTCTTTTTTCTGATATATCTATAACTACAAGTTCGGCAGATGACGATTTCTTCTGCATCCTAAATGAGCAAGTATTTACAACAGCATCAGGAAAAGCATCCTCCCCATAGAATCGTATTGCTTGCAAATCGTAGCCTAAAACAATACTACGAATATTATATGACTCGTCAAGGGATAGCCATAATTGAGGGGTAATAAACTCTATATAACCATTATCTCTGACTAAATCAAATGCCTTTTCAATAAAATATACGTAACTCTCATATTTGTACCGGTAAGACTTGTATGTACTGGTAATATATTTCTTCTCGTCCTTTTTAAATGAAGCACCATACGGCGGATTACCAATCACCACATCGAAGCCTCCTTTTTCGAATACTTTGGGGAATTGTTCTTGCCAGTTGAAGGCTTTTTCGCCAGCAATGGCTGGATCGCTAATCAGCGAGTTTCCACATTTGATGTTCTCATTGAGAGAGTTGAGTTTACGATGCGGCTTGGCAGTACGAAGCCATAGTGCTAACTGGGCTATCTCAACACTCTCTTCGTTGATGTCAACGCCATAGAGGTTGTGTTCCAAGATGCTGTTTTCTACATCCTGGAATACAATAGCAGAACCAGCCACCTTTGCCTCCATCTCATCTATCAGTTTATGCTCTGCCATCAAAAACTGCAAGGCAGCATTTAGGAAAGCTCCACTACCACAGGCAGGATCGAGAATAGTTATCTGAAGCAACCAATCACGATATTGCTGCAACTGATCCAATAGTCGCTTCTTGGTTTGCATCTGACGGCGCTGATCTGAGAAATACTCGTCCTCAACAATATGCAGCTGCTGTTTCTTCTCTGCACAAAGGCGACCAACGGTGTTTTCGACAATGTATTTGGTGATATACTGAGGCGTATAGAATACACCATCTTGCTTGCGTTTCGATGTTTGAGGAGTTTCACCACTATTAATTTGTTGAGTAACCTCTTCAATCTCTGAAAGCGAGTTCTCAAAGATATGGCCCAAGATATTCACGTCCACATCGCTCTCGAAGTCGTATTCTGACAGTTTACGAGTATGTGCTATCAGAATTTCGTCGGTAATTTTGATATTATCCAGCACCTCGTCGGGCTTAAACAGTCCACCATTATAAGCAAATATCTCGTATTGTTTGCCCTGATAGCCTGTATTCATGTAGCCGAAATACTTCTTTACCCTATCGTAAAAAGGACGATATTCGTCCATCTCCTTCAGGCTCTCCCACTGGTCGATTATCTTCACCATCGAATTTGGTGGCAGAAGCCCACAATCTTCAGCGAAGAAGATGAATAGCAGACGATCCAAGAGTTTCTGCGTCTTCTTAAAAAGAAGCAGTTGCCATTCTTTCTCATCCTTTCCATCTGGAGTTGGATTCTGTTTCAGGATATCAGCAAAAAGCACTCGCTTGAATTGCGAATAGTCCTTATAAAGTGCTTTCGTAATCTGGTCTTCATTCGACACAGACTCCTGTTTCATCTGCAAAGCCACACCTCGCTCCACCTGCTTCCAAGCGAGGCAGAGAAATAGTTCTCGAAAGTCCTCTTCTGTCAGAAGAAACAGATTCCATTCGCGATACTCTACAGCATTGTCTATATAAAGACGTAGTTTCTCAAAGTTGGAGATAACAACATAACGTGCATCTGGATGCTGGCTTTTATAGTTGAATGCCTGAGGCTCTACTTTCGAGAGGTCAGTGGTCTTGTGGTCTTTCAACTCAATAATACCAATCACCTTGCCGTCTTTCTGAATAGCTCCATCAGCTTTCTTCGAGTTGGTCTCGTTCTTTTTCTCAGTAATAAGATTGTAATCGGGTGACGGGTTCAGCGTATAGCCCAATACCTTCACAAACAATTCGCGTAGGAAACCTTCTTGAAATTGTTCCTCTTTCGATTGCTGGATGTTAGCTTGTATCTGGGAATCAAAAAAGTAAGCTTGAAAACGTTTCCAAGCCTCACTTACCACTATATCATCTATTAGTCCCAAGTATTTCTTGGTAATAGTCTTTTGAAATAGCATTGTAAAATTCGGTTTTTAGTGCACTCACTGACTTATCGGGATTTACTACGGGCAAAAACCAAAGCGGCCTCAGGACATAGAAAAGGCGTGAACCGCCTTATCTTTGTCTTGAGGCCCTAGGAAGCCCGAATTGCCAGATAAGTCATGCCCACGCCAAGCGACGCAGACATCAGTGACTAATCATCGGCAATTCAATCGTTGAAATTTCCTAGGTTTCAAGACAACCGAATAATCAGCTAATGCTGTTATTGTTTTTCCTCAAAAATCGTACCGCCACCCTGCACTCAGGGAATCAAGCCATGATAGGCAAGCATCGTTTTAACGATGTATCGGCAATACTTATGTGCAAAGATACATATAAAATTTCAAACAGAAACATTTCTTCGTAATATTATACTTCTTTTTAATAGAAGTTTCTTTTCTGCAAATAAAAAACCAGCACCTCGTATCAAGATGCTGGTTGTTATAGTGGAGGAAATAATGATTATTATTTTATTGTTTCGTTTTGACGATTGTCTTGATAGCGGGCCAGCAACTCACGTTCTTGTTGCTGAGCTTTTTCCAGGAACTGCTGATAAGCCTCGCTTTCCGGGTGGAACGGACGATGTCCCAGCGCCTCTTTGATGGGCTTCCACTCATTTAAGAACTGTTTGGCACGAGAGCTAAACAAAGATTCCACCAGCTGTTGCCAAATATACTCCACCGTTTGCACAGAAGGATGAATCATATCGGGCTGATAGAAACGATAGTCGCGCAGTTCATCAAGAACGATCTCATATGCAGGGAAGTATGCAACATGATCGCCATTCCGCGCCACAAGTTCATCGACAGCCAACAACAGAGTAGCTTTCGACAATTGGCTTTCATGGAAGCCATATTTCTGATAGCGGATAGGACTAACTGTTAGAACAATCTGGACATCAGAACGACGGCTTTTAAGTACATCAACCACCTGCTGGAGACTCTCAATACATTGATTAACAGTCAGCTTCTCCTCCTGAAAAAGACTTTGCGGACGTTTCTGACAGTTGTCAACTATCTCACCAGTTTCTTTCAACCGATAAACATGGTTTGTACCTAAAGTCAGGAACACAACACGTGGTTTTTCATTTGTCCGCATAATGGTGTGAAGCACAGAAACAGGATTATACATCACCCCATCAGGGTTTACAACCACAGGAAATCGTTCCTCCTCAAATCGACGACCAATACTGTCAGCAAAGCAAGAGCCCACGAAGAGAATCTCTTCGAGGGGCTCTATAGAGAAATTGTATGTCGGGATATTAACCCTTGTTCTGAACTCCATACTTCTTACTCTTCTTACGATAAGAGAAAACCACCAACGCCACAATCAGGAGTGCGAGTATGGCGATAGAAGTATAAGCAATAACCTCCGTCGTTGTGATGCTTTGAGGGAAGAAACTCAGCACCACCTCGTGCTTTCCGCCATCGATACGCATGGCACGCAAAACATAGTTCACACGTCCCAATGCCACAGGCTCGCCATCGACAGTAGCCTCCCAGCCCGGATAGTAAATCTCTGAGAACACCAATACGCCCCCCTTCTCGCTCGAAACCTGATATTTCAACTGGTTAGGTTCGTAAGAAGTCAGCTCTACCGTTGCAGCAGTATCAAGAGGCAAAGCCTGTCCGAGCGTCTCCTCAAACTTCTTGTCAGCAACAGCCTCGTGACGAAGGTTAACCGTTCTCAAAGCATTAATCTCGGCTGTGGCATTATCCACATACGACATCTTGTCAACAAACCATGCATTTCCCTGAGCATAAGGATTAGGACGATAGAAGTTCTGCTGCGCCAAGAGGAAATACTTAGCATTAAGCATATTGAGCACAGGCCACAACGTGTCACCAGGAGCCTCCTGCAGTTCACCATTGTAAAGACGAAGAGCTTCGAACACCTGACTATGCTCACGACTGATATAATAATCTATCAAGTCCTGATAGCGACGCAGCTTAGCCGCATGATAGCCACCAATGCTCTTGTGATAATAAGAAGTCTCGTTCTCATTGAACAGATTACCAGCCAGGTTCAGCACACGATAGTTCAGCGACGGGTCATCCAGAATCTGTCTATCAGCCTCGGTGAGAGGACGGATATACTGGCGTTCCACCTTCTTAACAAACTGATGCTCGTCATTAGGATTCAGATAGCGGCGATTCACCTGCCACAAATCCACAAGACACAAAACCACCAGCACAGCCACCACGGGCAGAGCCTTCAGTTTCTTAGCCCTATAAAGCAACAACATCAGCGTGCCTATCACAACGATGATGAACGAGCGCCAACAGTCAGCCGTGAAGATAGCCTGACGCGCCTTGCTCAAAGCATTGAGCATAGACTGAGCATCGGCAGGCGCCGGCAAAATACGGTTTGCCAACGAGAACTCAGCATTTGAATAGAAATCAAAGAATACCGTAGGCATGAGCGCGAAAAGCAAAGCCATACCTCCCGTGGCAGCAAAAGCGCCATAGAGATAATATATTTTCTTTCCAGCCAGTACCTCAGGCTTTTCCATCACCTCCTTGAGCGCCAACATAGCCAACAAAGGAATGGTGAACTCGGCAATCACCAAGATAGACTCCACCGCACGGAACTTCGCATACATGGGTACGTAGTCGATAAAGAAGTCAGTAAGTCCCATGAAGTTCTTACCCCATGCCAACATGATACTCAAAACAGTAGCTGCCAGTAGCGCCCACTTCAAAGGGCCCTTTACAATAAACAGGCCTAGGACGAACAGCATCAGCACGAAAGCGCCCACATAGACAGGACCCATCGTGCCATGAGCGCCAGGCTCCAAGTTCTCTTCCCAATACTGGGTGAAGTAAACAGGCTGTCCACCAGTTGCATCCTTAAAATATCCATTAGGATTAGCCAGTTCGCCAACCACAGCAAGAGCCGGTGCTTTCTGTCCGCCACCCAGTTCCACCTGTTCATCCTCCAGCACCTTCTTGGCAGCCTCATCCTCCCAAATAACATGCATGGAGGTACCACCTTTCACATTAGGCACCAGCAAACTCCAGGTTTCTCCGATGCCATAGCTATAGTCCGTGATATAAGAACGCTCCAGTCCGCCACTTGTCTGGTTACCAGAGTCAGTCTTCACCAGTTCACTACCGCCACGCATGGTTTCCTGCGAATACTGCCATGTGTGATACAGGTTAGAGATATTCGCCAACAAGCCAAGCATTCCACCAATAACCACCACACCTGTAGCCTTGAGGAAAACCACCATCTGCTTCTTTCTGATAGCATCCACAAGATAACCTATCAGCATGAACAGGATGACAAACAAGTAATAATACGTCATCTGCACATGGTTGGCCTGCACCTCAAGTGCAGCAAAAATGCCGGTCACCGCCGCTCCCAGCAAATACTTGCCCCTATACGCCAGCACAATACCACCAATCATAGGCGGCAGATAAGCCAACGCCATCACCTTCCAGATATGTCCGGCAGCAATAATAATCAGGAAATAGGTACTAAATGCCCACAATATAGAGCCCAAAGCCGCCAACGACTGTCGGAAATCGAATGCACGCAGCAGGATATAAAAGCCCAACAGATAAGCAAAAAGATACCACACATTTGTAGGAAGCCACAAGTGGTAAACCTCAGCCACCTGATCGATCACCTTACCACTATTATACGACGGAGCCAACTGATAAGTGGGCATACCCGAGAACAACGAGTTAGTCCAACGCGTACGCTCTCCCGTACGTTTCAGATACTCCATCTGTTCTTGTCCGGCACCGACTCCCGCAGAGATATCTCCCTGATTCAAATCACGTCCCTCGAAGTCAGCGGGATAGAAATAGGCAAAAGCCAACACCACGAAAAACAACACTGCCACTGCATCCAGCAGCCATGGTTTCAAAGATTTCATAACTTGCAAGTTTTTATTATATTTGGGCGCAAAGGTACAAAATAAATTGAAAAATGAAAATTGAAAATTGAGAATTATTTGTATCTTTGCAGCGAAAATAAAAAAATATACAATGAAAATAGGAATTATTGTTGCTATGGACAAAGAGTTGCGTCAACTGCAACAGGTGTTCAAGAACAGCGACGTGAGAGTAGAGAAATGCGGTATTGGCAAAGTGAACGCTGCGCTGGGTGCCCAACGAATGATTAACGAGTTTCATCCCGATATCATCATCAGCAGCGGATGTGCCGGCGGCAATGGCGACGACGTCAATGTGCAAGACATCGTAGTAAGTTCCGAACTGTGCTATCACGACGTGTACTGCGGTGCTGCCATCGACGAGAACACCGTCTATGGTCAGGTGCAAGGTTTGCCCGCCCGTTACCAAACAGACCCTGAGTTACTGGAGAAGGCCCTCAACCTGCAGACGGAAGGCATCAAGATTCACCAAGGCCTCATCGTGACTGGCGACTGGTTTGTGGACACCAAGGAGAAAGCCCACGAGATTATCAGCCACTTCCCCGAAGCGAAAGCCATCGACATGGAGTCATGCGCCATTGCACAGACCTGTTATATCAACAAGGTGAAGTTCATTTCGTTCCGCGTGGTCAGCGACATCCCCCTGCGCGACACCGATGCCTCCATGTATCATAACTTCTGGGACACCGTAGCAGAGCATTCTTTCCAAACAACCCGTGCTTTCGTAGAAAGCCTGTAAATGCCCATTAACCTAAGAGGCAAAGGGGTCTGAACAAGCGCAGACTCCATAAACAAGTCAAACTACATAGGGGAACTGAAAACGCTTGTTCAGGCCCCCATCCCCCTAACTTAGGAGGCATTAAAGAAATGGAAGTTATAACGAGTTTTACCATTGACCACACCCACCTGAAGCCCGGCATCTACGTATCGCGCGAGGATAAAGGCTTCACCACTTTCGACCTGCGCATCACCGAGCCCAACAAGGAGCCTGCTGTTGCTCCTGCCGCCATACATAGCATAGAGCACCTCATGGCCACCTGGTTTCGCAACAGTCGCGCAAAAGAAGACGTAGTCTATGTTGGTCCCATGGGGTGTCTTACCGGCATGTACATCATCATGACAGGTACTTACACTGTAGAGGACATGCGCCAACTGACCATCGAATGCTTAGAGTGGATACTCACACAGGAAGAGGTGCCTGCCACTCGTCCAGAGGCTTGCGGCAACTATCTGTTGCACGACCTGCCCATGTGTCACTGGGAGAGCCGCCGATACCTGGACCGCCTGAAGAACGATTTCCACTGCGAATACACCAAACTGGAAATCAAACTGGAAGACGGACGCATCTTTGCCGACGCATAATAGTACAACATTATATTGACAAGAGACATACTTATAAACCAACGGTAAGTATGTCTCTTTTTTCTTATTCTTAATGATAATATCAAAAATATTGGGGGGAGGTAAAAATTTAAGTAAAATATTTGCTCATCAAAACAAAATACGTTACTTTTGTACCGACTTTAACCATATAACTACATGACAAAAAATATCGCAATGGTTGTCATGGCCGCAAGCCTAATGGTAGGCTGTGCACCAAAGATAACGACCGAAATGACTACACAGGCGCTGGAACCGAAAGCAACCAGCCAAGTGATGATACTGGGCCATAGGGACACAATACCCAACGAAGCGCGCAGCATTGGACAACTAAAAATCAAGAGCCGACACTCTTCGCTACAAAAAAACTACACCCGAATACTGAACCTGGCTGTAAAAGAAACAGCACAACGGGGCGGCAACATGCTGGTGGTGGACCATAGCGACATGGAGAAGAACACGTTGAAAGGTACGATGGCCTACTACGACGGTGAAACAAACAGCGCCCTGACGATATCACCTAAACGTATCAAGAACCTGTTGGCTATGGGCATACAGAAGAACCAGTCACCCATACAGGCCATGAGCAAAGAACAGGAGCAGATGGTGAAGCAGCGTCAGGAGGAAGCCGCACAGCAGGAAATGAGCAAATATAGCACATTGGCTGAGGTAAAAGAGCAAAAAGATGTGCAAGATACCACTATAGAAGAGAGCTCTTTTGAAGATGCAAGCAGCTATTTCAGCATCGAGAAAGAGAAAGAGTCACGAAAAGGTGTCATTAAGATTAGTGGTGGGCCGATGTGGACTTTATCGAAAATGTACCTCTCGAACGACGGTAGAGACTACATCTCTAACGCCAGTGGTACTGCTTTCGACCTGTCTATCCACAGCATTGGAGACCTGTGGGGCTATGGCTTTGACCTGTATGGCAGCCAAACAAACCTTTCAATAGGCAACTACTTCAACACGTCGAAAGTGAGTTATAACTTCTTCTATGCCGGTCCTAGTCTGGTTATGGGCGGCACGTTCGCACAACACTTCTATGCAGACCTTTCCGTGGGCATTGGCATGGGATATTATCACGACAGTGGTTCCGACGAAGTGGGATTTGGCATGAGGGAATCGGTGGGACTCGGTGTGATGCTGAACAACCACTTTAGCGTTGGCATTGATGCAGCTATACAGATGGCCACATTCAAACGACCAGAAGGATTCAACCAACCTGAGAACGAAGCTTATGGCTTTAAATGTGCAACAGTGATGCTGACACTACGCACACACTTGTAAGACTACAACAATAAACCAAAAACATACCAACAATGAGAAAAAACAACGCGAGATGGATACTAAGCATAGCCATGCTATTAGTAATGGCGTCATCGATCTGCGACTGATAAACGACGGACTGATGGAAAAGATGTTGAATAAGGACACCGACCTTTGCAACAAATACTACTCGGAAGAAAAGAAAAACAAACGCATGCTGGCCAGCCATATCATCCCCATCCTGGAGCAAGCCGGTCTGTTCGACCAGAAACACAACAGTCAGGAATAAGAAGTAGCCAAAAGGTCAGACTATCAGAATAAAAGAAGTGGCACAAAGGAACGAATCCTCTGTGCCACTTTTCTATTCTACCGAAAAGGTAGATTGGCTTATTGCTTATTGGCCTTGACCTTCGGTCGAGCCTGCTGTTGCTCCTGCCGCCATACATAGCATAGAGCACCTCATGGCCACCTGGTTTCGCAACAGTCGCGCAAAAGAAGACGTAGTCTATGTTGGTCCCATGGGGTGTCTTACCGGCATGTACATCATCATGACAGGTACTTACACTGTAGAGGACATGCGCCAACTGACCATCGAATGCTTAGAGTGGATTATCACACAGACAGAAGTTCCCGCGACACGCCCTGAGGCTTGCGGCAACTACCTACTCCACGACCTGCCCATGTGTATATGGGAGTGTCGCCGCTATCTCGATCGTCTGCGAAACGATTTCCACAGCGAATATACCAAGCTCCAGGTTACGCTCGACGACGGAAAGATTTTTGCTGATGCATAAAAGAAATATGGTGTGCCTTTCGACACACCATATTTCTTTTTATTCTACGTCCCTATTAGATTTTTTTTAATATTCTAAAAATCAATATCTTCGTCATCGAATCCGTCGAAATCGAATTCAAGATCTTCGTCCTGATTTTCAAAACTATTGAAATCAATATTTTGAAACTTAGCGCTTCCTGCCAACAGGTCGTTATGTTGCTGAACCATGACAACCTGCATCTTTGGATTTGAATATATCTTTTTCATAATCTTACTTCTTTATGACCTTTTTACCTTTATAAATATAGATACCTTTCTCAGTGGGCTCGCCATCGAGTTTCTTACCGTCAAGTGTGTACCAATCGTCTAACTTGAATTCAACGACCATCTCTGTGTCGGTTGCCGATGTTATTTCACCATCGTCGAAGTTCAGTTCAAAGTCGCGTGCCTTCTCAGAACCCGATGGCACATAGAAATGGCAGCGGAAGGTATGTAGCGTGCGGGGATTCTTGGAATACCCCAACGTATTATTACTACCCAACATGACAATATTATTAATGTTGTCGGGAGTGGTATTATAGTCTTCGTCATTGCGACCGTCGCTGACGACGAACGGATCGAACTGTCCGACGAAGGTCACCGCCCCATCATTGCTTGTTACAGCTTCTGGCTCAACGACACTAATATAGCCATTATCGAACGTGGGAGACGTGTTCGGTGAATATAGATGGTTGACGACCTTAATGAGGTAGGGTTTGCCTGCGGTAATACTCTTAGCCTGTTTGAAGGTCAGACGGAGCACTCCATTATCAATGGACGTCTCGGCCGGATCCAGTTCCATGACGATGGCGTCGCAGAATAGATGAGCAGCGTTTTTCTGCATTGCAGATTCAGAGATGGAGAACGGTAGGCAAACCGTGTTCCATGTCTTGTCACTAACAATGAATCTGCGACCTGTAAGGGTGAACTGTCGCGAGCCTTTTCCATCTTTATAGTACTTTCGGAGGATGAAGGTATTCTTGTGGTCATCCGATAGAGGTATGCCATTAGTCTTCACTGCACCATCATTATCGGTGATATCGGCAAAACCACCACTCGAGTTTGTGCCTCCGTTACCTATTCCGTCCGATGTACTGTCACCATTCTTTATGATTTCAGCTCCATAATAGTAGTTGTTGTTGAGGTGAGAAAAATCTTCCGTACATCCGATGATAGCACCAACGTAACTACTTGCTGCAATAGTTGATTTGATAACCGTGTTATGACTGATAGCTGATAGACTTTCATATCCCACAATCCCGCCGAAATAACTACAGTTGGAGTTGGCATTGTCTTTGACTTGTGCAAAATTGATACAGCCTTCTATCTTACTATCGAATATATATCCCGCAATTCCGCCCAAACATTGGCTTCCTTTGTATCCTGCCCAAACGAAGACACTGTCTGTTGTATAACAATTTTTTATAAGAGTAGTCAAGCCATGGCCAACAAAGCTGCCAATATTACTGTAACCGAAGAAACGGGCATCATTCAGGATAACATTCCGTATTTCTCCGCTTAAGACATTTCCGAAAAGTCCTAGATAACTATCATCGTTAGTATTACCTCTTCTAGCAACGCGGATGCCGCTGATGGTGTGGCCGTTACCCTCAAAGATGCCTGCGAAAGGTCTTGTATTATTTCCTATGGGTGTGTAGTTTTTGCCCTCAGCATCGAGGTCTTCAGGGTCGTATCTAATGTCGTTTTTCAATATAAAGTATGTACCGGCGAAGTAGTTGGGCTCGAAACCATCGAGGCCGATTGTTTTCTTGGCGAGCAGATCCAGCTGACTGGGGTATTCAATCACAAATGGGTTAATCCGTCGGCCGTCGCCATCCCATGGTATGGCGGTGAGATCGGCCGTGATGGTTACATCGCTGGCAGGCGTCTCAAAGGTGTTGCCGTTGGTCAGGGCGATGTCGTTGTCGTTGGCATCCTTCACTGTATAGGCGGTCATGTTAAAACCGTCTACGTGGCTCAGTGTGACAGGGGTGCCGGGCAGATAATAATTTGTTTCCCGATAGTTGAGAATGGGTTGTGCCGCAGCGCGAATATTTCTTTGTCGCGTCATGGTGTAGACACAAAGGGCACCGTTGTTAGTGGGCTGATCATCGAGCCAGGTTCCAACGTTGATGGTCTTTCCGTTGACGGTGCAATGATAGTAGTAGTTATTTGCGAGGGTGACGTTACTAGAATACATACCGAGGATAGCACCGCATTGAGTACCCGATGTGTTGTTTATCTCAGAGTTGAGCACTAGGCAGTTTTCAATGGTGTTTTTGCTACTGGTGTCACCCACAATACCGCCCACTTGGTTACAGCCTGTAATGATTGCATCGTTCAGAACGACGTTCTTAATTGTTGCATCCATAATCACACCGAAAATGCCCTGTTTGCCATCTTGAGAATTGTCGTCGCCCATCTTTTTCAGACGGATACCACTGATGGTATATCCTTGACCATCGAAGATGCCTTGGAAATTGTGATGGAAGTTTCCAATAGGGGTGTAGTTCTCACCATTCTCATCAAGGTTGTTGGGATCGTATTTGATATCATGTTCCAGTTTGAAGAATTTGTTCTTATAGGTATTTCCCTGACTCACCAGATTTGCCAACAGATTGATACCTGTGGTTGTCTTGATGATGTAGGCTCTATCTTCTGTCGTTCCATCGTGATTATCATCGGCATGCCACCATTGCCAGAAATCTGGGGCCATGGAGACATAAATCCTTATGTTTTCAGCTGGCATGGAAAACGAACTGTTGATGCTGGCACCCTTGTTGGTGCTGTAAGCGCAAGAATAGCCTTCGGGAACACCGGAACAACTCAGCATGACAGTGGTGTTGCTGGCGTAGTAAGTGACGTTGTCAAGGACAAAGGTCTCGCCGTTGGCGCTTATTCTGTCATCATCCATCGTAATGGTGTGTAAGCTGTGTATACCTTTGATATCGCCATCGCCTGTACCTATGTTGGTGCTGCTATTGGTGGCGTTGCCTATTTTTCTCGTGCAATTGATGTAGTAGTCCTTGTTAAGGGTGTTATTAGAACTGTTATTATGTCCAACGTAGACGCCTGCTAAAGCATCTGAGGCTTTTGCTTTAACGGAACTATTCTTAACAAGACAGTTCTCAATAGTACTACTGTTATACCCTACAATGGCGCTAACATAATTATTGCCAATAATGTCTGCCCCGTCAATGGTGAGATTCTTGACAGATGCATATGCGCTAGTGACATAGCCGAAGAGCCCAACATAGTTACTGCTTGGTCTGTTGATGGTGAGATTTCTGATGGCCCTGCCGTTACCATTAAACCTTCCCTGGAATGAATGGTCGTTATCGCCTATTCCATTGAAAGTAACACCTTGCATATCGATATCGTTTTTCAATTTGAAACAAAAAGAGACATATTTATTACCACCTGCCACGTCCTCAGAAAGTTTGATGAGTTGTGAGGGGTACTCGATCATGTAAGCGTGATTCATGTCTTGTCCGTTACCTGTCCAATTGATGACGTTCCATTTGGCATAGAGGGTCACGGTGCCGTTGTTGGTAGCGCTGAGTTTATTGAGCTTATAGCCGTCGGCGTAGCTCGTTCCAGTGCCATCGGATTTGGTGTTCCAACCAGCGAAGGTGTAGCCCGGGCGAGTGAAGGTATTCTTTGTAAGCGCCTGGGATTCATCGTAGGTAAAAGTCTGGTCGTCCATTGAACCGGTAGCATTGATGCCGTTGGTAGCATTGGCATCGAAGTGCACGGTGTAGTGGTTTGCCGTCCAGTGGGCGGTAAAACTCTTCTTACCATACGAATGCTTGGAAATTTGTACGGTTGTCTCAGGCGTGTCGCCGTTGCTGCCCGTCCATCCTGCGAAGGTGTAACCGGTCTTGGTGGGGGCATTCAGTGTGAATGTTTCTGTGTCGTATGTGTAATTACTTGGGTTGCCTGGGTTTTGGCCACCGTTTAAGCTATAGCCGATAGAATAGGCGTAGCTGGCATCGCGTTCACATTTACTGCTGTAGGTGATGCTGCTAGGCGCGTTGCCTGCCAAATCGGTGATGGTGCCGCTCCAGCCTGTGATGGTGAGATAGCCAAGAGCGTTGTCGCCGATTATTCCGCTGAAAGTCAGTACGTTGGAACCGCTGCCGCCCACATAACTGAGTGTACCCCAACCGTTTGCGGTCATGAGCGTCGGTGTTCCCGTCACCTTGACAATCTCGTTGAATGCCACAGATACGTACATTGTATTGCCGGCAGCGTGCTTGCCAGGAGCCACGAAGCCTGCTAACACGCTGGGCGCAGTGGCGTCCACGGCCTGGATGTGGGCCTTGACGTTCTTAGCCCACCACTCATCGTGATCAGTACCACCGCCAGAGGCGTTGCAGCGAACAGCAAGATAATCAAAATCCAGAGGTAGGATAAGACGACCGTCAGAAGCCCGACGATTTGTATTGAATTTCTGTTTACTCAAGATATATTGTGTACCGTGGCCCCAGGGATTACTATGTCCTTCGTTGTCGCCCACAGAAGTTACAGGAAAACTATAACTTTTATACTCTGTGTCCTTACCGTTAGTTTTGTGCTCAAAGCCGGCCATGTAAAGCGAATTATTGATATTGCCAGGATCCCCATTACTACAACCAGAGCGATTGTCGAATAAAGTTTTTGAGGTTAGAATAGACATGTACTGGTAGCCGTCATTTTGTTCCCTGACATCCATAGTTAGTGTCATACGCAGTTCGGCACCAATTTGTTGAAAGTAGGTTCTTGGAGCGACATAGTCAAAATAGCTAGAACTTGCTACTGACTTGACATCGTTATTTTCATAACCAGCGTCTGTGTTCTTATACTCGTCAGATTGAATGGTTATATCCCTAATTCTGAATATATTGTCGCTAATGTTGGTGCCAGTTTTGAAACTGCGAGTTTTTTCGGCAAGTAGGAAACCACCTATGTCAGTCACCTCCAATTTATAGCTACGTTCGGTGCCTGTCTGATACAGGTAGGCATCGTTATTGGCTGTCTGCTCCGTGACGGTAATGGTCCTGCTCTTAGTTTCGCCTGCGGTAAAGGTGAACTCGCCTCTCAGATTCATTACTGGTACTGTCAGATCGGCGTCTTCTCCATTTATTTTGCTCACATAGTAGTGTTGCATGGCATAAGCACTTAGGTTCACCAGGCGATAGCGCACTGTTTCGGCCACTGCTGTATTGGTGCGGGTAATGGTAAACGTAGTGACGTTGCCGCTGGTGTTGGTCTGGATGTCCCAGCCATTCTCGGCCCATGCCGTCTGCCACGTCAGCAGTGCTACAACAAAGAGCACCGCTGCATGGAATCGGTTGAGGAAAATAGTTATTAGCTGTCTCATTTTCTTAATTATATTTTTATGGTATATCTATCGAGTGTGATAATGAGTTAGTCTTTATTCCGATACCGCCAGAATATATATGCAACATACCCCACGAGGCCGATATAGATCGCCGCGAGGGGTATGCTGAGCCATAATGGCAAGTCAAGGAATTCTTGAATGCTACTGGTCATGGTTTATGGTTGAGAAAAATTAATTATGATGATGCAAAAATAAGAATAACAACTGATAATGGGTGTCTAAAAAATGCATTTGGTGTCAGAAAAACGAGGGCGAGGTGTCCAAAAAACGTGTTTTTCAGACATTATTTGTTGACTTTTTGTTCGATTATACAAAGAATTTGTTTAATTTTGCGTGGAATTTGGAACTATATGATCACAACAGGAGAAATGCAGATTAGCGGTATGCTGACAATGACGGTATTGTCAGTGATGCTCGTGATGTGTGCTCCAGGGCGCTCCATTCGTCGCATCAGTTTTGCCAAGGCACGCTGGATGATGGCAGGAGGCACGGGACTCATAGCGCTACAATTTCTGCTGCAACATGTATTCGGATTCCGACAAATGGGCGTCACACAGGCTGTGTGTTGTAATTTATTATTTTTCACCCCGTCGTCGCTACTCTGCAGCATGGCAATACTCTACGTGCAGCGGCAGGGAAAAGTCAGTTGGAAGGAGTGGCTCATAGGCAGCAGCATCTACGCGCTGTCGGCCATAATATTAATAGGTACAGCAGTGCTGGACGCCGTTCCCTTCAGGGAGGAGTCGATGGCGCTACGCATAGCGGAATACGTAAGTTCAATACTCTTCGTCATGATGCAAAGCTATATCTTCGCTATGCAATTTAAGGCCTACAAACGATTAGAAATGGCCGTAGATGAATATTACGACCGCAGCCGTCGCGACCTACTCGGCTGGATGGGACTGAGCATGAAGACTATGGCGCTGCTGGTATTCCTGGTGCCGGTGGTCATCTTTATGCAGGGCACCCCGCTGGTGCTATTCTCCATAGGTTTCTTTTTTTGTATCTCCTACTCTACTATCAGTCTCTACACCTATGGTGTGAGTAAGGACGTGGAGAGAGTGGAAGAGGCAGAAGGCCTCTCCCCCAACCCCTCTCAAAAGAGCGAGGGGAGTTCCAATCCGTTGGAAAAGGAGACCCTCGAAAAATGGATTGCCAGCGAACTTTACCGAGAGCACAACCTGACGCTGAGCATCGTGGCACGCCAGATGGGCGTACCGCAGAAGCAGTTGCAGGAATGGCTCAGGCAGTCGGAATACAAGAAACTGGCAGGACTGGTGACCACGTTACGCATAGCAGAAGCGCAACGCGTGCTGATAGAGCACCCTGAATGGTCGGTAGAGAGTGTTGCGGACTACTGCGGCTTCAACGACCGCAAATATTTCCATCAAGTATTCCTGCAATACACAGGTACCACACCTGCAAAATATCAAGCACAGCAATAAAAAAAAGACTTCCGGAATCCGAAAGTCTTTTTTTATCAGTTCTTGTTTGCCTTTTTACGTTGATCGTGATCCAGAATCGCCTTGCGAATACGCATGGACTTAGGTGTTACCTCTACCAGCTCGTCTTCCTTGATGTACTCCAAGCATTCCTCGAGTGACATGATGACCTTGGGGATGATGCGAGCCTTATCGTCGGTACCAGAAGCACGGACGTTGGTGAGCTGCTTAGCCTTGCAGACATTTACCACCAGGTCGTTGTCGTGAACATGCTCACCTACAACCTCACCCATGTAAACGTCCTCACCTGGATCAATGAAGAACTTACCACGATCCTGCAGCTTATCGATGGCGTAAGCGAAAGAGTTACCGGTCTCAAGTGCAATCATTGAACCATTGACACGGCGCTCGATCTCTCCCTTATAGGGCTGATACTCCTTGAAGCGGTGAGCCATGATGGCCTCGCCCTGAGAAGCGGTGAGCACATTGGTACGCAGACCGATGATACCACGTGAAGGAATGTCGAACTCGATGTTAGTGCGCTCGCCCTGACTCTCCATAGAGGTCATCTCACCCTTACGGCGTGTCACCATATCAATCATCTTAGAAGCGAACTCCTCGGGAACATTGATAGTCAGTTCCTCTACTGGTTCGTGTTTTACGCCATCTATCTCCTTGTAGATAACCTGTGGCTGACCAACCTGAAGTTCGTAGCCTTCGCGACGCATGGTCTCAATAAGCACAGAGAGATGCAGCACACCACGTCCGGATACCACCCACTTATCGGTATAATCCTCGAAAGGTTCTACGCGAAGGGCGAGGTTCTTCTCCAACTCCTTCTCCAAACGATCGTTGATATGACGTGAGGTAACGAACTTACCTTCCTTACCAAAGAATGGTGAGTCGTTAATCATGAAGAGCATAGACATGGTTGGCTCGTCAATAGCAATAGGAGGCAGAGGTTCTGGATTCTCCAAGTCACAGATGGTATCACCAATCTCGAATTTCTCGAGACCAATTACTGCACAGATATCTCCACATTCAACAGTGTCGATACGACTGTGTCCCATACCATCGAATGTATGCAGTTCCTTAATCTTTGTCTTTTCCATAGAACCATCGCGATGAGCAATAGTCACCTGCATGCCATCCTTCAATGTGCCACGATGCACACGACCCACAGCAATACGACCCGTATAGCTGCTATAGTCAAGAGAAGTAATCAGCATCTGAGGAGTACCTTCCAACTGCTTGGGAGCGGGTATTACCTCAACAATCTTATCAAGCAGATAAGTGATATCGGTTGTGGGCTTGTTATAATCCTCGCTCATCCAGCCGTTTTTGGCAGAACCATAAACAACAGGGAAGTCCAGCTGATCCTCTGTCGCGTTGAGTGAGAACATCAGGTCGAACACCATCTCGTAAACTTCCTCGGGACGGCAGTTCGGCTTGTCCACCTTATTAACCACTACGATAGGCTTCAAACCAATCTCCAGTGCTTTTTGCAGCACGAAACGAGTCTGAGGCATGGGGCCTTCAAAAGCATCGACCAACAATAAACAACCGTCAGCCATGTTCAGGACACGTTCCACCTCGCCACCGAAGTCAGAGTGTCCCGGAGTATCAATGATATTGATTTTTGTTCCTTTCCAATTGATGGAAACATTCTTCGAAAGAATAGTGATGCCTCGTTCGCGCTCCAAGTCGTTTGCATCCAGTACTTGGTTCGACAGGTTCTGTCCCTCGCGGAAAAGATTGCCTGCGAGCATCATCTTGTCCACGAGCGTAGTCTTGCCGTGGTCAACGTGTGCGATAATCGCAATGTTTCTGATATCCTGCATAAGTCATTTTACGTAAAATCGGGTGCAAAGTTACGAAAAAAAGCTGATACAGCGAAGTAAATCATCACTTTTATATCTTTTCAAAGCGCATTACTTGATATTCTCCAATTGGCGCGCCAATCCATCAAGGTCCCGACGGGGATCTGCATTCACGTCAAGAACATCGCCATTGCGGTCTATCAGTTTGTAGGTTGGAAAGCCTGTCACTTTCAAGAACTGCTCCACTGCATCCTGTTGTTCTTTGGGAAGATTATAGTGAACAACATTATCGCCCAACACATTGTATTCCTTGATAACATTCTTCCAATTCTCTTCGGGTGAACGATTTGCCAAATATAGATAAACGAGGTCAAAATCCTTCAATCGCTCGTATTCCTCTGCAGAATGAGAGAGTCCTTCCTTACAAGGACTGCACCACGTTCCCCAAATATCAAGCAGAATGATTTTTCCTCTGTAGGGTTCCGTCAGCTTGCGAAGAATCATCTCACCGTCACTCAGGTTTTCTACCTCTTTAGCGGACTTCAAGTTAGACAAATTAGAGATATCACGTTTTTCTATAGCTACATATTTTTCATTTAACGACCTGATATTATCGAGCATAGATGAATTACGGACCTCTTTTTCTGCAAATTCCAAGAGAGAAGGATCCAACGAGCGACGTTCATGATCAATAGATGAATAGAGCTGACGAACGAGATAACAGTCACGCATAAAACTACCGAGCTCCAGAGAGTCAATGGTATCAAGCATTTTTCGATAGTTGTAAATAACAGATTGTGACCCATATTTTTTGATCATCGCCTCCAGTACGCCAAAATTCTTACTCGTACAGAAAGCGTTGGCCAAGGAATCCTTTTCTTCATCACTCTTAGCAGCATCAATACCTGCATAAAACTCATCAAGTTTGTCTAAGCTTTCCTTCTCTTCAACCATCAGGCTGACTATTCCATTCTGATCAAGTTCCCTGTATACAGACGACAGTGTAGGAGAAGAATTCATCTCAACCTGATTAAAGTAGCCATCCATAAAAAGACCCAGAGAAGGATATAGCGTATAAGGTCTGGTCACTTTCTGCCAAATATTCTGACTAATATAGTCCAAGTATTCCTTCGGTAGTTTTCTATTGACCACTGCAAAACGAGCTCGCATCATAGACTCACCCTGAAGCATACGACAGAGTCCCGTCATAAAATTAATGCTTCGCTGAGAAAGATTTGGATGCTGCTGGATGAGTTGCTGTAACTTATCCATATTGCGTTGAAGAATACTGTCTGTGTGCATCTTATAGTCCATCACCTCAGTCTTACTGCGCAGCTCATCAGGAATGCTACCAGGCTCCCAAAAATCAGTTGGACAAAGCAGCAATTCGTTCTGCAACCGCGCATCATCACCCATCCAAAGACACTTATGCGCTTTAAAGTCAAGCAACAGAAAATAAGTCTTACCGGGTTCTAACACCGTTGGAAAGACACCCACATTCATGCATGTGGTACATGGCAGTGGCATCTTAATAGTGAAACGGCCCAAAGAATCCGTATCAGCAGATTCTATGTTACTCAACGATGATATATAATCAGGGTAATGGACATCCATTTTAAGACGATTACACTTCATCTCCTTAGGAGCATCTTTCAGCCACCCCGTAATAATCACACTATCAGTGGTATTATAACCATTATCCACAAAACCAACACGTGTATCCTTCGTGGGATAGTCGAGCAAAAACTCTCCTGTGATGAGACTGCATACAATAGGAATCTCTTTTCTGAAGGTAATGGCACGACTACCCTTCTTCAACTTCCCTACCTTAATGATAGAACCATCGTCGATAGTCAGTGTATAAGTGCCATTCTTCTCCTTCATAGAAATAACATCCCATACCTTATTTTTATAAATAACATGCTTTTCGGTAAAGCCAATCAGCCAGTCACCTGTAGCATCGTTACGCCAATAAGTATCCGTAATATCAGACGACTGACACATCCCTGCCAAAGAGACAAGGGCAAAAAACACAAAAAAGAATAGCCTTTTCATATTAAAATCTATAGTTTATAGGTTGATAATCATACTATTTAGCAATGCAAAGATAACAAAAAGTATTGACATCAAACAAATAACAAAAGTTAAAAAAGAGGTCCAAAAGTGTTTTTCCTATACATTTTAACTATTTTTTCAAATAAAATAAGTACCTTTGCACCCGCTTTTCGGAAAATCCGAAGCATTCGATGACGTTCTGCACTCTGTGATTAAGGCGTCTGAGCGTCAGAAGAATGTATGAGCAAAAACAATATTAATCACATTTCAATTATGTATCTCGATCAAGCTAAGAAGCAAGAGATTTTCGGCCAGTATGGCAAGTCAACCACAGACACTGGTTCTGCAGAGAGCCAGATCGCGCTGTTCACCTATCGTATCAAGCACCTGACTGAGCACCTGAAGGCTAATCACAAGGACTTCGGTACCGCTCGTTCACTGACAAAGATGGTAGGTCGTCGCCGTAAGTTGCTGAAGTATCTCTACGATAACGACATCAACCGCTATCGTGCTATTGTGAAGGCTCTCGGTCTGCGTAAGTAATCGACTGTACTTCGCTTAGCGGAATCATCACAAACTCCCTCTCCTGCATCAGCGGGTGAGGGATTTTTAATTCCGGTTCATCGATGCGCAGATCATCATATAGCAGAATATCTATATCTATAGGGCGATCATGATAAACCGGTAATGAGTTCTGAGACCGCTCTGTGGAATGCCTGTGCCTCTTGCCTACCAGACGCTCAACACACTGCGTTTGGCGAAGGAGCTCAAATGGCGAGAGCATTGTTTCCACTCGAATCACACTATTAACAAACGCATTTTCCGACTGAAAGCCCCAAGGTTCGGAATAAAAGAAGGCTGATTGGCGCACAATGTGCCCAATCAGCCTTTCTATATATTCATAGGCCTGACGTATATTCTCCTCCCGTTGACCGAGATTAGAACCAAGCCCTAGATACACTACATGACTATTAATCATCAAGAATCAGCATGGCATCGCCGTAGCAGCCAAACTTATAATCGTTCTTCAATGCTTTCTTATAGGCTTCCATCACAAGATCGTAGCCACCAAATGCAGCGGCAGCCATTAACATGGTAGATTCAGGATGATAGAAGTTCGTTATCAGAGAGTTAGCCAAACCATATTCATAAGGTGGGAATATAAACTTATTCGTCCATCCATCAAACTCTTTCAACATACCATCAGTACCCACTGCTGATTCTGTTGCACGTGCAGTACTTATACCAACAGCACATACTCGACGACCATCAGCCTTGGCCTTGTTTACAATCTCACAAGCCTCAGCACCAATCATCATCTGCTCTGAGTTCATCTTATGCTTTGTCAAGTCCTCTACCTCAATAGGATCGAAAGCACCCAAACCACAGTGAACGGTAATATAAGCAAAGTTATAGCCACGTATCTCCATCATCTTCATCAGTTCTCGACTGAAATGCAGTCCTGTTGCAGGAGCTGTCACAGCACCTTCACGACGAGCATAGATAGTCTGGAACTGTTCCATGTCTTCTGGCTCAGCCTTACGACGATCAACAATATAACGAGGTAACGGAGCCTCACCAAGAGAGAAAAGCTCACGCTTAAACTCATCATGAGGACAGTCGTAGAGGAAACGCAACGTTCGGCCGCGACTGGTGGTATTGTCTATCACCTCAGCTACCATTGGGCCTTCACCATCGAAGAACAGTTTATTACCTATTCTAATCTTACGAGCAGGCTCTACCAATACATCCCATAAGCGTAACTCCTCATTGAGTTCGCGCAACAGGAATACCTCAATTTTAGCATCAGTCTTTTCCTTTGTGCCATAAAGACGAGCCGGGAATACCTGCGTATCATTGAAGATAAACGTATCTTCTTCATCGAAGTAGTCCAGAAGATTGCGGAAGGTCATCATCTCTTCGGTATCATTACCTTCTGCATCTTTCTTGAACATGTCGATTTTCTCACTCTTACGGTGTATCACCATCAGTTTACACTGGTCACGGTTATAAACACGCTCAATCGTACCATCCTCATTCTCGAAAGCACGATGAGGGGGATAGAGAGCAATCTGGCTCTCTGGTAGTTTGAATTTGAATTGTGATAACTTCATTATGGTGTTTGTTTATTGATTTCTACTCTTTATTATTTAAGTCTTCTATATCTTGCTGTTCCATCCAGTCGTTAAAATCCTCAAGCTTCACGCAGTCCTCTATACGAACATCGCCCAAACGGGTTCTGCAAAGAGCCGTTAAGAAAGCACCACTATTCAACGCCTGCCCAATATCACGTGCCAACGAACGGATATACGTTCCTTTTCCGCATGCAACTCGAATGCTCATCTGCATAGTCTCAGGATTGAAATCCGTGAGTTCTATCTCATCTATTCTAACAGGTTTTGCCTTTAGCTCTACCTCACTACCTTTTCGTGCCAAGTGATAAGCGCGATGTCCATCAACCATAACAGCCGAATAGACAGGGGGCACCTGCATAATATCACCTTTAAACTGTTTTAACGTCTGCAGAATCAGCTCACGGGTGATATGTTTTGTGGGATAAGTCATGTCCACCGTATGTTCTCTATCAAACGACGGGGTTGTAGCTCCCAGTTGTAGCGTTGCTGTATATTCCTTACTTTGCAACTGCAAACTTTCTATTTTCTTTGTAGCCTTACCCGTACATAAGATCAGGACACCTGTTGCCAGTGGATCAAGCGTACCTGCATGTCCTGTTTTCAAGCGTTTCACACCCAACTTCTTCGATAGGCGCGTACGAACAAACGCCAAAGCGCCGAACGACGACATACGATATGGCTTATTTATATATATAAAGGCTCCTTCGTGGAAGTTCATTTTATATCAATGTAGAGGCGATGGCTACAACGCCTACGATGGCACAATAGATTCCGAAGTAAATCAATTTTCCTCTCTTTACGATGCCTATCATCCATTTACATGCCAGACATCCACTCAGGAATGCTGCCACAAAACCGACCATCATAGGCAATGTACCTACCCCACCGAAGATTTCCTCTCCCGTTAAGAAGTCCTTTGCATCAAGCAGAGCCTTACCAAGTATTGGTGGAATAACCATCAGGAAAGAGAACTGAGCAAGTTTTTCCTTCTTATTACCCAGTAACAGACCAGTTGCAATGGTACTACCAGAACGTGAAACACCGGGAAGAACAGCCACTGCCTGAGCAATTCCAATAATTAATGCATCAAACCATGAGATATGTTCCTTCTGACGAGGCTTGGCAAAATAAGTAAAAGTAAGCAATGCAGCCGTAAATAGCAGGCAGCAGCCCACCAACAGAAGATTACCTGTGAATACTGCCTCCAGTTCATCCTTGAATAGGAAACCAACAATACCTACCGGAATCATTGATACCACAATATTCAAGAAATACTTAGTTTCATCATTCAACTGGAACTTGAAAATGCCCTTTAATATCCAGTCTACCTCACTCCACAACACGACAAGTGTAGACAAGACCGTAGCAACATGAAGCACAGTATCGAAAGTCAGGTTTTCCTCAATCTCAACTCCCAACAGGACATTCGCGATTTCCAAATGTCCACTACTGCTCACTGGCAAGTATTCAGTAAGTCCCTGGATCAATCCAAGGATTAAAGCTTGAAACCAATCCATAGCTATTTTTCTTTTGGTTTATGTACAACGGCGTAAATCATCGACACGAAACCCAGTAGGCAGACCACAGGAGCCACCTTTACTCGACGTACACTGAAAATATCCGGGTTAAAGGCTTCAGACGTAGAACTATCACCTCCCATCAAGATAAATCCTAAGATGACAACGAGCATACCCACTGCCAAAAGGATGTAATTCATCTTACCAAATGCGAAATCTTTCTTATTCATGGAATAATTAATCTATTTCTATTTTATCTTAAATCTTATATACTTCATTGGCCGTCATACGTAGGAACTTATTTACCGACAGCAAAGTACAGAATAACATTATCAGGAACCCAAACAGGAACACAGAACCTGCTGTGATTGCCAACTCACGCCAGGTTAAGATATCAACGGCACCTGGTTCATAGCGGAACAAGGCATAGACTACGGCGCCCAAAACCAGACATGCAAAGAAAGCCGACAGCACACCAATAAGAAGCGATCTATGCAGGAAAGGTCTACGAATAAAGCCCCATGACGCACCAACCAGCTTCATGGTATGAATCAAGAAGCGACTTGAATAAACGCCCAACCTCACACTACTACTAATGAGTGAATAGCTAACAAAGAGGAGCAACAACGACAATACCAGAAGTACAATACTTATGCGTTGAACATTCCTGTTCACGTCGTCTATCTGGTTCTCCATATAAGCGACATCCGTCACTTTTTCGTTCGTCAATAATCGATCAGAAATCTGTCGCATAGAGTCTGCATCCACATAATCAGCATTCATCTGTACTTCCAGTTCTGCCTCAAAAGGATTCACACCAGTAAACTCCTTGGGATCAGCCCCCATAACCTCTGCCATGGTCTTCAGGGCATGTTCTTTGCTGATATACGTAACATGCTTTGCATAAGGCTGTGCCAAAATCATATTACCTAGTTCCACACCGTCATTAATAGTCACCGTGTCTCCCAGCATAACATTCATCGTCACGTTCTCACGCACATAGACAGACAGGTTTCGTGCTGCCAAAACAGACAGAACAACCAAACCTAACATTACCAGCACCATGGTGGTACTGATACAAAGTGTTACGACCTGCAACCCATAACGGCGGCCGGTTTTCTTATTTTTCTTCTTCATTCGTTTCAAGGCGTAATACACCAAATTGTCTGCAAAGTTACGTCTTTTTTGGTAGTTTAAGACAGTCTTTACGTTAAAAGGAGTTAAAGAGGAGTATACTTTTCACCGTAGCTGACAGAAAAAACTTACTTTTGCCAGCATTATGAGCACGATTATCTATCCCTCTCCTATTTTCGGACCAATACACAGTCGTCGTTTGGGTACATCATTAGGCATCAACCTTCTGCCCGCCGATGGAAAAGTATGTACCTTTGACTGCATTTATTGCGAATGTGGCTTCAATGCCGATCATCGCCCCAAACTTCCTATGCCCCATCGTCAACAAGTCATAGATGCGCTTGAAGCAAAGTTAAAAGACATGCAGCAGAACGGTCCTACGCCTGATGTACTAACCTTTGCTGGAAATGGAGAGCCGACAGCCAATCCTGAATTCCCTGAAATTATTGACGACACATTACGTCTGCGTGACAAATACTTTCCCCAAGCCAAGGTATCCGTACTAAGCAACTCCACTATGATTCATCGCCAGGCCGTACACGATGCCTTGATGCGCGTGGACAACAACATACTGAAGTTAGATACCGTTGATCCTATATATATAAAAAAGGTAGACCGTCCTACAGGTCATTATGATGTAACGAAAGTCATTGAAGATCTAAAACGTTTCAATGGCCACGTCATCATCCAGACAATGTTCATGCATGGCAATCAAAGCGACAATACCTCGGAGGAGTTTGTCAACCCTTGGTTAGAAGCGCTCAAACAGATAAAGCCCAGTCAGGTCATGATATACACCATCGACCGTGAAACGCCAGACCACCTTTTACAGAAAGCCACACACGAAGAGCTTGATACTATTCGCGATCAAGTCATCGCTGCAGGCATTCCATGTCAAGCGTCATATTAGGGTTCTAAGAAACCATCCATGATCGCAGTGGGAGCCGCATGGCTATCAAAGGCTCCAAGCTTATAAGGTCCAGGAAGACTTTGCGGTTCCCAATAGAAGATGCCACGACAACGGCCATTACACTCCCTACTTGCTTCACGGATGATGCGACGAAGTTGATCACGCCCCGCCACCATCACATCAGGATGCTGTTCATCAACCTCAAAGCCTGTTTCTACAATCATCACATCACGATTGTATTTCTCTGAGACGCGACGTATATTGGTCATACAGTCCATGATACATTGTTCTGCATTAGGTTCGCGTCCACCTTCCATTGCCCAATAAGGATAGAGCGACATACCAATCATGTCGAACTTTCCCCCATACTTCAATACTATCCCCAAATTATAGTCATAAAGAGCAGGATCGAAGCCATTATCTAAATGAACAATAACAATGGTTTCTGGCGACACACGCTTTACCGCATCATAGCCTGCGCGGATAAAGCCTGCATAATGACGTGGATTTTTTTCTATATGCGCCATGTCCCAAAGCATGCCATTACTAGTCTCATTTCCAACTTGCACCCAGCGCGGAGTAACACCATGTTCTTTTAGTAGTGTGATAACATCAGCGGTATGCTCAGCCAACGCACGACGCATCTTCTTATAACCAAAACTTTTCCACGCCTCAGGTACCACCTGATGAGCTGGATCTGCCCAAGTATCACTATAATGAAAGCAAAGCATCACATCCATACCTAGCGTCTTTGCACGAAGAGCTTTCTGAAGCACGTCTTCCCGTCCGCACCATCCGTGTTTAGGATTAACCCAAACACGCAGTCTGACGGCTCTCATCTGATAGTCCGTTTTCAACAACTCCATCAGGTCGCGCTCATTACCACTACGGTCACGAAACTTCACGCCATGACTCTCTTGTGCTGTAAGGAAACTGATATCAGCACCTTTCACAAAATCGCCCTGAGCCAACACTTCATGTGGCATTCCCACTATGCCGAACATCGTCAGCACGCATATAATTATTTTCCTCATTATTTCAATTGCATTACAGGGAAAGTAAAATAAGTATCAGGAAAAGGCTCATCCTTCAATGTGAAGTGCCACCATTCCGAATCAAGAGGTTTAAAACCGTGACGCAACATTGCCTCACGCAAGACCATACGATTTTTAAACTGTTGTTCACTGATAGAACGACCTGCAGGACTCTTACTATTATCGCCATTAAACTCGCCCGTCTCCGGATTACCACAGAAGTCTGGGTGGCTTTCAGGTCCGAACCAATCGAAGGTTCCGCCCATATCAACCTCTTTCTCCGTATCCATATCAAACAACGTCAGGTCAACCGTAGAGCCACGCGTATGTCCACTACGCTCATAAATATATTCCTGATCAAAAAGAACGCTCTTATCAAGATCGGGATAAAAGTATCGCTTCATGCAAGTATCCGTCACATCTGTAGCCCAGCGCACGAAATGGTCAACGCCCTTTTGGGGGCGATAAGCATCATATATCTTCAAACGATATCCCTTCGTCATCACATCGTCGCTTACAGCACGCAGACTGTCTGCTGCTACTTTTGTCAGCAACGCAGTAGGTTGTTCATACCCATCTATCCGGCCACCCACAAAATTGTAGGTTCCATAATAGCGTATTTCCAAGATAGCATCGGGAACGACATCAGTAAGGTTTACGAATTGACTACTATCATCTGTAGATAGTTGTTCTTTTTTGTTATCATTACAGGCTGCCATCATTAAGACACTTAAGAGTAGCATCGTCAATTGTTCAAAACAGATAAGGCGCATAGTTAATGATTTTTATTGTTTTGACTGCAAAGATAAGAAATAATTTCAAATAGCACAAATTTATCTGAAAAAAGAAAGGTGCTCATTGAGCGAGCACCTTTTTACCATCCTTAATTACAAGACCTGAGCAGTTGTCCTTGGTTTCAACGCCCAAGATACTGTAAGCCTTACTGGAGTATTTATTCTTTTTATAACCCTTGATACCAGCTTCCACAGGAATCGGTTTATAGCTGATAGAGAAATTATCAAAACAGCACCAGCTTTCATCCTTATGTCCCGTGGTCTTCAGACCTATACGCAACGAAGACTTCGTCTCCTGTGTGTACTCTATCTCGTTCTGATAGAGTCCCTCTGCAAAGCGCATCTCTGCAGCACGCATACTATTAGGATATCCGTTCAGATTGTCCACTTGTCCATACTGAGAAGCCTCGGGCCACTCTTCTGAGAACAGAGACTTCACCTTCACCTTCTGATTATTCACATAGAAGTAAGCTTGAACATCTTCTGTTCCAGCCTTATATGCCCCATCACCCTCGTTTTTAGCTACGCGATAGAGAGCATTGCATTTAATGGTATAGACACCAGGTTTCATACTAGTAAGCGTCTGATACATATCAAAGTCTTTATTAAACTCCTCACCGCAACCTGAGCGATAAGTAGGACTACCCATCCACCCGCTGTTTTCAGAAAAATCATTGTTGGCGATAAGCAAGGTCATATCAAGTACCTCGCCCTCTTTGGGCTGTGAATCCTCCGACTTAAGATAGTTCATCACAGCTGTCTTCATTGTATTCAGGGCACTACTAACCGCAGCCTGCGTCTCTGCCAACGAGAGCGCCTTTTCTGCACTGGCCATCATTGCATTGAGAGTTGTAAGCGATGTTGACTCAACACTGACTGCAATATTCTTCTCTGCACCGTCCTTCCACAATTGGAACTCCTCACAGAGGGGTGATACCACAGCAACAGCAGCCAGCATTTTCTCCACCTCTTCAAGCATTGCCGGCTTTGCGTCTGCAGCCAAATCCGTTGCCGAAGCCTTTTCCACTGTATCATTCACCTTTTGAGCGAATGCTGTAGGCAGAACGCTGTTGGTCGCTAAAGAGCTCAAACGAGAAGTAGCCTCATCCAAACGGCGATCAGCGATTGCCGTCTCCCCCTTTCTCTCAACGGTCATATAGTCAACATTAGGCATCCATGCATTCTCATTATATAATTGTATATGATTAGAACCAGCATTCAGAGTGATTGTTGTTTCGAACTCTTGGAAGTCGTTCCAGCCAGGAGTCTGTACCGTGATAGAACCTGCAGCCTCACCATTCACCTCAACAAAGAAGGAACGGCTCTCCTGAGAAGCTGCACGGAAACGTACCACATACTCACCAGCCTCGGCCACAAAGACATCCTTCCACTCCAGATAGTTGCTTCGACGATTACCCAACCAGCCTGCGAAAGCGCGACCACTGGCACCATCAGCAGTCTGATAGATAGCTGTACCCAGTGACTCATTGTTTGACACTTCCTGATAATCTCCGAGGTAAGCAGTCTCTGCCTCATAGAGGTATCGAGGAAGGCGCTGCTCCGCATTCAATGTATAGATACGAGTACCGTGTGCAGGAACAAGAACCGAGAGGGCATTCTCCATAGTACCCATATCCTGATGTTCGAACACATCACGTACAGCCACCTTTCCACCTAAATCCAACTCACTAAAGCTTACACACATCTGCACAGGTTTGTCCGAAGGATTATATAGAGCCACCGCACGTGTTGTGCCATGCAGGTTCAGTATATCTTTCACGAAGACATAGGTATCGCCGACATGCTGCACTACATAAGCCTGCAGACACAAGGGGTCCTGGTTCAGCGCAATGAGCTCTTTATTCTTCAACAACTCCAATGCGCGCTCATTGATGGTAGCCATATTACAGCCAATAAGCAGCGGACTGGCCATGATACACCACATACCGAAGTGGGTCTTATCCTCCTCAGCAGTCATAGAGCGTCCCACCTCCAACATATCCATATCGTTATAGCATCCGTCATAGCAGTAAGCAGACATATAAAGATTCTCGTTCAAGATACCCTTTACCGACTCCCATCCGTCATAGATATCGCCAGTGGTACGCCATGAAGTAGACACATCATGACACCATGTACCAGGATAAGCCCAACGACAAAGGTTGTAACGCACATCACGACCAGTGTTCACAATAGCATTATGAATACGTGTATATTGCTCTTGTTCATTCAATCCCAGATGAATACCACCACAGTAGTCTACCTTGATAAAATCAAACTCACAGTCCTTAAAGAAATAGTCACAGTCTATTTGCTCATAGCCATAAAGGCCCACATTGGTATTTTTCACATCACCATTACTGATGCTACCACACGTGCAGTCACCTGCATCGCTGTAGATACCAGCTTTCAGTCCTTTTGAGTGAATATAATCACTCACCACCTTCAGTCCATTGGGGAAACGTTCAGGATGAATACACACCTTGCCCTCTGGTGTTCGGCCATACTGGAATCCATCATCAATATTGATGTATTCATAACCTACATCCTTCAGTCCCTGGCTAACCATTGCATCAGCCTGGCCTTTGATAATGTCTTCTGAAATGTGCACCGAAAAAGTGTTCCATGAGCTCCAGCCCATAGTGGGGCCTTTCTCATTCTTTGGAGTCTCCACTCCGTTTTTGTTTGCCGAGGCGCCCATAGCGATAGCCACAGCAAACGCTGTCAAAAAGATTTTTTTCATTATTACTATTATTTAGGTTGAAGAAACAAATCTACCACAAGTGGTTTTTAGTTTTCGTGCTGCAAAGGTATAAATAAATCTTAATAATCAACACGTCATCGAAAAAAAATGTGTATCTTTGTGCCCGATTAACAGAAATTAATGTATTTGGGGGATTATTTATGACAAGAGTAAAAACAATTGGTATCCTTACCTCAGGAGGTGACGCACCTGGTATGAACGCAGCCATTCGTGCAGTCACGCGCGCAGGTATTTATAATGGTTTTACAATCAAAGGCATCTATCGTGGCTATGACGGTCTAATCAAGGGCGACGTCAAGCTTTTCACTACCGAAGATGTCAGCGGTATCATCAATCGTGGTGGTACGATTCTAAAAACAGCCCGTTCCAAGGAGTTCATGACTCCCGAAGGACAGCAGCAAGCTTACGAGACCTGCAAGAAAGAGGAAATCGATGCACTGGTAGTTATTGGTGGAAATGGCTCACTGACTGGAGCACGCAACTTCGGTATGGAGTTCGATTTCCCCGTAATCGGTCTTCCTGGAACTATCGACAACGACCTCTATGGCACCGACTCAACCATTGGCTATGACACCACCATGAATACCATCATGGAATGCGTGGACCGCATCCGAGACACCGCCAACTCACATGAGCGTATCTTCTTCGTTGAGGTTATGGGACGCGACGCAGGTTTCTTGGCACAAAACTCTGCTATTGCCAGTGGTGCAGAAGCTGCCATCATTCCTGAGGACGTAACCGATGTGGACCAGTTATCACAGTTCATGGGACGAGGTATTCGCAAGTCGAAAAAGTCATGCATCGTCATTGTCTCCGAGAGTCCTAAATGCGGTGCCCTGTATTATGCCGACCGTGTCAAGAAAGAGTTCCCCGAATTCGACGTTCGCGTATCTATCCTTGGCCACTTGCAGCGTGGTGGAACACCTTCTGCGCACGACCGTATCTTGGCTTCGCGCACAGGTGTTGGCGCCATCGAGGCAATCAAGCAGGGACAGCGCAATATTATGGTGGGCATTCGCAACAATGAGATTGTCTATGTGCCATTCTCAGAATGTATCCGCACAGACAAGCCTTTCAATAAGAAACTCATCAAAGTGCTCGACGAGTTGAGCATCTGATCTTAGAACATACTATATGGAATATATGTCACAGGAGGGCTACGATAAACTCGTAGCCGAACTCCGTCATCTGGAAAATGTAGAACTTCCGCAGGTAAGAGATGCTATTGCCGAAGCTCGCGACAAGGGAGACCTCAGCGAGAACTTCGAATACCACGCCGCCAAACGCGAGCAGGGACGACTACTTAGTCAGATACGCTTTCGTCAACGTGTATTGGAAAATGCCCGCGTTATCGACAAAGCCGTTCTGAAGCGCGAAGGCATCGGCCTACTCAGTAAGGTGGAAATGACCAATATGGCCAATAACCACCGCATGACTTACACCATAGCCAGTCCCCATGAGGCCAACCTGCGCGAGGGAAAAATTTCCATCAAGTCACCCATCGCCCAAGCTTTGCTTAACAAGAATGTTGGCGACATTGTGGAAGTGCGTGTCCCCGCCGGTGTCCAACGGCTACGCATAGAAAGTATCAGCCTATAATACTCCACCACCCTTAACCATTATGAAGAAGTTTCTGACCCTCACCGCCATCGTTGCACTCGGACTTATGTCCTGCACCCCTGGAAAGCAGAGCAAGGAGTCAATAGGAGATAGCATCCCCAATCATGCTGATTCTATTGTATCTGCTGCAGGCGACAGTCGTGACATCCCCCGAACTCTGTTCGTAATTGATAGTCTGGAACAGGCAGGAGAACTCTCCAAGGTCAGAACAATCTTCTATCGCACGATAGCCTATAACATGAGAGAGGAGTATCGCACCTCTTTCGCTTTATACGAGCAGTTAGCCGACATTCACATAACAAGGTTAACTGACCTTGCCGATTTGGAATGTTACATCTATTCTTACAACAACTATGTGAGGTTGCTTTGCGAGATGAAACGCTATGCCGATGCACTTGATGTAGCATTCACCGTTGACAAGAAACTAAAGGCCGCAGGCCATAGCTCTTTCATCGACCACCACGACATAGCACAGATTATAGGCGATTGCCAACTTAATCTCGGACAAGCAGAAGAAGCTGCAATAAGCTATCAAAAAGCACTTCAAGGCATTCATGACCGACTTTCTAAGTACAATGAGCCCTTAGACTTACGTGAATGCCAGAAAACCATGAACTCCATTGCGAGGACATACATACACAAAGAACTCTACAATGAAGCATTACCATGGATAGAAAGACAAGACTCTTTGTACCAAATTGCCTCTAGGCATCCACACCGAGACTGTGTCTACCTTGACGAGATGAAAGCTGAAAGCAGTTATTGCAAAGCACTCGTAGCTCAAGCTCAAGGGAAAACCGAATTGGCAGAGAACGCCTATAAGGATTATCTATCCACCCAGACTTCCAAGGTAATTGGCAACATCATCAACAACAACGACTACCTAATGCAGACCCATCAGTACGCAGAGGCTGCAGACAACTATCAATTGCTAACACAATACATGCTAGAAGGAGGCTATGAGAACGATTTAGAGAATATTGGCCGATATCTGCTACCTAAATATCGTGCCAATCTATTGGCCGGACGAACAGACACCGCACTTTGTGTAGCAAACAAGATTGCAGAAATCTACGACTCAGCGCTTAACCGACAGAAACTGAACGTTGCAGCTGAGGTGGCTACTGTTTATGACATACAAGGCAAGGAACGACAGATTGCCGAACAAAGAGCCAAGTTATCTCAGGAGCGCATGGTAGCCGTCGTCATCTGCTTGCTGCTCATGCTTATCTTTTTTACCATATACATCATCAACCATCGCCGTCACCATAAATACCTGAGAGAGGAGCATAAGAAGCTGGAAAATGCCTATGCCAAGCTCGATGCCACCAATCATCAACTCATACAAGCCAACAAACGAGCCGAGGAATCATCGAGAATGAAGACCAACTTCATTCAGCAAATATCTCACGAGATACGCACACCACTCAATATCCTTTCTGGATTCACACAAGTGCTTGCTACACCAGACATCAATCTAGACAATGAAAACAGACAAGCCATCAGTCAGAAGATGGTGGAAAACAGCAAGCGTATCACCGACCTCATAGACAAGATGCTCGATCTCAGCGACACCAGCAACGATGCCATAATCTGTTGCAATGACATCGTCATGCCCATAGAGATAGCCACCTTGGCTGTTGACAAAAGCGGAATAAAGGAGGCCACGCACGTTGATTTCGACATCCAACAGTCTCCTGAAGCTGAGACCCAAACATTCATAACTAATAGAGAATACGCCACCAAGGCACTGACCCTCCTTCTTGACAACGCCCGTAAGTTCACCCGCCCTGCAGAAGCAACAGGAAAAGTGAAAGACACTCAAAAAGAGCGCGTCACGCTGCGCATAGAGATTGCCAACCAACAAATCTGCTTCATTGTGGAAGACACCGGTATCGGCATTTCTCCTGAAGAAGCCACCCACATCTTCTCAGAGTTTGTTCAGCTCGACGAATATTACGATGGCACAGGCATTGGTCTTTCCATTGCCCGTTCACTGGCAAGAAACATGCATGGAGACATCATTCTTGACACCACTTATACTGGCGGTGCCCGTTTCCTCTTCACACTCCCCCTTACACAGACAACAACTATTTGTTAAGTCACTCTTGAAGTGCAAAAAAAAGCTTAGCGCTTGCTAAGTTCTAACTATTGTAGCGGAGAGAGAGGGATTTTTTTGAACCTTTCATAACCGCTCTTAGAGTTTCATAAACTGTCAGTCCCACATTGACAAACCCTGTAAATAGGGGCTTTTTCGCTATTTTCAGTAAATCAAAATATCTTCTGATAAATTTGCGTATTCCAATTTTTGGGGT